>Ga0105240_10001303_pt1 | contig 43087 bp, 28 predicted proteins | sample KBSC54metaG_FD_80426 | JGI IMG/M metagenome (GOLD analysis project Ga0105240, IMG submission 80426) | Corn rhizosphere microbial communities from Kellogg Biological Station, Michigan, USA - KBS C5-4 metaG | ecosystem: Host-associated > Plants > Roots > Rhizosphere > Soil | place: Michigan, USA... | reverse complement strand
TTCGATGGCTGAATCGTTACGCAAATGTGACACAGCCCGGACGGGAATCGCGCAATGCGTCCTTACACTGATGGTCGTGGGCGCGGCTGCCGCGGCGTTGATGGCTGCGGAGCGGCCGTCCGCGGGGACGGAGCGCAAGCTGGAACAGGCCATCTATAAGGAGATGGTGCTGGGGGACCTGCCGGGCGCTATGCAGGAGTACAGGAACATACTGGCGCAGCCGGACAGGCCGCGCGAAGTGGCCGCGCGCGCGCTATACCAGATTTCGCAGTGCCAGGAAAAACTGGGTCAGCGAGCGGCGGCGCAGGCGGGTTACCGGCGGGTGGCGGCGGAGTTTGCCGATCAGACTGTGGTGGCGACGCTGGCGCGCGCGCTTGCCAACTTCTCGGGTCCGCGAAATCTGAATTTTGAAGAAGGCGTGGTGGGCAAGGTTCCGGCGGGGTGGACGGTGCCGGTGCTGCCAAAGGATCCAAATTTTTCCGCCGAGCTGCGCCGTACCGGTTGCAAGCGGACCGGGGCCTGCGCGGTGGTGCTGGTGTCGCCCAATTCGCCGCGGCCGTTCGGCACGATGATGCAGAGCGCCAGCGCCGACGGATATCGCGGAAAGACGGTGCGCTTGCGCGGCTGGCTGCGGGTGGAGGCCGCGCGCCCGGACGATTACGCGCAGTTGCGCCTGGCGGTGGATCGCGATGGTTTCTGGGACAACATAGACGACCAGCCGGTCCACTCCGCGGAGTGGGCCCGCTGTGACATTGTTCGCAAGATCGATGAGGATGCCCGGTTTATTCTGATCGCCATCATTTCCAACGCGCGGGGACGCGTGTGGGTGGACGATCTTTCGTTCGAAGTAGTGCCCGGCCGGTAAGGGTAGGCTGGAGCCGAAAAGCTTGAGAAGGAGTGGTTATGCATTCGTGTGTCCGTAATGTCACTGTGCTCGCTTTGTGCGCTTTCGCCGCGCAGGCCGCGGATAAAACGTATAAGCCCGGCGAGTACGATCTGTTCAACGAAGTCACCAAGGACCTGGTGGCGAATAATTTCACCAAGGCCATTACCGACCTGGACGCCTGGAAGGCCAAGTACGCCGAGACGGATTACGAGGGCGACCGCGACGTCCTGTACATGAAGGCATACATGGGGTCGAAGCAGTTCAAGAAAGCGCTCGATCTGGCGGCCGGCGTGATGCCCAAGATCGATACCCTCTTCGCGGATCCGAAGGATGGTCCGGGACTGGAGCTGCAGATCCTGTTCAACGCCACGGTGGCGACGCCGCAGGTGCCCGATCCCACGCCCGAGGAATTGTCGGCCGGAGAACAGGCCGCGAAGAAGCTGTTGGCGTTCGATCGCAGGCCGCAGGGGCTGACGGACGAGCAGTGGACCAAGTTGAAGAGCGACGTCCAGGCGCCGGCCAAGGCTGCGCTATTATATGCGGCGATGTTGCCGGGGAATAAGGCGATGACGAAACAGCCGCGCGATTGCGCCGCCGCCGAGCCGGCGTACACGAAGGCGCTGCAGGAGCATCCGGACGCCGCCGCTATTTCGTATAACCTGGCCACGGCGCTCAGTTGCCTGCACAAGAATGCCGAAGCCATCTACGAGTACCAGCGGGCCGCGGTGATCGATCCGACACTGGGAGGCACGGCGGATCCGGCCAAGATCAAGCAGACGGCGGATGCCGCGTACACAAAGGTCCACGGCAGCGATGAAGGTCTGGCGGAACTGAAGGAGAAGGTGAAGCAGTCGCCGCTGCCGCCCGCGGACTTCACCATCAAGACGGCGTCGCAACTCGCGAATGAGAAGGAAGCGCAGTTCGAGCAGAGCTATCCGCAACTGGCGCTGTGGATGAAGATCAAGGGCGCGCTATCCGATACGAACGGCGAGCAGTATTTCGAATCGCAGTTGAAGAACTCGGCGGTGCCGCAGCTTCGCGGCGTGGTGGTGGAATCGAAGCCGGCCTGCCGCGGAAAAGAACTGCTGGTCGCGGTGCCGGTGCCGAACCAGCCGAAGGGTCCGGCGGAGATCGCACTGAAGCTGGACAAGCCGCTGGCCGGCAAGGTCGAACCCGGCGCGGAGATCCACTGGGAAGGCGTGCCGAGCGCGTTCACGGCGAGTCCGTTCCTGCTGACCATGGATACGGAGGTCGCGAAGGTTCAGGGGTTGAAGACGACTCCGTGCGGCGCTGCACCGGCGCACCGGCCGGTGACGAAGAAGAAGCGATAAGGGCGTCCATGCTGTCACGGCGCGCGTTTGCAGGTGGCGCGGGACTGGTGCTGGCAGGCTGCGCGCGCAATGTGCGGCGCGTGGACGAAGGGCCTGCCGGCGTCAACTTGCGGATCGGTCCCGTGGTAGCCGATATCGCCAAGGATCACTCGATAAGCACGATCGGCTACAACGGGCAGGTGCCCGGGCCGGTGATCCGGCTGTCCGAAGGCGTGCCCGTGACGGTGGATCTCTTCAACGATACGGACACGCCGGAGTTGGTTCACTGGCACGGTCAGATCATCCCGGCCAATGTCGATGGTGCGGAGGAAGAGAACAGCCTCGTGGTGCCCGCGCACGGCAAGCTGCGATACCAACTGACGCCGCAGCCGGCCGGCGCGCGCTGGGTCCACACACATGTGATGGCGATGCAGGACCTGAGCCGCGGCACTTATACGGGCCAGTTCGGCTTCGTCTACATCGAGCCGAAGAGCAATCGTGGCGCGTACGACCAGGAGATATTCCTGGCCACGCACGAATTCGAGCCGTTCTACACCACCGAAGAAATGGAAGAGGAGGAGACTGCCGGGCAAAAGGAAAAGAAGGCCGAGGAGCAGAAGGGGCAGAAGCCGAACGGCTGGGAGATTGGCTACCAGCGCTTCACCATCAACGGCAAGTGTTTAGGTTTCGGCGAGCCGGTGCGAGTGAAGGAAAAGCAGCGCGTCCTGTTCCATTTCCTCAATGCCAGCGCGACCGAGAACATTCAGTTGGCGCTGCCGGGTCACGCGTTTCAGGTGGTGGCGCTGGATGGGAATCCGGTGCCCCGCCCGCGGATGGTGCCCGTGCTCGAACTGGGGACGGCGGAGCGCATCGATGCCGTTGTCGAGATGAAGACCCCCGGTGTCTGGATACTGGGCACGCCCAAAGACGACGACCGCAACAACGGCATGGGCATTGTGGTCGAATACGCCGGCCGATCGGGCAAGCCGCAATGGGTGAAACCCGAGAAGCACGCTTGGGACTATACGATCTTTGGCGACGGCCGGTCGGCGCCTGCTCCGGAGGAGACCATTCCGCTGGTGTTCGGCAAGTTCAACGGCGGCACGGGCGGGTTCAATCGCTGGACGATCAACGGGAAGAGCTTCGATCCGAAAGCCGCGCCGGTCGGGTTGCGGAAGGGCCGGCGCTATCGCCTGGTATTCGATAATCACACGGACGATGCGCATCCGGTGCATCTGCATCGCAACAGCTTTGAGCTGCGGGGCGGCGTGCTGAAGGACGTCGTCCTGCTGAAGGGCTTTCAGAAAGTGGAAGCCGACTTCACGCCGGCCATGGACGGGCTGACGCTATTCCACTGTCATCAGCAACTCCACATGGACTATGGCTTCAAGCTGTTGTTCGACGTCCGGTAATGCCGGCGCCTACCCGACTTCCTTCTCGACGGCGTTGGCGAAGGTGTCGACCTCGCCGAGGGTGGTATAGATGTGCGGCGTGATGCGCAGACCGGTGTATTCCTCGTGCGGCACGTAGGCGGTGTAAATCCCGTATTTGCTGAGCAGGACTTCGCGCATCTTGGCAGGATCAGGTCCGTTGAAGGCGAGGAAGCCGATGCCGCAGGATTGGGCCGGGTCCTCGCTGTGCAGCGTCTTGCACTTCTTATTCTGCGCCAGGCGATGGGCCCAACGGTCGCGCAGGTAGCGCAGGCGCGCGGCCTTGCGGTCCACGCCGATGCCTTCGTTGAAGACCAGCGCGGCGCTGATCGCATTGTGATTGGCCGCCGGGTGCGTGCCGATCTCTTCGAACTTGCGGATGTCGTTCACCTGCGTCGAACTCGACGCCATAAGCGACCACGTGCTTGCGATGCGCGACTTGCGGACGTACAGGAAACCTGTACCGACCGGGGCGCCGGTCCACTTGTGCAGGCTGACGCCGTAATAGTCGCAGTCCAGGTCGGCGAGGCTGTAGGGGAAGTGCGTGAAGGCGTGGGCCCCGTCGACGATTACGGGGATGTTGCGCGCGCGGGCCATCTGGCAGATCCGCTTGATGGGGAAGATCTGGCCGGTGCGGTTGGTGATGTGGCAGACCAGAATCAGCTTGGTCTTGGGCGTGATGGCGCGCTCGAAACGGTTGTATAAGTCGTCCATCGAGGGCGGAGGCACGGGGAACGAAATCGTCTTGAGAACGATGCCTTCGCGGCGCTCGCGCTGGCGGAATGTTTCGAGCATGCGGCCGTAGTCCTGATTGGTGGTGAGGACTTCGTCGCCGCGCTGCAGTTCGACGCCGTACTGTGCGTTCTCCAGCGATTCACTGGCATTGCGCGTGATCGCCATCTCGTCGGGCGAGCATCCGGCGAACTGTGCGAGGCGGGTGCGCACGGCCTCGATCTGCGGCTCCAGGCGATTGATGAGCGTGGGGTACGGTCCCATCTCGCTGTAGTCGAGGTAGTTGCGGAGCGCCTCCTGGACGATCTTGGGCGACGGTCCGACATGACCGTTATTGAAGTTGATAACGTTGCGATCGATGGTGTAGGACTGGCGGATTTCGGCCCAGTAGTCCTCGTCTTTCGCCACCTCTTCCGGGGTGCGGTCCTTGGTGGCGTTCGCCGCGGCACGAATGCGCTGGAGCGTCTCGTCCTGTAAAGCGAACGCAGCAGCGCCCGCCGCCAACTGGAAAAGGTTTCTGCGGTTCATTCAGGGATACTATCACAACGGCTGTTTGACAACCCGCGGGATATTGCCCGATACTCGCTCTAGCGCGCAATGGGGCGCCTCCTGTCCGCGGCAAGGGAGAGTACTCCCACCCACAATGTTTTCGTAGAACAATCCGGACCTTCACTCCGGCCTGTACTCAGCGGACTCCAGGCGAACACGGAAGGAAGGTTTGCATGACCAGGCGAATCACGCCCCAAACGACAATCGACAACTTAAAGAAGGAAGCCAAGCGCTGGCTGAAAGAGTTGCGCGCGAACGACGCTGCAGCGCGCGCGCGGCTGGATAAGGCCGTGCCGGACGCGCCGGCGCAACCGGTGCTGCGAGAGGTGCAGCACGCACTGGCGCGGGAATTCGACTATCCCGGCTGGACGCAACTTGTCAACGCGCTGGGCAGCGCCTACGCGCGGCTGGCGCAGGATATCGTGGACTCGTACGACGGGGACGCGGCGGCGTTGCAGCGATTGAACGACTATTACGGTCGCGCGTTTTCGCTCGACGATCTTAAGGCCGAGATCTGGCGCAGGATGTATTCATTCCGCCAGCGGGCGTGGCGCGGCGAGAAGAGATTCATCGAGTTGGAGGAAGCCCGGATGCTCGTGGCGCAGGACGCCGGCTTCTCCAGTTGGACGGCATTGATCGATTCGTTGGCGAACGGGACGGCGCCGGTGGAAGCGTTCGGTATCGATGTGAAAGAGAACCGGGCCACGCCGCGGCGCCGGCTGACGGATGCCGAGTGGGACGACATGATCGGCGTCATTCGCGATCGCAAGGTCAGCGCTGTGGATGCCGACGGGCTGATGAACGACTCCGTGATGTCGCGCATCGCCGGCCTTGAGCACGTGACTCGACTTAGGCTTGGCGGGTCGCGCGAGCTCACCGACGACGGTCTGCTGCACCTGGCGCGCATGCCGCAGCTTGAACACCTCGACTTGAGCGAGTATCCCGGGGGGAAGCTGACCGATCGCGGACTCGAGGTGCTGCGCCACCTGCCGAATCTGCGCAGTTTCGAAATGACGTGGCAGGCCGGAATCAGCGACAGCGGTGTGGCCAATCTGAAATACTGCGAGCGGCTGGAGCGTGTCAACCTGATGGGTTCGCCGACCGGGGATGGCGCGATTGCAGCGCTGCAGGGCAAGGCCAGGCTGGTCGATTTCCGCAGCGGCCGCCTGGTCACGGATGCCGGTCTGCCCCTGCTGAAAAACTTCCCTGCGCTATCGCATCTACTGATCGACGGGCCGTTCACCGATGCCGGATTGGCTGGGCTGGCGGGGATGGAACGCCTCGAAGAGCTCGATCTTTTCTGGCACGTAACTGGGATAACGCCGGCGGGATTCGCGCATCTGGTTAAGCTGCCGAATCTGACTAATCTGGGCTGCGACGGCAAGCTCGCAGACGACGTTTCGATGCGGTACATCGGGGAGATGCCGCGTCTGCGAAATCTTCGCGCGCAGGAAGCGGTCGCGACGGACGACGGCTTCGAGGCGTTGAGCCGGTCGCAAACCCTGCAGGGATTTTGGGGCAGGGTGTGCCCGAATTTCGGGAGTCGTGGATTTCGCGCGCTTTCGCGGATGCCGGCGTTGCGCAAGCTGGGCATCGGATGCAAGAACGTCGACGACGATGCGCTATCCACGCTGGCGCGCTTTCCGTCGCTGCGGGAACTGACGCCGATCGACGTGCAAGACGACGGCTTCCGCCACGTGGGCCGGTGCAAGCAGTTGGAACGCCTGACCTGCATGTACTGCCGCGATACTACGGACGCGGCGACCGCGCACATCGCGGGACTGTCGATCAAGTATTACTACGCGGGTCTGACTAAGATCACCGATCGGAGTCTCGAGATTCTCGGCGGGATGGCGTCGCTGGAGCAGGTGGAATTGTACGAATGCCAGGGCGTCACGGACGCGGGTCTGAAATATCTCGCCGGGCTGCCGAATCTGCGCGAGGTACAACTGAGCGGTCTGCCGGGAGTGACACTCGACGGCACCCGCGTGCTTCCGGCGCGTGTCCGCGTGCAGTACACGACGTAGCGTAGGCCTCCGGCCAGCGACGTGTCGCACACGTCTTTGCCGAACGCTACAACACCGAAAGCTGGGCGAGGATGGCGTCGAGTTTGGAGGCATCGGGGACGCCGCCCTGGGCCATGCGCGGTGTGCCGCCGCCGCGGCCTCCGGCGGCTGTGAGCGCGGCTTTCAGCAATTTGCCGGCGTCGATCCCGGCATCCTCGCTGGCGGCCAGCATGATCGACGGCGGGTCCTGCAGGGCGGCGACGAAGATGGCTCGCGGTTGCGCCACGAAGTTCTGGGCCCGCCTCGGTGCGAGGTGTCGCACACGTCTTTGCCGAACGCTACAACGCCGAAAGCTGGGCGAGGATGGCGTCGAGTTTGGAGGCATCGGGGACGCTGCCCTGGGCCATGCGCGGTGTGCCGCCGCCGCGGCCCCCGGCGGCTGTGAGCGCGGCTTTCAGCAATTTGCCGGCGTCGATTCCAGTATCCTCGGTGGCGGCCAGCATGATCGACGGCGGGTCCTGCAGGGCGGCGACGAAGATGGCTCGCGGTTGCGCCACGAAGTTCTGGGCGAGGGCGCGGAGGTCTTCCAGGTTGCCGCGCTCGGCGCGGCGGGTCACGCGGCGGAGGCCATCGGGCGAGGGCTCGGTGGTCGCGTACAGTTCCTTGCCCTGGTAGGCCGCGAGGTCGAGTTCGAGTTTGCGGCGGGACTTGTCGGCGGTGCGCGCGGTTTCCTGACTGGCGGCGACGATGGCCGGTACCTCGTCAAGCGGGGAGGAGAAAAATTGGGCGGTGCGGGAGAGCGCGTCGAAATCGGCGCGCGCGCGGCGGATGGCGCGTGCGCCGCAGAGGAACTCGACGCGAGACGACTGGCGCACCTTCTCGATCTTGCGGAGGAGGACGGCGCCGATCTCGCCGGTGGCGCGGACGTGGGTGCCGCCGCAAGCGCTGCGATCCAGGCCGTCGATCGAGACGATGCGGAGCTCGCCTTCGCGGTCGGAGGGCTTGCGAAGGCCTTCGACCTCGGCGGCATGTTGGAAGTGTACGGCGACGGGGCGGTTCTCGTAGATGAGCTCGTTGACGCGGCGCTCGGTGGCGGCGATCACATGCGCGTCGATGGGGCGGCCTTCGACGTCGATGGTCGAGGACTCGGCGCCCATGTGGAAGCTGACGGTCTTGAGGCCGAACAGTTCCTCGAACACGGCGGAGAGCAGGTGCTGACCGGTGTGCTGCTGCATGTGGTCGAAGCGGCGGGTCCAATCGACGGCGCAGGCGACGTCGGCGCCGGCGGGGATGGGCGCGGCGACGCGATGGGCGATGCAGTCGTCCTCATCGGCGACCTCGGTGACGGCCACGCCGGCGATCGTGCCGAGGTCGAAGGGCTGTCCGCCGGAGGTCGGGTAGAAGGCGGTGCGGTCGAGGTAGACCGTGAGTCCGTCAGGGGAGGTGTCGGTGATGCGCGCGTGGAACTCGCGCAAGTAGGAGTCGGTATAGTAGAGGCGCTCGGACATGGGGAAATTCCATTGTGACAGAGGTTGCGCAAGGGGTGCGGGTTTGGTTAAAGTGGAAGAGTCGTTCCCACCAAAGTGCGCGCCCGTAGCTCAGTTGGATAGAGCGTCTGGCTACGAACCAGAAGGTCGCATGTTCGAGTCATGCCGGGCGCACCACAAACCTTTAGTTTGGCTGTACGGGCTGTCGCCATGAAGATTGCCACCTACAATGTGAACTCGATTCGCCAGCGGCTGCCCATCGTTCTCGACTGGCTGGCCGAGAATAAGCCCGATGTGATGTGCCTGCAGGAGACCAAGGTCCAGGATCACGAGTTTCCGACCGGTGCGATTCGCGCGGCAGGGTATCATTGCACATTCCGCGGCATGAAGGGATATAACGGCGTCGCCACGCTGAGCCTCGCGGAACCTGAAAAGGTGATATACGGCCTCAACGAAGGTCCCGAGAGCGAGGACTTCCGGATTGTTCAGACTGTCATCGGCGGCGTCCCGATTATCAACAGCTACGTGCCGCAGGGCTACTCAATCATGTCGGACAAGTATGCGCACAAGCTGACCTGGTTCCGGCGTCTGCGAGCGTATTTCGAAGCGTCGCTGGTTCCGTTTGCGCCGGCGATCTGGACAGGCGATCTGAATGTCGCGCCCGAACCCATCGATGTCTACCATCCCGAGAAGCGCTTCAGCGATCCAGACTTCCACATCGACGCGCGGAATGCGTATAAGGACGCAGTCGCGTGGGGCTTTGTCGATACCTTTCGAAAGCTGCACCCGTACGACGTGCAGTATACATACTGGGACTTCTTCCGCAATGCCTTCGAGCGGAATTTCGGCTGGCGCATCGACCACATTCTGGCCACGCCGGTGTTGGCGGACCGCTGTCGTAAAGCGGAAGTGGATATGGCTCCGCGCGCGGTGAAGGGTGCCTCCGACCATACCATCATGTGGGCGGAATTCGAATAGCGGATCTATTCAGAGTTGCTGGCGACTTGCGAGTCGCGCAAAGAGTCCGGGCTCTTTCACCAACTGGTAATAGGGCCCCTCTTGAATCACTCGCCCCTTGTCGATGACGTAAATGCGATCGGCGTTCCGCAGAGTACTCAGCCGGTGGGCGACCAAAACACGAGTCGCTTTCAAACGCCTGAGGCTTTCGGTTACGATCGCCTGGGTTCGATTGTCCAGCGCGCTGGTTGCCTCGTCGAAGATCAGGATCGAAGGTTTCGCAACCAGTGCGCGTGCGATCAGCAGTCGCTGCCGCTGGCCGCCCGATAGATTGCCGCCGCCATCGGAGACTCGGGTGTGCATCCCCATCGGCATCTGCTCGATGTCATCCGCCAATCCCGCGTCCCTCGCCGCCTGCCACGCCGCATTAAGGTCCTGGCCCGATCCGCCGCATATGTTTTCCAGAATGGAACCGCTCAGCACGCGGCCGTCCTGTGTCACGACCCCGATCTGCCTGCGGACGGCCGTAATGTCGAGACTGCAAAGGTCGCGGCCGTCGAAGTACACGGCTCCGGAATGCGGGTTTTCGAAGCGCAGAAGCAGATTGATCAATGTGGATTTGCCGCTGCCGGATGGACCGGTGAGGGCAATGCATTCTCCGGGGTTGGCTCGTATCGAAACCTTGTCGAGCACTAGCGGACCGTCCTCTCGATAGCGGAAGGTCGCGTTTTCGACCGCGATTCCGCCCCGCAGTTTCCCTGGGTTCGTCCGGCCGCCGTGCACTTCGGGTTCGCCAGCAAGAATGGTCCGCATGCGCTGCCAGAGATTTGCCGCGAGCACGAGGTTCGCATAGGTGTCGCTGGCCGACGTTATCGCTGAAAGAAAGGTGGTGAGCGCCGCCATTGCCGCGAGGAAGGAACCCAGCGGAAGCGGGCTCGCAAGCAGATAATAAAAAGCCAGCGTCGTCGCTATAGCAGGTATCGCGAGGTTGACCAGCCGACTTCGGTCCCGCAGAGTGCGCATCTCGCGGGCAAATCCCTGCTTGCGGCTGTACTGCACGGCCCAGTGCACGAATGCGCGGTTCGCAGCCCCCGCGACCCGTAGTTTCGAGACCGCTTGGATCGCCTGCAGAACGACTCCGGCAAGCACTTCCTCCATCTCCTGCCACTGCATCTGCACCCGATACAGCTTTCGCGAGGCCATCCATGCGTTGCTCACGACGACGATGCCGCCGAGCGCCGCCACCACTGCCAGCGCCGGGCTGTACCAGAAAACCAGGACCAGACTCGGGACCGCCGCGACACCGGCAAATAACGATCGCAACGCGTCGGCCGTAAGCAATTGATGTATGCGTGTCACGGCATCCGCCCGGGCACGAAGCTCACCTGCGCTAAATGCGCGGAAGAAGCGCGGCCCGAGTTTCAGCAGATAATCCCAAACGCCGGTTTGGAGAGCTTGGAACGCCGCAGTCTGCGCCCGCAGCGTCGCAATCGCCTGCGCCAGGAGAAACGCCGCGGACCCGAATGCCGCGGCAAACATACCGGCGGCGATCTGCCAGATCATGTTGGTATTGGCGTCCGGAATCGCCGACCCGATCAACAGCGCCGCGCCCTGCGGCACTGCGAAGGCGAGCAGGGAAGCCGCGGCGGCCGCCACCACAATGGTTTGCAGTTCCCTCCGGCGGGGCGTTAGAAGGTAGCGGAGCAGGCCCCGGGTCGAGGTATCGTCCGGTAGCGGGCGATAGATCATGCGCGCGTAGGAATTCAGTCCGGCGGCAGCCTGCTCGTCGACACGTTGCATGCTGCCGGTAAAAGGGTCGAAGATGCGGTATCGCGCGGCGCCGAATAGGCCGATTCGAACGGGCAATAGAGCTACCGGAGCGCCATCCTCGCGGAATGCCAGCAGCGGTCCGTTCTCGGCTCGCCACCAGCCGCCGGAAAGCAAAACCATTCGCGTTCGGCAGCCGGATTCCTCGGCGATCTCACGCACTGGGTCGATGGCGCGATTGCCTTGCGCGATCGCGCGCAGGGGAATGCCCAGTGCGGTCGTCACCGCGCGTACTGCCGCAAACAGAGCATCTGCAGATCCGGCTCCGGAACGTAGTTCGCGCTCACCGGACACCCCGGCCAGCATCCCGGCCGCGCCCGCGACCAACTGCCGGTCAATCTCGCGCCGGATGGTGAAGCGGTCCTGGTCTTCCCGATCACGCCGCAACCGGAAATCGCGCAACGCAGCCATGAGGAATGGTGTTACGCGATCCAGTGTCGCGGTCAGCACTGCAACAGTCGCGCGTAGACTATCCTCGGGCGCGCTGTCCAATGCGCTCCATTGAACTTCGGCAGCAGCTTCAATCCACAATCCGGGTACCAGCGCCACCACCGATCCCGCGGCAACGCGGCCGCCCGCCAAGAGCCCGTCTCCGGAATCCAGACGCAGGAAAACCATGCCCTCTTCGATGCCGATTCGCTGCCCTTTTGTGAGATTCAGGCCGCCGGATGCAATGGGCCGAATGTCCTGCGCCGGATAAAAATGGGAGGCCGCCTCGCCCAGTTTGGCCAGCCAGTTCTCGAGCGCGAAGATTGTCTTCCATTCCGGTTCGTCGCCGGCCGATTCGAGGACGCATGGCTCCAGCGAAATCGCGACGAGTGTCCACGGCGTGCTGTCAGGGCAGGCGATTGGGAGTACGGGCTCGCCAGGTTCGATGGAAAAGAGAGCGACGCGTTCGCCGGTTTCCCGGTCCACTGCGAATACGGCCGCGGAGCCGGCGAGCAACAGGCGCGGCGGCGCGTCTGCGTCGAGCGGAATGGCCTGGTTTCCGGGAAAGGTGACCTGTTCGCGGATCATTTGGCACCCGCCGCTTCGGCCGCGGCCGCAGACTCCTCATGATCCGCAATCAACACCGCGTAGAGTCCGTTTTCGCGGATGAGTTGATCGTGGCTGCCGCGTTGCACCACCCGCCCCGCGTCCAGCACGATGATCTCGTCGCTGTCGCGCACTGTGCTGAGACGGTGGGCCACGATGACGCAACTGCATCCGCGCCGGCGGATGTTGCGGTCGACGCCTAATTCAGTTTCGGCATCCAGTGCGCTGGTAGCCTCGTCGAGAATGAGGATCGAAGGATCGCAGGCCAGCGCCCGCGCGATTTCCAGACGCTGCCGCTGGCCGCCGCTCAAATTAGCCGCGCCTTCGAGCAGGCCGCTCGAGTAGCCGTCCGGCAGCGCATCGATGGCAGTATCGATCAGGGCGTCCGAGCAGGCGCGATGCAGGCGTTCGATCGGCATGGAACTATCCCAAAGCGTCAGGTTCTCCCGCACCGTGCCCTTGAACAGAAAGACGTCCTGATCCACCATCGCGAGCGACTGGGACAGCACCTCGCGCGGGATCGCGGATGCCGGCACGCCATCGAACAGGATTTCCCCGGTCACGGGTGCGTATAGTCCGGCCATCAGTCGCGCTACGGTGGACTTCCCGGAGCCGCTTGCGCCGACAAATGCAACCCGCTGTCCGGGGCGCACAGTAAATGAAAGATCCTGAATCAAGGGAGGCAGCACCGGACTGTAACCGAAGCTGACGTTACGGAACTCCACATGGCCGCGAAGCCGCAGCGGCATCGATTCGGCCGCATCCGAACCGAGGGAGACTTCTCCGGCAGGAGGGCTGTCCAGAACATCCGAGATTCGCGCGATGTGAGACTCAAGTTCCTGCAAGTTGGCGCCCAGGGCCACGAGGTTGTTCACCGGTTGCAGGAAGCTCGCCGCCAGGCTTTGGAACGCGACCAGCATGCCAATGCTGATGCGGCCGTGAATTACTTCGAAGCCGCCCTCCGCCAGGACGGCTGCCGTCATCAGCGACGAGAGGAGTGGAGGCAGAACGCCGGCATAATAATTTACGGCGCCGCGTTCGGCATGTGCATTCGACAGGCCCGCGAAGAAACCGGCCCACCGCGCGAAGAACTCGGATTCCCGCGCGGATGCCTTGATGGTGCGAATGCTCTGCAAGCCCGCGATACCCGCAGCGGCAGTCTTGCCCTGTTCCATCGACAAGCGCGCGTTGCTATCTCCACGAGCGCGCGCGATCCACCGCAACGTGCCGAGATTTAGGGCGGCGAAGCCAAACGCGACCAGAGTTAACGACCGGCTGAACTGCCACATGACGACGAGGTAGAAGATCATCATGACGATATCGATAGACGTGGTCGCCAGTTTTCCGGACAGGATGTCGGCCACCTGATCGTTGAGAACGATCCGGCTGCTGACTTCTCCCGCGCCCCGCTGGGAGTAATACGACGCGGGAAGCCGGAGCAGATGCCACACGAAACGGCTGGTCTCGGCCACGGACAAGCGGTTTTGCATTCGCCGCAAAATCCGGAACTGCAGGCCGCTCAAGAACACGCGCAGCATGGCCGTGGCGAGCATCCCGAGTACCAGCGGCCGCCCCCAATCGGACATGCCTTCCACCAGCACTTTGTCCACGAAGGCTGCCATCAGCGCAGGCATCGCGAGTCCCGGCGCCACCAACAGCAGAGCGATGCACGTGGCGGCGGCGACCGGAACCAGAGAACGCCGTACCAATTTCCATAATCCCTTTGCGACGCTGGGAGCGTCGCCGCCGCGTTGGAACTCCGGGCCCGGCTCGAAGGTCATGACGATGCCGGTATACGAGGCGTCGAATTCTTCGAACGATACGGAGCGCGGTCCGGTCGCCGGGTCATTCAGGTAAACGCGGCCGCCGCGATATCCCTCCACCACGAGGAAATGCTTAAATTTCCAGTGGACGATGTACGGGTAGGCCGCTTCCTTCAGTGCGGTAATGTCTCGCTTGAACGCTTTTGCGACCAGACCGTAGGCCTTCGCGGCCTTCAGAATGTTGGATACCTTGGACCCGTCGCGGGACACGCCGCAATCTCGCCGCAGCGTGGCGAGCGGCACGACGCGCCCGTAGTGCGCCAGCATGATGGCAAGGGCGGCCGCTCCGCATTCCACCGTCTCCATTTGGAGAACCATGGGAGTGCGGACTCGTTTCTGTGGCAATACCTGGGCCGACTTCAAAGGTTCAATAGACTCCCGTCTGCTCCCGCAGAATCGGCAAGAGGTAACTGATGGGCGCGCGGCCATCGATCGTCACGCGCGTCGAATGCGTCAGACCGGTGGTGATTGGCATCTCCGGTCCACGGGAGGACGACCAGCGGTACCCGCTCGCAGTGGCCGGATCCGCTTCGAGTTGCGCGCGCACCTCGATATACCCGCCGTCCGGCATAAGATTCTGAACCAGTTCGGGATTGCCGATCGTAGTGGTGGCGCCCGCCTTGGTCACCGGCGCCTGCGATACCGAAGTTACGATGCCGAGGATGCCGCCGAAGCGCTCGCGCTCCACCGTGTCCGGGGTCACCTGGATGCGCATTCCGGCATGTATTCTCTTGCCATCGCGAACCGGGAAATAGGAAATACTGAGCAGCCCGACTTCGGCGTCATCGACTTCGAGACTCAAGAGCCCTCCCCCTGCGGGTAACACCTGTCCCGCGGAAGCGAGCAACTCGGAGACCCGTCCCGAGTACTGGCTGCGGATCTTGCCGGCTTGGCGGATCTGGAATTCGTCCGTCTCAACGCTCCGCCGCAGTTGGTCGATTTCGTTGCGCCGGGCTGCCGAGCCCTCAAGAATCTGGCGGGCGAGCGTGGCGCTCCGGGTTTCGATCTGTTGCAACTGCCCTTCAATCTGCGCCAATCGGGTCGTGTAATCGGACATCTTCGCCTCGTTGTCGCGCACCGCCGATTCTGAGTCGGCGACGTCCTTCGCGGCAGGGGCAAGCAGGTTGTCGCGGATCAGCTTGCGGTTGGAATCCACGTGCGTTTGCAGCAGGGGCCGAAGGCTCTCCGCATTCGTCAGGTTCTTGCGCAAAGCGCTGCGCTCTGTCTCCAAACCAGCCCGCTCCGACGCGTCCTGCCGGCTCTGAAGAGAGGTCTCGTTCGCGTCAGCCGCATTTTTCCGCCGGTCCTGCTCCTCTAGACTTATAACGGCGCGCCGATTCCCGTCAATCCTTTTCTGGATTTCGGATTGATCCAGGGCGGCGATGACATTGCCCGCGCTGACGTGGTCGCCGATACGGACTTTCAAATCCAGAATTCTGCCGGCGACCGTCGTTTGCACCACCATCGTCTGGCGCGGCCGCAGGATGATGCCGCGGCCATTCACCACTGTGGGTACTCTGCCGGCCACGGACCATATGGCGACCATCGCAATCAGCGCGCCTGTAACGGCAATCAAGAGCCAGTCGACGGAGCGTGTGACCGGCATCAGCCGTTCCAGTTCTTCCGTAGACGAGAGACGCTCCAGCGACTGGTCGCGGAAGAGTTTCCTGCCTGAGTCCGGTGCGTTCATGATTGCGCTGCCCCCGTTGTCGCGCTTGGTCCTTCCTCTGGCGTCATATCTGAATGAGTGTACTACCTCACGTCGCGGCCGGGCACGGCCGTGCACCTGGTACTCCTCTTCGAGGAAATCTTTGACTTTCCCATATGGTCGTGAAACGATAATCCCCAGGCCCATTCCTAATCAGGAGACACTTGGAGAGCATATGTCGGAACACGAAAAGCTGGAAATCAAGAAGGTCCACATCGCTGATGTACACGGAGACGAGCTGACCGAGTCCGAGCAGGAGAAGATTACCGGTGGCGGCGGCTACGGGCCGTGTCCTTCGTGCGGCAGCAGTCCTTGCACGTGCAACGGCTAAATCGTATTGGGAGCCGAAAGACCTAAGATACCGTCCCATTCGGGTTCGACCGGCGTGAGCGCCGCAGATAGCGCCAACCCAAAACCGGCCGATCCCGTGAGAAATTCAACTCCCGCGGCACGCGCCGCGGGAGTTGTTGCTTCAGTGCACCAAATAGCCTGCTCCCACCATCGCAGTGCAGCCGCTCGATATTTCGGGTCACCGGACCTTCCGTACAAGCGTCCCCACATGTGGGCCACACCCGCGGCCCCGCGGAGCAACGAAGCATCTCCTTCCGGTGCACACTCCATGCACCGTTCCAGCACCTGTTCGAATGTCGATGCGTGCGCCGATCGGAAGCGAACGGCTGCCACTCCCAAGCTGCCGTCCCACCAGAAACAGGATTCTTCGCAGCGCTCCCGTCCATCAAGCCGGGCCTGCTCGCAAGCTGTCACAAGGCGGCGGGTTCCCGGGCTGCCAATTCCCGCCGCAACGGCATCCGAAACAAGATAAAGGAGGCCGCCAAGCCCGTTCGCTACCCCCGGCTTGCCATTGAAAATCGTGGCCGGCCCTGCTGCCGCTTCCAGGTGCGCGAGAACGAGCTCCAGCCCGAGTTTCGCGTTCGGAGCGGGAAGCCGCTTCAGGAAATACGAACCAATGCCGGTGAGGCCGGACACCAGGTCATAGTTTCCTCTCCAGCGTCCCCGCTGCAGTTCCAGCAGGAGCGCGGCATCTGTGTCGCCGTTGAGCTCGTCTGTGGCGCGGCTTTCGCGATTGCCGGAACCGTGGAAGCGAGCCAACTGTCGCATGACATGCTCGACGGACCAGCCAAGCCCGCTCAAACCGCCGAATAGGTCGAACGTTCTGGTGGAGTAGAAGGCGTCGGCATCGAGGATCGCCGTATTGAGGTGTTCGATGGCGCGCTTCATCCAACGTGAATTCCGCTCTGCCTCGCCCCGGTATGCCAGGAAGAGCGCGGCGTCGAGTGCCGGGTTGTCTTGGAGTTCGCTGGTCACGGAATCCAACAGGGACCTCGCGCGCCGGCCGAGCTCGCCCGACGGTTCGACGATAGCTTCCCATTTACCGGCTGCCATCTATAGAACCGGAACTCCGCGTGGATTCTGGCCGGGAACATCCCAGAAACTGCGATCGTTCTGATTGAAGATGTCGGGGGGCAGAACGGTCGTGCGCTGATTGGATTCCACGCGGCGGCGTACCTTGTGCAGGTCCGGCACGCCGAGTTGCGCATCGAATTCCGGTTCCTCAAACACCAGGTTTTCGAAATCATGCGCGAACGGCGCCAAGCCCAGCAACTCGTACAATCGGCCAATCACGGCCGCGGGCTGCGCAACCAGCGACTCGTAGCGGACGCCGATCAGCATGTGGGCGTGCTCGCCGAACCAGGCTTGCCGGAGCGATTGCATCGGGAGCGCCAGCAGACCTTTCTTCAACGTGTACTCCGAGCGCAGGTACACGTTCTCTGCAGCGTCCGCCGGGAAAAGTTTGGTACGAGCGAATGGAATTGCTTGAATGCGGCGCTCGATGCTGTCCAGAATCCAAGCGGGGCTGCGCAAACAACAGATCACCTTCGCGGCCGGAAACAGCTCCGAAAGCATTGGCAGGTGCGCCGTCCACTCGCGGTTCGTGTCGAAGATAATCTCCTTGTCGCTAAGGTCCGCGTAATATTCGGTGAATGCGGAGGCGATGATGCGGCGCCGCTGATCGTCCGACACGAAACGGGAATACTCGTTCGCCGAACTCATGCTGCGCAAGAGTGAACCGACGATACCGCACATCGGTCCGGACATGCCGGCGTGCATGGCGGGATTCTGGCGCAGGATTGCGGCGAGCAGCGACGATCCCGACCGCGGCAATCCGGAAATGAAGCGCATTCGCGAAGTTCCTGGTGCGGGCGTCACAGGAGATCATGGTCGTACATGGCATGAGGTGAGGTCAAGCTCGATCTGCTTTGACCACTATCGTCTGCGGCTGAGGCTCAGGGCATTGCGCTCACCCAATCAGTTCCGTCCTAATGCGGCTGCGCCGGCGCAGTGATCGGCAGCAGTCCGAATACGGCGTGATATCCCAGCCACCCGCTGCCGATCGGGATGGGCCCGCTCCAATGCGCCGACATTCTCGACGCAGTCTTGATCTTGCTCGGGACGAGCGTCACCCCGGTCTCGTAGTCCGTGTGCTTGTACCAGAAAACGTTTCCGTCCGGCCGCACGCCCAAGATGATGCCGTCGCCGGCCGGAATGATGTCGCGAAACACGTTCCAGCCCGATCCGACGGTATGCGGCCCCCGCCACGCCGCCGCGCCCGTTGTGAAGCCGTCGTGCCGATTCCAGAGCAGCGTACCATCCTTTTGCACCGCATAGACGATGCCCGCGCCCATCGAAAAGACGGCCCTGAAATTCGCCCAGCCGCTTCCCACCGTCACCGGTCCCTTCCACGCTACGCCCCCCTCCGAAGAGTAGAGCGGGTTCGAATACCACAGCAGCGTGCCATCCTTCCGGATCGCATACACCACCCCGTCGCCTCCGGAGAACACGCGCGCGAAATCCTGCCAGCCGGAGCCCACCGGCAAGGGACCGCGCCAGTCCCAACCGCCGTCGTTGAATCCCTCGTGCCTGTACCACAGGAGCGTCCCGTCCGTCGAAATGGCATAGATGTTGTTGCCGCCGATCGACATGACCCAAAGAAAATCCGCCCAGCCCTTGCCAACGGTTTTCGGCCCTTGCCAGTTCGGTGTGTTTGTGTCCTGCCGGCGCCATTCGAGGTCTCCGTTGCGCTGGATGACGTACGTCCACAGCGGGTGGTAATTCGGAGGCGTTGTGCCGAATGTCCCGATGAAAACGTCGAGGTCGCGGTCGGTGATCCAGGAGATCCGGGTGTGCGGAGCATTGCCGCAAGAGTCGTTCTTCTGCGGACCCTGGTACGTCTCCTCGCGCATGGCCTTTTTGAACTCCGCTGTCGTAGGAGGAAAGACCGCCACATCGCGCATCACCTCGCCCGAACAGTTCGGGTGACCCAGCAGGTTCGAGAGCTTATCCGCGATGTCGCCGATCAAAGGGGTGATGATGCTCTGAAAGATGGTGTCCAGGAGATCCAGCAGCGGCCCATGCAGCGCTTCGAGCGCGCGCGCCATGGCGTCTCCGAGCAGCGCGACCGGCTCATTCCCCGCCACCCATGGCAGATACTGTAGGACCTCCTCGGCGATCTTCAAGTAAATATCGCCGACGGCATGCGCGATCCCCTGCGTGACCTGGGAAGCGGCCTTCGCCTGCGCCTCCCAGTCCATGCTTCCGAGGTTCGTGATCACGTAAACCGCGGTGACCAGATCCGAGTCCAGACACGGAACTGAGGCCTCGACTGGCGCAATCACGTCGCCGCTGTCGAGAACTTTGTCCCCGTTCTGCTTCGCCAGCGCGAACGTCTGCTGGAGCATGGCGGGCTGCGACCCGTCGTGGTGATCCACCGTCCATACAACGCTGAGCCAATCGTTATCGGAATGATCGGTGTCGCTCTTCTTATTGAGGATTTCGATTTTTTCGAATTGCAATTTGCAAGCGCCCATATGCGTCCTCCTGATGGTGTTGGGCTACGGAGGAATATATCACCGCGGGCGCACGATCTTGTTCGTCGCCAGTGCTTTATTTCACCAGCACTGAGGCACGTTTTGGGAGACGAGCAGTCTTATTCGGCCCGCAACGCATCCAGCGGATTTACGTTGGAGGCGCGATGGGCGGGGAGGTAGCTGGCGGCCCCGGCGGCGAGTAAGAGCACTACGGCGACCGCGGAGTACGTCAGGGGATCTAGGGCGCTGATGCCGAACAGGAGCGATGCGAGGACGCGCGACAGGACGGCGGCGGCAATCAGGCCGACGCCTACTCCGATGGAGGCCAGCAACATGCCTTGTCGGACCACCATGGCCTTGAGGGAGCCTTGGGGCGCGCCAAGGGCGATGCGGATTCCTAGTTCGCGGGTGCGCTGCGAGACGGCATAGGAAATCACGCCGTAGATGCCGACGATGCCGAGGAGCAGCGCCATGCCGCCGGCGATGCCGATCATCACGAGAGTGAAAGAACTGCGCGCCATGGATTCGCCGTAGACCTGCTCCAGGTGCGGACGCGCGCGATCGGCAGGTCCGAATCGATCGACCAGATGGCTTGGCGGGCCTGTTGTAAAAAGCTTTCGGAGCCTGCGCGATTCGTTCGGACGGCGAACACGACGCCACGCTGCACGAAGGTCGGATTGTCCCAGAAATTGTTCATCAGAATCGGCCAGTACACGGCGGTCGGCGCCTTCTGGTCGGCTCCGTCATGGCGCACATCTTCGACCACGCCGACGATCTCGCGCCACGAGTCCTTCATGCCCTCGCGAATGCGCTTGCCGATCGCGGCCGAGGGGTCATGCCACATCTCTCGGGCCATGTTCTCCGAAACGATGCAGGTGTTCCGAAGGTCGTAAAGATCGGTCCACGTGAAGTCGCGGCCCGCGATGATGCGCGTGCCCATGGTCTGGAAGAAGCCCGGCGCGACAAATTTGAAGCGCCGCAGCGGCGGCAGTTGGCCTTCGCGATAAAAGCGGTCCTCGGCGTACAGCAGGTCGGTGCTATTGTTGCCGTCGGTCGGAACGGAATTCGCAAACGCTACCGATGTGACGCCTGGAATGGCAGCCAGTTTCTGCTGCATCTGCTCGACCATACGGATCACGCGGACCGGCTCTTTGACCTGCGCTTCCGGAATGAAGATGCGGATGGTCTGCAAGTGAGCAGGATCGGTGAAGCCGGGCTGCACGTCGCGCAAGGCCTGGAATGTGCGGATCATCAAGCCCGAGCTGATGAGCAGCACCACCGCCATTGCCATCTGCAAAATCACCAGGGAATTGCGAGCGCGATGCGCTTCTTTGCTCTGGCTCAAAGTGCGGCCTCCGGCGCGCAAGGCCTGCGTAATGTGCGGAGCCGCGTTCTTCAAAATAGGAACTAGACCGAACAGCACGCCTGCGATTAAAGAGAGCGCCAACGTGAATAACAAGGCGGCGGGATCGATGGCGATGTTCTCGACGCGCGGGAGAAAGGTGGGTGCGAGCGAAAGCAGGAGGCGCAGTCCCGCATATGCCAACGCGACTCCCACCGCTCCGCCCATCAAGCCGAGCAGCACGCTTTCGGTCAGCAGCGCTCCGGCCAGCCGTCCCCAACTGGCGCCGATGGCGATGCGCACCGCGAACTCCTGCTGGCGTCCTTCGGCCCTGACCAGGAGAAGATTGGCGACGTTGGCGCACGCGATCAGCAGCACCACTCCGATGCTGCCCATTAGGACCCACAGCAGTTTCCCGAGGCTGCCGACCACGACATCTTTCAACGGGCGCAGATTAGCCGAAATCTTTGCCTCCTCGAAGAGCTTCTTGCTGAAGCCCGGGGGCGCCGGGAAGCTCGTCGTCACCATCGGGATCATGCGGCCAACATCGGCGCTTGCCTGCGCGATGCTGGATCCGGGCTTCAAACGGGCGATGCCGTTATAGCTGAAATTGCCGAGCGTCACTTTCGCCCGGTCAAAGCGGAAGGGCAGGATCAGTTCCGGCTTCTCGTCGAGGAAGCGAAACTCCTTCGGCATCACGCCGATAATCTGCCGCGGTTCGCCATCCACGATGAGGTTGCGACCGATCACGGAGCGATCGCCGCCGAAACGCCGCTGCCAGAATCCGTAAGCCAGCAACACGGTCTGCGGGCCGGACGGCGCCGTGTCCTGAGCGTTGAACCATCGGCCGATGACCGGCTGGATCGCCAGCGCATCGAGCACGCCCTGGGTCACGTCGAGGCTGCGCACCTGTTCCGGCACTCCATTGCCGGTGATGCTCGAACTGTCGCCGGTCCAGATTCCGAACTGCTGAAACGTCTGGTTCTCTTCGCGAAATGTGAAGTAGTCGGAGGGCGCCAACTCGCAATCGGCAAGGCCGATCGCGGGTGCGGCCTGCATCACGCTGACTAGTTCTTCGGGATGAGGATACGGCAGGGGCTTGAGCAATATGCCATCGATGACGCTGAAGATGGCGGTGTTGGCGCCGATGCCCAACCCAATTGTGAGGACCGTCACGATGGTGAAAAGCGGAGTGCGGCCCAAGCCACGCAGAACGTGTCTGATCTGTTGCCCGAACAGTCCCATATTAGATGACTACGCTCCACGCGGCCGAAAGTTCGCAATAGTTTCACCCCAGGATTCTGTCGAGGTTGTGCGCGGCGCTGATGAGGCCCAGGTGGGTCAATGCCTGCGGGAAGTTGCCGAGCAGCTCCCCTTTGCCTCCAATCTCTTCGGAAAACAGGCCCAGGTGGTTGGCATAAGACAGGATCTTCTCGAAGATCAGTTGGGCTTCCTCCACCATTCCCGCGCGCGCCATGGCCTCGACCAGCCAGAAGGAGCATATGGTGAACGAGCCTTCGGTTCCCGGCAAGCCGTCTTGCGCGGCTTCACCAATGCGATAGCGGCTCACCAAGCTGTCGGAGACAAGGTCGCGGCGAATCCGGTCGAGCGTGGATAGCATGCGAGGATCCTTGGGTGAAACGAAGAGCATGAGGGGCATCATCAGCATGCTGGCGTCCATCGCTTCCGATCCGAAATACTGAGTGAAAGCCTGCTCCTTTTCGTTCCAACCCTTCTGCATGATCGCCTTGTAGATGCGGTTGCGTTGCTCCCGCCACAGATCGCCTTCGGTGGGAAAGGATCGTTTTCGCGCGAGGCGCACGCCGCGATCCAGCGCCACCCAGCACTGCAATTTGGAGTAAGTGAAATTCTCGCGGCCGCCGCGAACTTCCCAGATGCCCTGGTCGGGCTGTTCCCAATTCTTCGCTACCCAGTCCAGCAATCGCTCCACGGTCAGCCACATATCATACGAGAGCGGACTGCCGTACTTGTCGTACAGATACATCGAGTCCATCAGCTCTCCGTAAATGTCGAGCTGCAGGTGGCCGACCGCCGCATTTCCGATGCGAACCGGTTTCGAGCCGCGGTAGCCGGCCAAGTGGTCGAGCGTCATTTCCGCGAGTTCATGGCGGCCGTGGATTCCGTACATCACGTTGAGCGGCCCACCGTCATTCGACTGCTCCTTGGCGCGGGCCTGGATGAACGCGGCGAAGGCCGCCGCCTCTTCCGTGTATCCCAGCCGCATGAGGGCGTAGACGGTGAATGCCGCATCGCGCACCCAGGTGTAGCGATAGTCCCAATTGCGTACGCCGCCGAATTGCTCCGGCAGACTGGTAGTCGGCGCGGCGACGATCGCTCCGGTGGGTCGAAAGGTCAACAGCTTGAGGACCAATGCCGAGCGCGTGACCATTTCGCGCCAGCGGCCGTGATAGCGGCTGGCGCCCGCCCAGGTGCGCCAGAAGCGCACGGTTTCCGTGAGCAGTGTCTGGGCATCGAGCGGTTCGTCGACCAGTGTTTTATCGGCAGTACCGTCGCAGTGGCGGATCGCGAACTGCGTCTCTTCACCGCTGCGCAGGACGAAATCGGCGGAGACGGCGTCGCGGTCCCGCCGCAGGGCGAGGTTTCCCTTGAGAACGAACTGGCAGGCCGGCGTGGAAAAAAGGGCCGCGAGCCCGTCGGAGGAAAGGTTCACGTCATGACGCTGGCGAGCGTAATCGAAGGCAGGCAGGCATTCCATGCGAAAGGAAACGGGGCCGCGGATGGCCTTCGCAATCCTCACGATCTGGCGCGATTGTTGCACTGTGGCGCCGCCCGCCTCCTGGCCCACGGACATAAAGTCGATGACCTCGGCGGTGCCCTGGTCCGTGAAAAAGCGCGTCACCAGGACATTGGTATTCGGCAGGTAAATCTGTTTGACGGTGGACTCGCCGGTGGGCGCGAGGGTGAAGCGGCCACCGATGCGGTCGTCCAGGATCGCGCCAAACACGCTCGGCGAATCGATGAAGGGCAGGCAGCACCAGTCGATGGAGCCATCGGTGCCCACCAGCGCCACGGACCGCATATCGCCAATCACGCCATGTTGCTCGATCGGCAGGTAACCCATTCTTTGAAGTTAACGGGTCGGCGGCATCGGGGCAGTGCGGCGCGTCACATGATTCACGTAAAGACGCGAAGCCGCAAAGAAGACGAGCAGGCGAAAGCGCCTGTCCCACGGCCTATCCTACTTCTTCATGGCGAAAGACCAGAGGGTATCGCCGGCGCCGACGACGACGTACTGCTGGCCGTCGAGTTCGTAGGAGATCGGGCCGTTCGATACGGGCGCGGTGAGCTTTGAATGCCAGAGCGGATCGCCCGTGGTGGCGTTCAAGGCGACGAGGTTGGACCCATTATCGCCGGTGAAGACGAGGTTGCCTGCGGTGCTCATCAGGCCGCTGCGTCCGCCGGAAGTTTCCCATTTGTGCGACCAGCGGATCTTCCCGGTTTTGTAATCGATCGCCTCCACGGACGTGCTGAGGGTCGCGCCGCCGCGATCGGTGCCGCCCCAGCCCTGCGGGTTGGCGAGATCGGGATCGAAAATATAGTACACGCTGAAGGCGCGCGCGGTACCCACGTAGAAGAGTCCGGTCTGAAGGCTGAAGGTGGGAGGCGGCCAATTGGTGGCGCCGCCCTGATTGGGCGTGACAAGCGCGCCATCGACCTGCGGCATTTTGGCGGGATCGGGCTCGGGCGTGCCGTTCGGTCGGATGCTTTTCGCCCAATTGGGCTTGGCGTACGGCGCGGTGACGATGTTCTTGCCGTTGGTGCGATCGAGCAGGAAATAGTAGCCGTTGCGCGCGGCGAGGGCCAGCAGCTTGCGCGGGTGGCCATCGATCTCGCCATCGATGAGCACGGGCACCTGCGTGGAATCCCAGTCGTGCGTGTCATGGGGCGATGCCTGGAAATACCAGACCATCTTTCCCGTGTCGGCATTCAGCGCGACCACGCAGCCTGTAAACAGATTGTCGCCCTTGCGATTGGCGTGCGCGATAACGGGCTGCGGATTGCCGGTGGTGATGTAGATCAGGTTGAGGTCGGGATCGTAGGTGGGCATCTGCCAGGTCATGCCGCCGCCGTGCCGCATCGCTTCTTCGTTGGGCCAGGTCTCGCTGCCGGGATCGCCTTTCTTGAGAGGGACCACCGACCAGCGCCACTTCTGATCGCCGGTCTCGGGGTCGTATGCGGTGAGATAGCCGGGGCGGTCGAGATCGTCACCCGAGACGCCGGCGATCACTTTGTTCTTGACGATCATGGGCGCCATGGAGCCGTAGTAGAACTGGTCGAGATCGCAGTTCTGTTTGTGCCAGCGTTCGGAGCCGTCCTTAATGTTCAAAGAAATAATCTGACAGTCGGGTGTCAGGAAGAACATCCAATTGCCGGAAATGGCCGTGCCGCGGTTGCCGATGTGCCAGCCGCCTTTGGTTTCGAAGGCCTTGTGCCAGATCTGCTTTCCGGTGCGCGCATCGACGGCCCACACGTGATCGGGCGCCGTGAAGTACAGCGTGCCATCGATCATCAGGGGCGTGGACTTCAGGCCGCCGGGGACGCCGGTGCGAAAGTTCCACGCCGGTGCGAGGGCGCCGACGGTCTTGTCGTTGATCTGGGTTAGGGGACTGAAGCGGCGGCCGGTGTTGTCGCCGTGATAGGTCGGCCAGGACGTGGTCGGGGGCTGCGCCGGCAGGATGGCCGCCAGGGCCAGGACGGGAAGGATCGCGATGCGCTTCATTTCAGTGTCACCAGATAGGCCAGCATGTCATGCATGTTCTTGTCGGTATACACGTCCAGGAGTTGGTCGTGCATGGCGAACGGGTCGTTGCGGACGACCTTGAGTTGCGGCGAGCGCGTGAAGGCGTGCAGTTCGCCGTTGGCGTCGCGGACCGATACGTCAAAATCGTCGAAGGCCACGGGAACGCCGGTTACCGCCGGTCCGTTCGGCGGCGTGATCGTGAGAGTCAGTTGCCTGGCGCCGGCGCCGCGCCGTCCGCCGCCGCGAGGGAAGAGGAAGCGGCCCTGGAGCGTGGGCGGATCGTAGCGGCCGCCGATGCCCTTCAGGTCGCCGGTTGCCGAATGGCAGGTGCTGCATTTGCCGGCGCCGTTAAACCAGGCCTCTCCAGCCTTGGCGTTGCCGGTGACGATCTGCTGGGGCTGAAAGATGGGCGAGCCGCGGAGCGTGTCGTAGACCCTTTCGTGGATGAAGTGGGAGAGCTCGGCTACCTCGGTCTGCGAGAGCGTGGACGACTTGCGGCCGCTCTGCATGGGATGACCCTTGGCAAGGAAGGGCGCGAGCGTGCTGCCGTAGCGGTCGTGCAGCACCATCTCGGATTGGATGAGATTCTTGCCCTTGTCGCTGCCGCGCGCGCTGGTGCCATGGCATTCGATGCACTCCGCGACCCAGACTGTTCGGCCGCGATTGGCGGCCTCGGGGTCGACCACGTGGCGATCGAGGGGCGCTCCGTTAAGCGTGGGGCCGCCCCCGCCGCCGCGTGCGCCACGGCCGGCGCGCGCACCTGGCGGGTACGTCGCGGCGAGATAGTCGAGCAGGATGGTGCGCTCCTCGGGCGAGACTTTCGCGCCGAGGTCGACCATCTTGGCGATCGTTTCCTGCCATTGGGCGCGGGACCGCGGAGTGACGACCGCTTCGGGAGGGTGGCACTTGCCGCAGACATTTTGAAACACGCTGGCGGGCTCTTGCGCGCTTGCGATCGCGGCGACAGCCAGACAGACCCAGAAAATCCGCATAGGGACAATATATCTAAACGGGATGACCGGGAGTTCGCCGGGTGTGTCCGCGGGCTGGCAAGTGACGGCATTTCGGCGGCGGCGAGGGTGGCCGGTCCCGTGGTCGGGCGATCCATTTCAAGCAGTTAGGCGTGACGAGGTACTGGTTGGGCAGGTGCATTCACTTAGCGCGGGCGGTCTCCGTAATCCCATGATGAAGATCCAGATGAACGAGTTCGACGACCTGCTGGTATTGCAGGTTGAAGGGCGATTGGCTGGGGCATTCGTGCCGGAATTGGAAAATTGCTGGCGGGCCGCGCGTGCTGGTACGCCGGGCCGGAAGGTGTCGGTGGACTTAAAGAGCGTCACGTGCATCGATCGGGCCGGCCGGTGCCTGCTGCAACTGATGCATAGCGAGGGCGTTGGTTTCCTGCGGGCGGGCCTCGCGGTGCAAGACATCCTCGAACAGATTGCGGGGCAGGCGGAATGCAAGCAGTAAAAACGCAGGGTTGGTTTCGCCGGCATCGTGTTGTTACCCGGTTGTTGTGGACCGTTCTGGCGCTGGCAATCCTCGAAGCTATCCTTCTTTATTACTACCTCAATCACTGGGTTACTCTGCCGGCTCTGTAGGTCTATGCAATCGCTCCCTCACGGTCGCGGCTCCGATCGGGGCTCCCAAGCTTTGGCACTTACCAACTTATGTCGGCATTTGGGCATTTCGCTGGTCCAGGCATGCTTATCATTCAACAAGTTAGTAATGGTCACTAAGTTGCCACTTACCGAAATGAAGGGAGTTACAAACGATGTTTAGAATGCGAAAAATCGCAACGATCGTGCTGGTGGCTGCGGCGCCGATGCTGGCGCAGGAGGGCGGCCGATCCGAGGCAAGCGTGCAGGCCTTCGGAAGTTTCGTGAAGACCACGACCCAGGACGGCATACAGCAGGGGGCGACGAATAGCGGCGGCGTACTGGCCAGCTATCGTTTCTTCTTTACCAACAGCAGCGGCGTGGAGGTGAATTACGGCTATTCGCTCAATACGCAGACTTTCGGACTAACCGGCGGGCCACTGGGCGTGAAGTCGAACCAGCATGAGGTGACCGCGGCGTATGTGTACCGCCATCGCATGCATGGCTTCACGCCATTTGTGGAAGCCGGCGTCGGCGGCTTGGTCTTCGATCCCAGCGATGCGCCTGACGCCGCGAGGCAGGCACGGGCGGCGTTCGTCTACGGCGCGGGCGCGGACTTCAATCTCACGCACCACGTCTTCGTGCGTGCCGAGTATCGCGGCCTGGTTTACAACAGTCCCACGTTCGACCTGGCGACGACGCTGGGCACCGATCGCGTGACGCACCGCGCCGAGCCGTCGGTCGGCTTTGGGTACAGGTTTTAACATCCGAAATCCCTCTGGTTTCTGAATCGTGCGGCAGAACGCCCGCATCCAGAAGAGAAAGAGGGTGGCAATGGTAGCAACTGGGTCATCAGAGTATCTGCTGTCCGATCGTTATGAAGCTCTAATTCGCGTTTCGCAGGCCATTGGCGCGTACCGGGATCCGAAAGACCTGTTTCGCGCCATGGCCTCCGAACTGCGAAAAGTCGGGCAGTTCGATGGCATCGTGGTCGCCCAGTACGACGAGGCGTCCAACGAGATCTTATGGAATGCCTGCGAGGTTTTTCCGCAGCAGGGTCCGGTTTCGCCGCCGACGATTCCCGCCGACGAGACCATTACGAAGTGGGTATATCAACGCCAGCAGCCGCTGGTCATTCCGTCTCTCAGCCAGGAGACGCGGTTTCCGCAAATGATCGCGTTCCTGCGCGATAAGGGCTTTCAATCCATCTGTGCGCTGCCGCTCACGACCGTTCACCGGCGCATCGGCAGCATCGCGGTCGCGAGCAAGAACAGGGACGCCTATTGCGAGCAGGAGGTGCGGTTCCTTTCGCTGGTGGCGGACCAGGTTGCGCTGGCGATGGACGACGCGCTGAATTTCGAGGCGTCGAAAGCCGCGCAGACGGCGCTGCAGCATAAGAACGAACGGCTGAAACTGCTGCTCGAAGTCAATAACACCATCGTTTCGAATTTGGAATTGCGAGAACTCTTGCGCGCGATCTCGGCGAGCATCCGCTCCGTAATGCAATGCGACGGAGTGGGCGTGGCGCTGCCGGACGGCGAAAGCAAACAACTGCGCGTGTACGCGTTCGATTTTCCGCACCGACAGGGGCTGACGCGGGAAGACATCCTGATTCCGTCCGACCAGGATTCGCCGGGCGCGCGGGCATTTCAGACCGGCCAAGCCCTCTCTATCCTCTCCGGCGAGAGCGACGCGGCCGACCCGCTGGCGATGGCGGAAGGGCTGAAATCGTTATGCCACATTCCGCTCATCAGCAGAAACCGCACGCTGGGTCTATTGAGCCTGGCGCGTATTGCGCCGATCGCTTTTTCCGCGCGCGACATGGAATTTCTGACGCTGATCGCGAACCAGGTGGCGATCGCCGTGGAGAACGCGCTGGCCTATCGCGAGATCGCCGAGTTAAAGGACCGCCTCGCCGAGGAGAAAGTCTACCTCGAGGACGAGATTCGCAGCGAACTGAATTTCGAGGAAATCGTGGGGCGGAGCGCCGCGCTGCGCAGCGTGCTCCAGGAGATCGAGACGGTGGCACCGACCGATTCCACCGTGCTGATTTACGGCGAGACGGGCACCGGCAAGGAATTGATCGCGAGGGCGATTCACAATCTGAGTTCGCGCAGCAAGGGCTCCTTCGTCAAGCTCAACTGCGCGGCCATTCCCACCGGACTGCTCGAAAGCGAAATGTTCGGCCACGAAAAAGGCGCGTTCACGGGGGCCGTCGGCCAGCGCATCGGCCGCTTCGAACTGGCGCATCACGGGACGGTGTTTCTGGACGAGATCGGCGAGATTCCGCTGGAACTTCAGCCCAAATTGCTGCGCGTGCTGCAGGAGCGGGAATTTGAACGACTGGGAAGCTCGCGGACGATGCGCACGGACGCGCGGCTGATCGCGGCCACCAATCGCGACCTCGCGGAGATGGTGGACGATCAGAAGTTTCGCGCCGATCTGTTTTACCGCCTGAATGTGTTTCCGGTGCATGTGCCGTCGCTGCGTGAGCGGCCGGACGATATCCCGCTGCTGGTCCGCCATTTCGTGCAGCAGTTCGCGCGCAGGATGGGCAAGGCGGTGGACACCATCCCGACCGAAACGATGAACGTCCTCACGCGCTACCACTGGCCGGGCAATATCCGCGAGCTGCAAAATCTGTTGGAGCGGGCCATGATTCTGTCCACCGGTCCGATTCTGAAGGTGCCGCTTCACGATTTGCAGACGCAGTCCGCGCCGGCGGCGGCTGCCCGGAAAGTCGAAACGTTGGAGGAGTCCGAGAGAAGGCACATCCTGGACGCGCTGGATGCCGCCGACTGGGTAATCAGCGGGCCAAAGGGGGCGGCGTCGTCGCTCGGATTGAAGCGGAGCACGTTGCAGGCACGCATGGACAAGCTCGGCATTCGGCGGGCGCGGGCGGCGTCTCCGGTTTCGTAGCGCTGTCCTACGCTACCTGAGATAATCGGGTATTCAAATGCGTAAACTCCCGCTGCTATTTCTGGCGGTCGTGGTGGCTGGCTGCGCGCAGACGTGGCTCACCACTCCCGACAAGTCCGCCCTCCTTCAGAAGCAGTCGACCGCGCTCAGCTTCGGGCTGCGTACCGAAGGCGCCGCCATCGAGGTCGACAGCACGCAGACGTTTCAGCCGATCGACGGATTCGGCTTCGCCCTGACGGGCGGGAGCGCGCAGCACCTGATCCGGATGAGCGCCGAGGCACGGGTGCACATCCTGCAGGAGCTTTTCGGGACGGGATCCGGCGACATCGGCATCAGCTACCTGCGGGTCAGCATCGGAGCGTCCGACCTGAACGACCACGTGTTCTCATATGATGACTTGCCGCCCGGGGAGACGGATCCACAGATGGCGAAATTCAGTCTGGCGTTGGATCGCGCGGACGTGATCCCCGTGCTGCAGCAGATCCTCGCCATCAATGGCAAGATCAAGATCCTCGGCTCGCCGTGGTCGCCGCCGGCTTGGATGAAGACCAACGGAAATCCGAAGGGCGGCAACCTCAAGCCGGAGTACTACAGCGCGTACGCAACGTATTTCGTGAAATACATTCAGGGGATGAAGGCGGAAGGCATCCGGATCGACGCAGTCACCGTGCAGAACGAGCCGCTGCATCCGGGGAACACGCCCAGCCTGCAGATGTTCGCGGCCGACGAGGCGATCTTCATCAGGGATCATCTCGGGCCGGCCCTGCGCGCGGCGCATCTCGATACGAAGATCATCGCGTTCGATCATAACTGCGACACACCGGAGTACCCGATCGCGGTTCTGAGCGATGCGCGGGCTGCGCGTTTTGTCGATGGCTCGGGCTTCCATTTGTATCGCGGAAAGATCGAGGCGATGTCGGAGGTGCACAAGGCGTTTCCCGCCAAGAACCTGTACTTCACCGAGCAGATGGTGACCGGGTCGGTGGAGACGCGCGCGACGGTGAATGTAGGTGGTCCCGTGGCGCGGCTGATCATCGGAGCGACGCGCAACTGGAGCCGCAATGTCCTACTGTGGAATCTGGCGGCGGATCCGCAAAACCGGCCGCACACGGACAGCGGCGGGTGCACCATGTGCCAAGGCGCCATCACGATCGACGGCGACACCGTCAGTCGTAACGTAGCGTATTATGTGGTGGCCCACGCATCGAAGTTCGTGCGTCCGGGATCGGTCCGGATCGGGACGAACGGTGTGGATGGGTTGCCGAACGTAGCGTTCCGGACGCCTGCGGGGCGGATCGCGCTGATCGTAGTGAATGCCGGGCAGACGACGCGGACGTTCGCCATTCAGTGGCATGGCAAGGCGGCGCAGGCCGAGTTGCCGGCGGGCGCGGTCGCCACGTACGTCTGGTAGCGTGAGCTCCGGCGGGCGGCGTAAGAAGCAATAGCGGCTTACTGCAGCGCGTACAGATAGCCGTCGGTAGCGCCGGCGAAGACCGTGCCCCCGACGATCAGCGGCGAGGAGAGGAAGGCGCCGATGGAGAACTGGTCGTCGACGGCAATGAGCGGCGACTCGCGCCAGGAGGATGCGCCGAACCACGGACCGTTCATCTTGCGGTCCGCCGTGAGGATCCAGCTTTTGTTCTGCCGCGACGCCTCGGTCTGATATTCCCAGAGCAGCGCGCCCGTGTGCAGGTCGCGAGCCTGCAGCGATCCGTTGAGAACTCCGTAGATCACCACGTCTCCAGCCACCGAGGGGGAGGAAAACACGTACGACCCGGTCGGCTGCTGCAGCACGGACTTGCCCGCGGAGTCGACGATGTGGAAGAGGCTGGAATCCGACGTTGCAAACAGGATGTGGCCGCGCACGACCGCGGGTGAACTGATTACCCAACTCATCGCATTGTTGAAAACGCCATTTCTCCTTGCCGGTGGCGGCGTCCAGCGCGTACACGTTGGCATCGCGGCAGCCGGTATACACCACGCCATCGACCACGGCGGGAGAAGATTGAAACCCCACCTGATTGTGAATCAACTCGTCTTCGCCGCTGTGGAAGCGCCACTTCTCCTTGCCCGACAGCGCATCGACCGCGTAAAAATAGCTGTCCCAACTACCGAAGTAAAGCGTGCCGGAATCGTATGCGGGCGAGGAATGGACTACGTTGCCGGTGGCGAATTTCCAGCGCAGTTCGCCGGTTGCGGCATCCAGCGCGTACACGTTGTGATCGCCGCTGCCAAAGTAAACGGCGCCGTTTGCGACCACGGGGCTGGAGAGGAACACGTCGAAGGGATCGGCGATGGTCTGCGTTTTCGGCTGAAATCCGTGGATGCCCTTGGCCTCGAAGCGCCTCTCGCCGCCGGTCGTGAATTTCCAGCGCGGACGGCCGCTTTCGGCATCGAGCGCGTAGAACTTGCCATCGTAGCTGACGACGTACACGAGGCCACCCGCGACTGCCGGGCTGCCCGGCACGGGACCTCCGGTCGTGAACTTCCACTTTTGCATTCCGGTGGCGGCATCGACCGCATACACGTTGTGGTCGTCGCTGCCGAAGTAGATCACTCCCGCCGACAAGACCGGCGACGACGCCACGCGGCCGCCAGTCAGAAATTTCCACTTGACGCCGTGGAACTGGCGCGGTGCGGCGCCGTCGTACACGCCGGTGTGCGCTGCATTTCCGCGGAACATCGCTTGACCGAAGCAGGCAGCGGCAATCGCAAGTCCGATGAGAACAGGTCGCATGATCGATCTCCTCACTTCGCCGCGCGATGCAATACCAGGCCGGCTTCGATGGGGCCCTGCTCATAGGTGCCCGCGATCTCGCCGGGTTCCTTGTGGAAGCGGCCCTCGATCGTCAGGCCGGCGGCGAATACTTCGAGCGTCAGCAGCCCGGATTGCTCGGTCACCAGGTCGATGTCCAGCGCCGTCTCGCGCCGTCCGGTGATGACCAGTTTGGCGGTCGCGCCTTCGCCGGGACGGTTGGCCATCGTCACCTTCACACGCACGGGATTGCCGCGCACGGTCATCTCGCCCTGCCATTCGCCTTCCAAGTCTTTCGGCACCGGCGTGCTGCGGCGCGGAGGATCGACCTGAGGCGGCCCGGTGCGTTTAAGCAACAGGGGCGCAGTGTTGCCGCCCTGCCGCAGTTCACCCTCGAGAGTGCCGTCAGCAGCCAGGCGCGCCACGATTCGTGGATCGCCCAAGACGCCGGGCACCGTCGCCGCGATATCGGAATCGTGCACTGAGATGTCCGACAAGGGCGCACCCTTGATGCCGCGCTCGGGCACGATCACCGAGCCTGTCCACCGGCCGCCGCTATCCTGCGCCAAGTCGAGCACGAGGCGAAGCTCTTTTCCGGGAATGCGCACGATGCCCTCCCATCGCGCGGCCACAGGTTCGGCCGCGTGGCACAGGAGGGTGGTGAGGATCAGCAGGAATTCCGACACTAGTGACACTCGACGTGCCACCTCGCAATCCGTTAGGGTGCGTCGGTATCGGCAGCCCCGGGATTCATGGCCACCACTTCTGTACTTTCTCGATGGACTCCGCGACCGAACTGAGAGCCGGCTTGCCGCCGAGGACTTCAAGCAAGACCCAGACTGAATCAAGGGCCTTCAGTAACTCCGGCCTGCCAGACTCGACAATCGCGTCCACGGCTTTGACGAGCGCTTCGTGAAGGAGGGACAAAGGCATCTCCGCCAAAACCAGCGCAATCCGGTCCAACCCGCGTGACGGATACTTGGCACAAGCGATTAGCGCATCCGTCATCAGCTCAAATCTCAAGGGCGGCGGAATCTCGACAGCTACTTGCAGGAGGGCTGATGCGCGGAGAGGGCCCTCCCCCAGCGAACGCGCCACGGAAATCGCTCTCTGGACAACGCGGTCCCGCAGACCGGCATCCGTAAAGGTGGGTATCACGGAGGCAAGAAATTCCGCGTGCTCGGGCTTGTCTATGCCACTCTGGTATACCCAATCGAAAACGTCTTCCAATTGTTCAGCTATTCCCCAGGGCGCGAGGGCCATCCCGAGGGCGGCTGCCGCCATCCGAGTCTCAGCTGAGGTGCTCCTCTCATAGAGGCTGCTTCGAAGTGAAGAACGTTGCTGCGCTGACATCGCGCGACAGAGCTCATTGAGCTCAATACGGTCGTTGCGCAGATCCACGACCTGCCGGGGCATTTTCAGCAGGATCTCAACTGCTGCGTCGATCAGTGGCTGCTGTTGGCGGTGGTCTGCGGTGAGCGCGGTGGTGATGGCAGCTTCCGACTGCCACACCGCGGATTTGCGATTTGAGTTCGCCAGAATTTCCGCAATCTTGCTTTTGGCCAGATTTGGATCGGGCATGTCCGGCGCTGCAATCCTGGCACATCTGAGCGCCCATTCGGTGTGACACTTATCGAGGACGCGCGCGAAAATATCCTGTTTGAATTCCGGTGGAAACGTGGGGAAAATTGCGCCGAGCGTTTGGATGTACGCCCTATTGTAAAGAGGTATTCTGAGGAGCGCTGCGCGTGCCCAGCCGAATTGCTTCCGATTCGCGAATTCAAGAGCCAGACGGCGCAACGGGTACGCTCGGACCGCGTCGAACCCGATGTTTTTGTCATACTCGGTTTCCTCCTCAGGAACTAGAAAACGAGTCGCGTTCAGGCCTCGGGGAAGCATGGCTTCATCGCCATTCGGCCGCTCGGCAAGGGTGCGAAATCTGTCCGTAATGGCGCGGGCCTGCTCGCCGTCTCCGGCCGTATCCGCCTTTTGGAGCAGAATGGTCAAGACCTCGGGCGCGACGCGCGGGGCCAGGCTATTCAATCCGAGCTTGCGAATCTGTGGGTCCGCCGCTGAATCGATCAGATCGATCAATTCGCTATGCAGAGAATCCGGGGCGTATTCACACAGCCGCCGGAGATTGTCCGCATAGTCCCAAGGTCCCGAATCAACGTCGATTCTAGCCAGGATGTCTTTACAAAGCGTTTCTGCCAGGGATTCGCTTTGCGCATGCACATACGGCAAAACGCGGGTCTGCGCCTCGACTCGGTTACTCGGTTCGTCAAGACCGTGCGCCGTTTCCAATGCGGCGGAAAGCAATTCGGATCGCAGGTCCGGTTGGACACGGAGCGCGAGGGCGGCCTGGAACTCGGCCTTCTTCGGCGACGGGGAAAGGCCCATCACAACGTCCGCGGCCAAAGTCGCGCCTTGAACGCTGAAGATAGTATGCGGACGTGAAAAACTCTCACAGATTGCTTCCCGGTGCTGGTCGGACAACGCGGCAACCCGTTCCTTCAGGGTGTGAAAAGTCTCATCGTCGAACGAGTGCGAGAAGAGATCGGGCATGCTGCCCCTCACGTCGTAGTCGGACCCCTGTGTGAGAAGCTCGCGAAAGTTGCGCATGATTTCTGGACGGTGGCCCGGCCACGAATCGGCCAGATCGGCAAAAAGCGTCAGGCAATCATCCGCGAACATGTCAAGGTACTCGGAAGACCGGGCAGATTGAAAAGCGTGGGCGAAAACGGCCTCCCGCTCGGAGACATCGTCCAGGCGGCGGCCGATCGCGATCCGCGCCGCCAGCAGATCTACTGGGCTTCGGAGTGCTTCCGCGATGGACAGGCACTCCCGCAATAGGTCCTGGTCGAGGCTGTCCAGCAGAGCTTCGAAGTCTTTGCGCCCGTGGTGTTCGAAGTAGAACTCGCCGACCAAGGACCTGAAATAGTCGACAGCTTGCCGGGCGATTTCCGGTTGCGGAAGAATTCGCAGTACGCGGGCATAGTGCCTCAGAGCACTGGCGCGGCTCGCAGCCGGCTCAAGCGCTTGCAGCGCTTCATAAATCTGTTCGGCGATAGTGGCGTTCCCAGGGTCGCGCTCGATGAGGGGAATCAGGATATCGCACTGATCTTCGGGCCCGAGGAGTTTCGCCAGGTCCGGTAGAATGACGACTGCGTCCGCGGACTGCAATAACGGCGCTGCTTGTCGAAGCATCGAACTCCGTGCGTAGCCGGTGGTTTCGTTCACGAGCTCAGTTAGCTGCCTGGTCGCCTCAATGCGCGCGAACTGACGAGCAAGTTCGTCACGCAAGCTGCTGCGCGTAGGCGCCGAGTTGTCGACGCGCTGCAGATCGGACTTCGCTTCCAGACAGAGCGCCAGAGCGGTAGCCGGCTCCGCCACCGACGCCAGCGCGAGAAAGGCTTCGACTCCAGCAGCTTCCGATGGATTCTGACGGACCTGTCTAGCCGCACGCTCGAAGCTCCACACACCTTTTTGCACGATGGCCTGCAGGACTTCCGGGGCTAAGACGGAGGCTTGGCTACGCACGCTCGATTCACAGAGGTACAGGAACACTTCCTGCCCGATATCCAGGAGGTGATCGTCGTTTGCAAACGAGTGGTTGTGCTGATAGATCTCGCGACGTGCCTGGCGGACGTCGGCGACGTACCGGACCGTTTCGCCGGCCTGCTCGCGAACGCGGTACCAACCGTTGCCGCCGGCCGCGTCTTCCTCATGGAAAAGGCCGATCAGCCGCCCGATCGATCCGCTTCTGGCGAGGTGCCAGATCAGATGGTCGTGTGCATAGCTATCCGGCGGCAAGCGATGAAGTTGCCCGTCCGGCGATCGGCGCACGTATGTGTCGATCAGCGCGGCGTGGGCCTGTGCAGGTGCGATGCCGAGGCCCTGCGGTTGCGGCCGGGTAAGCGTGAGGCGTGCGATGTCGCGCAGCAGGTCATGAATCGAATATGTAGGTGGTATGGCGTTCGGATCCCAGTTGGTCAGGAGGGAGTCGTTAGCAAACCACTCGAGGTAGGCGGCTGCACGTTCGGAATCGGTTTGCCACAGCGCCGCACAACCATCGGGTTGGATGCGGACGCCATCCGGCAGTATGGCGAGTAGTGCGAAAGCGCGCCAGGCTTCTTCGCTCGACGCGCGGACGAAATCCAGGCTCAACTCAAAGGCGGCAGTGACGCGGCCCCCTCCCAAGACGCGGCTGCGAGCGTCTTCCAATGCGGGGAGAAGGTCCGTTTTTCGCCTTAACTGTTCAAGGAGCGCCGCCCAGGATGACCGGCGCAGACGCGCGCCGAGTTGGTCGAGGGCAATGGGAACGTATCCGACGAGTTTGACGGCTTCTTTCGCGCTTTGATGCTCAGACTCATCGAACGTGCGGCCGACACGGCGCGAGAGCAGGTCGACGGCTTGCGTTTCAGAGAGACTGTGAAGACGATTTACCGCGGCATTGGCGCTGTCTGCTAAATCGGTCAGGCGCGTCGTGATGAGCAAACGGCATCGTTCGCCGCCGACGTGAAAGGGCTGCACGTGCTCCCAATTCCAGGCGTTGTCTACGACCAGGAGACAGGCTCGATTCTCAAGGTGGCTGCGCAATGCGCTGGTGCCGGCTAGCACAGAATCCAGAGATGCATCGCTTTCGCCCAGTGCTCTTACCCAGGCGCGCTGCAGGGCGGAGAGGGTCGGCGGATGCTGTCCGAGTTCCGCCCAGAGAACCCCATCGGGAAACCGGTTCCGGACACCCGGTTGGTGTGCCAGCCAGGCAGCCAGAGTGGTTTTTCCGATGCCGGGCATACCCACAAGTGCGATCACGGAACTGCCCGATGTATCCTCGCCGGCAGTTACGGCCGAGTGCAGGTCCGAGCTTTCGACCGGCAGGATCATTCCATCCGGAGGGCGAGGAGCCAGGTTGGGGCGGCTACGATCCGGCGGTGTGAATACCGGATTCTGCTGCCGCCATGCAGAGCCGGGTCCGTGGAAGTCAGCGTTGCGCCGGCGGAGGTCGGGTGCATTGCGAAAGACGGTGGCCAGCTTTACGGCATATCCGCCAAGCAGGGATTGGTTGTCCCTGGTGCGCTTGACCATTCCGCATACGAAGCCGGTACGGATATTCAGCACGGGCGAGCCGCTGAAACCTTCCACGACGCGGGTCAGAGTGAATTTCTCGAGTTCGTGGTCAGGCTCGCCGATCGCGTTGAATGGTCCTTCGTAGGTGGCGTAGAGAGAGTCTCCGCCATGGGTCGGGAAGCCGAACGCGTAGAGTTTGTCCCCGGGGTGCATCGATGTTTCGTCAGAGGCGTCCAGCAGCACGCAAGGACCGCCCATGGAAGGGATTGTGATGAGCGCGATATCGGGGTAAAGGAAGCCCTCGACTAGCGCGCCGAGCGCCAGTTCCACCGTGCCATCAACTTCCCGGAGCTGGCCGCCGATGTGGTGCGCGACCTTGACGCTCATACCCCGGGCAGGGTTATTGCCGAGCACGTGACAGCAAGTGAGAACAACGCCGGGGCCGACAAAGAACCCCGTGCCTCGGGCGCCATTGCCGGTCACCTCAACCGTGCAGTCCCTCAGCAGTTGATCGAGCGAAGACGGCATCAGGGGTTTGTCACGACCACTCGAGAGAGACCTTGATGGAACCCTTGGCCGTGCCCTTGACCAGGAGAGCCGTCAGTTTTCCCGGTTCGGCGCTCAGCTCGACGCTGAATTCGACGGCGGCCTTCTTCGGCTGAATCTCTTTGATCGCGCCGAGAAGGGCTTTGCCTATCGATTTCACCGTGTCCAAAACCTCATTGAAATCAAACTGGACGACGCCGTCGGCGACGTCCCGTTCGATAGGACCTCCGGAAACCTCGGCACGGATTACTCCGCCATCAGGTAGCTTGACGAGAACCGTTTGTGAAGGCGGTGTCGCCAACGGATAGGTGTCTGATTCCATAGTTACTCCTTCAAGGAAGATACAACATTACTGAGGCTTCGAAAATCGCGGATCGCGGGTGAGTTCGTCGTCGGTGAGGCTCCGCAGGAATGCGACGAGATCGCGCTTGTTCTGTCCAGTGAGTTGAATCGTCAACATCCTGGGATCGCGATGCGGATTCTTCGTGCGTCCGCCGGTGGCGTAATGCTCGACGACGTCCTCCAAAGTCGCGATGCTGCCGTCGTGCATGTATGGCGCGGTGAGCGCGATATTCCGCAGTGTCGGCGCCTTGAACTTGCCGGCGTCCTCCTCGCGGTGCGTGTGTTCGAACATGCCCAGATTCGGCGCGGGATACGGATTGTAGAGACCGGTATTGTGGAACCGCGCCGTCCCCGCATCGCTGAAATTGAACCCGCCGTGACAACGAAAGCAACTGCCTTCGTAGTCCGTGAAGAAGACCGCCTCGCCTCGCTTGACCGCATCCGACACGGCGTCCGGTTCACCGCCCGTGTGGTACCGGTCGTAGGCGGATCGCGCCGAAATGATGGTGCGCTCGAAGCACGCGAGGGCGCGCGTGACGTTGGCCACCGTGAAGGCATCGCGAGTCCCGGGAAATGCGAGCGGGAACAGCTCGCGGTACACGGCGACGGCGCGGAGGTGGCCGAGTAGTTCCCGCTCGCGTCCATGCATTCCGAGCTCCACCGGGTGTTCGCCGAAGAGCGGGATCGTCGCCTGATCTTCCAGGCTCCGCATATTCGGATTGCTCCAGGTCAACACCGCGGAGTAAGCGGCGTTGACCAGGCTCATGGCGCTGCGCGAGTGCGACTCGCCCGTCGCGCCCACGCCCACCGTCCGCCCGTCCGTGAATGCCAGTTTCTGCTGGTGGCACGAGGCACAGCTCTGCGAGCCGTTAATCGAGAGGCGCGTGTCGTAGAAGAGGTACCGGCCTAACCGCACCTTGGCCGCCGACATGGGATTCGACGCAGGCACCGGCGGCGGCGGGAAGCCCTTCGGCAAATCCCACCGGTACGCCTCGCCGCCTCCGGCAGAGACGGCTATCAACGCAAACAAGAACCAGAGCGCGGCGTCCACGAGTTTATGTCAACGGCCTCTCGCCGCCGATATGAATGCGCACGACGTTGGAAACGCGTCCGTTCAGCTTGCAGGCCAGGTCCGTGTCGCCCACGCCGCGCAGCGATTGCGGAATCTCGATGGTCACCTGGTCCTGCCCCTGATCGCCCTCGGCGCCGTACGAGACCACGGGCACGCGCATTCCGGCCACCGTCACTTCGAGTTGCGCCCCAGGCAGCGCGTTGCGAATACCGCTGGCGCGCAGACGGATGCGGGTGACGCTCCCGACCGTCATGGGCACCGGCAAAGTACGGCAAGGCCCGCCGTCGCAGGTCGAGATGGGCGAGTTCGCAGTATGGCCGTCGGCGAAGATCTGAGTCGCCTGACCCTTCACCGCGCCGCGGCAACTGTAGCCGGTGATGAACCCGGGCGCCGTTTCGACTATGGTGATATTGGCGCTGGTGCTGCTGCCGTCGTCGCGCACGATGGTCATGCGGGCCGGGCCGAGCGCCGAATCTTTCGGGATTACGAAGTTAGTCTGCCCCCAGCCGGCGGAGGCCCAGAGCATGCCCGCAGGTCGTGTGACGCCGGCGGAATCGGTGATGTGGACCGCGATGCCGCCGAGTTTCGCGGGAGGATGCGGCCCGGTCTGCACTTCGTCGCGCTCCGCCATGATCGGTCCGTAGGCGAGGGCAAAGCCGCCGCGTCCGAGATCGAGACCGCCCGCGCCGCTGACCACGAACAGGCCGCGCTCTTTGCTGGAGCGGAGATGCGCCTGCACCACGCGGCCCAGGCCGGCATAGCGGTGGACGGCGGGTCCGCAGGTCCAGCCATTCTCCAGCGACGTTGCGTCGTGGTCGGCAAGGTCTTTGATCAGCTTGCCGGGCTCGAATGTGGAGACCATCCACGAGATGTGGCGAGCGTCCAGATAACTGAGGTTGTTTTCGATTAGCGCGCTGGCCTCCGATGGATCCTGCGGAATGGCCGCGCAGGCCGCCGCATCGTCCAGGTGCAGGTCCCAGCCAACGGCCAGCACCGGGACGCGATGGGCGAAGAAGCCGAAGCGCGCGTCACGCTGCGAGTCGGTGGACGTGGAGGCGTATTCGCCGGAGACGCCGTACAGCAGGTTGGGGTCGGGCAGGGCAGTGGTGAAGCCCTCGAAAAGGCGCTCGTCTTTCCAACTCGACGCGATGACGGGCTGACGGGCGCCGGCGCCGCGGATGGCCTGCACAACATTCTGCATCGCGCCGGACCAGGTGCGCCAGCCTTCGGGAGAATGCGCGTCTGGGATCGCCGAGGGATCGGGATCGCTGAAGGCGTCGAACATCACGTTGGGGTAATCCTTGAAGTACGCGGCGCAATGACGCCAGAAGTCCAACACGGCGGCCGAGGGTAGCTTCACCTCGGGATCGCGCGCCGCCAGCACGACGAGCATTTCCAGGTCGTTGGCGCGCCGCACTACGCGACTGAGTTCGGCGAGATACTCGGGGCTGGCGCCGTCGCGCACGTCCAGCGGTAAGCGCACGGCATTCATGTTGAAGCGCAGGCGGATCGCACTGAGCGAGGTCGATGAATGGGCGCCGTAGTCCTCAGCGCCGCGATTGTTCCACGCGGCGGTTTTCAGGTGGAAATCGGGAAGCTGCGTGCCGCGCATGACGAACGTGCGGCCGTGCGCGTCCAGAATGCGGTTGCCGTCAACGCGGAAAGGACCGGCGGTCGCGGGTGTTACAGCTTGGTGATGGCGAGCGTGGGGAATGTGGCCTGTCGCGGCAAACTGCAACGCAGTCGATGCCAGCAGCAGCACGGAAACGAAGCAGACGATCGTTCGGGTGCTCACGATGGCGGTAGTATATCAGAGCGGTAGAAGTCAGGAGTCAGGAGTCAGCGGGCGCCCCTGGCGATGCCGGATTGAAAAGAGTGTGACTGCCCTGCGAACCGAGGATGTGGGCAGGCGAAAGCGCCTGCCGTACGTCTCGCGGACGAAAGAGTCCCAGGCTAGTCCTCCGGCAACCGAAGGCTGGCTAAGTTGGTGTAGCGTAGGCCTCCGCCCTGTGAACCGGCGACAAAGATCGCCGGCGTTACCTTGCTGTCACATCGGTGGTCGCTTGGGTTAGGCCGTCCGAGGTGGCGACGACGTGGATCTTTCCGCGCTGTCCCTTGTTCGCATTTACGATGAGGAGCGCCATGCCGGAGAAGGCCTTGCGATGGTCGGCCTGAAACGACTCGTCGCTGGCCGCGCTGCCGTTGTCGACAGCACGCAACGCGCCCGCGCCCGTCACGGAGAAGTGCACGAGATTATCGGCACCGGGGACCAGGTTGCCGTCCTTATCTTCCACGCGGACGGTGATGAACGACAGGTCCTCGCCATCGGACTGAATGGTCGCGCGATCCGGCGCCAGACTGATGCGGGCGGCGGGGCCGGCGGTGTTGACCTGATCGGCGGCTACCTGCTTGCCGCCTGAATATGCGACGGCTTTCAGGCTGCCGGGCGTGTAAGGCACCTGCCATTCGAGCCGGTACTTGCTGGAGAATTTCTGATCGGGGCTGGCGTTGCGGCCGACCGGGATCACCACCGGCTCGGAGAAGCGCTTCTTGCGGCCGAGCGATTTGCCGTTCAGGAACAACTCGACTTCCTCGGCGTTGGTGTATACCATCACCGGGATCGCCTGGCCCTCGCGGCCCGGCCAGTTCCAGTGCGGCAGTACGTGCACCATCGGCGTCTTCGTCCATTGGCTCTGGTAAAGGTAGAAGCGATCCTTGGGGAAGCCGGCCAGGTCGATGAAGCCGAAATAGGAACTGCGCGCCGGCCAATCCTTGCTGTTATCGACGCCGCGCCCGCCGCCGAAATACGGAGTGGGCTCGCCGATGTAGTCGAAGCCGGTCCACACGAATTCGCCGAGCACGTTCGGCAACTTGTCCTGATAGAAGAATTCGACGTCAGGGCAGTAGGCCCACGGCGGCGCGATGATGTCGTACCCGCTGAGTTGCAACGACGGGTGCTTCTCGTACTTCTCGATCGGCAAATGGTACACGCCACGCGAACTGACGCACGACGCCGTCTCCGA
>Ga0105240_10001301_pt1 | contig 43093 bp, 35 predicted proteins | sample KBSC54metaG_FD_80426 | JGI IMG/M metagenome (GOLD analysis project Ga0105240, IMG submission 80426) | Corn rhizosphere microbial communities from Kellogg Biological Station, Michigan, USA - KBS C5-4 metaG | ecosystem: Host-associated > Plants > Roots > Rhizosphere > Soil | place: Michigan, USA... | reverse complement strand
TAGGCGCACAGGATCACCAGGTCGGCAGGTTGTTCGACCGAACGTCCCTGCGCATCGATATAGGTCACGCCGGTGGCGCGCTTGCCGTCGCTCGCAAGATTGATCTTGGTGACGTAGGACTTGTCGCGCAGCTCAAAGTTAGGCTTCTTCAGCAGCGCCGGCAGGATACAGGTTTGCGGCGATGCCTTCGCATACATGTAGCAGCCGAAGCGCTCGCAGTAGCCGCAATAGTTGCAGGGGCCGAGCTGCATGCCGTAGGGATTTTGGTAGGCCTGTGAGGCGTTGGCGGCGGGAATCGGGAAGGGGTGATAACCCACTTCGCGCGCGGCTTTTTCAAACAGCGTGGCGGGTGCATTGTTCTTCAGCGGCGGCAACGGATAGTCGCGCTTGCGCGGCGCTTCGAACACGTTGCCGCCCTCGATGATCTTGCCCTCAATGTTGCCGGCCTTGCCCGACACGCCGGCGACGTATTCGAAGCGATCGTAGAACGGTTCCAGTTCGGCATAGGTCATCGGCCAGTCCTGGATGGTCATGTCGACCGGGATGAAATGCTTGCCGTAGCGTTGCTCGTAATGGCTGCGAATCTGCAGCTCGGCATCGTAGGCGCGCCAGGTGACGCCGTTCCAGTGCACGCCGGCGCCGCCGACGCCATTGCCGAGCAAGAAGGAGCCGAGCTGGCGATACGGCAGTGCGTCGTCATTGGGCGAATGGCGCACCGTGACGGTTTCCTTGCTGAGGTTTTGCATCAGCTTGTAGCGCTGCGCATAGGTGAGCTCGTCGGCGATTTTTGGATAGGCGAAATCGGGATTGGTGTCGCGGTTCTCGCCGCGTTCCAGGCCGACCACGGTGAGGCCGGCTTCGGTCATTTCCATGCCCATGATGGCACCGCTCCAGCCCATGCCGACCAGGACGACGTCTACTTTCGGTTTGGTGATGTCTGCCATGTTTGTTCTTCCTTGTTCTTGTTGTGGATGAGGCGTTGCCTCAGTATCTGCGTTGCCTCAGCTGCGCTTGCCTATGCTTACCGGCCCATACGGATAGACCTTGTCGGACGGACCGACAAAGTCGAGGAAGTCCGCGCGCGCGCCGGGGAAGCCGATCATCTTCCAGCTCGCCATGCCCTTGTTGCCGCCGTGGATCGGGTCCGACAGATAGCCTTCCTTGGTGTTCTGCAGCAGGAAGGTGAAGAACCACTGCGCCGACACCTGTTCGAATTTCAGCGTGCCGCCGTCCATGTCCTTGAACAGCTGTTCCTGTTCGGCCGGGGCCAGTTGTGCGAAGGTCTTGCCACTGAAATTCTTGCGGCAGTGTTCATTGAGCGCGGCGATGCCGGCGCGGTACAGTTCGCGCGGCGGCATGCTGGCCTGGTAGCCGAACAGCGCGGGCGCGTCGCCCTTGAAGGGTCCTTGCATGTACCAGTTGGAGGCATGACCGAAACCGGATTCCATCTGGCCGTCGATGAAGGCCGCCACGTTCAGTTCGAGCGCACCGGGGCCTTCCGGATCGGCCGGGATCAGGCGATCGACGGCAGCCTTGAGGAAGGTCCATTCGTCGGTATTGAAAAAGCGCGGCTGGTAGTCGGCGATCGCAACGCCGACGTCGGCGGTGTGCGCCGCCGATGGCAACAGCGCCGCGGTCGTCAGTGCGGACGCGGCCGGAACGATGGCGATGGTCTTGAAGAGGAAGCCGCGGCGGGAAGCTACGCCGGGTTCGCTGGGAGGCGGGTTATCTTTTTTCATTGTTCACCTGGGCTGGTTAGCACGCGGCGCGACACGAACTGCGACTGCCTGTTCGAGCGGTTGCGGACCTGCTGCGCCGTTTACCTGGGGTCGGCTGAAGCAAGGAGCTTCGGCCTTTTTGTTTTTGCTGAAAGTTCGACCGGGGCGGTCGCAATGATGTTCCGCAGGCAAGCATGCCGTCGGCAGGCTCGCTTTCAAAAGCTGACAGCGAGCCGGGCGCAGCACCGGTGAAAAGGGAGCGAAATGACCACCATCTGGAACCATCTTCTTCGAACGAAAAAGAAAGCTGACGACAAAAGAAAATAAAAAAAAACGGCGCTCACAAAATCGTGAAGCGCCGCGGGAGATAAAAAGTAAAGTTGCTCCTACATGGCCTGTAGGAGCAGGCTGAAGAGGCGTGTAGGCGGGACGGCGGCTCCTCAGAAGCCGACGTTGTCGCCGCCCTTGAGCTTGAGCATCTGGCGCGCGTCGTCGGGCGTCGCCACTTCCAGCGACAGGGCTTCGATCACGGTGCGGATGCGTCTGACTTGCGCGGCATTGCTTTCGGCCAGCTTGCCGGGACCGTCCCACAGCGAATCCTCGAGGCCCACGCGCGTATGACCGCCCATCGCCGCCGACATCGTGGCGATCGGGATCTGGCCGCGGCCGGCGCCCAGCACCGACCAGTAGTAGTCGTCGCCGAACAGGCGGTCGGCGGTGCGCTTCATGTGCATCACGTCTTCGACGTCGTTGCCGATGCCGCCGCGCAGGCCGAACACCGACTGGATCAGGAACGGCGGCTTGATCAGGCCGCGGTCGATGAAGTGGGCGGCGGTGTAGAGGTGACCGATGTCGTAGCACTCGATCTCGAAGCGGGTCTGGTTGGCGCTGCACGATTCGAGGATGTAGGCGATGTCCTTGAAGGTGTTGCGGAAAATGCGGTCGTCGGATTCGGCGAGGTAGGGCTTTTCCCAGTCGTATTTGAAGTCCTTGAAACGCTGCAGCATTTCATACAGACCAAAGTTCATCGAGCCCATGTTGAGCGAGGCGACTTCGGGTTTGAGTTGCAGGGCCGGTTGCAGGCGTTCTTCCACGCCCATCGTCGGGGCGCCGCCGGTGGTGAGGTTGATGACGACGTTGGACTTGGCCTTGATCTGCGGGAGGAATTTGCGGAATTCGGCCGGGTCTTGCGTTGGCTTGCCGTTTTGCGGGTCGCGGGCGTGGAGGTGGACGATGGCGGCGCCGGCTTCTGCCGCGCCCAATGCTGCGTCGCGGATTTCATCCGGTGTGATCGGCAGGTGGGGGGACATCGAGGGGGTGTGGATCGCGCCGGTGACGGCGCAGGTGATGATGACTTTTTTGGGTTTGCTCATTTGGTTCTCCTGGTGATTGTTGGTTTGAGTTCGTTTGGTTAGAATTCGTTTTTTTGTAGCTAATTCTGTTTTTTCTTCGGACTACCGGGGTTGCCGGGGGGTAGCCCGGCAGCTACTCACGTTCTTTGCTTCGCCAAAGAAAGTAAGCAAAGAAAGGCGACCGCGGTTCGCAGCCCCCTTCGGGGGTTCCCGGTGCCGACAGGCACAAATCGGGAAGGGAAACAAACTCGCTACGCTCAAACAAGTTTCCCTTCTTTATCCGATTTGCACCTGCCGCCACCGGCTGCTCGCAAGCGGGAATTCCAGACTGGCTCGCTGCGCATCGCCAGGGTTCACTCGCCTGCGGCATCGTGATTGCTCTTCTTTGGTAGCGCTAACTAGGTTGCTTGCTTTCGCTTGTGCGCCACCAGCCCCATCAAGCGGTTGTCGCGCCAGCGCGAGCGTTCTTCCAGTTGATCGGCTTTGAGTACGGTGCGTCGTTCATCCTCGATCTGTTTCAGTGTCGCTGCATCCCATTCGTTCGGCAGCTGCGTCTTCGCCACGTCGCGATACGTATGGCCATAACGCTTGGCATAGTCGAGCACGCCTTCCGGTGCGTTGAGATCGATCGTTTCGAACGGGCCCATGAAGGACCAGCGCAGGCCGAGGCCGTCTTTCAATACCTTGTCGAGGTCTTCGGAGGAGGCATAGCCGTTTTCGTACAGGTTCAGCGCTTCGTTGAGCACCGCGCCCTGGATGCGGTTGAGCAGGAAGCCGGTGATTTCCTTTTTCAACAGCACTGGCGACTGGCCGGCGCGGGTGTAGATGTCGTGGGCGCGCTTCACTGTTTCTTCCGAGGTCCATGGCGCCGGGGCAAGTTCGACCAGCGGCACCAGGTAAGGCGGATTGACCGGATGGGCGACCAGGATACGGTGCCGACCCGGGAGGTGTTCGGAAAACTCGGAGGTGGGGATCCACGACGTCGAACTCGTGAGGATGGTGTCGGGTGCGGCCAGCTTGTCCATTTCGGCGAAGATCTGACGTTTGACTTCGACGGTTTCCTTGACGTTTTCCTGCACCAGCGCGGCGCCCTTGAGCGCTTCGGCCAGGGTGCTCACCGGTTTGATGCGCGCGAGGACAACTTCGGGCGTTTCCGTGATCAGGCCATGTTTGGCCAGGTCGCTGATGTTGTCGTGCAGGAGCTTGGTGCAGGCGCTGAGCGCTTCGGGAACGGCGTCGTAGATGGCGACGCTGCAGCCGGCGCGGGCGAACACGATGGCCCAGGCGCGGCCGATGAGGCCGGCGCCGATGACGGCGATTTTTTCATTCATGGTGTCTCCTCGAATGGGTGCCAAATCAACGTGATTAGCCCAGATGCTCGACATTACCGCAGACCGACAAACTCTGCCCGCTGATGGCGGAGCCGGCCGGCGAGCAGATGTAGATGATCTGGTTGGCGATGTCTTGCGCGGTCACCATCTTGCGCATCGAGACCTTGGACAGCAGGCGCTCGCGCATCTCTTCGTGGCCGATGTTGTAGGACGCCGCCTTGGCGGCTATCACGCGCTCCTGGCGTTCGCCGGCGACGATGCCGGGCAGGATGGCGTTGACGCGGATATTGGACGGGCCGAGTTCCATCGCCCAGCTTTCGGTCAGGCCGATGACGCCGAATTTGGAGGCGGAATAGGGCGTGCGCAGCGGGAAGCCGAGGCGACCGGCGGCAGACGAGATGTTGACGATGGAGCCGCCGCCGGCTTTCTTGAGCAGCGGCACCGCGCGGCGCGTGCACAGGAAAGGCCCGGTCAGGTTGACGGCGATGGTCTGGTCCCAGGCCGACAGTTCGGTCTCTTCGACCTTGGCGGTCGGGCCGGCGATGCCGGCATTGTTGACCAGCACGTCGAGCGTGCCCCAGCGCTGCGCCAGCTCGGCGAACATCGCGTCGACCTGCGCCTCATTGGCGACGTCGGTCTTGCTGTAGCTGACCGGTGCGTCGGTGAACTGCTTGCGCGCGCTGCCGAGGAAGTCGTCGCTGACGTCGCAGATGTGGACGTGCGCGCCGGCGTCGACGAAGGAAGCGGTGATGGCCAGGCCGATGCCTTGGGCGCCTGCGGTGACGACGACGCGTTGATCTTTCAAACTGGTGTTCATGTTGGTCCTTGTTGCTTGAAGAAAAAATTGGAAATTACAGCCAGAGAATCTGTTTGCGGTAAGTCAGGTCGGTCAGTAGCGGTTCGGCCGGGCCGGTGTGGAACACCGCGCCGCGTTCCAGCGCGAACACGCGGTCGGCCAGCGCCAGCACCAGGTCAAGGTTGTGCTCGACGATGACGATGGAGACTTCGCGGCGCAGCTGATCGAAGACGGTGAACAGCTCTTGCACGACGGCCGGCGCGAGACCTTCGAAGGGTTCGTCCAGCAACAGCAGCCTGACGTTGCCTGACAGCGCGCGCGCCACCGCCACCATCTGCTGCTCGCCGCCGGAGAGAAAGTCGGCCGGCGTATGCAGGCGCTCTTTCAGGCGCGGGAAGTAGTGCAGGATTTTTTCTTCGCTCCAGGCGATGCCATTGCTGGAGTCGGTCTTGCGCGCGAGGCGGCCCAGCGACAGGTTTTCCGCCACCGTCATGCCGGCGAACAGGCCGCGACCCTGCGGCACGTAGCCGATGCCCAGGCGCGCAATATCGGGTGCGCTGAGGCCGGCGATGTCCTTGCCGTTGTAGCGGATCGCGCCCGAAGCAGGCTTGAGCAAACCGGTCAGCGCTTTCAGCAGCGTTGACTTGCCGGCGCCGTTGCGACCAAGCAGGGCGACGATCTCGCCTTCACGTACTTCCAGCGTGGCGTCATTGAGGATGTGGCTCTTGCCGTAGAAGGCGTTGACCTTGTCGAATGCCAGCAACTGCGGACGTTCCTGCGCATCGCCGGCGACGCGTCCGGTGACCGGCGGCGTGCCGGTGCCGGTGTAGATTTCCTGCACGCGCTGGTCGGCGCGCGCCTGGTCGGGCGTGCCCGACATCAGCACGCTGCCCTGGTTCATCACCGTGACCTGTTGCGAGAAGCCGAGCACGCGGTCGATGTCGTGTTCGACGATCAGCACCGGGATATTCTCGGCAATGATCTTCACCAGGCGCGACACGCGTTCGCGTTCGGCGGCGGCGAGGCCGGCCAGCGGTTCGTCCATCAGCAGTACGTGCGGCTTCGATCCCAGCGCGATGCCCAGGTCGACCAGGCGTTGGCCGCCGTAAGACAGCGCGCCGCCTTCGATCTCGTCGATGCCCTTGAGGCCGAGGAATCGCATCAGTTCGTCAGTCTCGGCGTGGATCTCAGGGTAGCTGTCGATGTCCTTCCACATGTTGAAGCGCGAAGCATGGCGCGCCTGCAGGGACAGCCGCAGGTTTTCGTAGATGCTCAGGCCCTTGAACAGGTTGGTGATCTGGAACGAACGGGCCAGTCCGCGTTGACAAATCTGGCCCGGCGTCAGGCCCTGGATTTCTTCGCCGTTCAGTTTCACCGTGCCGTGGTTGGGCACGAACATGCCGGAGATCAGGTTGAAGGTGGTGGTCTTGCCCGCCCCATTGGGGCCGATGAGCGCGTGGATTTCGCCGGCATGCAGGTTGATCTGCGCGCTCTTGACCGCCTGGATGCCGCCGAAGCGGATGTCGACATCCTTGACCTCGAGCACCAGTCCATCTTGCCGCGGTGGTTGCAGAAAAGCAGGCAAAGGCAGGCCGTCGACGATCTGGCGCTGGCTCATCGCCGCGCCGACTTCAGCGGGCGGACGCAGGCGGCGTTTGACCTGTTGCCAGATGCCGACCAGGCCGGTGGGCGAGAACAGGATGAAGCCGACGAAGGCGAGGCCGAACCACAGCAGCCAGTTCTCGGTCCAGATCGACAGGCATTCGCGGAACAGGATGTAGAACAACGCGCCCAACGCCGGGCCGAGGAAGCTGCGCATGCCGCCGATCACCACCATCGCCAGCAACTCGCCGGAGAACGCGACCGAGGTCGGTTCGGCCGAGGCGAAGCGGTGGTGGAAGGCCAGCAAGGCGCCCGCTAGGCCGGTCACGCTGGCCGACACGATAAACATGATCAGCTTGTAGACGATGGTGCTGTAACCCTGGAAACGCGCGCGCTGTTCGTTCTCGCGGATCGCTACGATGGTATGGCCGAACGGCGAGCGGATCACGCGCTGCAGCACGTACAGCACGATCAACGCGATCACGCTGACGAACGCCAGGAAGGGAATCGACTGATCCAGATCGATGCCGGCCACGACCGGACGCACCACATTGCCGAGTCCCGATTCGCCGCCCGTGAAGTCAGTCCAGCGGAAGGCGATCGCAAACGTCAGTGCCGACAAGGCCAATGTGAGCAACGAGAAGTACACGCCGCGCCGGCGCAGGATCAGGAAGCCGACAATCGCCGCCGACACCGCGATGAAGGCAATCGTGAACAGCATCGGCGCCACGATCTGGCCGGGGAACCAGTGCTTCTGCGACAGCGCCGCCGCATAGGCGCCGACGCCGAACCAGGCGCCATGGCCGAACGAGGTCAGGCCGGTGTAGCCGACCAGCAGATTGAGGCCCATCGCCGCGATGGCGTAGATGACGACGTCGGTGGAGGACGACATGGTCAGGCCGAGCAACTGCAGCAGGATGGGCACGATGACCAGCGCCAGCGCGCCGATCCACAGGGATTGATATTTGTTGTACATGTCCGCCCTCATTCAAAACGTTCGATGCGTTCGCCGAGCAGGCCGCGCGGACGGAAGATCAGGACCAGCAGCATCAGCAGGTACATCGACGCTTCGCCGGCCGGCGCATAGAACTGGATCGTGATGCCACGCACCACGCCCACCAGCAACGCCGCGAGCACCACGCCCCAGAAGCTGCCGAGTCCGCCGATTACCACCACCACGAATGCGGCGGTCATGATTTCCGCACCCATGGCCGGATGCACGCCGGAGATCGGCGCGAACAGCACGCCGGCCAGCGCAGCCAGACCGACGCCGAGCATCACGATGGCGGTCATGTAGGGCTGCAGCTTGATGCCCAGCACCGCCACCATGTCGGGCTTCTGCACGCCGGCGCGCACCACGCGGCCGAACGAGGTCTTGTTGAGCAATAGCCAGATCAGCGTCAGCGCGACGATGACCGCCGCCAGCATCAGCAGGCGGTATTTGGAATACATGAAATCACCGACCATGATCTGGCCCTTGAATGCCGGCGGAATCGATGCAGGGAGCGGCGAGGCGCCCCAGAAAATGCGGATCACCTGTTCCGCCACCATCGCCAGCCCGAAGGTCAGCAGCAGGCCGAGGATGGGATCGGCCGAATAGAAGCGGCGCAGCAGGAAGCGCTCGAACAGGATGCCGATCAGCGCCACCAGCAGGGGCGAGATGATCAGGGCGCCGGTGAAGCCGAGGTATTTGGTGATCTCCACCGCGAGGTAGGCGCCGATGGCGTAGAAGGCGCCATGCGCCAGATTGACCACGCCGCCGAGACTGAAAATCAGCGACAGCCCGAGCGCGATCAGCAGGTAGTACCCGCCGACCAAAAGGCCGTTGAGGATTTGTTCCAACAGGAAAACGATTTGCATTGCTGCTCCGGAGGGGAGTACAGGAAAAAACGAGTGACGCACGACACCATCCGCCATTCGCCGTCGCTCAGGCTTGCACCGGAGCGACGGCGACGGATCACCTGGACTCAGGTAAAGGTGCAGGCATTCTCTTGCATGGTCGGCGCGAGGATTTCCAGCGACTCATTCGGTCCCGGCACCGACGAGCCGAGCAGCATGAAGTCCCATTTGTCCTTGACCTGCGCCTTCGGCTTCGGTGTGACGGTGTACATCTCCTGCAGTAACTGGTGATCCCAGGCGCGGTAGACGCCCTTGCGCGCCTTCAGCACGTCGACTTGCGCGCCTTTTTCGAAGTAATCGATCAGCTTGGCGGTGTCGAGCGTCTTGGTTTCGGTGATCGCCTGCACGATTGAGCGGAAGGCGACGTACTCTCCCCACGCCTGGTTTTCCGGCGGTTTGCCGAATTTCTTGGTGAAGGCGGCGACGAAGGCCTTGGCCGACGGCGCATTGACGTCGTGGTGCCAGGTGGTCGGCCAGGTGCCGGCGAAACTGTCCGCGCCCGCACCCCATGCCACTGCAGTGTCGAAGCCGAAACCGGCGATCGGGAACGGCAGGCCGAACTCCGAGTATTGCTTGATGAAGTTGGTGATCTGGTTGCCGGCCAGGTTGGAAATGACCAGATCCGGTTTGGCCTGGCGGATCTTCAGTAGGTAAGGGCTAAAGTCGGTGGCGTCGGTCGGCACCAGCTCGTCATTGGCAATGGTGCCGCCGTTGGCCGAAACGAAGGATTTGGCGGCGCGCAGCAGGTCGTGGCCGAAAGCGTAGTCGGCCGACAGCGCGTACAGCTTCTTGCCCTTGATCAGGTTGTCGCGCAGCAGCGAGCGGCCGCAGGCCTTGACGTAGGTCGAATTGGCGGCCTCGATGTGGAACATGTATTTGTTGCAGCTCTTGCCGCGCAGCTCGTCGGAGTTGCAGCCGGTGTTCATGAACAGCTTCTTGTTGCGCTGCGCGACTTGCGCAATGCCCAGCGCCGAGGCGGAGGAGATTTCACCGATCAGCACGGCGGCGCCGTCGCGTTCCAGCAGGCGTTGCGCCTTGGAGGAGGCGGTCGGTGGATTGACCGAGTCTTCCGAGATCAGGGTGAGTTGGCGACCCAGCAGGCCGCCGGCCTTGTTTTGCTCTTCCACCGCCAGCGTGATGCTCATGACGGCGTATTCGCCCAGCGGGCCGAGGAAGCCGGTGCGCGGGGTCAGGTGGCCGATGATGATTTTGTCCGACTGCGCCTTGACGATGGCGGGGAAGCCCATCGCCGAGGTGGCTGCGACGGCGGCGCCGGCTTTCAGTACGGTGCGACGGCCAGGCGACAGGATCTTGCTGTTGTCTTGCTCCATGGTGCATACCTCCTAAGGGTCCGGCGCGAGCCGGGTGTCTCGATGAAAAGCCGGTAACGGCAGCGGACTGCCGGCACGGCTTGTTTTCTTATGGAGTGCCGTTTGCAAGCAGGACAAGGCGGGAAATGACAGGAAAGACACAGCCATCGCTGTCGTCGGCCCAATCGGCTTCCATCTCGTGATTTTTGCAACAGCCTCTTTTTTATGTCAGTTATTTGACATGTGATCAAATGTATTCGATAGAATTGCGATGTGTCAATCGGCGATGCAGCACGGTTGGACAAGTTTGCGGTGCAGGATGCCACCGGGAAAAGGTGCGCCCCGGCAGGGTGTCAAACCACCGTAAAAGCGCTACGGTGCTGCATTGGAAGAGAAGAGCGGAACAGGGCGACTGCTATAATCCGCGGCAATTTTGAATAACAGACGCATTTCATCGGCACGGATGAAATGGTTTCAAGTGAGAAGCCGGGGACCATGGAACACACGATACTTGCGGACCTTTCGCAGATACGCAAAATCACCCACGCCACGCTGTCGCAGCGCGTGTATGAAGATGTGCGCGAGCTGCTGCTGGCAGGACAAGTCCGTCCCGGCCAGAAGCTGACGCTGAAAAGCCTGTCGGAGGCGCTCGGTACCAGCCAGATGCCGGTGCGTGAAGCGATCCGCCAGCTGGCAGCGGAGGGGGCGCTGGAAATCCTTCCCAACCGCGCCGTGCGCGTGCCGTTGATGACCAAGGACAAATTCCGCGAGCTCCTCAAGATCCGGCTGGCGCTGGAAGGGCTGGCGGTCGAGCACGCAGCGCAGAACATTTCGGCTGAAGGCCTGCAGGCCGTGGCCGACCTGCACGACACCTTGTGCATCGAAATGCACCGCAAGAAACCCGACGTTGACCTGATCATCCGCCTCAACAAGCAGTTGCATTTCGCGGCCTATGAGGGATCGGGCATGGCGACGTTGGTGGGTCTGATCGAAAGCCTGTGGCTGCAAGTCGGCCCGGTCATCAACCTCGACTTGCGCGCCGGTTCGCGCCGTCTGTCGGAAGCGCCGGCGCTGGTGCATCACGCTGCGCTGCTCAAGGGCTTGCAGGAAAAATCCCCGGAGCAGGCGCGCGCCGGCTTGTCGGGCGACCTGCTCAGCGCCGCGCAGATGATCCTGGCCGGCGACGGCTTGCCTGACTAGGGCTGGCAAAAACACTTGCCACCACCAGACTGAACAGCGGTATCGCCGCCGCCAGCATCTCCAGGATGCCGGCGCGCTGTTCTATCATTTCCAACCGCACTTTGTAGTGCGTTGCGAACGCCATCAGCAGTAACAAAAACACGGCGGACAATCCCGCCATCAAACGAAGTCGCATGGTGCTCTCCTTGGATGAGTTCCGGATGAATGTGGATGGACTCTGCGGCGCGGAGTCCTGTCATGGATATCGACCACGGCGTTGCAGACTTGCGTGATTTCCGCGTAAAGAAAGGTAAGTTTGCGTGGGCGCGAATGCGGATAAAATGCGGGCACCCGATCATCTACGCATACCTTTTCAAACAAAGGGATCTCATGTCCGTTCCGAATCTCAATTCCCGCAAGGTGCTGGTTTCCGCTTTGTTGTGGTGCGCCTGCCAGTTCGCTTCAGCCCAGAGCGCTCCAGCCGCGCCCGTCGCCTTTGCGCCGCTTGAACCGACGCTGACGCTTTACCTGGTCCAGCACAAACTGCCGGCGCTGGCCGCCGCCGTGGTGCAGGATGGCCGCATCGTCGCCGCCGGCGCCGTCGGCACGCGCAAGGTCGGCTCGGGCATCGCGGTGACCGTCAACGACCGCTTCCATATCGGTTCCGACACCAAGGCGTTCACCGCCACGCTGGCAGGCATCCTGGTCGATCGCGGCGCGATGGCGTGGACTACCACGCTGGGCGAGGCTTTCCCCGAACTGGCGCCGAAGATGGACCCGGATTTCCGCCGCATCACCATCAGCCAGCTGCTGTCGCATACCTCGGGCATTCCGGCCGACAACGCCGAGTTCCTGGAGCTGCTGGCCAAGTCGATGTTTGAAGAGGGCAATCTCGACGACCTGCGCTATTGGACTTTGCAGCAATGGATGAGCAAGCCGCTGCCGGCGCAACCTGGACAACGTTTCGCCTATTCCAACCTGGGCTATACGATCGCCGGCGCGATGATCGAACGGGTGGCGCGCAAGAGCTGGGAAGAGCTGATCAATGAATGGATCTTCGATCCGATGGAACTCAGGAGCGCCGGCCTCGGTTCGCAGGCGACCTTGGGCCGGGTCGATGCCGCGCTGGGTCACGTGCTGGTCGGCGAAGACATCGCCAAGCCCTTCATGGCCGGCCCCGGCGACGACAATCCGCAACTGATTGCACCAGCCGGGGGCGCCAACATGTCGGTGCTGGACTTTGCGCGCTGGGCCGGCTGGAATGTCGCCGAAGGCAAGCGCGGCCCGGCGCTGCTCAAGCCTGAAACGCTGAAGCTTCTGCACACCCCGGTGATCGACATGCCGCATGTGCAGAATCCTGAGCCGGGCACGCCGACCGACGGCAAGTACGGACTCGGCTGGGTGACCGCGAAGATGGACTGGGCGCCGCAGCCGCTGGTGTTCCACGGCGGCTCCAACCAGAAGAACCTGGCGCACATCTGGCTCAGCCCGGAAAAGGATTTCGCCATCGTGGTGGTGACCAACATCGCCAGCCAGGGCGCCAACGACGCCTTGTTCGCGGTGGCGGAAAAACTGTATCGCCAGTTCGCGCCGTGACCGCATGATGATGTGAACGCGCGTATTGATACAATGCGCGTTCGTTTTAATGCTTATCTTTTCAGTTCATTCTTCAACCTTGCAGCGGGTGCTCATGGATTTTCTTTTGTTCCTGGTCGACTTCATCGTCCACATCGATCGTCATCTGGCCGAACTGGCCGCGTCCTACGGCCCGTGGCTGTTCCTGATCCTGTTCCTGATCATCTTCGCTGAAACCGGCCTGGTGGTGACGCCGATCCTGCCGGGTGACTCGCTGTTGTTCGTGACCGGCGCGATTGCCGCCACCGGCGCGTTCGACATCCACCTGATGGTGCTCACGCTGATCGTTGCGGCGATTCTCGGCGACAGCGTCAATTACCAGATCGGCAAGGCCATCGGCCTGAAGGTGTTCGACAGGCCCAATTCGCGCATCTTCAAGCGCGAGTACCTCGACAAGACCCATGCCTTCTATGAGCGCCACGGCGGCAAGACCGTGATCATCGCGCGCTTCGCGCCGATCGTGCGCACCTTCGCGCCGTTCGTGGCCGGCGTCGGCGCGATGACGTACACACGCTTCTTTGCGTACAACGTGATCGGCGGCATTTTGTGGGTCGCCAGCTTCGGCTATGCCGGTTACTTCTTCGGCAACCTGCCGGTGGTGAAGCAGAACCTCAGCCTGCTGATCGTGGCGATCGTGGTGCTGTCGATCCTGCCGGGCGTGATCGGCTACCTGCGCCAGCGCATGAAATCGTCGCGCTGAGTTTCCATGGCCGACAACGTGAAAAGCCGTTCAGTGATGAACGGCTTTTTTTTGTCCTGCGATGTTCACTGCTGCCGGATCAATACTTCCACAGGATGTCCTGCAAGGTCTGGCGGTCGCTGGTTTTGGTCAGGGCCAGCGCCATCAGGATGCGCGCCTTCTGCGGGTTCTGGTCACCCGTGACCAGCCAGTCGAAGCGATCGTCCGGCTGCTCGCCGTCGCGGATCACCACGCCGTTCCCGGTGCGCGACGCGCGCACCACGTGGACGCCTTTGCTGCGGATCTCCTGCAATACCGGGATGATCTGCTCGGCGACGCTGCCGTTGCCGGTGCCGTTGTGGATGATGGCTTTAGCGCCGGCGTTGGCCAGCGCTTCATACGCGACCGGGCTGACGTTGCCGTAGTTGTAGACGATGTCGACGCGCGGCAGCGTGCTCAGCTTGTCGATGTCGAACTCGCTGGCGACCGTATGCGGACGCGTGGGCTGGCGGTAGAACATGACCTTGCCTTCGACGACGAGGCCGAGCGGGCCGTAGGGGGAACGCAGCGTATTGGTCTTGACCGCATCGTTCATGGTCACATCGCGGCCGGAGTGGATCTCGTTGTTCATGACCACCAGCGTGCCCTTGCCGGCGGCTTCTTTGCTGGAGGCGACCAGCACCGCTTCGTACAGGTTCAGCGCGCCGTCCGAGCTGAGCGCCGTGCCCGGACGCATGGCGCCGACCAGCACGACCGGCTTGCGGCTCTTGAGCGTGAGGTTGAGGAAGTAGGCGGTTTCCTCGATCGTGTCGACGCCATGCGTGACGACGATGCCGTCGACGTCCCGTTGCCTGAGCAATTCCGCAAGACGCTTGCCGAGCTTGACCAGGCGCTCGTCGTTGAAGCTTTCGCTGGGGACCTGGAATATCTGTTCGCCGGTGACGTTGGCGACTTTGCCGATGTCGGGGACGGCGGCGATGATGCGGTCGACCGGGACCACGGCCGCTTGGTAGGCCGGCGAACGCACGCTGGAAATGCTGGCGCCGGCGATGGTGCCGCCGGTGGCGACGATCAGGATGTTGGGCTTTTCCTGTGCTTGCAGGCAGAGACAGAACGAGGCAAGGAAAAGAAGCAGGGATCCGGCGAGATATTTTGGTGGCGGGTGCAGCATGGACGTCTCCTTGGTGATGAACGGACAAAGAAGCGGGGACGGTCTGTGTCGGCCCCACGGGCACGATGGCCATTGCATGCAGGCCTGCCGTTGGTGTATGTCGGCGACGAACTTGCCCATGGTGCGGCCGGAATTATCTATTTGATAATCGGAACAGAGTGGGAAAAGCCGGAGAACTCGGGTGATTGGCAATGTCGTTGCAGGACGGCAGCGCAATAAAAAACGCCCGATGGAGGCCATCGGGCGTTGTGCAGACATGCGGTGTTACAACCGCAACCCGGCTAAGCCGGCATCAGTACTTCCACAAGATCTTTTGCAGTTCCTTGCTGTCGTTGGTCTTGGTCAGCGCCAGGGCGGTCAGGATGCGTGCTTTTTGCGGATTTTGATCGTCGGTGACAACCCAGTCGAACTTGTCGTCGTTCTGTTCGCCGTTACGGATCACGACGCCGCTGCCGGTGCGTGTTGCACGGACCACTTGCAGGCCCTTGCTGCGCACTTCCTGAAGGACCGGCACGATCTGCTCCGCGACGCTGCCGTTGCCGGTGCCGTCATGGATGATGGCCTTGGCGCCGGCGGTGACGAAGGCGTCATACGCAGCGCGGCTGACGTTGCCGTAGTTGTAGGCGATGTCGACGCGCGGCAGGCTGTTGATCTTGTCGATGTCGAACTCGGTCTGCGTGGTGTGCGGACGAGCCGGCAAGCGGTAGAACATCAGTTTGCCTTCGACCACGTAACCCAGAGGGCCGTATGGCGAGCGGAAGGTTTCGACCTTGAAGGAGTTGGTCTTGGTGACGTCTCGGCCGGAATGGATTTCGTCGTTCATGACCACCAGCGTGCCCTTGCCGGCGGCGTCCTTGCTGGAAGCGACCAGCACGGCGTCATACAGGTTCAGCGCGCCGTCCGCACCCAGGGCGGTGCCCGGACGCATGGAGCCGACCACCACGACTGGCTTGTCGCTCTTCAAGGTCAGGTTCAGGAAGTAGGCGGTTTCCTCGATGGTGTCGGTGCCGTGGGTGATCACGATGCCGTCGACGTCACTCTGCTTGAGCAGTTCGGAAACGCGCTTGCCCAGTTTCAGCAGGCGTTCGTCGTTGAAGCTTTCGCTGCCGATCTGGAAAATCTGTTCGCCGCGGACGTTGGCGATCTTCGAGATTTCAGGCACGGCGGCGATGATCTTGTCGACCGGGACCACAGCGGATTGATAGGCGGCAGTGTTGACGCTGGAGGCGCCCGCGCCGGCGATGGTGCCGCCGGTGCCGATGACGACGACGTTGGCTTTCTTCTCTTGCGCCTGCGCCGACAGCGACATGGCGGCCGACAGCAGCAATACGCCACCGAGTTGTTTCAACTTCAGATGTTGCATAAGGATCTCCTGAGCAATAGATGGGTCCCGCCCTTGCGCCCCTGAAAAATGCGCGCAACGGCGACATTCGTACCGGTTAGTTTTACGTTGTGAAACGGCACGCAAGGATAGTACGGAATAGCGATTGCGAAGTCTTATGCTTTTAAAGCATGAGTTTTGAAAGTTTATGCGGCGCGCGCATAGGCTTTCAAAAAGCAAAAAATGAGCTAATTATTTAGAAGAATTCGACGATATCGTTGGTCGAAATTTCGTTGCTGAGGACGCCCGAAGTGACCAGTTCATCGTAGTAGCAGATGCGGTTGCGACCGTTCTTCTTGGCATGGTACAGAGCCTGATCGGCATGACCCAGGATGACCACCGGCGTTTCCTGCGAAATGCCGACGAAGCCGAGGCTCACCGTGACCTTGCCGACCTGCGGGAAATCGTATTCCTGCACGTGCTGGCGGAAGCGGTCGAAGATCTTGCTGGCGTCGGCCAGCGTGGTCGAGCGCAGCAGGATCACGAACTCTTCGCCGCCGAAGCGGAAGATGCGATCGTGCGCGCGGAACGAGGTGCGCAGGATATTGGCGACCAGGATCAGCACTTCATCGCCGTACAGGTGGCCGAACTGGTCGTTGACCTGCTTGAAGTGGTCGATGTCGACCACGGCCAGCCAATGCGCCTTGGTCTCGCCACCGTTGCGGCGCTCGTTGCTGTCCAGCGAATGTGCTTCGTGCGGCGCCAGTGCAAAGGCGTGCCGGGAGAATTGTTCATCGAAGGTCTTGCGATTGAACAGGCCGGTCAGCGCGTCGCGCTCACTGTAGTCGAGCAGGCTCTGGTAATTGCAGTAGATGCCGAAGATGCCGTCGATCAGTTCCAGCGTGCTGGTGTCGTAGGCGTGCGGATTGCGGATCTCGAGACAGGTATTGACCTTGCCGTGCAGCCAGACCGGCAGCCACAGCACGTGCCAGCCATCGGCGGCGATTTCGTAATGCTCGTTCTTGTGCTGGCGTATGCATTCGACGATGGCAGGATAGTTGCCGAGCGGCTCCTTGGGATCGTCTTCCGTGTGTTCGGCGATGGTGCTCAGATGGCCCTCGTTGAGGTACATCTTTTCTTGCACGAACATCTCTTCTCGCAGCGAAAAGATATCGAGCACGCGAATCTGTTTGACCTTGGTCAATTCGTACAGGCCGGTGATCACCGCGCCGGCGAGGCGCGAGTTTTCACGCTGGGCTGTGATATCTACCAGGTTCTTTAGAAGCTGTTTCATCATCCGGATGTCGACTCCTGCTTGAGCACATTATTCTATGTTTAGTGGGTACTCTAAGAACCCGCTGACGTTGTGCGCGAACGCCGCCGGCAGGTTTTGATAGGCTTTACCATTCATAGAATGCATAAGAACTTACGCAAGAATCACGCCATGAATCAAGCCATGAAGCAGGGGATTTTACACGCTGCTCAGAGGAACAGCTATTGAGTTAACACAAATTCAAAAGGAAAAATTTGCTTTCATTTCCGAGTGGAAATTTTCCCGCGACTTTATAGGCGATGCCCGCACTATATTGGCATGGAGCGATCCGATGCGTGTCGTGCAGAGGTGATTTTTTTTCTCAATCCGGCACTGATTGCTCAGTCGCGCGCCCTCGCGGTGCAAACTATTTACGGCATGCACGAAAGACGCTTCGCTTTCACGCGCGCAGAATATTGCAACAGGGGAAAATGTTGGCGCTGCGGCGCAGGCTGTTGCCTTGCGTCGCAGCACAGCGGTGGGAATTACAGGTAGATGATGGCCAGTGCAACGGCGATGATCAGGCCGAACTTGGTGGCGCGATAGGCGTTGCGATTCCAGTTCTTGAACTTGCGGCGATACTGGCCCGCGAGCCAGACGAAACGGAACAGCTTGTTGATGCGGCCGGTCTGGTCGCCGGTCTCGTTGGGCGAGCTGGCGGCGGTCATCATGGTCTTGCCGAGCCATTTATTGATGGCCTGGGCCCAGTGATAACGCAGCGGACGTTCGACGTCGCAGAACAAAATGATACGGTTCGTCTCGGCGCCGTTTTGCGCCCAGTGGATGAAGGTCTCGTCGAACACCACGCTCTTGCCGTCGCGCCAGCTGTAACGCTGGCCGTCGACTTCGATGAAGCAGCGATCGTCGTTGGGTGTCACCAGGCCAAGGTGATAGCGCAGCGAACCGGCATAGGGATCGCGGTGCGGATTGAGCGTGCCGCCCGGCGCCAGTTCGGCGAACATGGCCGCCTTGACGCAGGGAATCCGGCGCAAAATTTCAACGGTCTTGGGGCAGAACTGTTCGGCCGACGGATGGCTGGCGTCGTACCACTTCAGGTAGAAGCGTTTCCAGCCGGCCTTGAAGAAGGAATTGAAGCCGGCGTCGTCGTTCTTTTCGGCGGCCTTGATCTTGGAGATGTTCTGCAGGTTGACGGCTTCGGCCCGGATGGTTTCCCAGTTGTCGTCGAGCAGATGCAGGTTCTGGAAATCATTGACCGCCGGGTACGGCACCGCCGGCACGCGCGAGAAGGCGTACATGAACAGGTTGATCGGCGCCATGATCGAGGAATGGTCGAAGAATTGCCGGAAAAACGGCAGCCTCACCTTTCCGCGGAAATGGATGAACAAGATGGAAAACAGATAAATGCCGACAACGACCCACTTCATTGCAATGTCCTCATGACGATGGCTTGGCTGCCGCAGCGGCCATCTTGTATGGATAACGCACCAGATAGGCGCTTCGTGCGCGATATCAATGCTGTAAGAGTTTGATCTGGAAATCGGGCGGAGGTGCCGCGATGGATGGGGCTGATTCTACACCAAGCGGTTTGGCGGGGCGTTGAGGTGGATCAGTGAAAAAAAGTAAAAAATGTCGACCGGGCCTGAAAAGGAGGACAAGCCGGGCCGACAAGGAGGGGCAAAACGGTGATCGGCGGCGGGCAGGGAGTACCTGCCGCCGAGGTGTTCCGGATTACGCAGGTTGTGCGGAAAGCTTGCCGGGCGCTTTGCGCGGCAGGCCGGTAAAGCCGAAGTCGATCTCGGGTTGACGACCGGCAATGATTTCGGCGATCGCGCGGCCCGAACCGCAACCCATCGTCCAGCCCAACGTGCCGTGACCGGTGTTGAGGTAGAGGTTGCTGAACTTGGTCTTGCCGACATACGGAATGTTCGACGGCGTGAGCGGGCGCAGGCCGGTCCAGTAAATCGGATTGTCGTAATCGCAACCGTCGGGGAACAGTTCACGCGTGCGGCGCGTAATGGCTTCGCAACGCGTGGTGTTCAGTTCTCGGGTGTAGCCGTTCAGTTCGCAGGTGCCGGCCACGCGCAGGCGGTCGCCCAGGCGCGACACCACCAGCTTGTAACCGTCGTCGGTCAGCGAGACGGTCGGCGCGGCGTCCGGATTGGTGACCTTGTACGTGGCCGAATAGCCCTTGCCCGGATACAGCAGCAGGTTGATGCCCAGTGGGCGCAGCAGCGGTTCCGAGAAGCTGCCCATGGCGACGACGAAGGCGTCGGCGCGCAGCACCTTGTGGCGGCCCGCGCCGTCGATGACTTCAACGCCGGTGATTTTGGCGGCGGCGCCGGTGCCTTCGGTCAGCAGGCGCGTGATGGTGGTGTTGAACTGGAAGTCGACGCCGGCGTCTTCGGCCTTTTGCGCCAGGCCGGTGGTGAGCTTGTAGACGTCGCCCGATTCATCGGTGGCGGTGAAGTCGCCGCCGACGATCTTGTTGCGGATGCTGGCCAGCGCCGGCTCGATCTTGACCACTTCGTCGGCGCTGATCGAGTCGCGTTGGCAACCGAGGTCGCGCATCAGCTTGGCGGCCGGCAGCGACAGTTCGAATTCCTTTTCTTCGGTATAGAAGTGCAGGATGCCCTTGTTCAGGTGGTCGTACTGGATACCGGTTTCGGCGCGCAAAGCCACCAGCGTCTGGCGGCTGTATTCGCACAGCGCGACGATCTGGCGGATGTTGGCGTCGGTGCGCGCAGGCGTGCATTCGCGCAGGAAGTTGACGGCCCATTTCCATTGCAGCCATTCGGGACGGAAGCGATATAACAGCGGGGCGTCTTCCTTGCCCAGCCATTTCAGGACCTTGAGCGGAGCGGAGGGATTGGCCCATGGCTCGGCATGCGAGACCGAAATCTGGCAGCCGTTGGCGAAACTAGTTTCCTGCGCGGCGCCGGGTTGGCGGTCGATGACGGTGACGTCGTGACCTTCACGCTTGAGGAACCACGCGGACGCCGTGCCGATGATGCCTGCTCCCAATACGATGACTTTCATCCCATTCTCCTTGTTCGGTGACAGAACCTGCGCAAACCAAGCCGATTTGCGCATGTCTTTAATGGTGAAATTGTAAGAAGTAATCGATTTTTTAGGTAAGCAATCAGCGTGCCTGTATTTCTATTTTTTAATGAATGGGATGGTCAGACGTTTGAAAAACAAAATAATTTTATTTAAAACTTAATATTTTGCATTTTCGAATTTTGCCATTTCCTCCGCCAGCGCCTGCGTCACGGTTTCTGCCAGCGCCTGTTCGAGGCTGGCCCGCACGCGGGTCTTGAGGATGTCGGCCATGTTGTCGAGGATGACCGCGAGGTGATCCTGCAGATGCTGGTGCAGCACGTTGTCGACCTGGCCCAGCAGCGTCTGCATGATGTTTTCCTGGATGTCCTGGCGGAGTTGGCGCAGTTGCTCGGCGCTCGGCTCAGGCGCCACGGCAGGCAGCGGCGTGCTGACCGCCACCGGCAAGGGCGCGGCATCGTACGTGGGCTGGTATTGGGGCTGGAAGGCCTGGGCCGGTTCCGGCTGGAAATGCTGCTGGTAGTCGGGATGGTAAGCCGGCTGTTGATGATGTTGTTGTTGCTGCGGCTGGGCGTCTTCCCACTGCAATGCCTGCGGGGCATGGCTTTCCGCCCCAGCCGGCGGGGCGATGACCTCGGTGAGGAGCGGAATGCTGTTGTCGGTGGACGATTGGCTCATGATCTTAGTCGGCGACGAAGTGGCTCAGGGGATAACCACGCTCTTTATAGAAACGGTAGCGATCGCGGCCGGCGGCCTTGTCGGCTTCGTCCGAGGAAATGATCTCGAACATGCGCTCGAAGCGGGCGAAATGTTCCGGCGTATTGCCCGACAAGTTGATCAGCACATGATGGTGCGGCAGCGCGACGGCCTCGCTGTCGGTCAGGATCACCGGCGTCTGCGCCGCCAGCGGATCGGAGGCATGGACGTGGGGAATGAAATCCTGTTCCGAGAACGACCACAGCAGTTGATCGAGCTGGGTCAGTTCGCCGCGATCCTTGCCGAGCAGCACGATCTTGCACTGTGCGGCGCGCGCCTTGCGCACCAGGCGGCAGGCGTAGGCGAGTTTATTGGGGACGTTGCTGTGGAAATCGATGCGGGTCATGGACAAAGTATAGACATATCCCAGAATAACGAAAACCCGCGAAGCGAACTTCGCGGGTTTTCGGGCGGTGCGAAACTAATTTATCTACGTTGAAATGCTAGGCGGCCATGCCGCTATGACGCAGCAAAGCATCAATGCTAGGTTCGCGGCCGCGGAAGGCCTTGAACGATTCGATCGCAGGACGCGAACCGCCGACGGCCAGGATTTCCTTCTGGAAGCGCAGGCCGGTTTCGATCGAAACCACATTGTCTCCCTTGGCCGCGGCTTCTTCAAACGCGCTGTAGGCGTCGGCGGACAAGACTTCGGCCCATTTGTAGCTGTAATATCCGGCCGCATAGCCGCCCGCGAAGATGTGGCTGAACGAATGCTGGAAGCGGTTGAATTCCGGCGGACGGATCACCGCGAACTTGTCGCGCACGGCGTTCAGCACCGATTGCACGCTGTCCTTGCCGGAAGCGTCGTAGTCGTAATGGATGTGCATGTCGAACAGCGAGAACTCGACCTGGCGCAGCATCTGCAGGCCGGACTGGAAGTTCTTGGCAGCGGTCATCTTGTCGAACAGTTCACGCGGCAGCGGCGCGCCGGTGTCGGCATGGGCGGTCATGTGTTGCAGCACGTCCCATTCCCAGCAGAAGTTCTCCATGAATTGCGACGGCAGTTCGACCGCATCCCATTCCACGCCGGAGATGCCGGACACGCCCACCTCGTCGACTTGCGTCAGCATGTGATGCAGGCCGTGGCCGGATTCGTGGAACAGCGTGATGACTTCATCGTGCGTGAACAGCGCCGGTTTCTTCACGCCGTCAACCGTCATCGGTTCGGTGAAGTTGCAGACGAGGTAAGCGATCGGCGTCTGCACGCCATTGGCGGTCATGCGACGCGCGCGCGCGTCGTCCATCCATGCGCCGCCGCGCTTGCCGCTGCGCGCGTACAGGTCGAGGTAGAACTGCCCGACCAGCTTGCCGTCGCGTTCGATGCGGAAGAATTTCACGTCCGGATGCCAGACCGGGGCGCTGTCGGGTTTGATGTTGACGTTGAACAGGCGCTGGATGACCTGGAACAGGCCCTCAATCACCTTGGGTTCGGGGAAGTATTGCTTCACTTCCTGTTCCGAGAAGGCATAGCGCTGTTCACGCAGCTTTTCGGCGGCATAGGTCATGTCCCAGGCTTCGAGCGTGTCGAGGCCGAGTTCTTCCTTGGCGAAGGCGCGCAATTCGTCCCAGTCCTTCTCGCCGTAGGAGCGTGCGCGGCGACCCAGGTCTTCGAGGAAGCCGATGACTTCCTGCGGCGACTGCGCCATCTTCGGCACCAGCGACAGTTCAGCGAAATTGTTGAAGCCCAGCAGGGCTGCTTCTTCGTGGCGCAATTGCAGGATTTCCTGCATGTTGGCGGTGTTGTCCCATTCCGGCTTGGCGCCCAGTTCCGACGCCTTGGTGGCGTTGGCGCGGTAGATCTTTTCGCGCAGGCTGCGGCTGTGCGCGTATTGCAGGATAGGGAAGTAGGACGGGAAATGCAGCGTGAACTTGAAGCCGCCTTTCTCGAAGCCCTTGTCGTCCTTTTCGGCGGCGGCGCGGGCGGCTTGCTTGACGTCGTCCGGCAGGCCGGCCAGGTCGGATTCGTTCTCGACGAACAAGGCAAAGTCGTTGGTGGCGTCGAGGATGTTTTCCGAAAAGCGAGTGGTCAGGGCCGCCGATTTTTCCTGGATTTCGGCGAAGCGTTCTTTCTTGTCATCAGGCAGTTCGGCGCCCGACAGGCGGAAGTCGCGCACGGCGTTGTCGATCACCTTTTTGCGGGCGCCCGACAGGCCTGCGTATTCCGGACCGGTCTGCACCGCTTTGTATTTTTCGAACAGCGCCAGGTTCTGGCCCAGCGCGGTCCAGAATTCGACCAGGCGGGGCTGGTTTTCATTGTAGGTGGCGCGCAGTTCCGGCGTGTCGACCACCGAATTCAGATGCCCGACGATGCTCCAGGCCCGGCCCAGCTGCTCGGTGGCGTTTTCCAGCGGTTCGACGAAGTTGGCCCAGGTGACTTGCGCCATCGGCGCTTCCAGCGCGGTGACCAGGGCGCCGGCTTTGGCCAGCAGGGTGTCGACCGCGGGCGTGACGTGTTCAGGCTTGATCGCGTCGAAACGCGCCAGGCCGGAAAAGTCCAGCAGCGGGTTGTTGTCGGGAGTAATCGGGGTATCTGTCTTGATGGTCATGGGTGAACTCAGGTTCTTTCAGCAGCTTCAATGGTGTTGACCAGCAACATGGTGATGGTCATCGGGCCCACGCCTCCGGGCACGGGGGTGATATAACCTGCAACTTCCTTTGCATTGGCGAAATCAACATCGCCGCACAACTTGCCTTTATCGTCGCGGTTCATGCCGACATCGATGACGACAGCGCCGGGTTTGACCATGTCGGCGGTGACGATGTTGCGTTTGCCGGTAGCCACCACCAGAATATCTGCCTGGCGGGTATGGTGACCCAGGTCGCGCGTCTTTGAATTACAGATAGTGACGGTTGCCCCGGCTTGCAAGAGCAACATGGCCTGCGGCTTGCCGACGATGTTGGAGGCGCCGACCACGACGGCGTTGGCGCCGCGCACCGGATACCCGATCGACTCCAGCATTTTCATGACGCCGTAAGGCGTGCATGGGCGGAACAGCGGCTGGCCGGTCATCAGCAGGCCGGCGTTGCTGATATGGAAACCGTCGACGTCCTTTTCTGCCGCGATGGCTTCGATCACCTTGTTGGCGTCGATGTGCGCCGGCAGCGGCAATTGCACCAGGATGCCGTTGATCTTCGGATCTTTGTTCAGGGCGTCGATGCGCGCCAGCAACTCGGCTTCGGTCAGGGTGGCGTCATATTTTTCCAGCACCGAATGCAGGCCGTTGTCTTCACAGGCCTTGACCTTGTTGCGCACGTAGACCTGCGACGCCGGGCTATCGCCCACCAGGATCACGGCCAGGCCGGGCTGTTTACCCTTGGCGGTGAGGGCGGCGGCGCGTTTGGCGACGTCGGCGCGCAGTTGTTGGGAGAGCAGGTTACCGTCGATGAGTTGTGCTGGCATGGTGGCGGGGGCAGAAAAAGAGGGAAAATAAAGTGACATTATAAGGGGCCTTGCCCTCGGCGGTCGTGGCAGTGCAGGCGGGAAGGATGCGAGCCGATGGCAAGGTTTGGAGACCGGGTGGTCGGACGACGCTGATTTTAATTTTCGGTTATGCTCCGCCAACCAATCGAATTGAGTGACATCTGAGGACCTTGCATGACCGATCTGCTGACCCGCCGCCTAGCCCTTTTTGCCAGCCCGGAAAACCGCGCGCTGCTCGGTCGTGGCCTGCGTGGCGTGGAGCGGGAGACCTTGCGCGTGACCCCGGACGGACAGCTGGCGACCACGCCGCATCCGGCCGTGCTCGGTTCGGCGCTGACCAATGAACAGATCACCACCGACTATTCGGAATCCCTGCTGGAATTCATCACCCCGGCCAAACACGACATCGCCGAGGCGCTCCAACGCCTCGATGAAATCCACCGCTTCGTGCATGCCAATCTGAATGGCGAACTGCTGTGGAACGAGTCCATGCCCTGTGTGCTGCCGCCTGAAGAAGAGATTCCCATCGCCTGGTACGGCACCTCGCACATCGGTACGCTGAAGCACGTCTATCGCCGCGGCCTGGCGCTGCGCTACGGCAAGACCATGCAATGCATCGCCGGCATCCACTACAACTTCTCGCTCAGCGAAGACGTCTGGACGCTGTTGCGCGCGCTGGATGATCGCGAGCAAAGCGTCGAGCCGTCGTTCTCGGCGCGTGACTACCAGTCGGAAAGCTACATCGCGCTGATTCGCAACTTCCGCCGCTACAGCTGGCTGCTGATGTACCTGTTCGGCGCTTCGCCGGCGCTGGCGACCAACTTTCTGCGCGGCCGTCCGCACCAGCTGGAGACCTTGAGCGACGACACGCTCTACCTGCCGTACGCCACCAGCCTGCGCATGAGCGATCTCGGCTACCAGAGCAACGCCCAGGCCAACATCACGCCGCATTACAACAACCTGCACAGCTATATAAGAAGCCTGTCGCAGGCGGTCAGCCAGCCGTACCCCGCGTACGAAGAACTGGGGACCAAACGCGACGGCGAATGGATACAGATCAACACCAACATCCTGCAGATCGAAAACGAGTTCTACTCGGCGATCCGCCCCAAGCGCGTGATTTACAGCGGCGAACGGCCGGTGCAGGCGCTCGCCGCCCGCGGCGTGCAGTACGTCGAAGTGCGTTGCATGGACATCGATCCTTTCGAGCCGCTCGGCGTGAGTCTCAAGGCATCGCGCTTCCTCGACGTGTTCCTGCATTTCATCGCGTTTGAAGAGAGCTCGCTGACCTCCGACGAGAGCGGCGCCGAAAGCCGCTGCAACTTCTCGCGCGTGGTCAAGGAAGGGCGCCGTCCGGGCTTGCAGCTTGAGCAGGAAGGCAAACAGATCGGTCTACAGGATTGGGGCTTGTCGCTGCTGGAACGCATGCAGCCGATCGCCGCCTTGCTGGACGCCCAGGCCGGCGGCTCTGAGCATGCCGACGCGCTGCAGGCGCAGCACGAGAAGCTGCGCGATGCCGAGCTGACGCCGTCGGCGCGCGTGTTGCGCGAAGTGCGCGCGGCCGGCAATTCGTTCGCCGCCTTTGCGCTGAGTCAGAGCAAGGAGCAGGCCGCGCAATTCCTGGCGCGTCCGCTGAGCCCGGAGCAAACCGCAGAGTTCGTCGCCACTGCCCGCACGTCGATCGAGGATCAACAATCGATCGAGCGCACCCAGACCGGCGATTTCGATACCTTCGTCGCCGCCTATCGGGCCAGCACGCTGGGTAATATCAGCGTCTGAGCAATATTGCTCCCGCTGGGGGCAGGGTCAGCCCTTCAATTTGCCATGCGCCGTCTTCAGGCGCGCCACCCCGGTCCTGATGTCTTCCGGCGAGGCGGTGGCGAACGACAGCCGCAGCCGCGCCGGATCGGCGGCGCCGGCATAGAAGGCGCTGCCCGGCACATACATCACATTTTCAAGAACCGCCTGCTGCAATAGCGCGTTGGCTTCGGTGCCGTCGCGCCAGCGCGCCCACACGAACATGCCGCCTTGCGGGACCGTGACTTCCAGCGCATCGCCGAAACCTTGCTGCAAGGCTTCCAGCATGGTCTCGCAACGTTCCTTGTAGGTCGCAATGATGGTGGGCAGGTGCCGCGCCAGGCAGCCGTCTTGCAGATAGCGCGCGGCGGCAAGTTGCATCCACGGCGCCGTGCACAGGTCGCCGGTCTGCTTGGCAATGACGGCGCGCCGCAGGATTTCGGCGGGGCCGCTCATCCAGCCGATGCGCAAACCGGGTGCGATGATTTTCGACAGGCTCGACAAATAGACCAGCCAGTCGGCGCCGCCCGGGACATCGGCGGCGACTTCCAGCAGCAGCGGTTGTGGCATGCCGGCAAAGCGCAATTCACCGTAAGGATCGTCTTCAATCACCAGCATCTGATAACGCACCGCCAGCTCCAGCAACTGGCGGCGGCGCGCCAGCGGCAGGGTCGCGCCGGTCGGGTTGGCGAAGGTCGGCACCACATACAGCAGCTTGGGACGGGCCCCGGCCAGCAGCATTTTTTCCAGTGCCTGGGTATCCATGCCATCGTCGTCGCTGGGGATTTCCAGCATCTCGGCGTTGGCCAGTCGCAGCGCCTGGATCGCGGCCGGATAAGCCGGTCGTTCGATCGCCACGCAATCGCCCGGGCCGACCAGCACGCGCAGCAGCAGTTCAAAGGCTTGCTGCGAGCCGGTGGTAACCAGCAGATTTTCAACGGCCGCCTTGCCGCCGGTGCGATTACGCGTGAGCGTGCGCAGCGCCTCGGTCAGCGCCGGCACGCCTTCGGTCGCACCGTATTGCAAACAGGCCGTCGGCGACTCCCGCAACACGGCAGCGCCGCTGTGCGCCAGCGCATCGGCGTCGAACAGCGCCGGCGAGGGATAGCCGCCGGCAAACGAGATCATGCCCTGCTGCTGGGTGTACTTGAACAGCTCGCGAATAGGGGAACCCTGCGGCGTCTGAAACGCGGGGTTAAAACGATAGGCTGGTTTCATGGCGTGTGCAGGTGTGCAGAATGCGGGAAGAGAGGAAGTCGGCGGGCATGGGGCCATGCCGCCGGTTCCTGATAAATCCTGAAAAAGACTTCAGTTGCGTGCGCCGGACCGAGATCCGCCGCACGTAACGCAATTACTGCTCAACCATGCGATTCCAGCGATTGTTCCACTCGGTGCGCTTTTCGTTGACCGAGTCCCAGTCGATGGTGTTCATGTTCTTGGTCAGGACTTCGGTCTTGCCGCCGAGTTTGGCCTGCGCCGCTTCGGTCAGCTTGACGTTGCGGTTGACCGGAATCGAGGCGGCCATCTCCATTCCCTTGGTTTGTGCCGGCACGCTCAGCAGATATTCGATCAGTTTCTGCGACAGGTCAGGCTCGCTGTTGTTCTTGAGTGCACAGGCGCCGACCATCAGCAGCACGCCGCCTTCTTTCGGCGTGACGAACTCGGCCGAGATGCCCTTGGCCTTGAGGTTGGCGATGGCGGTCACGGTCAGCGGGAAGATCGCGGCTTCGTTGGTCTGGATCATTTCCGAAATCTTGGCCGAGCTCGACAGGTATTCGAGCACATTCGGACCAACCGACGTCGGCCACTTCTTGAAGCCCGGTTCGACGTTCTTGTCGGTGCCGCCGACCAGGCGGTTGTACATCATGAAACCGTACAGCCCAAAGGTGCTGCTGGAGATGGACTGGAACACCACCTTCTGCTTGTACTTCGGATCGGCGAAATCCATCCACGAGGTCGGCGCAGGCCAGCCCTTTTCGGCGAACATCTTCTTGTTGTAGCCGATGCCGACCACGCCCATGTCCACTGCCACGGCCTGGTCGTTGGCCAGGCGCGCGAACGGATAGAGATCCTTGAGCACCGGGGTGTCCTTGACCTTTTCGCACAGGTTCATGTTGACCGCGCGGTACATCACGCCGTCGTCGAGGAACACCACGTGCATTTGCGGCTTGTCTTTTTGCGCCTGCATCTTGGCGATGATGTCGGACGACGTGCCGGGCACGACCACGACCTTGACGTTATTGGCTTTTTCGAAATCGGGGAAGATTCCCGAGGTGTAGTTCTTTTCCATGGTGCCGCCGTTCATTCCGACGTACAGGGTTTTGGTCTGCGCCTGGGCAGACGACCACACGCCGAGGACGGAGGTCAGCATACAGGTCAGCGTCAGATATTTCATGTTCATTTTTGGATCTCCTTGGCGGTAAAAACGACCCCCGAAACCTTGGGCGCCGGGGTATTCAAACTTCTCAACTTGAAATGGTCAAACCTTTGATTCTTCTTTTGATGATTGTGGAACGGCAAATCGCTTGATCGAAAATGCTTCAATCGGGGTGCTGCTTTCTCCTTTGGTGACCAGTTCGGCCAATACTTCGCCGACGGCCGGGGCGAGCTGGAACCCCGCCCCCGAAAAACCGAATGCATGCAACAGTCCGGGCGTGGTGACGCTCGGCCCGATGACCGGCTGGTGATCGGGCGTCTCGCCTTCGACGCCGCTCCAGGTGCGGATTACCAGCGCGTTGCGCAGCGCCGGGACCATCTCGGTGAGCGCCGCCAGCGCCTTGAAGCTGGAGCTTGCGCGCGGTCGCGTGGCGTCCAGCGCCAGGTTGCCGATGCCACGGCCGCCGCCGAGCACGACGTTGCCGCGCTCAACCTGGCGCGCATAAAACGCGCCGCCGACCACGCCCAGGCTCAGGTTCATCAGTGGCGGCAGCGGTTCGGTCACGCACATGTTGGGATAGATCGCCTGTTCGGAGACGGTCTCGCCGAAACGTTCGGCGATTTCCTTGCCCCAGGCACCGCTGCAATTGAGCAGGAAGCGGCTGCGCACGCGTTCGCCGCGGCTGTTGATCAACGTGAAATAATTGCCGTCGAAACTGCACTCCAGGACGGCGCTCTGCTGCAGCAGCCGCGCCCCGGCCTGTTCCGCCGCGCGCGCAAACGCGGCGGCGATCAGGCGTGGATTGGCATGGCCGTCTTCAACGCACAATGACGCGCCGCGCGCCTGGTTGCCGATCCACGGATAGCGGCGGCGCAAGGCGTCGGCTTCAAGCAATTCGAGTTCCAGTCCGTAGGCGGCGGCCGTCTCGCGATAAGCGATCAGCTCCTGCATGTCCGCATCGCTGCGCGCCAGTTTCAGATGGCCTGAGGCGATGTATTCGCCGTCGCTGCCGATGGTTTGCGCAAGTCGGCGCCAGATTCCATGCGCGCGCTGCGACAGCGGCAACTGGCAGGCGGCGCGACCCTGGCGACGCACGCCGCCGTAATTCACGCCGCTGGCCTGCGCTCCGCACCAGCCTTGTTCCAGCACCACCACCGAGCGTTGCTGGCGGCGCAGCGCCAGCGCCGCCGCCGTGCCCATGAGGCCGCCGCCGATGATGGCGACGTCGGTGTCGATGACCTTGTTGACCTGCTTATCCGTTGGCTTGCTCATGTCTGTTCTTCCGCAGCCAGCGCGGCGCTGACCGGTATCGGCTTGACCGGGGCCTGCACGCGCAAGCGGCCCGCTTCGGCGACGCTGACGCCGGTGGCGTGGGCCAGGATTTCTGCTGCAGCCGCGCCGCACATGCGGCCCTGGCAGCGGCCCATGCCAACGCGTGTCATTGCCTTGAGCCGATTGATTTCAACCGTGCCTTCCTGCTGCACGCTGCGGCGCAATTCTCCGGCGGGGATTTCTTCGCAACGACAGATCACCAGATCGTCGGCGCAATCGCGCGCCCAGTGCACGGCAGTCGGGAAAGCAGTTTCCAGTCCCTGGCGGAATTGCAGGTTGCTGCGCAGGGTTTGTGCCAGCCGCCGGCTTTCTTGTTCCGCTGCGGCCTTGGCGGCGGCGTTCGCGGGCAGACCGAGGTCTTGCAGCAAGGCCAACGCCGCGGCGCGTCCGCTCAGTTCGGCGGCGTCGGCGCCGGCGATGCCGCTGCCGTCGCCGGCCAGGTACACGCCGGGCACGCTGCTGCGTCCGGCGTCATCGCGTTGCGGCAGCCATTGCTGGTTGAGTTCATTGAAGACGAAACGGCAACCTGCCAGTTCGGCCAGTTGGGTTTCCGAGCGCAGGCCGAAGCCGGTCGCCAGCGCATCGCAGGCGATTTCTGTGGTCTTGCCTCCGCGCGTCCAGCGCAGGCTTTGGATGGTGTGCTTGCCGTCGGCGGCGATCTGTTCGACGCCGTCAATGAGAGGGATTCCTTTGGCGCGCAGCCAGCCCATGAAGTACAGGCCTTTGGCAAACGTCACCGACTGGCGCAGCAGCGCCGGCAGCGCGCGCAGTTTGCCGCCGAAGCGCGCGGTGTCGAGTACGGCAACAACGTCGGCGCCGGCTTTGACATATTGATAGGCCAGCAGGTACAGCAACGGACCGGAGCCGGCGATGACCACGCGGCCGTCGAGCACGCAGCCCTGCGCCTTGAGCGCAACCTGCGCCGCACCCAGCGTGTAGACGCCGGGCAGCGTCCAGCCGGGGAAAGGCATGATGCGGTCAAGCGCACCGGTGCACAGGATCAGGTGCGAGTACGGCTGTTCGGCATGGCGTTGCGCGTGCAGCAGGTCGAGTTGTCCGGGATGGCCGGGCATGCAGTTCCATACCAGTGTGTCGGGACGGTAATCGATGGCCGGCCGCAGTTGGTCGAAGCTGCTGTGCAGCGCTTCGGCCTTGGCCGCTTCGAAGCCGTAGAGTTCTTTCTTCGAGCGTACGAAACCCGGCGGTGGCTGGCGGTAGATCTGGCCGCCGGCGCGACGGTTTTCGTCGATGACGATCGGGTGCAGGCCGGCTTCCACCAGCGTTTGCGCTGCGCGTACACCGGCCGGGCCGGCGCCGATGATGACAATGTTCGGGGAGGTCGGGACGATTGCGTTCACGCGGTGTCTCCTGCGACCGCCGGTACCATGCCGCTGAGCAAACGCATGCCTTCCGCGATTTCGGTGGTGCAGGCGCGTACGGCGACGCCGTCTTCGCTGCGCATCCAGCAATCCTGGCAGCAGCCAATCAGGCAAAATCCGGCGCGCGGTGTACCGCTGAATTCGGTGCGGCGCAACTGATCGGCCTGCGTCAATACCGCCGTCAGTACGCTGTCGCCGGCGCGCGCGCTAAGCGGCTTGCCGTCGAGCCAGAACGAAACGCTCTTGCGCTCTTGTTCCGCTACGCGCCTGAGCAAACTCATACGCGTTCTCCGATGAGAATCCGGTCGAGACCGTACAGGCGGTCGAGGATCAGCATGGCGCCGCCGGTGATCAGGATCATCAGCGCGGACACCGACGCCATCATCGGATCGATCGATTCGGTGGCGTACATGTACATGCGTACCGGCAGCGTCACAGTGGCCGGCGTGGTGACGAAGATCGACATCGTCAGCTCGTCGAAACTGTTGATGAAGGCCAGCATCCAGCCGCCGCTCAGGCCCGGCAGGATCGCCGGCAGCGTGATGCGGCGAAACACCGTCCACGGCCCGGCGCCGAGCGATTGCGCGGCCTGTTCGCTGCTGCGGTCGATGCCCATCACCGCCGCCAGCACCATGCGCAGCACGTAGGGCGTGATGACCACGGTATGCGCGACGACCAGCCAGAAGAACGAACCGGTAATGCCCATCACCGAGAACATGCGCATGAAAGCCACGCCCAGCACCAGCGACGGGATGATCAGCGGCGACAGGAACAAGCCGTTGAGCGCGTCACGTCCGGGAAAGCGATAACGTCCCAGCGCCAGGCCGGCCGGCAGCGCGATGCACACCGACAGCGTGGCCGACATCAGCGCCAGTTGCAGGCTGTTGTAGAAGGATTGTAAAAAATCAGGGTGCTCGAACACAGCCTTGAACCAGCGCAGGGAAGCACCGGCGAATGGCAATGACAAGGTGTCTTGCGCCGTGAAGGCGACCAGGCATACCAGCACCAGCGGCGCCAGCACGAAGGTCACCACCAGCGCGTGGAAGAGCAGGGCAATCGGACCGTTGCTTCGCATGTTCTTGTCTCCGTCAGCCCAGGGTCTTGGAATAGCGGCGTTCCAGGATCCGGTTGTAAGTCATCATGATGATCAGATTGGCGACCAGCAGCACGATGGCGATCGAGGCGCCCAGCGGCCAGTTGAGCGAACCGAGGAATTCGTCGTACACGGTGGTGGCCACCATCTTGAGGCGGCGTCCGCCCAGCAGGCCGGGGATGGCGAACGCGCTGGCGCTCAGGCCGAACACGATGAGGCTGCCCGAGAGCACGCCGGGCGCGACTTGCGGCAACAGGATCCGGCGCAGCACGGTCGCTTGCGAAGCATTGAGCGACAAGGCTGCGTGTTCCACGGTCGGGTCCAGCCGCTGCAGCGCGGTCCAGACCGGGATCACCATGAACGGCAGCATCACGTGCACCAGCGCCACCACGATCGCGCCGGAGGTGTAGAGCATCTTCACCGGCGCCATGCCCAGGGCTTGCAGGCCATGGTTGATGAGGCCGTCGGCGCTGAGCAGCATGCTCCAGCCGAACGCGCGCACCACCACCGACACCAGCAGCGGCGCCAGGATCACGATCAGGAAGAATGCCCGCCACTTGCGGCTCATGCGGCTGAGCACATACGCTTCCGGCGCGCCCACGATGACGCAGATCAGCGTGGTCAGTCCGGCGATCCAGAAGGTGCGCCAGAAGATGCGCAGGTAATAATCGTCGCCGAAGATCGCCAGGTAGTTGTGCAGGTCATAGGTCGACTTGATGCCGACGCTGTCATCGTAGCTGTTGAAGGCAAGCAGGGCGGTCAGCAGCAACGGCACCAGCACCATCGTGGCGAACAGCAGCGTGGCCGGCGCCGTCAGGATATAGGGCAGCGATCGCTTCGGCTTGAGAGAGGAAGCAGCGGGGTCAGACATGTGCGCTCCGCGTCGATTGCGATTGTGATTGTGATTCGACTGCGCGCATGGCCGACGTCGGCCAGCGCAGCGACACGCGCTGGCCCGGCTGGCAGGAAGTCTGGCCGTTGTTCTTGAGGATCACCAGGATGTCGCCGCAATCGGTTTCGAAACGGTACAGCCACTGATTGCCGAGGAAGAAGCTGGATGCCACCACGCCGCCCAGTTGTTCTTCCGCTTCGGTACAGCATTCGATTTTTTCCGGACGGATGCACAGCGTGGTTTGCTCGCCGACCGCCAGGGCCGTGCCTTGCACTTCCAGCACATGGTTGCCGACGCGCACGCCGGCGATATCATCCCTGACCCATTCAACGGCGCCGGGCAAGAGATTGGCCTTGCCGACGAATTGCGAGACGAAGGCGTTGACCGGATTTTCGTAAGTCTCCAGCGGCTTGCCGATCTGCACCGCATGACCGGCTTCCATCACCACCACGCGGTCGCTCATGGACAGCGCTTCGGACTGGTCGTGCGTGACCATGATGGTGGTGGTGCCGACCTTGCGCTGGATTTCACGCAATTCGATCTGCATTTCTTCGCGCAGCTTGGCGTCGAGGTTGGACATCGGTTCGTCCAGCAGCAGGATCGGCGGCTGGATCACCAAAGCGCGCGCCAGCGCCACGCGCTGACGCTGGCCGCCGGACAATTCACGCGGATAGCGATGGCCGAATTTGTCCAGATGCACCAGCGCCAGGGCTTGCTTGACGCGCTCGGCGCTTTCCGGCGCGCCGACCTTGCGCATCTCCAGGCCGAACTTGACGTTGTCAGCCACGGTCATGTGCGGGAACAGCGCATAGCTTTGGAACACGATGCCCAGTCCGCGCCGGTTGGGCTTCTCGTTGGTGATGTCGCGGCCGTTGAGGAGGATGCGTCCGGCGCTGGCTTCGACGAAGCCGGCGATCATCTGCAGCGTGGTGGTCTTGCCGCAGCCGGAAGGGCCGAGCAGCGAGACGAACTCGCCTTTTTCCACTGTCAGGTCAAGGTTTTCCACGGCGGTGAAATCGCCGTAGCGCTTGGACAGGTTTTCCAACTTGAGGAACGACATCGATGCATCTCCGGTAGCTATGTGGCTGATTGCTTATTGCTTATTCTTTTATGGCGCGGCGACGGGCAAACAGCGTTCAGTCGATATCGAACTTCACACCCTGCGCCAGCGGCAAGGTCTTGCTGTAGTTGATCGTGTTGGTGGCGCGGCGCATGTAGTTCTTCCAGGCGTCGGAGCCGGATTCGCGGCCGCCACCGGTTTCCTTTTCACCGCCGAAGGCGCCGCCGATTTCAGCGCCGCTGGTGCCGATGTTGACGTTGGCCAGGCCGCAGTCGCTGCCGACGGCGGAGACGAAGGTTTCCGCTTCGCGCACGTCGTTGGTGAAGATCGCCGACGACAAGCCTTGCGGCACGGCGTTGTTGAGCGCGATGGCGTCGGCCAGGTCGTCGTACTTGACGACATACAGGATCGGCGCGAAGGTCTCGTGATGCATGATGGCGGTCTGGCCGGGCATGCAGACCAGCGCCGGACGGACGTAGACGCCGTCACCGAGCACGTCGACGCGCTCGCCGCCGGTGACTTCGCCGCCTTGTCCGCGCGCTTGCTGCAGGGCGCTTTGCATGGCGTCGAACGCGGCCTTGTCAATCAGCGGGCCGACCAGCGTATCGGCGAGCAACGGATCGCCGACCTTGACGCTGGCATAGATGCGTTTGATCTGTGCGACCACCTGGTCGTGGATGCTGCTGTGGACGAACAGGCGGCGCAGGCTGGTGCAGCGTTGTCCCGCGGTGCCGACGGCGGAGAAGGTGATGGCGCGCAGCGCCAGGCTCAGGTCGGCCGACGGCGCGACGATCATGGCGTTGTTGCCGCCCAGTTCAAGCAGGCTGCGGCCGAGGCGTTCGGCGACCACGGTGGCGACCTTGCGACCCATGCGCACGCTGCCGGTGGCGCTGACCAATGGCACCAGCGGCGAACGCGACATCACTTCACCGATCTCGGCGCGACCGATCAGGATCTGGCACAGGTTGGCCGGCACGACGTTCGGACGCTGCGCCGAGAAACGCTCGACCGCCTTGGCGAACAGCGCCTGCACGGCGAGTGCGACGACCGGTGTTTTTTCGGACGGCTTCCACACCACCGCGTTGCCGCAGATCAGCGCCAGCGCAGCGTTCCATGCCCACACGGCGACCGGGAAGTTGAACGCGGTGATGACGCCGCACACGCCCAGCGGATGCCAGGTTTCCATCATGCGGTGACCGGGACGTTCCGACGCGATGGTCAGGCCGTGCAGCTGGCGCGACAGGCCGACGGCAAAGTCGCAGATGTCGATCATTTCCTGCACTTCGCCAAGACCTTCGGAGAGGATCTTGCCGGCTTCCTGCGTGACCAGTTCGCCCAGCGCCTGGCGGTGTTCGCGCAGCACTTCACCGAGCACGCGCACCAGTTCGCCGCGCACCGGCGCCGGCACTTCGCGCCAGGCGAGGAAGGCGGTCTGCGCATCGGCCAGTGCGGTTTCAGCTTGCGCCGTGGTGTGTGCCTTGAGCGTGGCAAGCAATTGTCCGTCGCGCGGCGAACGGATGGTCAGATCGCTGCCGGTGTAGGCGGCCAGATCAAAATTCAGGGTGGCGAAGAGACGGGAAGAAGGCATGAAATTCCTTTGTGGCTGAATAGGGTGCAAGAGCGTTCGACGCCCGAGTATAAGGAATAAGGCGGCGTTTTTTAAAATCAAAAAATGTCACGACATCATTACATTTGCTAATGCACGAAAATGTTCTGGAGAGAGGCTGCATGGTGCGCCGCGATGGTGCGATGCATCAATTGCAATGTCGCGCCAAACGCCTAGGTACATAGGGTTGGGAGGTTTTTTGAGAAGGTGGCGCAGCGCGGTTGTTCGTGTTGTTGCACCACTTTGATGCGTTGAGGAAATAGCATGTCGATACGTTCCAACATGACTTTTAGTGTGTTTGAGCGTATTTCCGAAACGGACTGCCGAAGCGGTCAGCCTGCCTGCAGTTCGCTCAGTATCCAGTCGCGGAATTTGATGACGGCGGGTTTGCTGGCGTTTTTCTCGGGATAGGCGAGGTAATACGATTGCGGGCTTTTCACCGCGAACGGGAAAGGTACGTGCAACTGGCCCAGGCTGATCTCGGTTTCAACCATGAACTTGGGCATCAACGCCACGCCCATGCCTGCCACAGCCGCCTGGATCACCATCGCCAGTTGTTCGAAGCGCGGCCCGGCGAGCGCGTTGGGACAGTCCACGCCGACATGGCGGAACCAGTCCTGCCACGCCTGCGGGCGGGTGGTGTGCTGCAGCAGGGTGATGTCGGCCAGGTCGCTGACCGACGAGATACGGTCATTCATGGCTTTGCTGCAGACCGGCAGCACTTCCTCGCCCATCAGTCGGACCATGACGGTATCGGGCCAGTCCGGCTCGCCAAAATGGATCGCCGCATCGACCTGGCGGGTGTTGAAATCGAAGGGCAAGACCTCGGTGCTCAGGTTGAGCAGCACGTCGGGATAGGCGGCGGCAAACTTGGTCAGGCGGGGAATCAGCCATTTCACGCCGAAGGTCGGCAAGATCGCCAGGTTGAGCACGCTGGCCAGGCTGTTGTAGGTCATGACCTGGAAGGTCGCCATCTCGATTTGCTTGAGGATGCTCGACACCTGCGATGCGTAGTCGCGACCCGGCTCGGTCAGGATCAGGCGGCGGTTGATGCGCTCGAACAGCTTGACGTTCAGGTAATCTTCCAGGATCGCCACCTGGCGACTGACCGCGCCTTGCGTCATGTGCAATTCGTGCGCCGCCTTGGTAAACGACAGGTGGCGCGCCGACGTGTCGAAGGCGATCAGGCAGGACGTGGACGGGATGAATCGGCGCATGGAGCGGAATCCGCTGGAAGGATGACCCCGCACTATAGCAAAAGCGGCCTCGCCCTTGCTACCGTTGCCATGAGTATTTGTCATGGCAACGCTTCCATGCCCGATACGGTTCGGCGGCACATCTTGCGGGCTTGGTCAGCCAAAACGCGTATTGCCAAGCAGGTAATGCGGATCGAAAACCGGTTGCATGCGCGCCGCCAGCAGTTGCTGCGCCTGGTCCTGGTAGCGATCATAATACTGCTGGTTGAACGGACCGATGCCATGTTCGGCGCTGAAGCTGCCGCGATAGCTGCGCACCACCAGGTCGTAGATGGCGGTACGCAGGGCGTCGATGCGCGGCGGCGGGAAATGCTCCTGCCGCGCCGGCGCGATGGCGATGTTGAAATGCACGCCGCCGTCGCCCCAATGTCCGAAGTCATACACATCGGCGCCGTCAAAGTCGCGCGCGATCAGCGCCAGCGCTTCTTCGCGGAAGGCCGGCATGCGCGAGCGCGGCACCGAGATGTCGAAGGCGACTACCTTGCCTTCCTGCTTGACGCTGTCGCTGATGGCGTGGCGCAGGCGCCAGAGCGTGTCTGGCTTGTCCACCACGGCGTCGACGATGGCGTCGTCGAAGTGGCGTTCCAGCCAACTCATGAACAACTGCTCCAGGTTGAACTGTTCGTTCACCGCGGCCGATGAGCTCAGTTCGATCAGCAGCGCATACGGCGGCATGGGGCTGAACGGCGCTGCCGTCTGCGGCAGGTGGCGCAGCACCGACTCCAGCGCGTTTTGCGATATGCCTTCGAAGGCGCTGAGGAAATCGGCGAATTCGCGTTCGGCATCCTGCAGCAGGCGCAAGGCCGCTTCCGGTGAAGAGGGTACGACCAGCGCCGTGGCGCGCTGACGCGGCAACTGATGCGCGCGCAGCACGGCTTGCGTGACGATGCCGTAGCTGCCGGCGGTGCCGATGAAGAGTTGCTTCCAATCCGGACCGGTATTGTTCTTGCGCAGGCGGTTGCCCAGTTCCAGCAGTTGGCCGGGCGGCTGCATCAACAGCGCCTGCAGTCCCAGCGTGTTGTGGCGCACGTCGCCGTAGCGGATCAGGCGCGCGCCGCCGGTATTGGCGGCGAGCATGCCGCCAACCGAAGGATCGGCGCCGAGGTCGATGGGAAAGCACAGGCCATGGGGTTCCAATGCCTGGTTCAGGTCCGACAATCGCGTGCCGGCCCAGGCCTGGACCACGCCGTCGACCGGGTCGATGTCGATGACGCCCTTAATGCGTTCCATGCTTAGCACCAGTTGGTGACCCGAGGCGTCGGGGGAGGCTGCGCCGACCAGGCCGGTATTGGCACCTTGCGGGATGATGCTGATCTTGTGTGCCGCGCACAGCCGCATCAGTTCGGCGGCTTCGGCGACGTCAGCCGGGCGGGCGATGCACAGCGCGGTACCGGCGCCATAGCGCGGGCCGTGTTCATACGGCGCGCGCGCGGCCGCTTCGATGATGCAGCCGTTCGGTCCCAGCAGTGCGGTGATTTGTTCCGTTACCGACTCAGCAGACATTGTCGCCGGTTCCCGTTGTGACGTTTTCCGCCGCGCCCGTCATCTTGAAAATGCCCTGGGCATTGCCGCTGTCGAACGTCAGATCGAGTCTGCTGACGCCGGCGTCGTCTATATAAGTATCGCGCGAGATGAATTCGTAAAACGAACCAGGCACGCTGACGTCGACCGGGGCGCCGGCGGCATCCTTGAGCTGATAGCTGACCTTGCCGGCGCGGAAGGCGGTCTGGCGTACGCGGCCGTTGCGCGAGACTTCGACCTCGTCCTTGATCGGCCGCCCGAGCCGACGCTGTTGTTCGGCGGTGGCGTTGACGTCGGCGACGCGGTCGGTGGCGTGATTGAAGACATTGCCTTCTGTGGAGATCCAGGCCATCTCGGCGGACTCGGCGCGCAGCGCTTCGTATTGCGGCAGGGTCGGCAAGTCGTGGTGGCGGGCAAAGCATCCCAGCATCGCCGGCAGCAAGCGCTGTGCGGAGGTGATCGGCAGCGCGCCGTCGTCAGCCAGTTTATCGAGCAGGGTCAGTAAATCGGCTGACAGCGGATCGCGCGAGCTTGCCAGCAGCGCATCGACGGTGTTCTGGAATTCGGCCGAGAATTTTTCCGGATGCAATTCACTGACGAAGAACTGCGCGATGTTTTCCGGATCGTCGGCGTGGGTATAGACGTGGCCGGTCATGTTGATGCGCGGAAGCGGATAAAGACCGGCGAGCCGGTAGCCCAGCGGCAGCAGCATCCGCGTGAACAGCGCTTCGCCGTCGGGGAAGGACGCGGCCTTGCCGCGCAAAACGGTGCGCACCGCGCCATGGTCGAAACAGATTTTGGTGCCGGCGGCCGCCGCATCGGCGACATAGTCGCGGCCGGCCGGGACTTCCTGCAGCAATTTTTCGAACAGCAGCATGTTCAGCGCCTGCGCCAGTTCCAGCCGCGTAACGCTGATCGATGCCGGACGCAGGGTCGATGCCGGCACGTCGAGAAGATCGAACAGGTGCTGGACGGCATTGTCGTTCCGACATGCCGAAGTTAACAGGAGATGCAGATTGCTGTCGCGGGCTGGGGTGGTCATGCTGGCCTTGTTTGCTTCCTTATTGGATGGAGGCATCTTAAGACGCTCTTGGCGACTGACAAAACGATTAATACTGATGTTCGAATGCATTTTTCTCATGCAAACGGTGAAACGCCCGCCAGATTTTTTGACGGCTTCCGTCTCAGCCGGCAAATGATCAGATGCTTGTTCCTCCTTTATTTTGAATAAATTCTAGTAGCGCGTAATCATTTGGGGAGAGTTCGCCGTCTTTGCTTTCCTCGCCGGGAATGCCGCGTGAAAGCGGATTCTTTTCGCGTATATTGCGCCCGGTTCAGCTAACGGCGGGGTGAGACGATGCGTGTGAAAAAGATCATTGCTGTATGTCTACTGGGGTGGTGTGCGGCGACAGGAGCGGCGGCAGGGGCGAGGCCGGACCTGCTCGACAGCGTCAAGGCGCGCGGTACTTTGCGCGTGGCGCTGGAAGGGACTTACCCGCCGTTCAACTTCAAAGATAAAAAGACCGGTGAACTGGCGGGATTCGACGTCGAGTTTGCACGCGCGCTGGCCGACAAGCTGGGTGTCAAGGTGGAGTTCGTCGCCACCGAGTGGGTGGGCATCCTCGCCGGCCTGCAGGTCGGCAAGTACGATGCCATCGTGTCCGAAGTCACCATGACGCCCAAGAGAGAAGCTGAGTTCGACTTCTCGCAGCCCTATACCTATTCGACGGCGCAGCTGATCTTGCGCAAGGACGATAAATCCGAGTATCGCGATTTCGCCAGCCTCAAGGGCAAGACGGTCGGCGTGGGGCAGGGCAGCAGTTATGCCGAAACCCTCAATGCCGTCGGCGGCATCAACGTCAAGACCTATGTCTCGGCGCCGCTCAACTTGCAGGACCTGGCCAACGGCCGCATCGATGCCGCATTGAACGATCGACTGCTGGTGCCGTACATGATGCAGGAGGCGAAACTGCCCCTGCGTGCAGCGGCGGCCATCGGCGAGGCGCAACGGCAGGGCATTCCATTCAAGAAGAACAATCCGAAATTCAAGGCCGCCGTCGATGCCGCCATCACAGGCATGATCCGGGACGGCAGCTACGCGCGCATGTCGCGCAAATGGTTCGGACTGGATGCATCCCGTCCGCCTGCGCAAGAGCGCTGACGGCATCGCCTTCCCTACTTATGCTCATGGCAGAGTTTCTTTCCCTCGTCGCCGATTCCGGCAATCTTGTTCTGCTGGGGACGTTTTATACCTTGCTGTATGCGGTGCTCGGCATGTTGTTCGGCCTGCCGCTCGGCATGCTGGTGACCTTCATCCGCCATGAACAGGTGCCGGTGCTGGCGGGACTGGCGCATATATATGTCAGCTTCATGCGCAGCACGCCGCAACTGATTCAGGCTTTCCTGGTGTATTTCGGGCTCGGCGCGGCCGGCATCGACTTGCCGCTGATTGTCATCGGGACGCTGGTGTTGACCGCCAATGCAAGCGCGTACCTGTCGGAAACCATGCGCGGCGCCATGGAGGGCGTCAGTGCGGGCCAGTGGGGCGCCGGGTACAGCCTGGGCCTTACCCGGTTCCAGACGATCTGCAATATCATCGCGCCGCAGGCCCTGCGGCTGGCGATCCCCGGCATCAGCAATACCCTCGTCAGCCTGTTCAAGGACACCTCGGTGCTGTCGGTGATTACCGTCGCCGAATTGATGAAATACACCGGCGACATCATTTCGGTCACTTTCCGGCCCTTTACCTTTTATCTGATCGCGGCCTTCATTTATTGGGGTCTGTGCCTCTTATATGAATACGGCATCCATCGCCGGGTCGAAGCACGTTTTAAAAAAGCCTACCGTCCTGCATTTTAATCAGATGGCCGCGCGTGCATTTTGCAGGCCGGACAAGAGATTGCTCCGCCGAGGCGGCCCTGATCGTGTCGCCAACAAGGTTTTCGATGCACTGCAACCAAGCCGGGATTTTCAGATTTCAAGAGAGATGCTTAAAAAACACCCCGCTGGAGAGTGAGTGTTTATGCCGCTTTGCAGCAATTTCCCATAATATGAAATCAAATATCGCTATTTGAAAATTAAAAAAGCCCTGTTAAAATGCCTCGTCCACGCGGCGCAAAGACCGTAAAGTATTGGCACAAAGAATCCAAAGAAATCGTGTCACGGCGTATTTGCAGCTTGAACAAGCGCCGTAATGCAGCTTAACGATCGCAGCTTAACGATCCGGCCTATCCGCCGATCCCCCTTCAACTCAGGAGACGTACCATGTCAGCCCAAATCGACCAAGTCCTGGCGCAAGCCGCCAACGATCCCGATGTGATTGAAACGCAAGAGTGGCTCGACGCCCTCGAAGCCGTGATCGAAGCCGAAGGCCCGGAACGCGCGCACTACCTGATGGAACGCATGGTCGATCTGGCACGCCGCCGCGGCGCCCACATCCCGTTCTCCAGCAACACTGCTTACGTCAACACCATTCCTGCCGACCAGGGCGAACACTGCCCGGGCAACCTGGAAATCGAAGAACGCCTGCGTTCGTGGATGCGCTGGAACGCCATGGCGATGGTCGTCAAGGCCAACCGCGTCGACGGCGACCTGGGCGGCCACTTGTCCTCGTTCGCCTCGCTGGCGAACATGTTGGGCATCGGCTTCAACCACTTCTGGCACGCCCCGACCGAAGACCACGGCGGCGACCTGTTGTACATCCAGGGTCACTCCTCGCCGGGCATCTACGCCCGCGCGTTCCTGGAAGGCCGCCTGACCGAAGACCAACTGATCCATTTCCGCCGCGAAGCCGACGGCCACGGTCTGTCCTCGTATCCGCATCCGAAGCTGATGCCTGAGTTCTGGCAGTTCCCGACCGTGTCGATGGGCCTGGGCCCGCTGATGGCGATCTACCAGGCGCGTTTCCTCAAGTACCTGCACGCACGCGGCATTGCCAAGACCGACAACCGCAAGGTCTGGGCCTTCTGCGGCGACGGCGAGATGGACGAACCGGAATCGATGGGCGCCATCGGCATGGCCGGCCGTGAAAAGCTGAACAACCTGGTCATCGTGGTCAACTGCAACCTGCAACGCCTGGACGGTCCGGTGCGCGGCAACGGCAAGATCATCCAGGAACTGGAATCCGATTTCCGCGGCGCCGGCTGGAACGTCGTCAAGGTCATCTGGGGCAGCGGCTGGGATGAACTGTTGGCTAAGGACAAGGAAGGCATCCTGCAAAAAGTGATGATGGAAACCGTCGACGGCGAATATCAGAACTACAAGGCCAAGGATGGCGCGTT
>Ga0105240_10001298_pt1 | contig 43175 bp, 39 predicted proteins | sample KBSC54metaG_FD_80426 | JGI IMG/M metagenome (GOLD analysis project Ga0105240, IMG submission 80426) | Corn rhizosphere microbial communities from Kellogg Biological Station, Michigan, USA - KBS C5-4 metaG | ecosystem: Host-associated > Plants > Roots > Rhizosphere > Soil | place: Michigan, USA... | reverse complement strand
GATTTCGGCGAAGCGTTCGAGCGCACCGAAAAACTCCTCGGCCGCCTGCAAAGGCAACTCGCCAGCATCGAGCGCTCCCTGAGTCAGGCCACCCGCGACCTCGAACGTCTCCAGGCCGCCCGTGCCAAAGCAGAAGCTCAGCTCCCGAAACCGTTAGCCCCAGTGACGAAACAAAGCCAATTGTCCCCGGAAGAGAAGGAGGAAATACTCGATCGTTGGTTCAAAGACGCCGCCCAAGTAGACGATTCGCCCTTCGATTTCTAAAGCGCCACCGCTCTTTGCCTCGTGAATAGAAGTTGCCGCGGTATTGGAACACCACCACCCCGGCGTGATCTTTGACAATTCTAAAACCGGCGCATGTGCCCTATTTTCATGCCCCTGGGTGCCCCCGGGGGCATCATGGTTTGACAATTGAGTATTTGCTCAGCAACTCCGTACTCCCGACGTGTGTCTTTCGCGATGGGGCAGGCGCTTTCGCCTGCCCCTTTTCCGTTAACGGAACAAAGCCAATTTACTTCGTCAGCCCCTGCACGTAAATCGCGCGATAGCCGCCGACCGACGCTTCCGTCCCATTCACTTCCACAATATGTCCCATGTGCTCGGACGCGGACGCCTTCGCATCGACACCGCCGTCGCGCCGCGGATCGTGCTCTTCAGGCATCAGCATGTACAGCGATCCAGTCCGCGTCAGCAACCCGATCGGCTGCCCGTTCGCCACGCATTTCTGCCCGCACGAACGATGCTTTTCCCCGTGCTTCCCAAGCTGTATATAACAGGAGAAGTCCACGATCTCGCCTCGCACAGTGATTGGCTTCCCGGGTTCCGGCTTACTCGCAACGCCCGCCGCCACCGAAGTGCTGGTCCAGGGCGTCCCCGCCTCTACTTTGGTCCCGATCGTCGCCGCGGGTTTGTCCCAAGTCCCGTTCTCGACCGTCATTTCGGGATGCAGAATGCCCGACGCCGCAGGCGCCTTCTTCGCGGGCTCCTTTTTCTCCTGCGCGGTCATCGTAATCGCCGCCGCCACTACCACCAGACAAACAAAGATTTTACGTTTCAAATTTCCCTCCATCCTTGACTAGAAAGCGTACCACGCCAGCCCCCATCCCCATGTGACGGAACAAAGCCAATCCGCAAGCGCAGCGAGCGGCCCGACTAAACCCCGGCCCCTTTCTCCGCCCCTACCCCCGCTATTTATTAGCTATCGTCGACCCCAGCAGGAACCCATACTCCGCCGCCTGCTGCAGCGCCGTAAAGTCCCAGTCCTCCCGAAACTCGTCCGACGGCTGGTGATAGTGCTTCTCGTTGTATTCCTGCCACATCCTCTGGCCGTACCCCGCCGGCTTGCCGGAAAACTCCGTCGCGTGTCCGATCGAAAACGCCGGCACTCCGACCCTCGCGAATGCGAAGTGATCGGACCGGAAATAGTGGCCCTGCTCCGGCTGCCCCTCCGGTGAGATTTCCAGATTCATCCGCGCCGCGATCTGCTGCGCCTGGGTCCAGTAGGGCGTCTTATCCGCGCCCGTCAGCACCACGTCCTTCGCCCGCCCGAACGGGTAGAGCGCATCGTAGTTCAGGTCGATGAGCGTCCTCTCTTTCGGAACCAGCGGATGCGCGGCATAGTATTACGACCCTTTCAGATAAGCCTCCTCCGCCGTAAACGACAGGAACAGCGCCGACCGCCGCGGCTTCTTCGGCAGCGCCGCCCACGCCCGAGCCAGTTCGATCAGCACGGCGCACCCCGTAGCGTTATCGATCGAGCCGTTGTAAATCGAATCGCCATTGATCGGCGCGCCGACACCCAGGTGATCCCAATGCGCGCTGAAGACGACGACCTCGTCCTGCAAGGCGGGATCGCTCCCCAGTACGATCGCCGCGACGTTGCGCGTATCCATCTCGCGGATCTTTTGGATCATTCGCCCGCTCATCTGCATGCCGAGATCGATCGGCCTGAAATCCGGCTTATCCGCCGCTGCCAGCAGTTCATCGACGCTGCGGCCGGCCATGGCGAGCATCTTCTGCGCGGCGTCCGTCGTGATCCACCCGGCCAGCGTCAGGGCCTTCCCGCCCGGTTCGAGCTTCACGAAAGGAGCCTCGTGGTCGCGCGAGCTGCGGACCACCTCCCACCCATACCCGGCCGTCGGCGTCGTATGGATCAGGATCACGGCACGCGCGCCGCGCCGCAGGCCCTCTTCATACTTATAGGTCCACCGGCCGTAGTACGTCAGCGCGCGGCCCTCGAAGAACTTCGGGTCGGTCGACGGCGGCTCGTTCGTGAACATCAGCAGCACCTTGCCCGCGACGTCGACCCCCTTGTAGTCGTCCCATTTGTATTCGGGTGCCGCGATGCCGTGACCGACGAAAACCACGTCGCCGCTGAAGCGCGAATCGGGCTCCTGCGACAGCGCGGCGCCGGCCCAATCGTCGCCCCAGCGGAAGTCCACCGACCTGCCGTTCGCCGCCGCGGAGAGTTGCGACGACCGCTGCAAATCCAGCCCGACCAGCGGGACTTTTTGGAAGTACGTTCCCGCATCGCCCGCCGGCTTCGCCCCGGCCAGCGCGAACTGATTGGCGATGTATTCCGTGGCCAGATCGCCGCCGCGCTGCCCCACGCCGCGCCCCTCCAGCAGGTCGCTGGACAGGAACTTCGTGTACTCGCGCATCCGACCCGCGGAGATCGAGGCGTCCTGCGCCAGGAGCAGCGTCCCGGCAATCATACATAACCCGATGGACTTGTAGGTGATTGTCATGGTAGTCTAGGACCGTGTTCGCCTTAAAAGCCGACCATAGCACAATGATTCCCGCGAGTCTTCCCTCGAAGACCCGCACTCTCAGCCACTTACGGGCCCTGGAAGCGGAAAGCATCCACATCATGCGGGAGGTGGTAGCCGAGTTCGAAAACCCCGTGATGCTCTACTCCGTCGGCAAGGATTCCTCCGTGATGGTTCGCCTGGCGCAAAAGGCCTTCTATCCCGGGAAGCTGCCCTTTCCGCTTCTCCACATCGACACGACCTACAAGTTTCGCGAGATGATCGAGTTCCGCGACCGCTTCTGTGCCGATATCGGCGCGAAGCTGATCGTCCACACCAACCGCGAGGCCATCGACAACGGCGCGAACCCCTTCCGCCTGGGCACGCGCAAGTGCTGCGATCTGCTCAAGACGCGATCCCTGCTGGACGCCCTCGGCGAAGGTGGCTACGACGCGGCCTTCGGCGGCGCGCGCCGCGACGAAGAGAAGTCACGCGCCAAGGAGCGCGTCTACTCCTTCCGCGACTCCTTCGGCCAGTGGGACCCGAAAACCCAGCGCCCGGAACTCTGGAATCTTTACAACAGCCGCGTGGATAAGGGCGAGAGCATCCGCGTCTTCCCGCTCTCCAACTGGACCGAGCTCGACATCTGGACCTACATCCACCAGGAGAACATCCCGATCGTCCCGTTGTACTACGCCAAGCCCCGCCTCATGCTGGTCCGCGGCGACGCGCTCCTCCCGGTCGAACAGGATATTCCCATGCTGCCCGGCGAGAAGCCGCAAATGGTGATGTGCCGCATGCGCTCGCTGGGCTGCTCGCCCTGCACAGGCGCGATCCGGTCCGATGCCGACACGCTGCCGAAGATCATTGAGGAAATGCAGCTCGCGCGTCGCAGCGAGCGCGAAAATCGCGTGATCGATCACGATCAGGAAGGCTCCATGGAGCTAAAGAAGCGCGAGGGCTACTTCTGATGGAGTTGCTCCGCTTCACCACGGCGGGCAGCGTGGATGACGGCAAGAGCACGCTCATCGGCCGCCTGCTCTACGATTCGAAAACGGTCTACGAGGATCAGCTCGCGTCGGTCCGCAAGGCCACCACCAACCGCACCACCAAGGGCCTCGACCTCTCGCTCCTCACCGATGGTCTCCGCGCCGAGCGCGAGCAGGGCATCACCATCGACGTGGCATACCGCTATTTCTCCACGCCGCGCCGCAAGTTCATCATTGCCGATACGCCCGGCCACGAGCAGTACACGCGCAACATGGCGACCGGAGCGTCCACCGCGAACCTGGCCATCGTGCTCATTGACGCCCGTTATGGTGTGCTGCCGCAGTCGCGCCGCCATGCCTACATCGCGTCGCTGCTGGGCATTCCGCACCTGGTCGTCGCCATCAATAAGATGGACCTGGTGGACTACCGCCACGACGTCTTTCTCAAGATCCGCGAGGATTTCAAGTCCTTCGCGCGCCAGATGCGCCTGCCCGACGTCCAGTTCATCCCGCTGAGCGCGCTCGAAGGCGACAACGTCGTGAAGCGCAGCGGGCGCATGGATTGGTATCACGGTCCGAGCTTGCTCGAGCACCTCGAGACTCTGCCGCTGACGCAGGATTACAACCTGGAGGATCTGCGTTTCCCCGTCCAGTACGTGATCCGCCCCGACCTGGATTTCCGCGGCTTTGCCGGCCAGGTGGCCTCCGGTGTCATCCGGCGCGGCGATACCGTGCAGGTCTTACCTTCGGGGAAAACCAGCCGCGTGAAGTCGCTCGTGACTTTCGACGGCGAGTTGCAGGAGGCCTTCGCGCCCATGGCCGTGACCGTGCGGCTGGAGGACGAAGTCGATATCAGCCGCGGCGACATGCTGGCGCATCCCGATAATCTACCGCGGACCACGCGCCGCTTCGAGGCCAACCTCGTGTGGATGAACGAGAAGCCGCTCGAACCGCACCGGCCGTTTCTGCTGAAGCACACCAAGCAGACCGTGCAGGCACGCGTCCGGGCCATCCGGCACCGCACCGATGTGAATTCGCTGGAAAAGGTTCCGGCCACCCAGTTGCGACTCAACGAAATCGGCCTCGTGGCAGTGGAATGCCAGCGGCCCATCTTTTGCGATCCCTACGAACGCAACCGGCAGACCGGCAGTTTCATCCTGATCGACCCCATCAGCAACGACACCGTCGCCGCCGGGATGATCACCGAAGAAGCCGGTGCTACCCCAACTGGTCCCGTCACGCTCGAAGAGCGGGCCGCGAGGATCGGCCACAGGCCCCGCCTCGTCCTGCTGCCGAAGGCCGATGCCGACACGGCGGCCCAACTTGAGCGGCGCCTGTTCAATCGTGGGTACCTGGTCCACCGCACGGACCGCCTTGCTGCCGCACAAGCCGCCGTCGAGGCCGGATTAGTCGGTCTGGTGTTCGGTCCCGAGGCGCGAAAGCCCCGTACCAGTATCTAAAGCAGTACGGTGCCCTTCACCGAGGTGCTCCTGGGCTCCAGCCTGGCGGCAATCGGGCTCTTCCCTTTTTCTCTGAGAGAATGTTCAGGTAACCTCTTCGGGTTCTGATGCGTAGAGAGAATACCCTGTGACATTCATCAAACTTGCAAAGTCTCTGCTCCTGCTGGCGGCGCTCTCAGTCCTGCCTGCGCCGGGCCAAACCGTAGCCTGGGACACCAGTGGCAACGGTCAGCTCAAGGGCACCTACTATTTCCGCCAGATGGACTATGGCCTGAGCAATCAGGCGGCCGATGGCACCCTCGCCGATGCCATCGCCTCCTATGGCACCATCACCTTCGATGGCGCCGGCAAGTACAGCATGTCCGTGACCCTGCTGGACGCGCAACTCGGATTCAAGGGAGGCCCGACCACCGGAACGTATTCAATCGCCGCGTCGGGTTACGGCTTTCTCGACAACCCCATCACCGGCGACACGATTTACGGGCTGGTGAATTCGCAGGGGATCTTCGTCGGTAGCGCAACCGAAAGCGCGAGCGGGTATAACGACATGTTTGTGGCCGTGCCGATCGGCCCTACGAAGGCCACCAACGCCACGTTCAAAGGCTCGTATTCGATCGCCTTCATGGATCTGTCCAGCGGCACGCCTGTGAAGACCTTCAACGCCACGGTACAAATGGCTCCCGACGGCGCCGGCAATCTGGGGAGCGTTGGCCTGAGCGGCTACTTCGGCGGCAATGGCAGCACTAAGACCACGCAGACCGTGGCCGGAGGCCGATACATCTTCTCCAACGGGGCGGGCGTCCTGACGTTTCCCAACTCGACCACGGCGTTGCTGGTCGGCCAGTATTACCTTTATATTTCTCCCGACGGGAACTTCATTGTGGGCGGTTCGCCGAATGCCTTCGACATGTTCGTCGGCGTGCGCACCGGGACGGGAACGCCGTCCTTCGACGGCCTGTACTATCAGGCCGGCATCGATCAGGACGAGTCGACCTTGTCCTCGGGTTACGCTCTTCTCGACACCTACTTCGGCGCCTTCTCCGCGGGCAGCGGCGCCAGCGTGGGACATCAGCGGCTGCTGGAGTTCCTCAGCAATGGCGGCTCCATCGATTACACCTACTCGGAGAACTACACCGTGAAGTCCGACGGAACGTATAGCACGCCGTACATGAACTACGTGGTGGGCGCGGGCGGGATTCGCATCGGCAGCGGAATCGGTCCGGCGTTGGGAATCAATGTGGCCATTCCGCAGACGAAGTTCACCGGGACCGGCGTTTTCCTGGACCCCACCGGCATCGTGAATGCCGCCAGCTCCGCTCCGTTCACCTCCTCGATTGCGCCGGGCGAGCTGCTGACGCTATATGGCTCGAATCTGGCCAGCGCCCTCACCATCGCTGCAGATGTTCCTTTCCCAACGACCATCGGTAAAGTACAGGTAACGATCAACAACGTGGCTGCGCCCATCTATTACGTCAGCCCGACGCAAGTCTCGGCGATCGTGCCGTACGGGATTACGGGCGGCATCGCGCAGGTGCAGGTGATCAATGACGGCGTGGCCTCGAACACCGTGACGATGTTCATCGGCGCCACGGCTCCCGGCGTCTTCACCGTGCCTCCGGGAGGCATCGGCTACGGCGCGATTCTGCACGCCGACTATACTTTGGTCACCACCAAGAGTCCGGCCAAGCCCGGCGAGACAGTGCAAGTCTTCCTCACGGGTTTGGGCGCCGTGACGCCGGCTATCACCGACGGAGCGGCTGCGCCCAGCGATTCGCTCGTCAAGGCAACGAATACGATCGGGGCCAACATCGGCGGAACGTCCGCCACTGTGGCCTTCGCCGGCCTCGCGCCCGGACTGGCCGGTTTGTATCAGGTGAACGTCACGCTGCCGGCTACTCTGACTGCCGGTGACAATTACCTGGCCATCAGCGGACCCGATGCCTACACCGCGGAAGTGCTGATCCCGATCGCCGGTACGTCGTCGAGCAGCAATGCGCTGGCGCGCCCCACGCCGAAGGTCGTGCGCAGCGCGCACCCCATGCGGCGCGTCCTAAAGCCCTAGCGTTTCGATGATCGCGTCGACGTCGGCGTGGCGCAGGCGAATGGCTTCCTTCATCTGTTCGGGAAGGGCGCGTTCGTCGAAGGCCTGGAACAACGCCATCTTCGCCAGCGCGTAGCGCTCCGTCGACGAGAGTTGCCGTTCATGCGCCTGCTCCCAACCGTTCAGCGACGCATCGCTGACAAGGACCGCTGTCGCGTGCCAGTTCTTCCGGTCGGGCGAAATGCTGAAGACGAATTCGATACCGGTTTCCGGCGCTATCAGGGGCCGATAGCCCTCGTACGAATACTGATAGACGTATCCGCTTTGCGCGGAATAGGTCTTCAATCGGCGTACCGGAGGAGCACCGGTGAGAGGCACGGATTTGCGTTGAAAAAGACCCTTAAACACGATATGGATTGCCTGATCCGCAGTTAACTTGAGGTCTATTGACAAGAATACCAAGCGGGCGCATATTGAAGGTGGAGTCCAGCCGGTTTAGGATTCCAACGCCGTCTTGATTAGCCGGTCCACCCCGGACTGGCGGGAGGTGACAGATAGAGCCGGGTCACGATGAGGGCGGCCTCGTCGGTGGCGAGCGAACAAGTAGTACGGGAACCGCTGAATGATCGGACGAAGCGCCTTGAATTTGAAGGCACAGCGCTTGATGCGCAGATTCGATGACCATCCACGGCGATTCTCAGTTTGCGACCCACGGGCGACCGCCCTTTTCTATTTCGGCGTGACCGTCCCGGTAGTGTAAACTGAGATGAGTCACCCCACTTATGACATCGGTCGCATCCCGAGAAATTGTCAGCGCTCACAGCCCGGACTCCGACGACGCCTTCATGTTCTATGGGCTCGCGACGAAGAAAGTCCGTTCCACCAAAGTATCGTTCCGTCACGTGTTGGAAGATATTGAAACCCTCAATCGGAAAGCGATGGAGGGAGTGTACGACCTGAGCGCGATCTCCTACCACGCGTATCCCTACGTTGCCGATAAATATGTGCTGATGGCCAGCGGTTCCAGCATTGGCGATGGCTACGGTCCCATGATCGTCGCCACCCGCCCCATGGAGCCGGAAGAACTCAAGGGCAAGCGGATCGCAATCCCCGGCACCATGACCACCGCTTACCTGGCTTGCAAGCTGTATCAACCGGACTTCGAGCCTGTGGTCACGCGCTTCGACAAAATCATTGACGCCGTTCGCGAGCGGACCGTCGATGCGGGCCTGATCATTCACGAGGCGCAGTTGACCTACGACCGCGAAGGATTTCATCGCGTCGCCGATCTGGGCCGCTGGTTCAAAGCTACGTACTCGCTGCCGCTCCCCTTGGGGGGCAACGTTCTGCTCCGCTCGCTCGGCGCCGAACTGCAAAGCGAATGCTGCCGCATGATGCGGGAGAGCATTCAATACGCGCTCGACAACCACGACGAGGCCCTTTCCTACGCCATGCAGTTCGCCCGCGACATGGATCCCCGGCTGGCCGAGAAGTTCGTCGGCATGTACGTCAATCACTACACGGTCGATGCCGGCGAGGTGGTCCCGAAGGCCGTCCAGAAGCTCCTGGACCTCGGCTGCGAAGCCGGCCTGATCTCCAAGCGCGTCGAAGTCGAATTCATCCGGTAACGCTGGCGGCCGGTTTTTGCCGCCGGCGCCTTGCTTCTTCGGCTTTCTCGTGTTCTTCAGCGTTAGAGTAGTTGTATGGGCTTGTGTCGTGCGTCTCTGCTTGCTGCTCTCACGGTTTCGCTACTCGCCGGACAGCAGCCTGTCCGCCCCAAAGATGTTCGAGAGATCGGCAAGGCTGGACCCTCCGCCCTGCCGCGCCTGCAGGAACTTCTGAAAGATCCCGATCGCGATGTGCGCGCCGAAGCCGTCAAGCAGATCACCGAGATTGGGCCGCCGCGCAGCCTGGACCCGCTGATTCTCGCCACCCAGGATAACGACGCCGAAGTGCAGATGCTGGCCACCGACGGCATCGTCAACTTCTACATGCCGGGTTATGTGAAGACCGGCATCACTGCGCCCCTCCGCAGGGTCGGCAGCAGCCTCAAAGGAAAGTTCACCGACACCAACGACCAGGTGATCGAGGCATACATCACGCCGCGCCCCGATGCCATCGCGGCCCTCGGCAAGTTGGTGCGGTCGGGTTCGAGCATGGATGCGCGGGCTAATGCGGCTCGTGCCGTGGGCATCCTGCGCGGAAAGGCGGCCGTTCCGGATTTGCTGGATGCTACGCGCTCCAAGAATTCCGAGCTGATTTACGAATCGCTGATCGCGCTGCAGAAGATTCGCGATGAATCGGCCGGTCCGCACGTTGCATTCCTGCTGCGCGATCTGGATCAACGGGTGCAGATCGCGGCCATTGAGACGGCCGGACTGCTGCGCAATAAAGAGGCCGTGCCCGCGCTGGCCGACGTCTTGAATCGTACCAGGGACGCGAAGGTGCGCCGGGCGGCGCTCACCTCGATAGCCATGCTGCCGGCACAAAGCAGCCGCTCGATTTATGCTCAGTACCTCAATGACAAGGACGATCGCCTGCGCGCCGCCGCGGCCGAGGGGTATGCGCGCCTCAAGAATCCCGCTGACATGCCCACGCTCGAAAAGGCCTGGCAGGACGAGAACAAGCCGCAGCCCCGGCTATCGCTGGCGTTCGCTTTGGTGATGCTCGGCAAGACGGAACTGAGCGAGTTCAGCCCGCTGCAATTTCTGATCAACAATCTGAATTCGGCAGCCTACAACGGCGAGGCCTTTCCGTTTCTGGTGGAGTTGGCGCGCGACGCGGGCGTGAGGAACTCACTGTACGCGCCGATGGAGACGGGAACAAAGGCGGAGAAGATCGGACTGGCCGGAGTGCTGGCGCGCAGCGGAGATGCCTCCAGCGTGGCGCCGCTCCAGAAATTGACGAACGACCCCGACCCCGCCGTTGCGCAGGCAGCGCTCACGGCAGTACGGAATCTGCAGGCCAGAATTTAGAGGAAGGTTGTGAGGGGTACAGGCCACGGTAAGCCATGGCCCGTGCCACAAAACTCTACTTGGCTTTCTTCTGCTTCTGCTGACCGACGCGGACCTTGAAGTGCAACACTTTAGCATCCTGGAAGGCCTTGTGGTCATGCCGGGAGACTGCGTCCGACAGATACTGATCCACATTGGCGCCCTGCGGCAGGACGGCCATGAGGGTGAAACTATCGTTGCAGGTCGGGCAGAAGGGCCGGAACCGCTTTACATTCGGAATTGCCATAACTCCATTGAGTTTAACACGACTTACCCCGCCAGTTCCGCTGGGTCGGTGGTGCGCATTTCGAGCCAGCCCTGCTGCGGAACGGCATCCATAGGCAAGCCGCACTGCCACAACGAGAACTGAAAGCGGACGCCATGGCCCTGCTTCACACCGAGGGCCTCTAACGGCAGCCGCACCTCGAGAACCCGCCCCAACGCGCATTCCACGGCTACGGCATCCGACGGCGCTCCGAGTTTCGCCTCCGCCACGTGAGCTGCCCCGGGGGAGAAGCCGATCGCGACGTGGCTGCTCTGCCACCCGTCAAAGGGCTGGGCGGTCAGTCGCGCCTCCATGCCCGGCAGTTCGGCCTCGTAGCCTGGGTGAAAATCCACCCGCAGGTACAGGCCGACTCCATCGCTGCCGAACTGGACCTCTTTGACGAGGAACTTCTTGCCGTGCATGGACCCGCTGCGTTCGTCGACGCGATACACCCCGGCGCCGATCCATTCGAAGTACGACGTCACTTCGCCGTCGATCACCGGCGTGATCGGCCCGGACGGCTCGATGCGGACGTCGGGGACGGACATGCGCAGGATCGGCCGCGAGAGTTCCTCCGGCGGCATCAGGCCGAGGAAGCGGTAGACGTTCGCGAGGTGGCTGCGATAGAGCTGGTCGAACTCCTCGCGATTGGCCGAATCGTGCTCCGGCCCATACCACCAGCACCAGTCGCTGCCTTCGGCGATCAGCAATTCCTCATAGGCCATGCGGTGCTGCTCGTCACTGACATTGGTGGTGGCGTCGAAGGTCTGGCGCGCGCGCAGAAGCTGCGTCCACGCCTGGTTATCCTCTTCGGCTCCGATCCACACGTCGAAGTTTGCATTGATCCAGGATCCGGGGAAGATGTGATCGAGCGGCTCCGGCGCGGCCAGGCGCAGCGCGTCGCTCACCGTGACGGCTTCCATAACGGGGTCGTCTGTGATGCGGCGATACAGTTCACGCAGGAATTGCCGGCCGTTGCGATCGTAATACTCCCAGGCGTTTTCGCCGTCGAGAATGATCGGCACCGTGGCATCCCGGCCGGAGTGGAGAATGCCGGAGCAGTTCTCGCGAATGCGCCGCAGGAAATCCTCGGCCGCGGCCACGGCGTCCATCTTCGAATAGACGAAGCCGATCAGGTCGCTGAGAAAGTGATCGCGGAAGATCACGCCCAGGCTCTGCTGGCCTTGCCGCCACAGGTAGGGCCGGTACAGGCCATCGACGGCAACCGGACGAGACAGCGTCCGGTTCAGCACTCCACTATCGGTAGCCGCCCACTTGTATCCCAATTCGGCTGCGATGCCGAAGACTTCGTCCGACACCGAGCCTTCCGACGGCCACAGTCCGACTGGCGCCACGCCGAAGTGAGTCGAACAGTAATCGCGCGACAAAGCGAGTTGCCGGCGGGCATCCTGCGGATAACGGAAGCGCGGCGGCAGCGGCACCGAAGGGTGCGATACCGAAGCGATGTTCGAATCGCACACCAGCGGCAGAATCGGATGGTAATACGGCGTCGTGGAAATCTCGATCTGGCCGGACACCGCCAGCTTGTGATATTCGGGCAGCACCAGGTTGATGATCTCGCGCTGCTTCTCGCCCATGCGGCGCTGGTCGGCGATGCTGAAGCCGCGCCCGCGCTGGATCCACTCGCGGACCTCGGCATCGCCCGACTGCAGGTCTTCGTCGAACCAGGCCAGTTGCGACCACATCTGCAGGTCGCGAAATTCCTGCACGCCGAACATGCTGCGCGACCCCAACCCTTTCTGGGCCTGGGACGCATCGAACAACTCCCCGTACCGCGGATAGCGATAGATCATCCGCTGCGGGTCGGAGTAGAACGAGTGGCGCAGCAGGAAGACCTTGTCAGCGTCGTTGAGACTCTCGGCCGGCTTCAACGCCAATTGCAGGAACGGATCCGCAGCCTGCCCCGACGCATATTCTTCCACTTGCGCCATCATGGAAGGCACCAGATTGAAGGTCTGCCGGACGGCCGGAAACTCCTCCAGGATGCGCACCATCCCGTAGTAATCCTTGAGCGCGTGCATGCGCGTCCACGGCAGCTTGTACTCGCCGGAGACCAGGTCTTTGTAATACGGCTGGTGCATGTGCCATAGGAAGCACAGTCGGATTTGGGGCATTCGGTTTAGCTATTTCCCGAAATAGCTGCGTACGGGAGGCGGCGGCGTTGTCTTGCGAATGGCACGCCACAACACATCATTCATCTTATCGTCGTCGTTCTCGTCGGCCTCGTCAAATTTCATATCGGCCATTTCCTTAGCTTCGGGAGTGTTGGCCGGGTTCTTCTCGATCAGCGAGTAACGCGGCTGCTCGGCGGTGTAAGGCGCGAGGTTGGGCGTCTTCAGGAACGAGGCCGTCATGGGCCGCGCGGAGGCATCGAACTGAGTCATGGGCTGGAGTCCCAGGATGAATTCGATGGTGCGCAGCATGGAGGTGGTGTTGTACATCGTGCCGTCCACCATGTGGCGCTGCACGTACGAGGAGATCAGGAACGCCGGCGAGCGGTGCGAATCGACATGGTCCGCGCCGTTCTGCGCATCGTCTTCGAGAACGCAGATTAACGTGCTGCCCCAGAACTTCGATTTGGAAACTGCCTCCACGATCATGCCCAACGCGAGGTCGTTGTCGGCCGCCATAGACAGTGGCGACTTGCGCCCCGCGGCCGCGCCATACGTGTGATCGTTGCCGAGCCGCATGACCATGAGCTGCGGCATGGCGTTCTTTTGCTCGAAGTCCTTCAAGTCCGCGATGAACGTCTTGGCGCGCTCCACATCCGGATACTCCAGATCGAAGCCGCGGTAGAACTTGTTGGTCACCTTGGCCAGTACCGGATCGCGAACGCTGCTGATCTGCTCGGAACCCGGCGGCGGATTTTTCGGATCGTTGCCTGTCATGTAGCCGTAGTTGCGAATCGTCTTGCCGGCCTGGGCCGCGCCCGTCCAGAGGTAGCCGGCGGGCGGCAGGGACATGATGTCCTGCTCCTCGAAATCGTAATTGTTGCGCCGCTTGGCATAATTGTTGGGCCACATCTTGACGACGTAGTCGGGCGCGATCGCGGCGGTCGACCAGTTGTGCCCGTCGGCGCTGACGTCGGCGTTCACGTAGAAGTTGTCGAGCAGCACGAACTCGCGCGCCAGTTTGTGCAGGTTGGGAGTGATGTTCTCGCCGAACAGGACCAGGCTGGCATCGCCGTTCCCCTGTTTGATATCGCCCAGCACCTGATCGTACGTGCGATTCTCCCGGACCACATAGATCACGTGCTGAATGGGAGGCAGTGGGTTCGTTTCCTCTAGCTTGTCATCGTTATAGGGAGAGTTCGCCCGCGCCTTGTAGGTCCAGGCTTCGAGTTGATCGATCGTGAATGGCTCGATCCACGAAGCCGTACCGGTCTGCAACGAGCCGACATATTCGTCCTGGCGGACACCTTGGTGCAGGGGTTCGCCTTTCTTGAGTGGGTTGGGGCCGCCCGGATTCGGATAGGAGCGGAGTCCCTTGCCGTTGAGAATGACCAGGGTACCGGAGGGCAGAACGCGTACGGCGGTGGGATACCAGCCGGTCGGAATCCAGCCCTCGACGCGGCTGCGCGAAGTGGAGACGTCGACCACGCCGGCGACATTGCCATCGGAGCAGGCGACGAACATGCGCTTGCGGTCGGGCGAGAGCGCCAGCGCCGAAGGAGTCATGCCGAGCGGCTGCCGCGCGGTCATGGAAAGATTGATGGTTTCAACCAGAGAGAGGCTGTTGCCTTCGGTCACGCCGACCGTATAGACGTTGTTGGTGGACGCTGCCGCCACGAACAGGCGGGCCGCCCACTGCGCTTCGCCCGGTGCTCCGTCGCTGGCGCCGGGCCGCCAGAGCATGTCGGTGGGATGTGCGCCGATCGCCACCTTGGTGATCTGCGATCCGGTATTGGTGTCGTATTCGCCGATATTGCCGTCGGCCCAATGGCTGACGAAGAACGTCTTGCCGTCCGGCTGGAACAGGATGCGGTAGGGGCGGCGTCCGGTCTTCACATGAGAGACGACGATGCCCGATTGCGGGTTGATGACGGCGATGTCGTTGTTGTAAAGCTCGGCGGCGTACAGCATGCGGCCGTCGGGCGAGACCGCAACGTCGCCGATGAAGTCGTGCTGCGCGCGGGTGGCTTTCGGTATCGTCTCGAAGGTGCGGCCGGCGGTGAGTTTGCCGTCCGCGAGAGTGAACTCGAAGACCGAGGCCTGGGATCCGCCGCCCACATACACGCGGTTCGTGCCGGGTGCGAACGCGAGGCCGAGCCAGCCATCGGGTACGCGGGTGTTGCTGAGGACCGTGCTTTTGGCCGCATCCATCACGGTGATGGAGGGCGGACGATAGCCGCCGTTGAGGACTAGCAGGTACTTGCCGTCCGGAGACAGCGCGGAGGACATCGGGAACGTGTCGACCGGAATCTGCTTCCCGACCGGGTCCAGCTTCCAGCCGCTATTCAGCAGGAAGCCTCCGCCGGGCAGAGGACCGACTTGTTCCCGCGGCGCGGGCGCCGAACTCAAGAAAGCACCCAACGCGATACATGCCGCAGCCAATAAAAATCGGGTCTTCATGGGAGTGATTTCATTGTAGCGCCGCCAGCGCCCGCGCTCTCGCGGGGTTATTTCGCTCCCTTACGGTCGCGGCCCTGATCGGCGCGGCGATTGTGCTACGCTACGCCGTTTTTGATGGGGACCACTTTGGCGGTGGTGGCGCGATCTATGGTGCGGAGGATGCGCTCGAGTTCCGGCTCCAGGACGGGCTTGGGAAGGACAAAGCGGCCGTCGCCGGCGAAGTCGTTGGAAAGCTCCGTGTCGTAGCCATCGGACAGCAGGATGAAGCCGCCGACCCGCGAGTACATGCGCTCGCTCAGTTCGACCCAGTTCAGCCCGGAAGCATGTACGGAGCAAAACGCAGCATCGAAACGCATGCGATTGGCCAGGTCCAATCCCGCATCGGCATTGGTCACCGGGACCACGCGAAATCCGCGCGCGGAGAGCAGCGAGACCAACTGCCGCTGTGCGGCCTCTTCCGGCTCGATGATCAGGGCAGTCATGCGACGGGAGTGTTCGGACACCGGCGCAGTGGACGAAACCGCCATGGGCGCCATCCGCTCTTTCGCCGACACTGGGAGCTCTACTTCGAAGCGCGGATCAGCGTGATTTTTTTCGATCAGCCGGACTTCGCCGCCGTGTCCGGCGATGACGCTGCGAGTGACCCCGAGCACCGCCGCGGTCTCCTCGAGACTGCGCGGTTCCGACGGCGCGCTGAACGAGATCTCGACCAGCAGGCGCTTGGCCAGCAGGCTGGTGCGGATGGTAATTACTTTTTGTTCCGCGGATGCCAGGGATTGCTCGGCATGCACCATCAGGGTGAGAAATACCTGTTCCAATTGGCCCTGCGAACCCAGCACGAAGAGCGGCTCGCGGCTGGTCAGGTCGCGGACGCGAATGCCGGAGGCTTTCCAATCGCCCTCACGGAAGTCCACCAGATTCCGCAGCAATTGCGAAATCGAAACGGGACGCGCTTCCACCTGTTCCGCCGCGGCGAAAGAGACCAACCGCTCCACCATTGCCGAGGCCTTGCGCGCTTCCGACGCGATGGCGGTCACTTCGCGCTCGGCTGGGCTGAGCCGGGCCTTTTCCAGCGCGCGATGGCTCAAATCGGCGATTGACGCAAGGGGTGTTTTTAGTTCGCTGACTACGCCCGAGATCAGGCGTCCCACGGCGGCCAGCTTTTCGGTGCGGAAGAGTTGCTCCTGCACCGAGCGCTGATCCAGCAGGCGGATCGTGACGCCGATCTGATTACCGAGGTGCTGAGCCAACGCTTGCTCGTCGGGCGTGAAGTCGCGCACGCGGTCGTCCTGGTCCAATTCCAGAACGCCTACCACTTCCCCTTGCGCCAGCATGGGGACGAAGAGCAGGGATTTCGGTGCTTCCTCGCCTTCCTTGCCGTTGATGGGAAAGGGGCTGCGATCGATATCGGGAATCGCCAGGAGCGTGCGGTAATGGAAGCAGGCTACCGCTCCGGCGTGCGTGCCCGCGGGCGGCGACGAGAGAGAGATGGATGCCGATTCGGGCTCCCCGGTGGCTACGGCTTCGAGGGTCTTGGCGGCACGGTTGTGCACATAGAGGTGAACGCGCGTGATCTGCAGGATGCTGGGCAGGGCATCCTCGAGCCGCTTGAGAATCGCGGCCGTGGAAGACGCGCCCAGAATTTCTTCACCGAGGTGGTACGTCTTGCGCAAACGCTCGCGCTGATTGTCCAGGCGACGTTCGCGGCTCCACAGGAAGAACGCGATCAGCAGCACGACCGTGATGCCGGAAGCCACGGCGATCGGCGGCAAGGACCAGCTTCGTTCGTGGTGGATCAGCGAGCCGGGGCTGACCAGCAGTTCGTAGCCGGTGTTGAACGGCTTGCGGCCGCTGTATTGGAATGCCAAGCCGGTAGCTTCGATAGCATCGCCGCCGTTGAATGACGCCAGCGATGGCGCGGGCTGGTCCTGCATGCGGGGTTCGAAGATCTTGCACTTGCCGTCGATGAACACCTGCACGCCGGCGGTGGTGTCGTTCCACTGGGAGAGGCGGCCTTTGACCCGGACCAGCCGTCCCAGGAACTCGGGGCGCTGCATCTCTTGCGGAGTCAGTTCGAGGGGAACGGGCGGAGCTTTGCGGCCCAACCGCGTGATTTTTTCGGGTTGGATGCTCACCATGCCGGAGGCGAAGGTGACGGTGCCCATAACGTCCAGTTCTTCTCCCGGCCTGAAGCCGTCTAAACGATTGTCGTCGGCAAGAACTATCAGGACGGCCCCGCCTTCTTGCGCGTTTTGAATGCCCAACGCGGTGAATTGGGGAAAGCGATAGGGTTCGGAATTGACGCTACCGCTGACACGTACCTTTCGGTTGAGGTAGGTGGCGGTGTAATCGGGAAGCTTGCGGGAGTTGACTTCGCGCAGCGAGAGGGTCAGTACGTCGTCGGAAGACACGAGTGGCGAGGCAACCAACAGCGCCAACCCCACGACGCCCGCAAAGATCAGACGGCCCTTCGTTGGGCTGTCAGCCATTCCGTTAGTACCCCGCTCTCAAAATTATCTACAGTTAGTTCGGTGCCGGGCAAGTTGTCATAAGTGGTACGCACACCGATAACTCTCATCCCTGCCGCCCTCGCCGCCTCCACTCCGGAGTAAGAGTCCTCCAGGACGATGCACTGGGCGGGACTCGCCCCGAGCAGTCCGGCTGCTCGTAAGTATATCTCAGGATGCGGTTTAGGATTGGCGACCTGGTGGCCGTCCACGACTACTTGAAAATACCGGCGAAGGTTGGCGTGGTCCAGAAGGAAATTGACATTGGCCGGTTCCGCATTGCTCGCAACGGCCTTCGGGACCTCCGGATAGCGATCAAGAAAATCCCGGAGTCCTGGTACCAGCATCTCTTCGATGCGGTCGCCGATCATCTCGCGATATAGCTCCTCTTTCGCCGCGCCGCGCGCCGCAACTTCTTCGGGAGAAAGGCTGTCACCGAAAAAATCCCGAATGATCCGATCGTTCCGTTTGCCGTACATTCGCTGGTGCATGGCATCCGTCGTCTCCAACCCGAACGTCCGGTTGTAGGCCACCCATGCTTCGCGATGCATCGGATTAGAATCGACGAGAACCCCGTCCATGTCGAAGATTAAAACGAATTCAGTCAAACCGGAAATCACCTTATTGTATTCCATCGCACATTTAGGAATTGGCCCGCAGGTTGGATCGCAGCCAGGCCAGGTAGTCTGCCGATCCGGCGAGGACAGGGAGCGCCAACAGTTCCGGGACTTCGTACGAGTGCATCTGCCGGACGGCATCCTGCACGGCGGGAAAAAGGGCGGCCGTCGATTTGATGAACAGCAGATGCTCGTCGGCCGATTCGATTGCGCCTTGCCACCAGTAGTAGCTCCGCACGGACGGCAGCACATTTACGCAGGCTGCGAGGTGGCCTTCGAGCAGGTGCGAAGCGATGCGCTGCGACTCCTCCGCCGACGAGCAGGTACAAAGAATAACAATCTCTCCGGTCATAAGAAAAAACTGCGAAACCAATCCGGAAAGCAATGTTACCATTATGTTCCAGGCCCGAAGTCGCATGAGAATGCCGTACACTCGCATCGCTTATGTTTTAGCTTTCCTCGCTGTTGCCGGTTATGCGTTAGTGACGTTGCGAGGACCGCGGGGCATTGCTGCGCTCATCGACAAGCAACACCAGATTCAGCAACTCGAACGGCAGAATCAACTGCTCCATCAGGAGATCGAACGGCGGCGTGAAAAGATCAGCCGCCTGATCGACAATCCCACCGAGCAGGAGCTGGAAATTCGCGAGCGCCTCAAGCTGGTGCAGCCCAAGGATAAGGTCTACATTATCGGTCAGCCGGATCAGAAGGCGCCGGGGAAATAGACCCGCCTGATTTTCTATGAAGAGAGTGATGCTGGCAGTGGTAGGGGCCGGGATCGGCGCGCTGGCCGGACACCTGGTTTCCTTTCTATTGCACGATTGGACACCGGCGCTGGTGATCGGCGCGGTGGCGGGGGCGGTGATCCCCCTGGTAGTTCTAGGCCCTCCAGGCAAAAATAGCGTGTAGCCCCGCACAAAAAATCTGAAATCGGCACTTGCCGCGGACGGATTCGCACAGTAGAGTCTAGTGGGAGATATTTTAATGCCGTTTTGTGCAACATGCGGTACTCAGGTAGAAGGTCGTTTTTGTGCAAAATGTGGTACCCCGGTCGGCGCGGCCGCTTCAGCAGCGGCGCCCGGTGCGGCGCCCATAGGATCCATGCCCCCTCCGATGGCGACAACCTCGGCGGGGATGGCGGACAACGTGGCTTCGACGTTGTGCTACGTGCTGGGTTTTATTACGGGCATCATTTTTCTCGTTCTGGAGCCTTATAACAGGAATCGGGTGGTCCGGTTCCACGCCTTCCAGTCGATCTTTTTGTCCGTGGCGGTAATTGCTCTTCGTATCGCGCTGAGCATTGTGTTCACGGCGCTGTGGAGCGTCTCGGGCTTTTTCCTGTCGTTCGCGCTGTCCTCGCTGGTCAGTCTGGCCTGCTTCATTCTCTGGCTGTATATTCTGATCTCGACGTATCAGGGCAAGACCATCGTGCTGCCGGTCATTGGGCCGCTGGCGCAGCAGCAGGCCGGTTAACAGGCATAATGGTGGACAGGCCGGGAGGCCTGTCCTACCGATGACTCGACGGGCTGTACTGGCTGCGCTCGCCGCAGCGACTTCACAGGCCGGCGCACAACAGCCGGCCGCCCAACCCCCCGCGGGATTCCGCCGCGAAACCGGTCCGAAACCGCGCTCGACGCCTCCGATCTGTCTCTATACCGATCAACTCCCCAACGAAATCGGCTACGACGAAATGGGCGGGCTCATGAAGACCATGGGCTTCGACGGGGCCGACCTCGTCGTGCAGCCCGGCGGTCACATCACACCCGAGCATGCGGATCTGGATTTCATGCGTGCCATCGAATCCATGACCGGGTCGGGGATGGACGTGTGGATGGTGAGCACGCCGTACACGTCTCCGGCCGATCCTACGGTCCGGATTGCGATGCAGTGGGGCGGCCAGATGGGGGTGCCGTTTTTCCGTCCGGGCCACTGGAAATACGGCGCGGGAGAGGTGGAGCAGCGATTGGCGGAGGCGCAGCGCGATCTGTCGGGGTTCGCCAATATAGCGCGCGTGGTCGGCATGTCGGTAGGGGTCCACAATGCCACGCCGGATTGCGTGGGCGCGGCGATCTTCGACACGAACATGATCATCCGCGGAATGGATCCGCACCTGGTCGGGTACGATTTCGACACGGGGTATGCGTCGGCGGAGGGCGGTCCCGCCGGCTTCGCCACCGCGCTGAAACTGACGATGCCGCGGTTGAAGATGGTGACCGCGCGCGACTGCTACTTCAAGAAAGATGGCGATGCATGGAAGCTGGTGGAGTGCCCATTAGGCGAGGGCATGGTCGATTGGGCAGGCTTCTTCAAGACGCTGGCTCGGGCGAAGTTCGCGGGTCCTATTTCGCTGCAGGTGGGGTATGAGGGTGGACTGTCGGCTGTGAAGAAAGATCTGGCGTTTTTGAAGAAGCAGGTGTCCGCGGCGTATGGGGGGTAAAGTTTTCTTACCAGACCAGCAATTCCGCCAACGCACCGCTCTCGCAGCCGATTCTTTTTGCGGCGGAGCCCTGGCTGACGGAGACTTCGAGGTAGCCGGAGCTGCCCACGATCATGAAGAGCTCTCCGGGGCCGCACTCCGCGTAATTGTGGGCGAGGACGCTGGTCTCCTGGGGTCCGATCACCATGGCGAAGTTGCGTTTTTCCAGGTCGGGGAAGTCTTCGATGTGGAAGTTCGTGATGAGGTTGCCGAAGCGGTCGATCTTGAGGATGCGGCCGGACCACGTGCGTTTGCCGGCGCGACTGGGCTTCTGGAATGCCGGGCGGAGATAGTCGTCGATCAGCTTGCCCATGCGCGACGCGGGAATCCCGGCGGCGATATGCGCGGCGACAGGCGAGAAAACATCGCGGCCATGAAACGTGCGGCTGACGGGATGCAGGAAGTACTTCTCATTCGAGATCAGCCGGATCTTCGCCTTCTCGCGCGAGTAGATCATCGAGAGCACTCCATTATCCGGCGCGATGAAGTACTGGCCCGCGGCTTCCATCAAAATCGGCCGCCGCGCCGTGCCGACCCCGGGGTCGATGACCACCACGTGTACCGTTTTCCTGGGGAAGTATTTGTATGCCTGCGCGATCAGGTACGCGCCCTCGGTGATCTCGAAAGGGCTGACCAGGTGGCCGATATCCGTCACGCGGGCCTGCGGGCAAATCGACGCGATCACGCCCTTCATCACGCCGACGTAGTGGTCGGAGAGGCCGAAATCCGTGGTCAGGGTGAGGTTCGGAGTAGGCATTGTTAGAATGAATAGTAGTGCAGCGCTTCTATTTCGACCATAACGCCACCACCCCAGTCGCTCCCGAAGTCGTGGAGACGATGGTGTCGTGTCTCGGTCAAGTGTATGGTAACGCTTCCAGCATCCATCATTTCGGCCAGAGCGCCAAGCAGCGGCTGGAAGCGGCGCGGCGGCAAGTCGCTGCGCTGATCCACGCCAACCCTAGCGACATCGTGTTCACCAGCGGCGGCACGGAAGCCGACAATATGGCGGTGCTGGGCGTGGTCCACGGGGTGGCGCGGCGTCCGGCGCACGTGATCACGACGGCCATGGAGCACCCGGCGGTGCTGGGTCCGTGCAAGCAACTCGAAGCGGCGGGCGTGGCGGTCACGCGGCTCAGGATCGGGTCGGGCGGCACGGTTTCGGCGGACGATGTGGACCGCGCAATACGGCCGGAGACGGTGCTGGTTTCCGTCATGCACGCGAATAACGAACTGGGCACGATACAGCCGATCGCCGACATTGCTCGCCTGACGCGGGCTGCGGGAATTCCGCTGCACGTCGATGGCGTACAGGCGCTCGGAAAAATTCCGGTCGACGTGGACGCGTTGGGCGTGGACCTCTATAGCATGAGCGGTCACAAGCTGTACGCGCCCAAGGGCGCCGGCGCGCTTTACGTCCGCAAGGGGACGCGCCTGGCGCCGATCGTTTTCGGCGGCCATCACGAGCGGGATCGCAGGCCGGGCACGGAGAACGTTCCGGGGATCGCGGCGTTCGGCGCGGCGGCGGAACTGGCCGGCCGCAATCTGGCGAGCGATATGGAGCGGATCGGCAGCCTGCGCGATCGGCTGGAAAACGCGATTCTGGAGTCGATCCCGGGAACGGGCGTGAACGGGTCGCGGTGGAATCGCACGCCCAACACCAGCAATGTGTATTTCGACGGAATCGACGGTGAGGCTCTCGTGATCGCGCTCGATCTGCGCGGCTTCGCCGTATCCACGGGCGCGGCTTGTTCCAGCGGGGCGATCGCGCCGTCTCACGTTTTGACCGCCCTGGGACTTTCGGCCGACCGGGCGCGCGCCAGCATGCGATTTTCGCTGGGCCGGTCCAACGACGCCGCGCAAGTGGACGCGCTGGTGCAGGCGCTGCAAGCCTCGGTAACGCATCTGCGCAGGATTTCGGTGCATGCCTGATACAGCCCCCATCGCCGTCGCCATGAGCGGCGGAGTCGACAGCTCCACCGTTGCCGCGCTACTGGTGCGTCAGGGCCACAACGTGGTCGGGCTCACGATGCAGTTGTGGAATCAGCGGAGGCTGCCGGAACTGGCGGTCGAGGGCGCGACCGGGCGCTGCTGCTCGCTCGACGATGTGTACGATGCGCGCCATGTGGCCGAGCAGATCGGCATACCTTATTATGTGGTGAACTTCGAGCGGCAGTTCGAAGATCAGGTGGTGAAGCCGTTCGTGGAGGAGTACCTGGCGGGGCGGACGCCCATTCCGTGCACGCTCTGCAACAACTACATCAAATTCGATCGCTTCCTGGAGATGGCCGATTCGGTGGGCGCCCATCAGATCGCCACCGGCCATTACGCGCGCATCCGGTACGACGCGGAGTCGGGCCGTTACCAAATGCTGCGGGCCGTCGATTCGACGAAGGATCAGACATATTTTTTGTGCGGGCTGACGCAGGCGCAATTGGCGCGCACGATGTTTCCGCTGGGCGAGTTGAATAAGCCCGAGGTGCGGGAACTGGCGCGGTCGATGGACCTGGCGGTGGCGTCCAAGGGCGACAGTCAGGAAATCTGCTTTGTGCCAAACGGCGACTACGCGGCGTTCATGAGCGCGTATCTGAAGGAGACCGGGGTCGCCGAAGAGGACACGCAGGGCGAGATCGTCACCACGGACGGCCGCACGCTCGGCAAGCATGCGGGGGTGCACCGATTCACTGTGGGGCAGCGCAAGGGGCTCGGCATTGCGACCGGAGAACCGCTGTATGTGATCGCCACCGACCCGGCCTCGCAGCGGGTGGTCGTTGGCGGCAATGACGATCTGCTGCGCGGACGATTTTTCGCCAAGGACGTGAATTGGATCTCGACCGCCGGGGTGGACACTGCGCGTCCGGCCCAGGTGAAGATTCGGAATAAACACGCCGCCGCGTCCGCGATGCTGCACGCCACAGACGATCCGTCGCGCGTGGAGGTGGTATTCGAGGAAGCCCAGCGTGCCGTCACTCCAGGCCAGGGCGCCGTGTTCTACGATGGCGACTTGGTCCTCGGAGGCGGCTGGATCGAGTAGGGGCAGACCGCGACTTCACAGCAACCGGCCGAGGGACTCAATTGTGATGGAGCGTGCGTCCGCGACTTCTGAGAGTAGGCCGTGTAGGGTGCCGGTCTTCAGCGGGTTGTGAAGCGGAACCGTTATCATGTGGGCAGGCGGCCCTGCGTGGCGCAATCTGACGTGACTACCTTTTTGGCGGATCCACTTCATATCCGATGCCGCCGAGGACGTGAATGAGGCGTTCACCCGAGATGCCGCTCGGCAACTTCATGCTGCTTCCAGGGGAATCAACTCATCCTTCACATAGTGCATTTGCACGAGACGGGGGCGAGTCGGAGCGTCTTCGAAGTGCAGTGATGCCGCTTCGATGACATTGGAACGGAGTTCTTCCCAAGTGTCGGCCTGAGTAAAGATCGCATGCCCCAACGCGCGTGCGTAGAAACCACCTTCCTCGGCGTCGCGAATCTCCAAAATCAGTTCCATGTCTATAGAATACTCGCAGACAGAATCCGTGCTCCTGGCCTGTTTCACGCCAAGACGCAAAGCCGCGATGCCGCAAAGAAAAATTGGCGAGTCACCGGGCTCACATAGGCATCAGGGTACAATGCGGGTTCATGCGAGATCGCTCGCCAGTCCGTAACCGGGCGGAGTACTGCCTGGCGCTGGCCGTGGTGAAAATTCTGGAGTGGACACCCGCCCCGATCGCATACCCGGCGGCGAAGGCGGCGGTCCGGGCATTGCTGGATTGGCCCCTGCCGAAACTGCGCCGCACGGCGGAACGAAACCTTTCCATGGCGCTGCCGGAATTGAACGCGGCGGACCGGCGACGGCTGATCGCCTCGGTATTCGCTTCGCTTGCGCGCACCATCGTCGCCTTCGCCAAATTCCCGCGCATCGGACCCCATAATGTCGATCGCTGGATCCGCTGCGAAGGCGCCGAGCACTTCAAGGACGCTCTGGCGCGCGGCCGCGGCGTGCTCTTCGCCACCGCGCACCTGGGCAATTGGGAGTTGAGCGCGTTCGCTCACGCCATCCTCACGGGCCCCATGAATGTGGTCGTGCGGCCCCTCGACAATCCGCTGATCGATGCGATGGTGGAACGGCGGCGTGGCCTTTCCGGCAATCGCATCATCGCCAAGCAGGACTTCGCGCGCGCCATTCTCAAAGCACTGGCGGCGAACCAGGCGGTGGGCATTCTCATAGACCAGAATGCATCGCTTGACAGCGGCGTATTCGTGGACTTCTTCGGCGTGCCGGCCTGCGCCGCGTCGGGCTTCGCGAAGATCGCTGCGCGGAGTGGGGCGACCGTGATTCCGGGCTTTGCGCTGTGGAGCGCCGAAGAGCGCCGCTACGTGCTGCGATTCTACCCGCCGGTCCCGATCACCGGAGATGCGGCGCAGGATACGCAGACGCTGCAGTCCCGGCTTGAGCAGGTCATTCGGAGCTATCCGGAGCAGTGGTTGTGGCTGCACCGGCGGTGGAAAACACGCCCACCCGGCGAGCCTTCGTTGTACGCTGGTTCACCCGGAAACGCCGGAGGGGTGTAGTATCCTGTGGCGGTGCCGCTCCGCATCAACACATTGCAGCCGTCGCCGCTGAACAGCAGTGTCTTCGCGCTGGCGATGACCGCGGGTGCGGTGCTGATCACTCTCTTTCTGCGGCCCCTGTTGACGCCCGACACGTTCCTGCTTTTTCTGCCGGCGATCTGGTTGAGCGCCTGGTTCCACGGACGGACCGGCGGGTTCACCGCAACGGCCGCTTCGGCACTCGTGCTGTTCGTCCTGTTCCAGCCCGCTCCCGGAGCGCGCACCGTCAGCATCATATTTATGGGTGCGCTGCTCACGTTTATCACGGCCGCGTGGCGCGACAGCCGGCGGATGCTTTCGGCAACTCTGTCCAGCATCGGCGACGGCGTCGTGGCCACCGACCGCGAAGGTCGCGTGACCTTCCTCAACTCGGTCGCCGAAACTCTCACCGGATGGCCGCGCAACGAAGCGGTCGGCAAACCGGCGGAACAGATCATCAACTTGATCGACGAGCGCACTCGAAATCCGGTGGGAAATCCCGTGGCGCGCGCGATCGGCGAGCGGGTGATCGTTGCCACACAGGATCAGGTCGCGCTCATTTCGCGCAACGGCGCGGAGGTGCCGGTCGAGCATAGCGCGGCGCCGGTGCGCGACGAGGCGGGCAGGGTCCGCGGCGCCATCCTGGTCTTCCGCGACATCAATAAGCGGCGGCAGTCGGAAGAGCAGACCACGCACGCGCAGAAGATGGAGGCGGTAGGCAGGCTGGCCGGCGGTGTCGCGGGCGATTTCAACAACGTGCTGACGGTCATCACCGGGTACGCCGAGTTGATGCGCAGCGAGATCCCGTCGAGCAGTCCGACGCGCCGCTACGTGGACGAAATCATTTACGCGGGCGAGCGCGCCGCCGCGCTGACGCGGCACCTGCTGTCGTTCAGCCGCGGGACTTCGGTGCAGACGCGCGTGCTCGATTTGAACAGCGTGATCAGCGGAATGAAGCCGATGATCGAACGCCTATTGGGGCAGAATATCGAGCTGATTCTGCTCAATTCGCCGCATTTGGGGCGCGTGAAGGCCGACCCGGCGCAGATCGAACAGATCATTGTCAATCTGGCCAGCAATTCACGAGATGCCATGCCCGGCGGTGGAAAGCTGGTCATCGAGACGGCGAACGTGGACCTCGAAGAGGGATCTACCGCCAAGAATCTGGGCATCCGCCCGGGCAAGTACGTGATGCTGGCCGTGAGCGATACGGGGATCGGCATGGACCCCGAGACGCGGTCGCGGCTGTTCGAGCCGTTCTTCACCACGAAAGCGCCGGGCAAAGGCAGCGGACTCGGACTCGCGACGGTGTACGGCAGCATCAAGCAGGCCGACGGGCAGGTGACCGTTTACAGCCAACCGAACTGCGGCACGATTTTCGAGGTCTACCTGCCGCGGGTCAAAGAGGCGATCACCGAGCCGGTGCGCAAGGCGCTGGCGCGCGGGTCGGAAACGATCCTGCTGGTGGATGACGAAGAGGGTGTCCGCAAACTGGTAGTGGCGGTGTTGAAGTCCAACGGTTACGACGTGCTGGAGGCCAATAACGGGAATGCGGCGCTGGCGGTTTACGAAAAGAATGGCCACAAGATCGACATGGTCCTGACGGACGTCGTAATGCCGCAGATGAATGGGTTCGAACTGGGGAAGCAACTCTCCGACCGCGCTCCGGCATTGAAAATTCTCTACATGTCGGGCTATCGCGATAACACGTCGGTACCCACCGGCCAGCCGCGCCCGTTCCTGCATAAGCCCTTCACGCCGGAAATCCTGCTCAGAAAGATCCGCGAAGTGCTCGATACGAGCGACGGCTAATCGGGCGTGTTTCCACCGCTGAGACGCCGAGTACGCAGAGGAAGCGCCGAGAAGGTGGGCGTCACAAGGAAGTAACTGAAGATCGCTCTCTCACGTTCGCGGCTCCGATCAAAGCCGCGCACGAAAGAGTCACTTCGCAGGCGAAAGCGCCTGCCTCACTCGCTCGAACGAGTGGCAGACAAGTCAACGTCCAGCTTCGCAAACGGGCGCATGGTGCTCCCGGCGATTCTCCGCGTTCCCGGCGCCTCTGCGGTAAAGAGAATTATCCGCCGATCGAGTACATCGGCCGCGGCGGGGCCACGAACTTGCCCGAGTTGATTTCGTGGCCTACCCACTTGCCGGCAATATTGCGGCGTATGAGCGCGGTGATCTCCTCGTCGGATGCACCTGAACGAATCAGGCCCTTGACGTCGTCTTCTTCAATTGCGAACAGGCAGTAGCGCAGCTTGCCATCGGCGGTCAGACGAAGGCGATTGCAATTCAGGCAGAACGGCCGGCTGACGGACGCAATGAAACCGACCATGCCGCCGCCATCGGCGTAACGGTATTCCGTGGCAGGGGCGCGCGGGTCGGGATCGGGTATCGGCGTCAACGGCGAGATTTCGCGCGAAAGCGCGGCGATCATGTCGTCGGCGAGCAGCACTTTGCTGCGATCCCAGAGATTCTGCGCGTCCAGCGGCATGAACTCGATATAGCGGACTTCGAAACCGTTCTCACGGGCGAAGCGCGCCAGCGGAACGATATCGTCCTCCACCAGATTCTTTATCGCCACCGCATTCAGTTTGATGCGGAAGCCGGCGCGCTTGGCCGCTTCCAGCCCGTCGAGCACTTTGGGCAGATCGTCGCGCCGCGTGATCTTGAGGAATCGCTCGCGATTCAGCGTATCGATGTGGACGTTGAGACGGCTTAGCCCGGCGTCGTAGAGCGCTTGCGCCTGATCGGCAAGCAGTACGCCGTTGGTGGTCAGCGCCAGATCGTGAATTCCGGGAATTGCCGACAAGCGCCGGATCAGCTCCGGCAAGTCGCGACGAACCAGCGGCTCGCCGCCCGTGACGCGGATCTTCGTGATTCCCAAGCCGGCGGCGATGCGGGCGAAGCGTTCGATCTCTTCGAAATCCAGAATCTCGCGCCGGTCGACGAATTGCACATCCTTCTCCGGCATGCAATAGAAGCAGCGGATATTGCAGCGATCCGTCACACTGATCCTGAGATTGTCGTGCACCCGCCCGAAGTTGTCGACAAGCGCAGGCGCCGTGCTCATTATTTGATAGCCAGCATCCGCTCCAGGGGAAGCAGCGCGCGTTGCATTAGTTCCGCCGGGAGTTCCACGCGCGGCTGGAGATCGGCCAGGCAGTCGCGCAGTTTATCCAGCGTGTTCAGCTTCATGTACGGGCATTCGCTGCAATTGCAATTCTCGTTGGCCACGTAGTAGAAGCGTTTGCCGGGCAGTTTCGAGAGCGAGTGGTTGATGCCGCTCTCCGTCATGACGATGAATTCCCGCGCGTTGCTCGACGCGCACCATTCAATCAGCGCGCTCGTGGACCCGATGAAGTCCGCCATTTGCAGCACGGATTCCGGGCACTCCGGATGCGCAACCACCATGGCGTCGGGGTGGTCCAACTTGGCTTCGACGACGCGGCGCGCAGGGAATGTCGCATGCACGATGCAGGTGCCCTGCCAGATCTGCATGTTCTCGCGGCCCGTCTGGCGCTTCACGTAATTGCCCAAGTTGCGATCGGGCAGGAACAGCACCGGCTTCTCCGCCGCGATCGAGTTGACGATCTTCACGGCGTTCCGCGACGTGCACAGGATATCGCTCTCGGCCTTCACCTCAATGGACGTGTTGATGTAGCTGACGATCACGTGGTCGGGATTCCGCTGCCGGAACGCGCGGATCGGTTCGACCGGACAGCTATCCACCAGGCTGCAACTGGCCTCGCGATCGGGCACCACCACAATGCGGTCCGGATTCAGCACCTTTGCGGTTTCGGCCATGAACCAAACGCCGCAAAACGCGATGACGTCGCCAGAGAACTCGCGCGCTTTGCGGGCCAGTTCCAGGCTATCGCCGACGACATCCGCCAGCTCCTGAATTTCAGGCTCCTGGTAATGATGAGCGAGCAGAATGGCCTTCCGCTGTTGCTTGAGGTCAAGAATTTCTTCGGCGATCGTAGGTGCGGAATACATGTAGGAAGACTTCGAGGTCTGCTCTTATTTTATCAGAGCGCTTCCGCCCGGTTGATAATGGGAAGAGTGCGGATCCTTTTGGTCTCGACGTACGAATTGGGGCGGCAGCCGTTTGGTCTGGCATCCCCGGCCGCCTGGCTGCGCGCCGAAGGCCACGAAGTCACGCTGGCCGACCTTTCGTGCAGCCCTCTGCCGAAGCAGGCGGCGTCGGAAGCCGGGCTGATCGCGTTCTTTCTGCCGATGCATACCGCCACGCGGCTGTTTCTGCGGTTGATCGATCGCTTGCGCGCCATGAATCCCTCGGCGCACCTGTGCGGGTACGGCCTGTACGCGCCGCTGAATGAGAAAGTGCTGCGGTCGGCGGGCGTGAAGACGATCCTGGGGGGCGAGTTCGAACCGGGATTGGTGGATCTGGCAAAGCGCCTGGACGCGGGCGAAGAGTTCCTAAAGGGTACGCACGTCTCGCTCGCGCGCCAGAAGTTCATCGTCCCCGACCGTTCGGGCCTGCCGCCATTGGGCGCATACGCGCGCTTGGTGGTTCCGGATGGCACTCGCCCCGTCGGGTACACCGAGGCGAGCCGCGGTTGCCGTCATTTGTGCCGACACTGCCCGGTCGTGCCGGTATACCAGGGCACGTTCCGCATCGTGCAGCAGGACGTAGTGATTGAAGACATCCGGCGGCAGGTCGCGGCCGGAGCGGAGCACATCACGTTCGGCGACCCCGACTTTCTCAACGGGCCCGGACACGCCATGCCGATCGTCGAGGCCTTGCATCGCGAGTGGCCCAACCTGTCGTTCGACGTCACGGTCAAGGTCGAGCATCTGCTGAATCATCGGGCACTGCTGCCGCAGTTGAAGAAGGCCGGCTGCCTGTTCGTCACGAGTGCGGTCGAGTCGCTGGACGACTCGGTGCTGGTGAAACTCGATAAGGGCCACACGCGAGCGGAGTTCGAAGAGGCGCTGGCGCTCATGCGGGCGGTGGGGCTGGCGATGGCGCCGACCTTCATTCCGTTCACGCCGTGGACCACGCGCGAGAGCTTCGCCGCGTTTCTGCGCGCGCTCGTCGAACTGGACCTGGCCGACCAGATCGCGCCCGTCCAAATCGCCATCCGGCTGCTCATCCCCGAAGGCTCGCTAATGATGAAACTGCCGGAGGTCCGGGCGATGGTCCAGCCCTTCGACTGGAAAGGGCTCTGCTATCCCTGGCGCAACTGCGACGCGTCGGTGGATGTGCTGTGCTCGTCGATTCAGGAACTGGTCAAGCGCGAGGAGCGGCGCCGCACTCCGCGAATCGCGATCTTCCGCAAGATCTGGGACCTCGCCGAGGCGGGCGAGTGGCCCATCGACATCCCCATGCAGTCCCGCGCCACGGTGCCGTATCTGACCGAGCCCTGGTACTGTTGAGCGGAGCCAACCGAAGAGCAGTTGGCTCTTTTATAAACCGTTCGCGAGTACGCTCAATGCGGAGCTATTCGCTATTCGCTATTCGCGAATAGCGAATGTATGATAAAAACGTCGCCGCTCTCAAACCTCAAGACTTGGCAGTAGTCCTGTATTTATGCCAACTGCCATCTGAGCGCCCTGCATACGCGCAGATCGCCCGCGTACTGAACGCGCTCGTCACCAGGACCTGGCCGGAGCGCGCCCACTAACAGTCCCAAAGCTCCTCCCAACAGCGCAAGAATCACGGTCTCCGTCAGGACTGGGGCGCAAGATCTGGAGCGAACCTCCGCCGAGCGCCGCCCGGATCGCAAACTCCTTGCGCCGCGCGATCGTGCGCGCGAGCACCAGGTTGGCCGTATTGGCGCACGCGATCAGCAGCACGAAGCTCACCGCGCCCAGCAGCGTGAGCAGCGCGGGACGCACATCGTCGACCAAATAATCGCGCAACGGAGTGACCACCGCGCCCCAACCTTTATCCTCTTCGGGGTACTCGTGAGCCAGCCGATCGGAGATCACGTTCATCGCCGACTGGGCCAACGCATTAGGATGCCATTCAGGTACAGGAGTGTCCGCCAATGGGACTGCCTGTCCGTCCGGGGACGCCGCATCGAAGCGTACCCCACTCGCTTCGAACGGAAGTGGCTACTGGATTTCCAAGAAGCGCCTACCTCCGCGCGATGATACTGGCCGTCTCGCCGACCTCTGAGTAGTAGAGGATTTTCCAATCCGCAAACTGCTCCCGCAGTTCGCCCGGTTCGAGCCGGTAGGTGCCCGTCAGCCGCATGGCCCCCGCAAACATGCCGCCCATGCGAACCCCGGCGCGGATTGCCGGAAACAGATCGCACTGCAGGTACAGGAAATCGCAGATCAGATCGTAACCCTCCGGCTCGATCGCGAACTCGCCGCGCTCAAGGTCGGCCTGCCGCACGTCGACCGCCAGATCCGCGGAATGCGATCGCACCAGCCGCAACGCCTGCGCCGACGAATCGACCGCCGTGACCTGCCAGCCCAATCGCGCCAGGTAGATGGCGTTCCGTCCCGCCCCGCAGGCCAGATCGAGCGCGCGACCCGGACGCACCCACTCGGCGATTTGCACCAGCAGGGGATCCGGCGTCAGATCGATATCGCGCGTGCCGGCGTAGTGCTCGTCCCAGTTTCGCGGCACGGGATCAGTTCCGGAAGATGAGTGTCCGCGGTGCGGCGGCCGGTTTGCTCAAGGTTTCCAGCCATTCCTTCTCCAGGTCGGCCAGCGATTTCTCGTAGACCTGTGGGATGCTCTGGCTGCCCCCGCGCCACACCTGCTCGATCTTCTTGATGCCGTACTTGGTTTCCAGGTACTTCAAAAAGCTGCCGAGTTCCGTATACGTGATGTCGGCCGAGTACATCGACGATTCCCAATCCGGATTGACCAGCGTTTCGAGCGGCAGTAACTGATGCGCGGCATAGTACGCCCGCACATCGAAATCCAGGATGGGGAATTCGGTAGTGTACACCGCCATGCCCTCCTCCACCCAAGGTTGCGCCGCGCCCCACAGGTTGGAGAGGATCTCGTGGGCCATTTCGTGCGCCAGTGTACGCGGACCGTCGATCACATAAAACGTGGCATGCTGGGCCGGGCGCGATCGGCCATCGCCATAGAAGCCGATGAGCCGTTTCAACTCCTTGCGCGACTTCAGAAAGAACGCATAAATGCGATTGTCATAAGACTGCACCCCGATCATCTGCAGGATCGTGTTGCGGTCCTCTTCGGCGATGATCTCCAGGTCCTTGATGGAATGTTCGGCCGGGGACCCAGGCTGGTAGCAAAGCAGGAAATGGGTCGTCTGATTACAATTCCAATGGAAGCCCTTGTGATTCAAGTATTGGCGGATTTCATCGGGAACGTCCACTCGGGTACCCGGAGTGGCCTGCGAGGCTTCCAGAGTCACCGCCGAGGGGCGTGGGACCGCGGCGTGTCTGCAGGACGTAAGTGCTGCGGCAGCAAGCAGTATCCCGGCTGGTCCGATCCCCCGCATACGCCGATCAGGTTAACACGACACGGCCGAATTAGCCTCCAGCCGTAACCACGCTGTTCTTCCTGCTGCGATCCAGTACATCGCGAACCATGCTGCACAGTTCGACGGGCGTAAAGGGCTTGGCCAATCGCGGGATATTGCCGTCCAGCGCAACCGGCGAATAACCCGTGGTGAGCAGCAGTTTCGTGTCCGGCCGGCGCTCCTGCACCAGTCGGGCCAATTCCTGTCCCGATATCCCAGGCATCACCATGTCCGTGAACAGCAGGTGGATCGGACCCGTATGTTTGGTGCAGATCTCGAGAGCTTCCTCGCCCGCGGCGGCTTCCAGCACGGCATAGCCCTTCTCGCGCAGAATCTCCAACGAACAAGCGCGCAGGTCGGGCTGATCCTCGACTACCAGTACCGTCTCAGTGCCCGTCAGGTCCCCGCAAAGCGCGCCTTCGGGCCCGGACTCCTCCTCCGCCTGCGCGGCCACTGGCAAATAGATACGAAACGTGCTGCCCTGGCCGGGAACGCTCGACGCCTCGGCCCACCCGCCCGCCTGCTGCACGATGCCATAGACGGTGGAGAGTCCCAACCCCGTGCCTGCGCCCGCCGGCTTGGTGGTGAAGAACGGCTCGAATACGTGTTCCAGAATCTCAGGCGGCATGCCGGCGCCGGTGTCGCTCACGGAAACGCAGGCGTACGGCCCCAGCGGCGCATCCCGCCGGTGCGCGGGGACTTCGCTGAACTGCCGGTTGGCCGTCTCGATCGTCACGCGGCCGCCCTTCGGCATGGCATCGCGCGCGTTCAGGATGAGGTTCATCAGCACCTGATGCATCTGGCCGGGGTCGGCTTCGACCAGTCCCAGGTCCGCGTCCAGGCGATGGGCAATTTCGATGTTGTCGCCGATTAGGCGATCCAGCATCTTCTCGGTTTCGAGCACCAGACCGTTGATCCGCACAGGTTGCGGCCGCACTGCCTGGCGGCGGCTGACGGCGAGCAGTTGCTGGGTGAGATCGGCGGCGCGTCCGCCGGCAGCGCGGATTTGCAACAGGCGATCCTTCAGCTTGCCGTCGGGAGGACGGTTGAGCAGCAGATCGCAATAGCCGTTGATCACCGTCAGATGATTATTGAAGTCGTGCGCGACTCCGCCGGCGAGCCTCCCGATGGCTTCCATTTTCCGGGTCTGCAGGAGTTCGCTTTCCAGGCGCCGGGCCTGCGCTTCGGCGGCCTTGAATTCGCTGATATCCGTCAACGTTCCGACGATCCGCAGCGCGCGGCCGTCTTCATGGCGTTCGATTACCCGGCTCAGCGACCGGATCCAGACCCAGCGTCCAGTCTTGTGCCGCAAACGGTATTCCCACTGCGACAGATTGCCGGGCACGTCCGATGCTTCCAACTCTGCCGGCGCCAGCCTCTCGCGATCTTCCGGATGCAACAGGCTCGACCACGTCTCGAAGCTCTCCGTCAGCTCGCCGGGATCGTACCCCAGCATCTGGGAGAAGCGGGTGTAGCTGGCCTGCGATGTACCGTCCAGGCGCAGGTCGAACACGGCGTCGGTGATGGAATCGAGCAGCAATTGCAGTCGCTCTTCGCTCCGGCGCAGGGCCGCGGCGGCCTCGTGCTCGCCCGTGGTGTCTTGCATGAGCGAGAGGACTTGCGGCCCCGACGGCGAATCGACAAAGCCGTTCGTGAACTCCACCTCCACCATTTTTCCGTCCCAGCGTTGGAACGTCCGGCGCACTCGCGGATCCAGCGTGCGGGAGGCGAAATGCTGGCGATACCGCTCTAATAGCGGTCCCGCCGTGGCGCGGTGGTAGCACTCGGTGAACAGACGGCCTTCCAATTGTTCGCGAGTGCGGCCCATCATGGCGCAGAATGCCGGGTTCACGCGCACGATTACACCCAGAGAATCGGTCAGCCGCATGGCGACGGCGGATTCCCATACCGACCGGATGGCGCCCTCGGAATGCTCGGCCTGCTCGAGGACCGAGATCACGATCCCCAGAGTGATCCCCATGGGCAGGATCGTGGCGACAGTCGAATTCAGCAGCCCGTTGGGATCGCGATAAATATGAATGCCGATATCGCCGAGAGCGACCAGGAACAGGTGGGCCGAATACCCCAGACAGAAGATGACCGTCAGCCAGCCGGAAAAGCTCCGTGCTCGCGCGTGGTAGCGCTGAAAGAACAGGGCATAGCAGGCAATTCCGGCCGCGTCCAGGAACGCACGCGGCGCGACGATCAGTTGCAGCCGTTGGAACGGGTCGCCGGCCGTGAACCACACCGCGCGGGACCAGCCCATACCGAACAGCACCGCCGCTCCAAACGTATACAGTAATTCCCGCCGGCCGATCCGGCCCAGTCGCAGGCTGCGCGCGGCCAGAAGCATGCAGGCGGGCTGTAGCCAGGCCGCGGCTATCCCGATCAGCGATATCTCGGTGAGTACCGCGGCATTCGCCAATCGATATTGGTAGGCGACCACATAAGCCGCCAGCGAGGCTACGTATACTGCCGTGACCGCCCACGAGAACGACCAGAATCCCAGGTGTTGTTCTCTGCGGAGGCGGGCCCACAGCAGCCAGAGTACGACGGCAAGAAGCAGCGAAAGGGCAATTTGGCCGATTACGAGACCGGCGATTCGTTCAAACCACATGGTTGTTGGTGTTCGGAAGACGAGGCGGAGAGTTAATTATGACGCCGAACGACGCGGAACGGTACATTCAGCCGAAAATACCTTGCAAACTACTGCGGCAAAAGGTGCTTTTGTATCTTCCCCATGGCGTTCCTGGGCAGCTTGTCTAATCGGACAAATGCCCGAGGGACCTTGAAAGACGCCAGTTCACGACGGCACCGCTCCTCCAGCAAATCGTCCGATACCTCACGATTGAGAACGAGATACGCCACCGGCACTTCACCGCGCAGCGCATCGGCACGCCCCACCACCGCCGCTTCCGTCACTTCGTCCAGTTCCTGTAGGAATTCCTCGATCTCGCGCGGGTAGATGTTGAAGCCGCCCGAAATAATCAGATCGCTCTTGCGGCCGGAAAGGGTGTAGTAGCCGTCCGGCGAGCGCGTCGCCAGGTCGCCCGTGCGGAACCAGCCGTCCACGAAAGCGTCGTGCGTGGCCTGCTCGCGGCGCCAGTAGCCCGCGAAAATGTTCGAACCCTTCAAGTACACTTCGCCCGTCTGGCCATCCGCGACCGGCTGCAGGTCCGGACTCAGCAGGCGAACCGAAACCCCGGGGAGGGGAAGTCCCACGCTGCCCGGCCGCCGCTCTCCCGTGTACGGATTGCTAATGTTCATGAAGGTCTCGCTCATGCCGTACCGCTCCAGAATGGTGTGACCGAACAGGCGGCGAAAATCCTCCAGCACTTGCGCCGGCAGGGGTGCCGACCCGGAAACGAACAGCCGCATGGCCTGCCCGATGGCGCGCGCGGCATCGGCCGGAACATCGAGCAGGCGTGTGTAGATCGTGGGGACTCCGAAGAATAGCGTCGGCCGAAAATCCAGGAAAACGGACGCGGCGGTGCGATGATCGAAGCGCTCCTCCAGTCGCATGAGACATCCCGACGCCAGCCAGCAGTGCAGTCCATTGCCCAATCCGTGAATGTGAAACAGCGGCAATGCCAGCAGGAAACGATCGGTGGCAGTGATCTGCCAGCAGGCCAACAGATTGACGGTGTTCGCGGCGAAGTTATTGTGCGTCAGCACCGCGCCTTTGGACACGCCGGTCGTGCCGGAAGTATAGATGATACCGGCGGGAGAGTCGCCGTCCAGCGCGGTCGTGGGCCGCTCGTCGGGCATGGCTGTGGCGGCGTCCGTCCACTCGGCGACATTTTCGGCGTTGATGACCGACTTCGGCTCGGCATCGCTCAGAATGTGTCCCATCTCGCGATCGCGATACAGAATATTGATCGGGACGAAGATCACGCCCAGCTTCACGCACGCCAGGTACAGGTCGATCATTTCGACGCAGTTGGCGAGATACACGCAGAGGCGGTCGCCGGTTTCGAATCCGCGCGCCCTGAGCAACCGCGCCATGCGATTGCTGCGCGCATCGATCTCGCCGAAGGTGAAGGTGCGGCCGCCGAACTCGAGCGCCGGGGCATCGCGGCGGCCGATCAGCGAGAGGTCGAACAAGTGCGTGAGATTCACGCGGGAAGCTCCTTGTCTTTCGTTTCTTCCGCCCAGGGTAGCAGCGCGAGTCCGGCGAGGAAGGCCACCGACGTCAATGCGACCGGCGTTCCGATCGTATGCATGGAAGCGATTCCGCCCCCCACCAGAAATGTGATGCCCGCCGCCAGAAAGCGGCCGCAGGACGTGGCGAACGCGAATGCGCTGCCACGGCACTCCGTCCGATACTGCTCCGGCAGCCACAGCGTATACACCGCGAAGTTGGCGCCGCCGATTCCCAGGAGAAACAGGCAGGGCAGGAACCACACCAGCGCGTTGGCGCCCAGATAGAAGAGATAGCCGAAGCCCACCGACACGCACACGAACATCAGCACGAAATAGAATGCCAGCGCACCGCGGCGTCCCAGCCGTCCTGCAATCGCCGGCAGCAGCAGGCACCCCGCGATGGTGCCCGTCGAGAGCAGCATGGTGGCGTACGACGAGAGTCGCGCGGCCTCGGCGCGGCCGATTCCGGCGCGCCCTGCCAGTTCGGTCACGCTCGCCGGAACGTATACCGATCCGGCCCACAGTCCCACCATCGAGATGAAAAGCAGCGCGGCGTTGACGATCGTGCGCCGTCGGTACTCCGGCGAGAAGAGCGCCAGGAATGAATCGCGCGCCCCCCAATCGCGGCCCAGCGTGCTGATGCGCTGCTGCCAGCGCTTCGGTTCGCTCACGCCGTAGCGGATGAAGGCGACCAGCAGCGCCGGAGTCCCGCCCACCGCGAAGACCGCGCGCCAGCCATAGCGCGCGCCAATCACCGAATTGACGATCGCCGCCAGGAACGCGCCCACGTAGTAGCCGGTGTGCATGTACGCCGCGCCCTGCTTGCGGCGCGATTCCGGCCATTCCTCCGCCACGAACACGCCGCCGAGCGTCCACTCTCCGCCGATCCCCATCCCCGCGAAGAAGCGGAACGCCGCCAGTTGCCAGATATTCCCGGCAATACATCCTAAGAAGGTGAAAAGCGAATAACAGAGGATGGTCAGCACCAGCGTGTGCACGCGGCCGAAACGATCTGCCAGCGGTCCCCATACGAAGGCGCAGCCCCAGCCGAGCAGGAATACGGAGAAAAGCGCGCTGCCGTAATAGCCGGTGTTGGCCGCAGTGGCCGCCAGTCCCGAGCGCGGCAGCAGGTCGCGAAGCGCGGGCACCAGAACCAGCGCATAGATAAATGAATCCATGCCGTCCAGCGCCCAGCCGCCCCATGCCGCCCAAAAACCGCGTCGCTGATTTCGGGTGAGGGGGACGGCGGCCATGGAGATCAGGTATCAGTTTACACGCTATGCTAGTCGCTGATGCGCATCGTCGTGATGGTGGGACTGCCGGGATCGGGCAAATCCACCTACCTCGAAAGACTCGGAGTCGCCGGGCTCTCCAGCGACCGCATCCGCCTCTGGCTGGCCGATGACGAGACTGATCAGACCATTCACGAGCGCGTCTTCCAGACCATGCGCTACCTTCTGCGGCAGCGGCTTGCGATCGGACGCCCTGTGACATACATCGATGCGACGAATCTGAAGGCCGAGGAGCGGCGGCCGTACATCGCGATCGGCAAATCCTACGGCTGCGAAGTCGAGGCCGTCTTTTTCGACGTGCCCCTCGATGTCTGCCTCGCTCGCAATGCCGCCCGCCATCGCGTCGTCCCGGAAGAAGCGATGGTGAAAATGATGGCCCGACTCGTTCCGCCCACTGTCGAAGAAGGCTTCGATCGTGTCAACATCGAAAAGTTACGTTGATATGGCGCCTGACCGCAGAACAGACCCGTTGTCGCAAGGACTGCCCGTCTTCTTCCGTCGATTCGGTTGGCGGGCATCGGTGACGTACGCGTTGTTCCGAATCAAGCTCCTGCTGGGCTTCCCGCGGCCCGCCAAGCTGAAGATGAAACCGCGGCAGGCGAAGTACCCACTGCTGATCCGTTTGGGCGCATCCAGCGATCTGGATTGCTTCATGGAAGTTTTCGACGCTGAGGAATACCGCTGCTTACTCGATCTGGCCTCGCCCCGCCTGATTCTCGATCTGGGAGCGAATGTCGGGTATTCCAGTGCGTTCTTCCTGAGTTGTTTCCCCGAAGCGCGTGTAGTCGCAATCGAACCCGATCCGGATAATTTCGAGGTTTGCCGGCAAAATCTTGCACCCTACGGGGACCGGGTGCTATTACTTCTCGGCGCCGCTTGGTCGCATCGCTGCAAGTTGGTGCTGGCCCGTGGTGCTCGAGAATGGGGGACGCAGGTGTTCGAAAAAAGCGAGGGGGTGCCTACGGTCGAAGCGTGGGCCGTTCCAAGTCTTATGGAGATGGCCGGCGCTTCGGAAATCGACCTGCTGAAGGTAGACGTGGAGTGCAGTGAACTTCGGATCTTCGACGAGAACTCCGCCGCGTGGCTGCCCAAAGTCCGAAACATCTGCGTCGAACTCCACGACCCGGAGTGCGAGGAAGTCTTCCGGCGGGCAATCCAGGACTTCGACTGTACACTCAGCGCCGGTTCCGAACTCACTTACTGCCGCAACCTACGCCCCAAGAACGCGGTTGGAGCCGGCGACCGATAGCCGCTTACTTCACGTCATCTTTAAACGAGAAGATCGGCTCCACGTCCACCGGAATCGCCTTCGCCGACGCGAGCGCTGCCGTCAGTTCCGCGGGCATGGTGTCGTACTTCGTCATCCAGGCTTCGGCCCCGGCGCGATCGCCTCGCGCCTCGAACGTGAGCAGCACCTTGGCAAGCTGCGCCACGACTCCCGGAATGCGCGCGTAATCCACCTGATAACGCCCGCTGCTGTGTACGACGGCGCGGTTTTCCAGCAGATAGTTGAACTCCATCATCTCGGCGCGGCCGTGCGCTTCCCCCGTGCCGAATCGCAGCGTGCGGAACAGGCCAGCCACGTACGACGCATAATACTCTTCCAGCCGATCCTTGGGCAGGGCGCCGCGATCCACCAGCCACTTCAGACCGAACATCCCCACGGTGTCGGCCTTGGCTTCCTCGAGTCCGGAAAAAACCGGGCCGATGGCTTCGCGGATGTCGATCTGTTTTCCGTCGCGCCGCGAGAAGTTCGGACCTAGTTCGTGGCAAATCTCATGCAGCAGCGTGCCCGCCAGGTACCCCTCGCCGGACGCTTTCGCCGCCTGCGCCGCCGGCATGAGCTTCTGCGCAACCGGCAGAATCACATACTGCACGCGCGCGTCCATGAAGTTCTTGAAGAAGATCTTCTTGCTCCCCTTTTCCTGGTGGATCTTGGGATCGTTGGGGAGATTGTCGGCGACCGCCTGATATCCGAAGCGCAGATCGCCGGCGCGATACGGGGCGTCCATCACTTCCATCGGCGTGAGGTGGCCGCGCTTGGAGGGCTTGTCGGCAGGGTCGAGCGGCAGCGCCTCCTGCATCTCGGGGACATACTTTTCGTACACCGCCAGCTTCCGGCTCTCCTCTTCGTTGCGGATCAGGACCGATGCGCCGTACGACGTCTTCACGCCCAGCACATCGTCCAGATACGTCTCGTAAGGCGCGAAGATGACGTCGATGCGCGGATCCTTTTCGTCCAGCCAAGCAAGGTCGCTCTGATAGTAGCTGTCGGTGAGCAGCGCGTCGGCGCGCAACTTCAGGAATTTGGCAAAGGCCGGATCGGGCGTCAGGGCCGCCGCCTCCCGCAGGGCTTTCGCCATCGGCTCCAGGAACTGGCGATACTCCTCGTGATAGGGCACGCCGATCAGTCGCTGGCCCTGCCGCTTAACGACCGTGAACGGGTCGTAAATGGCGGCCTTCTCGGCTGGATGCTGCTGCACGTACTGCTCGATCTGCTGCCGCGTGAGACCGCGTGGATATAGCTCGTGACCCGGCGGCATCGGTTCGTTCCCGACAAACGGACGATTCTCGTCCAGCAGGTCGAAGCGGCTGCCCATAATCGTGAGCAGCCGCCGCAGATTCGCGTCGGGCGTCGACTTCAGCAGTTGCAGTCCCGCCAGATCGCTCTGGCGCCAATAGACATCAGTCAGCAACCGGCAAGCCTCCACCAGCTTGTCGACGGCCTGAATTTCCTTGGGCGACAGTCCTTCAGAACGAAACGGGACCTGGACGGGCTTCCACTTCGCCAGCCGCTCCGCCGGCGTTTCGGCCAGCAGCGCCCCCGTCAGCAGGGCAATGGGTACGAGCGATCTCCAGTGCATATCTATTATCCTGTCACGCTGTTGCCGGATTATCGGTGGCCGATTCAACCCCTAACCGCTGAGAGCTAGCCAACCAGAAACGGCACCACCCGCTCCGCCATATACTCGAGCACGTTCAGCAACTCATGCCCGGACTGCACAACCTCGAGCCTCGCATTCGCATGCCGGGCCGCGAATTCCTGCGAAGCCTCGACCGGCACCACGTCGTCCTGCGCGCCATGGAAGATCAGCGCCGGCTGTGCGAAGGACGGGAAATCTTCATACCGCGCGGCATCTTCCAGCAGGCCGTACGACAGCGAGCGCATCCGGCCCTCGCCGTAATGGTAGAAGTCCATGCGGCCGCGCGTCCGCCACTCGTCGGCCACGTTCGGACCGAGCCGCGACGGCCACCGCCGGGCGAATCCGAACGCCGGCGCGAGCAGCACCAGGCGCGTGACTTCGGGGTGGCGCGCCGCATACAGCGCGGCCAGATAGCCGCCCATACTGGAGCCCATCAGCGCGAGCGGACGTCCTCGGGCAGCGTCGTCCATCACGGCGAGTTGGCCCGCGATGGTGAGATTCTCGAAGTCGCCGGCGGCAAGGTCGGGGATCTCGACCGAAGCCCCGGCGCGCTCCAGCCGTTCCCGGAAAAAGCGCGCCTTGGTGGAGGAAGGCCCTGAGGCAAAGCCGTGCAGGTACAGGATCGATGTCATTTCTTTTTGGCAGGCGCGGGAGGCGTGGCCGGCGGATCGGGGGGCAGTTCCGTGAACTTGATTTCCGCGTCGCTGCTGAATAGCTTGAAAGGCTCGTAACGGTAGAGGTTCTCCGTCATCATCATGCCGTCGACCAGATGGCGATGCAGTACCGACGCCGGCGTCAGGAACCCGTGCGACGAGCGGACGTAATCCACTGTTGCCTCATCACGGATCAGGTGCTTGGCGCGATCGAAGGACTGCGCCCAGGTCTGCACGCGAACCGGCAGGCCGTCGGATTCGCGAATCCATAACGTGCCCGTAAGGGGAAGGTGGGCCGCCTGCCTGCCGTGGAACTCCAACTCGCCGCCTTCCGCGGTCTTCTGTTTCCACCCCAGGATCAGCACCGTGTCAGCGCCGACCTGTCCCTGGGCCACCTCTCCGATCACCATGTTGCGCAAGCCGCGTTTCGAAAAGGCCAGCAGGATCGGGGCGTAATCTGTGGCGATGTCCACCAGGCCGTGCTTGGCGAACTCCTCCAGCATGTGCTTGCGAACGCGGTCGTCAGCCGACTGGACGCCCAACGACAGAGCGCGTCGGGCGTTCTCAACGGACTGGACGGGCTTGCCATCGACCGAGATCACCTGGCGGAACTCGACCAGCTCGTTGGATTCGGTGTCGTGCAGCCCGGCGACGCTGTATTCGGAGACGATCTCGCGGACCCGCTCGCGGATTTTCGGAGCTGCTTCGGCCGCGGCGCCGATCCGCGGCTGAAAACGCGACGGAGAGAGGACAGTCCGCTGCACCAGGGTCTCGGTAGTCAGGGCCTTCGGCAGGTTCTCCTGGAAAGCGTCGGCTTCCTCCGCCACACGGGTGAGGACGGCTTTCAGATCGGGCTGCGCCTTGGCGCCGAAAAAGGCCAGGAAGGCTGCGAGCAAGAGTCGCATTCCCCCATTCTAAGCGTTTTTTTTGTTCGGGTCGGGAACGGTAAGGCTTTTGTTTATAGAGAAATACAGGCGGCGGTATGGTTTCGGACCAAAAATACGGAATATTTGTACGTTACCCCCTTGCATACAGGCGGCGATGCTGTTATTCTGGACAAGTCGCCGAATTAAGGATCTGAGGAATCGCACGCTCTAAGCGACTTGTCACCAGAGCGTAACGATGGCACAACGGACTCAGACCCTCGTAAGGAATGGTAACAAAACTCAGGCGGGCAACCCGCCGAGCGGAATACGACCTTCCTGTTTGGTTCTTTTTCAAATTTCTGTACTGAGGCTTTTCAGTCGCAGCTCTAAACGCTGTGGCTGGCACAAGTTTCGAGGCCTGCAGTAGTTTAGGGTATTACGATTCCCTGGACTGCTTGCGCAGATCATTGACAATCTGGTTGGATGCAGTAGAGAAGAATTCGTCAGTCTCTGAGTAAACTGAAGCGAAGATTAAAACTCAATGAGATTGGCAG
>Ga0105240_10001297_pt1 | contig 43202 bp, 38 predicted proteins | sample KBSC54metaG_FD_80426 | JGI IMG/M metagenome (GOLD analysis project Ga0105240, IMG submission 80426) | Corn rhizosphere microbial communities from Kellogg Biological Station, Michigan, USA - KBS C5-4 metaG | ecosystem: Host-associated > Plants > Roots > Rhizosphere > Soil | place: Michigan, USA... | reverse complement strand
GGATTTGAACCTACGACCTTTGGGTTATGAGCCCAACGAGCTACCAGACTGCTCCACCCCGCATCTATATCCTAGCGTCCCGATGTACCCGAGGTCAATGCGTGGCGTGAAATTCTTCGGGTTGGGGCGGCGGTTACAATGAAGATGTGCCCCGTCTCTTGTTCGCGACCTGCGTCGCGCTCGGCATTTCCCTGTCTGCCCACGGTCAAACAGCCTTCTTTCCGTTGAAGGACATCCGCGCCGGCATGCATGGCACCGGACGCACCGTATTTTCCGGCGACCGCGTCGAAGAGTTCAACGTCGAGATTCTCGGCGTGCTCGACAACTTCGGTCCCAAAGAATCCCTCATTCTGGCTCGCCTCTCCGGCGGACCGCTCGAACACACCGGCGTCATGGAAGGCATGAGCGGCAGCCCTGTCTACATCGACGGCAAACTCGTGGGCGCCGTCGCCATGGCGTTTCCGTTTGCCAAAGATCCGATCGGCGCGATCCGGCCGATCGAGGACATGGTCCGACCCTCTGCCGTCGCGTCCGTAGCGCCGCCCGCCGCCGCGCCCAATCGGCGACTGGCACTCGCCCTGGCATCGCACGACTTGACGCGCCTGCTCGCTCCGCGCGATACGCCGCCCGCGACGGAGAATCGCATGATCGAGATCGCGACTCCGCTCTCGTTCGGCGGATTCAGCCGCGCGACGCTCGACGCGTTCGCGCCGCAACTGCGTGCCCTCGGACTCGAACCCCGGCAGGCCATGACCACCGGGTCGGACGTCCGCGACCGCATGGGGAATCCCGCCGACCTCCACCCCGGCTCGATGATCTCGGTGCAACTGATGGCCGGCGACCTCAGCGTCGGGGCCAGCGGAACCGTGACCTATATTGACGGATCGCACATCTACGCCTTCGGCCACCGCTTCCTCGATATCGGCGCCACTGCCCTGCCCTTTGCGCGCGCCGAAGTGATTACGCTGCTGCCCAACGTCAACACGTCTTTCAAACTCGCCACCGCCAAAGAGTGGATGGGCACCATGTATCAGGACCGCAACACGGCCATCACCGGCGAACTCGGCAAGCGCCCGGCGATGGTGCCGGTGGCAGTCAGCGTCTCGCGTGCGGGCCGAGCGATCGACAGCTACCAGATGCAGATGGTGGACGATCCGCTGCTCTCGCCGCTGCTCATGCAGATGGCGGTCTTCTCGGCGATCGATTCCACGGAGCGCACGGTCGGCGCGTCCACGTTGCGGCTCACGGGACAGATCGAATTTCAGAACAGTCCCGCACCCGTGCAGTTGAACAACATGTTCGCCGCGGATAACGGCGCGGCCATGCAGGTGTCGCTGAACACGGCGATCCCGCTGGCATACGTGATGCAGAGCGGATTCCAGGCGCTCAAGCTCAAGAAGGTCAATCTCAAGATCGAAGCCTTCGATCAAAAGAAGCAGCTCACGATCGATTCGGTGATCGCCTCGCGGCGCGAAGTGCGGCCCGGCGAGAAGATCCAACTGCACGTCCTGCTGACGGGCGAGAACGGCGTCGAGACCACTCGGCAGATCGAGTATCAGGTGCCGATCGGGGCGGAAGAAGGGCCGCTGTACTTCACGGTGTCGGACGCCGGAACCGCGAATCTCAGCGATTTCCGCCAGATCCTGACGGCCAGTCCGCGCACTCCGGGCCAACTCATCACCACGGTCAACGACCTCCACCCGAACACCAAAGCCTACGTCCGCGTCTGGCGCGCCGAGCCGGCCTTCCAACTGGAAGGCGCCGACCTGCCGGGGCCGCCGGCATCGATCGCGCTCATTCTGGAGAGCTCGCAGAGCAGCCAGGCGGGCATCAGCCAGCAGCGCAATTCGAAGATCGCGGAGATGGAAATCGACGGCGGCGATTCGGTCATCTCCGGTGTCAAAACCGTTCAGGTGGACGTAAAGGAATGAAGTTCGTCATGCCCCATACCAGCCGCGCGCTCGTCGCGGCGATCCTGACCAGCGTGTGTCCCATGGCCCAGGCGAGCGGCACCACTGCCTGGGAGATGAACTCGTACACCGATTTCATCCACGGGCGCTTCAGCGGCATTTCGTTGAGCCGCGAAGGCCGCCTGTCACTCGCGCCCAAAGTCGACACCGTATTCACATCCGACCAGCCGGTGATCTGGAGCCTGGCCGAAGCGCCCGACGGTTCGCTGTATGCGGCGACCGGAAACCGCGGCCGCGTGTATCGCATCGATCGGGCCGGCAAGTCGTCGCTGTTGTGGACGGCGGAGCAGCCCGAGGTCTTCGCCATTGCCGTGGATAAAGCGGGGGTCGTGTACGCCGGGACATCGCCCGATGGCAAGGTCTACCGCATCGAAGGCGGCAAGGCCACCGAGTATTTCGCACCGAAGGCGCGGTACATCTGGTCGCTGGCGATTGCGCACGACGGCGCACTGTACGTGGGCACGGGCGATCAGGGGAAGGTCTACCGGGTGACCGCGGCGAACACGGGCGAAGTGTATTACGAAACGGGACAGTCGCACATCACCGGACTGGCCGTCGATTCGCAAGGCCGGCTGCTGGCCGGCACCGAACCGAACGGGATCCTGTATCGCATCACGGCCAAGGACAAGGCCTTCGTCCTGTACGACGCGAACCTGCCCGAGATTCGCGCGATCGTACCGATGCCGGACGGCACCGTGTACGCCGCCGCTCTGGGCGGGTCGGTGGCCAAGCAGCAGGCCGCGGCGCAGGCATCGCAGAATTCGACATCGACCGGGACACCGGCCGTCACGACTACGATTACGGTCGAGGCCGCGCAGAACTCCGCCGCCGAGATCAAGGCGAACGCCACGACCGTGGCTCCCATCGCGGGGGCCACCGCCACACCGGCCGCTACTCAGACGACTCCGGCGGTCGACCTAAGCGGCGTGGATAAGTCCGCGCTGTATCGCATCAATCCCGACAACACCGTCGAGACCCTCTGGACGTCCAAAGAGGAAAACGTCTATGACGTGCTGGCGCTGGAGCGGCAGATCCTGTTCTCGACGGACCAGAACGGCCGTATCTACGGGCTTTCGCCCGACCGCCGCGTCACGCTGGTGACCCAGACCAACGAAGCGGAAACCACGCGACTGCTGCCTTCGGACCACTCGATCCTGGCCGCCACCGGCAACATGGGGCGCATTCTGCGCCTAGGCGAGAAGCCCGGTCCGAGCGGCTCGTACGAAGCGCCGGTCCACGACAGCGGCACGGCCTCGCGCTGGGGCAGCATCAGTTGGCGCGCCGATCTTGCGAGCGGCGGAACGGTCAGCTTCCGCACGCGGTCCGGCAACTCGGCGAAGCCCGATCGCACGTGGAGCGACTGGTCAGCCGCGCTCACTGACGCGGCCGGTTCGCGCATCGTGAGCCCGAACGCGCGATACATTCAGTGGAAGGTCGAGATGACCGGCGCGAACGGCAACTCGCCGCTGTTGAACAGCGTGACGCTGGCATACCTGCCGCAGAATTCGCCGCCGGTGATCAAGGCGATCAACGTGATCACGCAGGCGGTCGCGAGCACGCAGGCGGCGCGTACCGCGGCCACGGCGCCCTCCGCCGCGTACACCGTAACGGTCACCGATTCGGGCGATGCGACGCCGGCGTCATCGACGGGGACGCCCACGCAGACGCTGCCGCGTGCGTCGACGCAACAGATTACGCTGAGCTGGCAGGCGGAAGATCCCGATGGCGACCACCTGGTGTACGCCGTGTACTTCCGCGGTGAAGACGAAACGCAATGGAAGCTGCTCAAACCGGCGTCGCACGACAATTCGCTAACGTTCGACGCCGATGTGCTCGCCGACGGCAAGTACTTTTTCCGAGTGACGGCGTCGGATAAGGAGTCGAATCCGCCGGCCGCGGCGCGCGAGGTGCAACTGGTCAGCGCGCCGGTGATGATCGACAACACACCGCCGACTATCAGCGTGGGGGCGAAGAGCTATGCGAGCGGCAAGGCGCGCATTGAGTTCGAAGCAGGCGATGCGGCGTCACCATTGCGCCGGTGTGAGTACTCGCTGGACGCGCAGGCGTGGGTGCCGGTCGAAGCGGCGGACGGGGTGATCGACTCGCTGCGGGAGAAGTTCGTTCTCGAGCTGACGGCGCTGCCGCCGGGCGAGCACCTGGTGGTCATCCGCGTGGCCGATTCGGCGAATAATACGGGCACGACGAAAGTGGTGCTGAGATAAGCAGCTCTCCGCGATTCTGCGGGGATACATCGCTCCTTTACGGTCGCGGCTCCGATCAGAACCCTGATTGCTTCAACATTTCGACGAACGTGATGTTGAGGTTAGTTACATACCCGCTTGTTTGAGCATCTCGAGGAACTGGCCTTCGGTGCGCATGTCGATCGCTTGGGCGACCAGTTTGCCGTCGCGGTCGAAGAGGAAGCTCTTGGGGATGCCTTCGACGTTGAACGCGGTGTTCACTTTGCGGTCGGGATCGAGCAGGATCGGGAACGTGTACTTCTGCTTCTCTTCGAAGCCTGCGACAGTGTCACGCTCTTCGTCCGAAATCGCCAGGACGACAAAGCCTTTTGCCTGGAGCCGCTGGTAGAGCTTTTCCATATCGGGCATTTCCTTGCGGCAAGGCGGGCACCAGGTTGCCCAGAAATTCAGTAAGACGACCTTGCCGCGGAGCGCCGAGAGCGTATACGGCTTGCCGTCGAGTCCGGTCAGGGTGAAGTCGATCTCCTGCTGCAACTGCTGGCGGAGGCCGAGCAAAGACGACGCGGCGTCGAGGGACGGGTCCGGTTTGGGCGCGGGCAAGCGCTCGAAACGGATCAGGCTGGCCAGTTCGAGGTACGGATCGCCAGTCGCGGCGGACGCCTGCTGCAGTCCCTCGGCGAGGGTGGATGCAACCGCGCCGAGCGCTTCCTTTCCGAGGTCGCCTTCGGTGGACAGGTTGGCGAGGCTGGACGCCCAACCGATGCGCGCGGAAGCTTCCGGCAATTCGCGGATCTCCTTTACGACCTGCAAGACCAGACGGGCGCGATCGGCGTCGGTGGGGAGTCCGCGCATCTTGCCGAGTTGGTTCGAAATCGCGGTCTCGGGGCCGTCCTGTTTCGGCGGGGCGGCATTGGCGCTGCGCACCCCGACGGACTTCACGGCCAGCGGCGCGCTAAGATTCCAACGCTCGAACGCAGCCTTCTGAGACTCGAACCGCTCAGGCGCCCAGTCCTTCAACCGCAGGCCGCTGGCGAGCAGAAGAGTATCGCGAGAATTCGAGGTACTGATGGGCTCGCGGCCGCCTTGAAATACGGCGGTCACCTGGCGTGGCGCGTGCGCGGCATAATCGGGCGCGGACGCGGCCGTCGCGATCCGATCGGCGGCCTCGCCGGCAAGCTGCTTCGATACCGGCAGCATCGTCTTGGCGGCGTCGAGAAAGCGGTAAGCCTCGAACGCATCGACGGTGTCGAAGTGCGCCGCCGCGAGTATGTCCTGGAACAGCTTGACGGCTTCGGCCGGCTTCTCCTTAACGAGCGGCGTGAGCACGATCCCGACCATCGAGAGCTGCAGATCTCCGCGCGCGAGCGACTGGCGGTACATTGCGACGGCCTGCTCGGGACGATTGGCACGCGCCATGGCGGCCGTCATCATGCCGGCCTGCGCGGGAGCGAGATAGGGCAGGATGACCATTCCGTCGTCGGGGGCCGCGACTGCGAATGCCTGCAGGACGCCATTACCGAGTCGCCAGTTGTTTCTGGCTTTGATTTCGTCGACGGCCAGTTTGACGAATTTACGGGAGAGTTCGGGGTGTTTGGCGGCGAGCGCTTCCGCGGCACGCATGCGGAATTCAATGCGGAGGGCGGGGGGCACTTTGGCGGTGAGTTCTTCCAGGCGGGCGCCGGCCTGATCCACGGATTCGGTCCCACCGGCTGCGTAGGCAGCGACAGCGGTCAGGGCGAAGACGATAAAGGTGCGGAGCATGAAGGGGATCTCCTTGTGCGCGAGTATATCATCGTGCGCTCCATGCCCCGCCCCGGGTCACTCAGTAGCAGCCGGGGTAATAGTGATAGTAGCCCCAGCTATCGTAATAGCCGGCGGGGTTGCATGGCGCGCCGTAGTAGTAATCAGGTCCGTAGTAATAATCGGGCGCGACGTAGTAGCCGGGATAGTTATAATAGCCGCCATAAAATCCGAGGCCATAGCCCCCGCCGTAGTAGCGGCCGCCGCGATAGTATCCGCGATCGCCGCCGCCCCGATAGTATCCGCCGCTACCGCGATGGGCGTTGCCTCCGCCGCCGCGGTAATAGCTTCCACCACCGCCGCCGCGATAGGCGTTGCCACCGCCGCGGTAGTAGCTTCCACCACCACCGCCACGGTATGCGTTGCCACCGCCGCGGTAGTAGCTTCCACCACCACTGCCAAAGGATCGACCTCCACCACCATAGCTGCGAGCGCCGCCTCCGCCGCTGAAGCTGCGTGCGCTTCCGCCGCCGTGTCCGCCTCCGCCACCGTGACCGCCGCGCTGCGCTAGAGCTGCCGCTGGCGCGAGGGCCAGCATTGCGCCCAGCAAGATCGCCGGCAATCCAAGTTTACGAAGCATTGTAAGATACCATTCCTTCCTACTGATTGGATGCGGCGGCGGAGGGCGACGGTTTCCCATTGGGGCGGCTAGCGCACAAGGATGAAACGAAAATAATGTGTGCGGAATGAAACGTTCGCAATGGTCAGAAGCGCCAACCCGTACCAACGAAAGGTCCGCGCATATCGAGGCGGGCGAAGTCGGGTGAGCTGGTCACGTGCAGGTTGAAGGTGCGGTACCCTGCCGTGAAGAAGAGTCCTTTCCAGGCGCGGACCTTGACGCCGGCGTCGCTGCCGACGAAGTAGCCGTAGCTGCCGGCCTTCATTCCGGCGACCTGTCCATATATGTTGACGCGGGGGTGCGGATTGAGGTCGAGGGCCAGACCTACGGAGGGCAGTCCGGCGGAGAGGCTTTCGCGCTGATCGATGGCGGGGGTGAGCGCGGGCGCTTGCAGGCGGCTGCTCATGAGGAAACCATCGGCCTCGAGCATGGGACCGATTTTCACGAGGCCGTCGCGCGCACTGAACTGGTAGGCCCAGGCGAGTTGCAGGTGCCGGACCTGGAGGTCGGAAACGATGCGGGTTCCGAAAGTGTAAGGCGTGCCGCGGTAGACGATGGTGCGGGTGACGGATTGGTCGCCGGCGAACTCGATGGGCGTGTAGGTGAAGCGCAGGAACTGATGGCCGGCCGAATGGAAAGTGAAGCTGCCCTGGGGGAAGTTCGTATCGGGCATGCCGAGGTCGTGCCGGGCGTCGATGTCGGTGCCGAGGCCGGCGGCTTCGACGCGGAGTCGGGCGGTCATCTGGGGCATCCAGTAGCGGCCCTCGAAGTCTATCGAGCGCTGGGCGGGGGATAGCGTGACGGAGAGGGCGGCGAGAAGGGTGAGTCTGGTGAGCACCGGTGTCGGTGCAGCAACTGCGAGTCCAGGGGGAAATCGGATACGGATTGGGTTTGTTCCGTCAAGGGGACAAACCGCCGCGGAGGCGCAGAGGAGACGCGGAGAAAGGCAAATTGGGTTTGTTCCGTCAAGCTAGGGGGAGGTCACCACGGAGTCACGGAGTGAACGGAGAAAGCACGGAGAAAGACAAATTGGGTTTGTTCCGTCGAGCGGCGGAACGACACTTCGGGCGTATGAGCTTGGCGAGAGGGATATGCAGTTGTCAAAGAACGGTTGCGGTGGACAGGGGATGGCCGCTTTTAGAAATCAAAGGGCGAATCGTCTGCTTGGGCGGCGTCTTTGAACCAACGATCGAGTATTTCCTCCTTCTCTTCCGGGGACAATTGGGTTTGTTTCGCCACTGGGGCTAACGGCTTGGGGAGCTGGGCTTCGGCTTTGGCGCGGGCGGCCTGGAGACGTTCGAGGTCGCGGGTGGCCTGACTCAGGGAGCGCTCGATGCTGGCGAGTTGCCTTTGCAGGCGGCCGAGGAGTTTTTCGGTGCGCTCGAACGCTTCGCCGAAATCGGCGGCGCCGGCTGCGACGGCGCGATCCCAAATTTGGGCTTCGGCGATGCGGAGGCGATCGAGACGCCAGGAGTTGTGAATCAGGCGATCGACGAAGGCCGACTCGACCAGGTCGGCGGGGTTCCAGGTGTCGCGGAGGGCTTGGGCGAAGGCTTCGAATTCTTCGGGGCTTTCGCCGGTGACGATCACCTGGGTAGCATGGATGCCGGTTTTCAGGGCGTTGAAGCGGACGGCTTGCTTGCCTTCGGGCGTGACAGGCCCCTTGGATTTCAGAGAATTCAGTTGGTTTGCGGTGATTTGAGCTTGGGTTGCCATTTCGCGGCACCTCCCATCCTTAGTGATAGCAGGCGCTGTCAAGAAAATCGGGCCTTTTAGTGGTGGTTTTGTTGCAAGCAAAGGCGGAAAATAGTTGTCAACGGGTTGGCCACAGATGAACACAGATGGACACAGATAAGAAAGCGGCAGGCGGAAGCGCCTGCCCCACCTCAGTACCCCAAACTCTTGTTGACTACGTTCATCAGGGGCTCGCCTTTGCGGAAGCGCTCGAATTGGTCGAGGAAGAAACGCATGGCGAGATCCATCCAGTCGGGTGTGTGATCGGCGCAGTGGGCCGACAGGAGGACGTTCTCCAATTTGTAAAAGGGATGGCCGGACGGGAGTGGCTCCTCGTTGAAGACGTCCAGCGCGGCACCCTTGATCAAGCCCTGCGATAGCGCCTGGACGAGTGCGGCCTCGTCGATGACGGGGCCGCGGCCGACGTTAATGATGACGGCCGACGGTTTCATGGCGGCGAATTCGGCGGGCCCGATCATGCCGCGGGTTTGTTCGGTCAGGGGCGCCGCCACGACGATGTAATCGCAGCGCTGGATCATCTCGATGCGCTGCTCGGGCGAGTAAATCTTTTCCACGAGCGGATCGACGTTGTACATGGGCGCGCCGGACCGTTTGAGCGCCAATACCCGCATCCCCATCGGCTTCATCCGGACGGCGCAGGCGCGGCCGATATCGCCATATCCAACGATTCCGACGGTCGCGCCGGAGATCATCGCGATATCGAACGGTTCCCACTCGCCGGCCTGCTGGTGGCGGATCATGCGGCGGAAGTCCTTCGCGAAATAGAGAATCGCGCCGAGGGCGAATTCGCCGAGCGACGGACTGAAGACTCCGCTGGCGTTGGTGAGCGGCACGGGATGATCGACGAGCTCGGGAAAGAGCACAGTGTCCAGTCCCGCAGATCGCGAGTGCACCCACTGTACGCGCGGGCACATGCGGAAGACCTCCCGGAGTAGCGCGCGCGACCCCGACCAGTTGAAGATAACGGTTGCGTCTTGCGTGGTGCGGGCAAACGCGTCGGGGTAGTTCCCCACGGCGAGGCTGGTTTCCGGGGGTAGTTCCTCGAGCATGGCGAGTTGCGGTTCCGACGGATTGGCCAGCACGAGGACTGTGTTATTGTCCATGAGGAGAAAGCTACCACATGTTCGACCTGTCGCTGCAGATGCTCCGGGTTGTTGAGGATGCAGCCATCGCTTCGGCCCGCACGATGGGCATGGGGGACGCGAAACTGGCGGATCAGGCGGCCGTGGAAGCGATGCGGCACTGCCTCGACACGGTAGCGATCGACGGCACGATTGTGATCGGCGAGGGCGAGCGCGACGAAGCGCCCATGCTGTTCATCGGCGAGAAAGTGGGCTCGCGCAATCACGAAAATGCGATTACGGTGGATATCGCGGTGGATCCACTGGAAGGCACCAATCTGTGCGCCACGGGCGGGGCGGGCGCGATTACGGTGCTGGCGGCGTCGGAAAAAGGCGGGCTGCTGCACGCGCCGGATTGTTACATGGAGAAGATCGTGGTTGGTCCGGCGGCGAAGGGCGCGGTCGATTTGGAGGCTCCGGTCAAACACAATCTGAAATGCATCGCGCGACGACTGCAGCGGGGCGTGGACGATCTGGTGGTAGTGGTGTTGGACCGGCCGCGGCACGAGCAACTGATCGCGGACATCCGGAGCGCGGGGGCGCGGATACGGCTGATCTCCGACGGCGACCTTTCGGCGGGGATCGCGGCGGCTGTGGCGGGAACGGGTGTGCATGTGGTGATGGGGTCGGGGGGCGCACCGGAGGGCGTGCTCACGGCGGCGGCGCTGCGGTGTTTGAACGGCGAGATTCTGGGGCGGCTGATCGTGAAGGACGACGCCCAGAAGGAGCGCATGCAGGCGATGGGAATCAGCGACAGCGATCGGATCTACACGACGCCGGAACTGGCTCCGGGCAAGCACCTGGTGTTCGCGGCGTGCGGAGTGACGGACGGCAACCTGCTGCGCGGCGTGCGCTTCTCAGGGGATGGGATGCATACGCAGTCGGTGGTGATGACGTCGACGACTCCGCGGGTCCGGTTCATCGACACGACGCATCTGGAGAACCGGCCGGACGTGAAGGTGCGGTTCCGCTGATCCGGATCGCCGATTGTGTCAAACTGAAACTGAAAGATGCCAGAGTTTTGCAGTTGCGGTGCACAGTTGCCGGAGGACGCGCTTTTTTGTCATAAGTGCGGAAAGCCTCAGCGGGATATCGTGGCGGTGGAAGAGCAGCCTGCGCCCACGTTTTCGACGCCTGCGCCAGAGGTGGCGGCGCCGCGTCCCGAGCCGCTGCCGCTGAATTTTCACAATCCGATCGCGGTGCGGATCGCGATGCTGGTGGCGTTGTGCGCGGCGGTGCTGGGGTTCACTTTCCTCCCGATTCTGAGTTGGCTGGCGGCAGGATTTTTCGCGACGGTGTTTTACAAGCGGCGGACCGGGTCGCTGCTCAATGTCGGCGGCGGCGTGCGGATCGGCTGGATTACGGGCATCATCATGTTCGGGATCTGGACGGTGGTGCTGACGGCGCTGGCGCTGCCGGCGGCGATTTCGGGCAAGCTGCTGACGATGTTTCAGGAGCAGATGAAGAATTCGCCGTGGCAGGATCCGGCGATGCTGCAGCAGATGACACACATGCTGCAGACGGGTGAAGGCATGGCCACGGCGGTGGTCGTATTCTTCTTCATGCTCTTCATTTTCATTATTTGTCTGAGTATGGCCGGGGGGGCGCTGGGGGCCATGCTCGGGCGCGATTAGCCTTCATGGGATTGCGCGAGTAGCGCTTCACCATCGCGACGGCGGCGAAAATCACGGTCATCGAAATGGCTTCTCGGATGCCGAAGTGTTCGCGGTAGAATAGCCAACCCAGGCCGACCGCGACGATCGCATTCACATACGGGTAAACGGAAACGATGGCGACGGGGAGTTTGTCCATCGCATACACGTAGGCGCTGTAGCCGACCAGGGAACCGAAGCAGACGAGATAGAGGAGCGCCATGACGCCGCGCGTGCTCCAGTGGAGCGGCGTTTGCGGGATCAGGAGGGTGAAGGGGGCGAGCATGAGTCCGGCAGCCAGTTGCTGGACGCCGCCGGAGACGATGGGGTGGGCCTTGCCGGCTTTGCGGCGTTGATAGATGGAGCCGAAGGACCAGCCTGCCATGCCGATTTGGAGGATGAGGAAGCCGTTGAGGAGATTGTGGTCGACGGCGTGAGAGCCGACGTCGGGGAGGGCGAGCAGGGCGGCTCCGGCGAGTCCTACGGCCATTCCGGCGATGGTGGGGGCGTGGAGGCGTTCGCCACCGGGGAGCAGGGCTTCGGCGCCGACCATCCAGAATGGGGACATGGTGACGATGAGTCCAGCGATTCCGCTGGGGATGACGACTTCGGCGTAGACGAGGGCGCCGTTGCCGATGCCGAGGACGAGGAGTCCGCTAAAGCAGGCGGCGGCGAGTTCGCGTCCGCGGGGGAGGGGCGATCCGCGGAGGGTTGCGAAGAGGAGAGTGGCGCCGCCGGAGAGGATGTAGCGCACGCTGACGAGCGTGAGCGGGGGGAACGTCTCGAGCGACATGCGGATTCCCAGGTAGGTGGTGCCCCAGAAAAAACACACGGCGAGTAAGGCGAGATAAGGCTTGAAGAGAGGGTGTCGGGACAAAACTCCAGGTTAGCAAAGACGGGAGTTGGGAAAGGGGCCAGGGAACCAGGGGCCGGGGGCCGGGGTTTAGTGGTGGCGCGCTGCGCTTACAACCGCGGCGCCGAGTTGCACATCGGATTTCGACAGTCGGAACCCGCGAAAAACTTGGCAGGCGGAAGCGCCTGCCCCACGTCCGGCTGGATGCCGGATCGGCGAAGCGCTCGAACTCCCGGGTTATGATCTACGGCGCGACACGCGAAGAAGCGATCAGCAATACCGAGAGACTCGGGCTGACCTAAGAGCACAGCTTGATCGCCGCGTCCCGTTTCACGCAAAGCCGCCAAGCCGCGGAGAGCGCAAAGAAGAAGGGCCAAGAACAGCGGTTATCCTACTTCGACTAGTTTGACGATGTGGGCGTTGGGGAGGCGGAGGGAGAAGCGGGCGCCGCCGCCGGGGGCGGAGCCGACCCAGAGGTCGCCGCCGTGTTCGAGGACGGTTTGGCGGGTGAGGGCGAGACCGAGGCCGAGGCCGTTGCGCTTGCCGGCGGTGACGAAGGGCTGGAAAAGTTTGCCGCGGATTTCGGGGGCGACACCGGGTCCCGTATCATCTACGTGGACTAGGACCGAGCCGGCGTCCATCTGCGATGAGACGCGGACTTCCCCGCCCTCGGGCATGGCTTCGATGGCGTTGCCGATGAGGTTGACGAAGGCCCGCTCCATACGGCTGCGCTCGAGCGGGAGTTCAATCTCGGGGGCGATCTCGACAATCAGCGTCGCGTGCTGCGTTTCGGCGATGGAAGCCAGCGATTCGCATGCCGCGGCGGCGACTTCGCGGAGGCGGCAGGGTTCCGGGGCGCTACGTTTGCCGCGGGAAACGTTGAGCAGATCCTGCAGCAGTTCCTGAATTCGGCGCGATGCACGATAGATGTTGCCTGCGAGGCGCTTGACGTGCGCGGGAGGCAGATCGGTATCGACCAGCATTTCGGCGCCGCCATAAATCGCGGCGAGCGGATTGCGCAGATCGTGGACGATGGAGCCGGACAGACGGCCGATCGTCGAGATGCGCTCCTGGCGGATCAACTCCTCGCGCGCCTGGCGGATGGAGGCACACATGGTGTTGAAGGTCCGCGCGAGGCGTCCCATTTCATCCTCGCTATGGACCTCGACTTCGATAGCGTAATTCTGGCGCGCCACTTCGGCGGCGGCGCGATCGAGTTGTTTGACGGGTTCGACGATGCGGCGGGCCAAGAGATATGTCAGCGCAAGGCCGGCGCACATGGCGGCCAGCCATAGCAGAACGATCGTCGTGGAGAGGCCGGCGATTTGGCGATCGGCGCCTTCGAACGATCGCAGAATGCAAAGGTCGGCGACCTTCCTTCCCGAGACATCGAGGAGCGGCGTGCGGAACCAGGCGTACTTGTAGACGCCGTCGCTGACCAAAGCCGTATCTTTGGTGTGGGCGAGGTTGGCGCGCGCGCGTTGCGTGGCGCGCGGATTCAGGGTGGACGCGATCACGCCATCGGGGGTCTCGAAAAGGAAATCACTCCCGGTGGCGTCCTTCAGTTCGTGAGCGACGAGGGCATCGACTTTGTAGCCGGCCACCAACACCTTGCGCAAGTCCTGTCCCTGCGAGGAATCGAAATAGACCGGCGTCACGGTGATCTGATATAGCTCGCAGGGATCGCCGGCCTGGTAGAAGAAGCCCGACGCCTGCAGTTTGGCGACCTCGTGGGGATCTTCGATATGCGCGGGGAATTTCGCGATGGCGCTGCGCACGATGGCCACGCTCTGCGCGAGCGACGGCGAGATGGCGCCGCCGAGGGACGCGAGCACTTTGCCATCCGGTTCGGTGACGAGGAACATGGCGTCGGCGCGCGAGATCTTGGCCCACAATTCGCCGGCGCTGTCTTCGATAGTGGCCTTGTCGCCGGTGCCGATGGCGGAACGGACTTCCTTCATCTCGCTGACGATGCGGCTGACGGAGGCCAGCAGATCCTGCCGCGATTTCCAAAGCGATGTGTACGCCTGGAAACTGCCGCGCACCTCCTTCTCCAGACTGTCGGACATGGTGCCGTTGACATTGCCGAGTACGATCACCATGGTGATGGCGAACAACAGGGTGAGAGCGACGGATGTCGACAGAAGAATCTTGAGGAGAAGCGAGAGACGGGCAAAGCGGGGACGCATCAATGGCCACCCATGTAGGTCCCGCTACCGGTCGACTTGGGATACGGCATGCCGTGCTTGTCCAAATGCTCGGCGGGCACGAATCCGGTCTCGGTGATGGAGATGAGCGGCAGTACGAGTCCGCCATCGGGGACGGTGATGCGGCGCTCGAGGAACTGGAGGTTGGCGGGCAGCGCGCGCTCGTGATAGACGTGCAACTGATACTCGCCGGGGGGCACGTTGGCGATGGTGAATTTGCCGGCCGCGTTGGTCACGTCGTACCACGGCGTGGGCACCACGTCGATGATGGCGCTCATGGTGGAGTGAATATTGCAGAAGACCTGGACGATGCCCGGTTTACCGAAAGACACGGGCTTGGAGGTGCCGGGGGGATAGAGGCCGATATCGAATTGCTGTCCGGCAAACTTGGAAAAGGCGTTGTGGAAGATGGGGTCGAGATTGGGAAAATCCACGGTGCCGCCGACTTGAATAGCGACGACGTGGGGCGTGAAGTGCTTGTTCTGCTGCTTCATCTCGGCGTGGCGCGACACGACGGGAATGTGCTGGTCGCGATCGACCGGCTGGAGCCAGAAGACCACGCCGGAGTAATTGTGCTTACGGGCGGCGGAATCCTGCGAGTTGGTGAGTTCCACCTGACCCGATAAGGTGGCGGCGTGCGCCAGGTATAGGAAGGCGCTAGAAAAGATAAGCCAACGCAAAATCATAATGGTTGTTGATTCGGACACCCTGTCCGATATAGACGGTTCTCATTTGAGAAAATTCCGGCCCGAGTAAAACGTTGGGTGCGATGCGGTAGAAAATGTTCGTGCCATAGAGGGAGTTGCGGTTGACGTCGCCGCGGCCGAGATACTCCTGAGAATAATCCTGACGGCCGGCGAAAAGGTGGACGTCGATGCGGCGAGAGGCGTGCACGGTGAGTTGTCCCCATCCGCCAGCCGTGTCGATGGGCCAGAAGACACGCTTGTAGATTACATAGCCTTGATTGATGGCGCCGGTGCCGAGGTTCGCGAGGTTGGTTCCGTCGAAGAATGCGCCGGTCAATTCCACCTGCCGCCAGGGAATGAACAGCCAGTCGGTGGAAAAGAGATGCGACGGAATGGAGAAGCCGCTGGCGTGCGTGGTGCTGGTGTGAAAGCCGGGAGCGATTTCGAAGCGGCGGTCGGAATCAAGGTTGTAATAGACCTCGTAGCGGCCTTCGAGTCCGGGACGCGTACCCTCGACGCCAGGGGGCAGACCGGTGGTTTCGTAGGGACCGACCTCGCGGGTCTGGACGACGCCCATGCGGGCGCGCAGGCCGGCTTTTTTTCCGAAGGCGAAGTCCTGCTGGACGCGGGCCTGGGGCAGCCAGAGCCAGAGGTTGCCGGTACCGGTCATAGGAGAGACGGCGACCTGCGCCAGCGAACTCGGCTCGCGCGGATTGAAGATCGGCTTCTCGAGTCCGACCATGATGTGGCGCGTCTTCCAGTCCAGTTCGATGGACCCGGTACGCAGGCGCATGAGTTGGGAGAAAGTGCTTGACCCGGTGGCGAAATCCATAAACACCGAGCCGTGGACCGTGCCGCCGAGGAACGTCTTGGGGCCGGTGAATTCGAGTCCGACGACGGTCTGGTGGAAGGTGGCTCCGGCATGATTCGGCCCGGGTTCGACGGCAGCGGTGGGGTAATCGAAGCCGCCGCTTTGCCGCGAATTGAGGAAGGCGTTGAACAGCGCCATGCCGGTCAGACGGATGGGGAATTTTTGCGACGCCTCCACTTTGGTCTGCGCCTGTTCTTCGATGCGCTGTTGCTGGATATCGAGCCGCTCCGGAATGGATGGGACGGCGGGTTCGGCAGCGGGTGTGGCGGGCGCGACCTCGCCGCGGGCGGCGGCCAGTTGATTGCGCAGGTCGCGCACCTGGTCGGAAAGGGAACGATTCTCCTGTTCCAGGCGATCCAGGCGGTCGAGGATACTTTTCAATTCGGGGGACGACTGGGCTTGTGCGGGGAGCACGATGGGAACCAATAACATGGCTCCCAGGCAGGCCAGACTGGCTGTGCTCCGGCGCGCTACTCTAAACGGCGCCATCGAGAAGTTGCTCCATTTTCCGGCGGAGTTGGGCCGGAGAAAAGGGTTTGGGAAAGAACGCGTCGACCCGCAGTTGGGCGATGCGCTGCGGAGTGGCGGGGTCAGTATCGGCGCTCACGACCATGATCGGCATGCGGGAGAGATTCTTGTCGGCGCGGATTCTGCGGATCAATTCAAAACCGTCCATGCGGGGCATATTCAGGTCCGTCACAACAGCGTGTACTGCGGGCCCACCGTTTTTGAGGATACGCAGCGCGTCTACCGCGTTCGTGGCTAACTGCACGGCGACGCCGGGAATTCCCGCCAACGTAATCTCCAACATTGCCGCCGCATTTTCGGAGTCCTCAACAATCAAAACAGGATGGGCTCCCTCGAGTGGCATGGAGTTATTGTCCCGCATCCTAACATACGCAGAACTGTAAATTCTATTACGGCACGAAGCGGTAACCCACCCCGTGGACGGTCAGAAAATGGCGGGGGGCATTGGGGTCGGGCTCCAGCTTTTGGCGCAGCTTGACGACGTGCGCGTCCACCGTCCGGGTATTGGGAAAGAACTCATAGCCCCATACCGAGTTCAGTATCATGTCGCGGGTGAGCGGACGGTCGGGATTATGGAGGAAGTAACTCAGCAGGTTGTATTCGGCGGGAGTCAGTTTTAGCTCCTCGCCTTTGCGGCTGACGATGCGCCGCTCGAAGTCGATCTGGTTACCGCTGAACTGGATGATTTTGCGGGCGTCTGCGGACGAACGGCGCAGGACGGCGCGGATGCGGGCCATCAGTTCGCGGGTACCGAAGGGCTTGACGACATAATCGTCGGCGCCGATTTCGAGGAGCAACACCTTGTCGACTTCGTCGCCGACGGCGCTCAATACGATGATCGGCGTATCCACGCGGGTCGCGCGCAACTGCTTACAGATTTCGATGCCGCTCATACCGGGCAAGCGCAGATCCACGAGCACAAGATCGGGTTTCAGGGTGACTGCCTTGTCGAAGCCGCTTTTGCCGTCGCCGACGAGAACAGCGCGGAAGCCTTCCTGTTCCAACATGACCCCAATGGTGTCGCGCAGGCTTTCGTCGTCGTCGATCACGAGAATTGTCTGCATGCGATTGATTCGATTGTACCCGATCCGCCGGCGATGTCGGCCACAGTACACTGGAGACATGCCTCTCGTACCAGTGGGAAAGGTGTCGGCGCTGCCTCCGGGTGAAGTGCTGGAAGTGCGGATCGGCCATCAGCCGTACGCGATTTGCAACCTGGACGGCGCCATTCACGCGATCGACGGCATCTGCCTGCATCGCGGCGGGCCCTTGGGGCAGGGGCAACTGCACGATGGCCGCGTGGTTTGCCCGTACCACATGTGGGAATTCGATTGCCGCACGGGCGAATACGATTACGATCCGACGAAGCGCGTCGCCACTTTCGGAGTGCAGATCGAAGGCGACGACATTCTGCTGCAGGTGCCCTGAGTGCCGGAACTTCCTGAAGTTGAAACTGTGACGCGGTCGATTGCGCCGCTGGTGGGCCGTCGGATCGTAACGGCGGAATTTCGCTGCCTGCGCGTGCTGCGCGGCGGCGATCCCGATTATATGGCCGCGCGCATTCAGGGCCGGCGGATCGCGGGCGTGAAGCGATACGGCAAGTTCATCCTGGTGTCGCTGGAAGGCGGTGGATACCTGATGATCCACCTCGGCATGACGGGTCGACTGCTGCTGGGCGGAGCGGCGGGCAAGCATACGCACGCGGTGCTGACGTTCGATCGGGGAGTGCTGTTGTACGACGACAGCCGTCAATTCGGGTGTCTGGAATTCAGCGAGGAATTTCCGGCACGCGTGGCGCGGCTGGGTCCGGAACCGCTGGAGATTGAGTTCGAGGAGTTCGCCAGTCGTCTGAAGCAGCACAAGATGCGGATCAAGGCGCTGCTGCTCGATCAGAAATTTATACGAGGCGTGGGCAACATTTATGCGGACGAGGCGCTGTTTCGCTCCGGCATTCACCCGATGGCGCTGCCGAAACGACTGCGGCGCGAGCGCGTGCGCGCTCTTTACGACGCGATTGTGGCGGTGCTGACGGAAGCGATCGAGGCCGGCGGGTCGTCGATTTCCGACTATGTGGACGCGGAAGGGCGGAAGGGATTCTTTCAATTCAGCCACCGCGTGTACCAGCGGACGGGCGAGTACTGTCTAAATTGCGGGACGGCCATCCGGCGGGTTCTTGTGGCGCAGCGCTCATCGCACTACTGTCCGCGGTGTCAGCACCGTTAACTTTCCAAGCTGGATTGAAACCCGATCTTCCGGTTGCACGTCGTATGTGTTGCAACGACACAGATTTGCGTTGCGAAGCCGCAAGTTGGCTGCTTGGAACTGCCCTTTCTAGGGGATAATTCAATTAGTGTGCACATTCCGCAAAATTAGAGGAGATTTCTGACGTGAGACGCATTTCGCCATATCTACCGCTGCTATTCGTGCTTGCCTGCTACGTTCCGATGGCCAGCGCCCAAAGCTCATTCGATATCAATGTCGGATTCGGAGCCATCCAGGATTCCGCCGCCAAAACGGGATTGGATCAGAATCTCAACAGTTGCGCGCTCAACAGCACGGGTTGCACGAAAACACCGTCGTTGAACAGTTTCGTCATCGGCCTCGGGGGCGATCTGATGCTCTGGAAAAAGTTCGGCGTGGGCGCTGAAATGAGTATTCAACCCGCCAAGCAGACGTACGTGGATCTGACTTCTTCGGCGGCATCGGCCGGGCTGAGCACGCTCTCGCTGGACTCGCGAGTGACGTTGTACGACTTCAACGGAATCTTCGAACCGGTGAACACGAAGAAGGTCGCGGTTAAGTTGTCCGGCGGCATCGGCGGCGCGAACATTAAATTCTATGAAAGCGGATCATCGAGCAACTCATTGATCGGTTCGCAAAATTTCTCGCAGTATTTCGGAAGCTCCAATCACTTCCAGGTGCACGGCGGGATCGGCGTGCAGATCTATCTGACCGACCATGTTTACGTGCGTCCGCAGTTCGACGTTCACTACGTAAAAAATCTGTCGCAGTTTGGACACAATGCAATTACCGAGGAGATGGTGTGGTTGGGATATAGCTGGGGCGATCGCCCGTAAAGCTTCATGAAATGATTTAACAAGCCGGTTCCTCACGATGGCGTGGGGAATCGGCCTTTTTTGTTTACGGCAGACCCCGCCGTCCTCCGTGCTAACTTTAAGAAAGCACGCCAACCAGGAGGGTCTATTGTTGCGCATTTCACGCTGGAGCACGGGTATACTCGCGCTCTGCCTCTGCTCGGTACCGGCCTGGACACAGGTGACCGCGTCCATCTCGGGTACGGTCGAAGATGCATCGCACAGCCCGGTGGGCGGGGCGAGCGTGAACGTGAAGAGCCTGGAAACGGGCGCGGCACGATCCGTCGTTACCAATGAAAACGGGCAGTATCGCGTGACTTCGCTGCATCTCGGACCGCAGGAAGTGAAGGTGGAGAAGACGGGATTCCGCGGGGTGGTGCGGACGGGAGTGAACCTGGGGGTCGGCGAGGAAGCCGTCGTCAATGTGCAGTTGGAGGTCGGCGAAGTAGTTGAGTCGATCGCGGTGTCGGAGCAGGCGCCGATCGTGAATACGACCACGGCATCGACGGCGGGGGTGGTGAGCGAACAGCAGGTCAAGGATCTGCCGCTGAACGGCCGCAGCTTCGACAATCTGATCACGCTGAATCCAGGGGTCATCAACTACAGCGCGATGAAGAGCGCCAACACCAGCACCAGCGACGGCAACACTTTCACCGTCGCGGGAAGGCGGACGGGCGAGAATTTATTTCTGCTCAACGGCGTCGAGTACACGGGGTCGAGTCAACTGGCGATCACGCCGGGGGGCACCAGCGGATATCTGCTGGGGATCGACGCGGTGCGCGAGTTCTCGGTGATGACCGACACGTACTCGGCCGAGTATGGAAAGCGCGCCGGAGCGCAGGTCAACGTGGTGACGCAGTCGGGGAGCAATACGGTACACGGGACGCTGTTCGAGTTTCTGCGCAACAGCGCGCTGGATGCGCGGAGCGCGTTCGCCCAGACGTCGTTCACGCCGCCGTTCCGGCAGAATCAGTTCGGTGGGGCGATCGGCGGACCTTTGAAGAAGGATCGCTGGTTTCTGTTCGGCAATTACGAGGGGTATCGTCAGGCGCAGACGCTCAGCAGCGTGAGCGTGGTGCCGGATGCGCAGGCGCGACTCGGGCTGCTGCCCAACAGTTCGGGCGTGTATGCGCCGGTAGCGAATCTGGATACGCGGATGCTGCCGTACACGGCGTTCTGGCCGGTTGCGAACGGACCCGAATTGATGGCGGTGCAGGCGAACGGCTCGGTGCTGCCGAGCGGCACGGCGTTTTCGTACAACAATCCGCGGCAGTCGATCCACGAGAACTTCGGGACGACGCGCTCCGATTATATGATCGGGGACCATGACTGGTTCTCGGCGGCGTATACGATCGACGATGGCGACAGCCTGATCCCGCTGGCGGATCCGAATTTCGCGTCGGCCACGGCGCTGCGGAGTCAGGTGGCTAGCGTGCAGGAGTCGCACGTGTTCTCGCCGCGGCGGTTGAATAATTTCACCGCGGGATTTTCGCGCGCGGGATTTCAGCTCAGCTCGTCGATACCCGGACAGGTGCCCAATCTTTCTTTCGTCAACGGCGCGGGTCCGGGAGGCATCGTCGTGGGCGGCGGCATCACGACGACGGGTGGCAACAACACGATCACTTCGGCGGGACCGAATAACGCGGCGGGTGTCTGGAACCGGCGCAACCTGTACACGGTCGCCGACACTTATCAGATCATGCACGGCCGCCACCAGATCAGCTTCGGGGTCTGGTTTCAGCGCGTGCAGGACAACGAAGACACGGCGTCGCGGCAACTCGGGCAGGCGACATTTACCAGCCTGACGACGTTCCTGCAAGGCACGGTCAGCAGTTTCCAGGCGGTGCCGTCGGCGAATGAATTGGGATGGCGGAGCCTGTTCGGCGCCTGGTATGTGCAGGACGCATTCAAGGTTCGCCGCAACCTGACGATTCAGGCCGGCATCCGCCACGAATTCACCACGGGCTGGAACGAGGTTGCCGGGCGCGCGGCCAACTACATTCCCGATTCGAGCGGCACGCTGCAAACGGCGCCGCGGGTCGGCGATTCGGTGTTCACGCAGAATAACGCGAAGAAGTTGTTCGGTCCGCGAGTGTCGGTGGCATGGGACGTGTTTGGCAACGGCCGCACGGCGGTCCACGCGGGCTTCGGAACTTACTATTCGCTGATCGACGATTTGAGTTTTCTGCTGAACTCGCTGCCGCCTTACAACGGCGCGTTGACGTACACGGGGTCGCTGTTCTCGTTTACGCCGATCGCTCCCGGCGCGACGCCGCCGCCCACCTGCGGTCCGGGCGTTCCGGCTCCGTGCTCGACGTACGCGCCACAGGGCATTCAGGCCGACGCGAAAACGCCGGCGGTCGCGGAGTGGAGATTCACGGTGGAGCAACAGTTGACACGACAGATGGCGTTGCGGGTGGCGTATGTGGGATCGCACGGGTATCACGGATTGTTGAGTATCGACCCGAATACGGTGGCGCCGCTGATCTGCACGGCGGCGGCGAGTTGCACCGCGGGCGGTACCGGCGCGGCGCGTAGCACCGTGGCGCAGGGTACACAGTACATTCCGGTCGTGCCGTCGCGGCCGAATCCCTATCTGGGCGCGGGCTTCTTCTGGTACACGGAGGGAAACAGCAGCTATAACGCGCTGGAAGTGGACGTGAATCGGCGATTCAGCCGCGGGCTGGAGTTTCGCGCCAATTACACGTGGTCGAAGAATCTCGACATGAATTCCGGGCTGACGGGGGCGCAGGCGCAGAATCAGGCGCAGATGATTTTGAACCGCTTCAATCCGAGGATGGATTGGGGACCGTCGGCGCTGAATGTGCGGCAGCAGGCCGGACTATCGCTGCTTTACGAGCTACCGTTTGGGCGCGGGAAGCAGTGGCAGGACAGGATCATCGGCGGATGGCAGGTGAATGCAATCGCGACGCTGCTGAGCGGGTTCCCGTTCACGCCGCAAATCGGGTCTAACCGGTCGGGCGACGGGGATACGCGAAATCCCGACCGGCCGTCAGTGAATCCGGCGTTCGCGGGTCCGGTGATTTTGGGGAAGCAGGGGAAGTGGTACGACCCGAATGCGTTTGTCCTGCCGGCGGTGGGGACGTTCGGGAATGTGGGGCGCGGGGTGTATGAGGGTCCGGGGATGTCGGATTTGGATGTGTCGTTGTTCAAGCGGATCGTGCTGACGGAGAAGACTTCGCTGCAGTTCCGGGCGGAGTTTTTCAATGTGATGAATCACGTGAATCTCGGAACGCCGAACGCGACGGTGTTCTCGGGGACGGCTTACAACGCGGCGGCGGGGTTGATCACGACGCTGGCAACGACGCCCCGGCAGATACAGTTTGGATTGAAGTTGACTTGGTAGTGGGGATAGTGTCGCTCCCTCACGGTCGCGGTTCCGTTGGATTCGTGTGAGCGGGAGAGGGCGGCAGCGCAAAAAGAACCGGCGGCAAAGACCGCCGGCGTTACCGGGGAGGTCGAGCCGGAGCGGTGAAGCGCTAGAAAATCAGGCGGTCTTTTTTGGCGTCGATTTTGGCGGGGTCGATGCCGGGGACCTTCTTCAGGTCTTCGATCGATTTGAAGGGGCCGTTTTTCTGGCGGTAGTCGATGATGGCGGCGGCTTGGGAGCGGCGTAGGGTGAGGCCGCTTTCGAGGTCGATGGCGCGGGCGGTGTTGACGTTGATGCGCGGGATTTCCTCGGCGGCATAATGGGCGGCCAGGTAATCGACGACGAGTTGGTACTCTTTGTCGGTGCCTTTCGCGCCGAGGCTCACCATCTTGTCCATGGTGGCCTGCCAGCCGGCGCGATCCTGCCGGAGCGAGATGGAGCGATCCAACTCATGGCATTGCGAGCAGATCCTTTGCGTCTCGGCCTTGCCGGGTCCTTCGGGCAATTGGCCCCACGCAGTTCCGGCGAACAGAAGCAGTACGAGTGTCCTCATAATATCAGTGCTCGATGGGGAAGCCGAAGGCGTATAAGGTGCCATCGGATGTTTCCAGATATAACTGGCTGCTGCCGCCGGAGAGTCCGCCGCCATGGACAGCGCCGGCGATCGTCTTACCGCTGTTCCATAGTTCCTTGCCGGTCAGTCCGTCGAGCGCGTACAACACGGCGGGGCCATCGCCCGTCGAGGCAGTGAAGACCACGCCATTGACTACGAGCGGAGTGAGCGGCGAGGCAACGTCGCGCGAGGTCCAACCGCGCTCCAGCGAAATCGCGCCGTCGTTGTCAATGAGTTTCCATGCGCCGATCGCACCCGTACCGGAGACGAGCAGCCAGCGCGCACCTGCGGGGTCCACCCACGACGCCAGTGCGCCCGAAGCGGTTCCCGATCCGGCGTTTTCCAGAATCGGCGAATCGATCGCGGCGGTGTCGAACAGGCGAATGCGGCCATCTTTCGCGGCGGCGGCAAGCAGCGTCTTGTCCTTGTGCTGAAACATCACTGGGGAAGTGGAGAAGGCGGCGCCGGGGGCGGAGTAGGCGCTTTTCACTTCGAGAGTCTTCGCGTCGAGCGCGACGATTCTGCCTTGAGTGGTGGCGACGTAGAGCGTGCCATCGGGACCCAGCGCGGGCCCCTCGGATCCGGCGATATCGCCGCCGTCCGCCTTCCAACTGAGGACCTCTTTCGTCTGCAGGTCGAGCGCCCAAATGGTGTCCGGCGCGCCCCCGCAACCCTGCCTGGTCGCGGCGTAGGCGATGTTGTTGTTAACCACGGTCAGAGCTTGTACGTTCGACCCCGCGGGGACAAACGCCACGGCAGGATCGGGCTCATTGCCATTCGAGATCCAGACGGAATGAAATTTGCCGTCGCGGGACACCGAATACACGTAATCGCGCCGCACTCTCGGCGGTCCTCCGAACGCCGCGCCCCGACCGCGTCCGCCGGGGGGTGTGCCCGCGGCCAATGCGGCAGCCGCGCGCGCCTGCAGTTCGGCAATAATGGGCGCTCCCTCGTCGGGCTCACCGACGCCGCTCTTGGCGAAGTTGGTCCGGCCAGCGCCGCGACCAGCGGGCGGAGCCGTGGGAAACGCCGTCGTCACGGAACGGGCCAGTCCCGCGAGCATGCCGCCTGGGCATAGGGGTGGTCCGGCCTTGGCAGGCGCGGTATCGAACTGTTTGTGCCACTCGATGTGGCCCAAGTCGGTATCCAGAGCGAAGAGGTCGTCGCCGTTCCCGGCCAGAAAACCCATGGCGCGAAATCCGCGATAACCGATATAGCGATCGATCACCGCGACGGGGGTGAGCGGGTAGCCGCCGAGTCGCAACTTCCAGAGGAAGTCGAAGCCGGGAGACTGCAGCCGGGTCCGCGAAATTTTGGGGTCGGTGCGGACCCAGGAGGAACGCTGCGCGTCGGCGCCGGCGGTGTTCCACTGCGCGCATAGCGGCATGGCAAGCAGCAGAGCCGAAATCGTTTTGCACATGGGAGAAACTCCTGCACGTTTCATTTTGCCAGCGCCTCCGAAATCGCCTGTTCCGCGAGCGGGGCCATGACGCGATAGCCTGCTTCATTGGGCAGCAGCCCGTCGATAGTCAGATCCTTTTTGAAATCGCGGCCGTCGGCGAGGGACGAATAGTAGTTCAAATACACGGAGCCGGTGCTCGCCGCATAACGCTTGATCCAGCCGTTCAGGCTGATGATTTTGCCCTGGGGACGCAGTCCCGTCTGCTTGCGGACGCAGTCGCAAACCGGCGTCACGGATGCGAGGACGACGCGAATGCCGTTGGCTTTGGCCAACTCGACCATCGACATGAAATTATCCGCCATGGTGCCTTCGGTCGAGGGTCCTGTAACGCTGGCCAGATCGTTCGTGCCCGCCTGGATGATGACGACGCGGGGTTTCAGATTGATCACATCCTGGCGGAAGCGCACCAGCATTTGCGGCGTGGTCTGTCCGGCGATGCCGCGATTGAAATACGGCTTGCCGGGGAAGAATGGCTGCCAGTTTTCGGTGATCTGATCGCCCAGAAAGACTACGCGATTTTCGCCGGCCTTGGGTGGACGGACTTCGGCGTCGTCGCTGCCGTAGCGGGTCAGCCCGGCCCAATCGGTGAGCAGTTTGTGAAGCGCCGCCGGGTCCTGCTGCGCCGCGGCGATGCCGCACAGGATGCAGAGGACTGCCGCCGCACGCGTGACGATCGATCGCATGCGGTTATTTCTTGATGCCGAAGCAGTAGAGCACGCTGTCGAAGGTCGCGATGTAGACGCGGCCGTTGGCGACGGAGAGCCCGCTCCAATGGTTCCACTTTTCGATCTGTTCGCCACTATTCCAGAGCTCTTTGCCGGTCTGCGCGTCGAGGGCGTACAGGACGGCGCGGGTCGAGCCTGGGATGCGCTTCTCGGCGACATCGTCGAGTCCCACGTCCGGATAGGCCTGCTCGGTGTCTTCGCCGTTGCCGTACGCGAACACGATGCCGTTGGCGATGACCGGCGGTTCGGCGCGATTCATGTCGCGCGAAATCCAGGCGGGCACCAGCGTGGGCGTGCCGTTCTTCTCTTCGACCTTGAACGCGACGATGGCGCCATCCCTCACCGTGCCGTGCTCGATGGGCGCGTGGAACTGCGAATGCTTCTTGCCCCAGATGGGCGTGAGAACCCAGCGCGTGCCTTTGGAATCCTCCCAACTGGCGAGCGAGCCCCAGATGCCGGCCGAGGCGAAGTTGACGTCCTCATTGCAGAGCAGCGGACTGCGATACATGGGGGTGCGGTGATCGTCGCCGCCGATGGATTCGGTATCCATGAGGTACATGCGGCATTCCTTGCCGGCGTCGGCCATCAATTCTCTGCCCTTGTAGTTGAAGATCGCGGGCGTGACCTGCATGTCGAGGTCGCGCTTGACCAGCCACTCGGCGTTGGATGGACCGTAGTAGTCCGTCAGTTCGAGGGCCTTGGTCTTCGGATTCTGCTGCACGCCGATGATGCCGTTGCCGTAGATGCCGTTCTCGGGATCCCAGCGGCCATCGCCCGTGCCGGTGTACATCACGCCTTTGGAACTGATGGCGGGCCCGGTTCGCCCCCACATGCCGCCGCCGGCCGGACCCCAGGTGCCGACCTTCTTGGTGGCGAGGTCGTACGCGTACACGATGTTGGGATTGCCGCCGCAACCTTGCGCGGTGTGGGTGTAGATGACGTTGTTCCAGAGATTCAGCGCGTACGGTTTACCGTTCGGCGGCATAAATTTCGAAGGCGGCGCGACGTCCTCGCCATCGCCCGCATTCAACTGGTGCAGCATGCCGTCCCAGGAGGCCGCGTAGACGGTGTACTTGCCGGGCGTGCCGGAGGGCGCGATCACCGGAGTGGCGGTGATGCCGCCGGGACACAGGATGTCGCCGCGCTGGCCGGGGCGCACAGGCGGAATATACGAACTGACGAAGTGCTTGTTCCAGAGCACGGTTCCCTTTTCGACATCGATGGCGTAGATGTTGTCGGAGACGCCGGTCTCGATCGCGATCTGCTTTACGCCCTCGGGAGTGTTGACGCGCTCCATGATGAGCGGCGGAAAGAGCGAGTGCATCTGGCGCGGCTCGTTATCGAGCTTCAGCTTCCAGAGAAGCTTCATGCCGCCGACGTTGTCGAGCGTGAGGATCTTCTCGTCCTTCTGCCAGCCGGTGCGTTGCGAGTTGCCGCCGTCAGTAAGCCAGTCGGCGCCCCAACAGGTCGCGCACACCAGCACGGCGGCAATCGGGATGGCTATTCTTCGCATCTACTTTTTCCCTTCGACCGGGTAGCCCTGCCACACGTATTCGAGCGCTTCGGGCAGTGTCTGGCGCTTCACCGCGCCATCGGTGTGGCCGGCATTGCGCGCGAAAACGAACTGGTAGTGGTAGCCCTTGGCGGCCAGCACTTTGGCCATATTCTCGTTGGCGACGACCCAGTCGTGCATCTCGTCGCGCATGACGTTGGGGTTGTAGAGGTCGCGGTCGCCGACTTCCATCCAGAGGCGGATGGGCTTTTTGGGGCTGTTGGGGATGAGGGTGCGGTGGAAGTCCCACGCGCCGCCGGGGGTTTGCGGATTCCACGGATACTGCTGATTCACGTACGTGCCGGAGTACGTCAAGACGCGATGATAGAGCTCGGGGTGATACCAGGCCATGATCAGCGCGCACGAGCCGCCGGAGCTGCCGCCCATGGTGGCGCGGCCTTCGGGGTCTTTGGTGAGCTTGACGTTGTACTTCTGCTCGACGAGCGGGAGCACTTCCTTCTCGACCCACTCGGCGTATAGGCCGGACATGGTGTCGTACTCGAGGCCGCGCTGGCTGCCCTGCGCGTCGCCACTGCCGTTGCCGATGGAGATGGCGATCATCGCCGGGACTTTTTTCTGGGCGATCAGATTATCGAGAGTGGTGAAGAGGAGGCGGTCCGGGCCATCCGCGCCGATGATGAAGGGCGCCGCGGTGCCGGGCACGTACTGCTTGGGCACGTAGACCGCGAGCCGGCGCGTGTACGGCGCAGGGTGGCTGGTGGTGACGTCCAACTTGGCCGCGTTCTGCGGGTCGGGCGTGCCGAATGTGCCCCTGTCGCGAGCGATGCCGGGGTAGATCTTGCTGTCGGTGGACTCCATGGTGAAGTCGTAGACGGCGCCCTGGGGGACGCCCTCCTGCACGGTGCTTTCGGGCGCCGGGTTGTGCGTGGGGCCGAGGATGAAATTGCCGTCCGCGGTGGGCGGGGCGTTCGTGCCGTCGGGGAGATCTTTGGCCTGGACGTATCCGGGGGTGTTCGGATCGCGCGTCGGGGGCCTGGGGGGCGTGGGACGCTGCGGTTGCGCCTGGGGCGGGGTCGCGGGGGACTGTGCCGAAGCCAGGCCAGCAACAAGGCTGATCGAGAGCACAAGGCTCGCAAAACGGGACATGGGGGCTCCTTTGTTCTGAGTGCTGTCTCCGATCTTACATCAAGCTGCGGGGGCGGGATGACGTTCACCGCGGAGACGCCGAGAACGCGGAGGAAGCGCCGAGTGGCGACCCCGTTTGGGAAGAAACCAGTTTGGCCACAGATGAACACAGAGGAACACAGATCGGTTGAGTAGCTAAACTTGACTTCCGTCCGGGGGAGCGGGTACGCTCCGCTCTATGACTCCTCAGGCGAAGAAGCCCATCCGAGAAGCGCTGGCGGCGGGGGAAGGCGTGGTCCGTCTGGCCCCGTGTTGGGTGCCGCGCTCGTTCCTCATGCCGGGGGGCCGGCTGAAGCTGGATCCGCGCGACCTGTACATCCTGGGCGGGCATCGCGGCGGGATCGACGAGCGCTGGTTCTCATCCACGACGAAGGCGGCGAATGGTCCGCTGACCGCGCCGGATGAGGGCCTGAGCTACATCGAATTTCAAGGGAAGAAGATGCTCTTGAAAGACGCCATTGAGTCGGATGGCGACCTGCTTCTGGGCAAAGACGTGATGGCGCGCGAGGGCGGCTGGAACCTGCTCTGCAAGTTCTTCGACAACCTGGGGCCGATTCCGCATCATTTGCATCAGACCGACGAATTCGCGGCGCGGGTGGGACAGAAGGGCAAGCCCGAGGCCTACTACTTTCCGCCGCAATACAACTTCAAGGACAACAATTTCCCGTACACGTTTATGGGCCTGGAACCGGGGACGACGCGCGCGGACCTGCGCCGGTGCCTGGAGCGCTGGAACGAGGGCGACAACGGAATCCTGTACCACTCGAAGGCGTACCGGCTGAAGCCGGGGAGCGGGTGGCAGATCGATCCGGGGATTCTGCACGCGCCGGGGTCGCTGGTGACGTACGAGCCGCAGGTGAATTCCGATGTGTTCGCGATGTACCAATCGCTCGTCGAGGGGCGGACGGTGCCGTGGGACCTGCTGGTGAAGGACGTTCCGCCGGAGCACCATCACGATCTCGATTACCTGCTCGACATGCTGGATTGGGACGCGAACACGGATCCGGAGTTCGCCAGTCACCGGCTGTTCGAGCCTCGTCCGGTGCAGGCGGTGGACGCGATGGAAGAGGCGGGGTATCGGGAAAACTGGATCGTGTTTTCGACGCAGTATTACTCGGCGAAGGAACTGACCGTGTTACCGGGACGGACGGTCACGATCAAGGATGCGGCCGCGTACGGGACGATCCTGGTGCAGGGGTACGGGCAGGTTGGGAAGCACGACGTGGAGACGCCCACGCTGATCCGGTACGGGCAGATGACGAAGGACGAACTGTTCGTCTCGGCGGATGCGGCGCGCGAGGGCGTGACGATCGCGAACAAGAGCGACGCGGAGAATCTGGTGTTCTTGAAACACTTCGGGCCGGGGAATCCGGAAGCGCCGTCGTCGAAGAATTAGCATGCCAGAACTTGCACGCCCCCGCTCGCTCCCGCGACGGAACTTTCCACCGCCCCGTGCGTACAGCATAATGGTATAGCCAAGACTTATGACAGCCACAACCAGCCCTCACCTGGGCCAGATTCACTCGCTTCTGGCGGATCGAGGCTACGAAGTCTCCGAACCAGCAGCCGATACACTGAAAATACTGGAAGTGCAGAGCGGGGTCAGCCTTCAGGCTGTACTCCAGGGCGAGATCCTGTTTCTCTCGTTGCCCTGCATCACGGTGCCCGAGTCCGCCATCACACCCGAAATCATGGGCCTGATGCTGGCGGCCAACAACGGCATCTCCACGTCCCACTTCCAACTCAACGACGTCGGCAACGGCAAGATCACCATCACGCTCAACAACTTCTGCAAGCTGCAGGACCTGGGCGCCGACGATGAGGACGATATCCTCTCCTGCGTACACTTTCTGCTGGTGGATGTGATCGCGGCAAAACACCTGCTGTCCGATCTGAAAGGATAACCGACGCATATGGCATTTCTATCCGATATGTTCAGCCGCCTGGGGCGCGTGGCGCGCGGGCAGGCCAATCAGGGAGTGGGCGCGATCGAAGACGCGACCTTCGAGGCCACGGTCAATCAGACCGTCGCCGACATGAAGACCGAACTCAACAACGTGGTTCGCGCTTCCGCCATGGCGATGAGCAACTATAATCGCCTCGACGCCGAATATCAGAAGTACGTCAAGCAGTCGCAGGATTGGAAGGACCGCGCCGGCATGGCCCTCGACGCCGGCAACGAGGATCTCGCCAAGAAGGCCCTCGCGAAAAAGGCCGAGAGCGACAAGCAGGTCGCCAGCATGCAGCAGGCCGTCGACGCGGCCCAGGCCACCAGCGAGAAGCTGAAGAGTCAGGTCGGCGAGCTGAAGCGCAAAATCGAGGAGGGCGAACGCACCGCCACCACTCTCGTCGCGCGCAAGAACGCCGCCACCGCGCAGCGCAAAGTATCCGAAGCCATGGCCGGAGTCGCCGGCGCCGATAACGCGTTCTCCGCGCTCGGCAAGTTCGAGGAGTCCGTCGCCCGCGAAGAGGCCACCGCGAAAGCCTTCGACCAGCTCGCCTCCGCCGGTAAGGATGACGACCTCGAAGCGCAGTTTGCGCAACTCGGCACTCACTCCGTCGATTCCGAACTGGAAGCTCTCAAGCGCGAGCGGCAGAAGCCCTCGGCGCCTTACATGCCCAAGGAAATCGCCGCACCCGGCGACAGCCTGACCACCGGCACAAAAGCCGGTGAAAAGGCCAACGCCTAGCGGAACCAGATGGTCACCCTAACGCTGGAATTGATTCTTGGCGTGCTGCTGGTGATTGTTCTTATGAATCTCTTTAAGAAACACCCCACGCCCCCGGCCCAGACAGGACCGGTGGAAGACCTGGCCAACCTCAAGCCGACCGACGCCCGCCCCGGAGATGCCATTTCGATCTCCGGCGTGGGCGACGACATGACCGACCTGGATTTCACCGCCGACCGCTCCACCTGGGTTCAGGCCGGAGCGCGCCAGTGGTCCGAAGTGTCCGGCCCATACAAAGGCCGGCGCGTCTCCATGCGCGTCTCCAACAACGAAGAAATCGAAGTCGCCGTCCACACCGACCCTCGCAAATTGACCCTCGAAGACCTGGGGCTCAGCGAGGAGGATCTGGGGCAGATGGACGAGCGCCAGAATACCGCCGACAACTTCGAATTCGACGGCCGAAACTGGCTCTACGTGTTGAGCCGCGAGGCCCAAGCCAAGCGCAGCGACCTGCCCCAGCCCGAGGGCTATTATTACTGGGAATTTCGTGAGGACAATGGTCCCAGCCTGCTGACCATCCGCAAGTCTGAAGGAGAGCCGTTCACCATTACGCTCTTCTACGGAATTCCGGCAGCCAATGTGACCATTTACCGCGGCCGGAGCTGAGGCCGGCCATTATGAATCGCTCTGCATTGAAATTTTTCGCAATTCTCCTGGGCGTGATGATGGTCGTAGTCCTGTTCGCGGGACTCGACGGTCTCCCGCGCACCGTGCGCGCCCAAATCGACGCCGAACGTACTGCGCTGGCCACCGCGCAGAAGCAACTCCAGTCCGCCAGGGACGAAGTCACGCGCGAAGTACAAGCCGATCCGGCTCTCTTCGGCAGCGTGATGGCGGCTCGCCAGTGGCCCATCCAACTCACGCAGGACCAGACCACGCTGCAATCGGCCGCGCGCGATGTCGACGAACTCACCCGTCTGCAGAAGGCCAATCGGCGCGGCGACCAGAAGCAGGTCGAAGCGCAGCTGTCCCGCGAGCGCGCCTCCCGCGAGCAGGCAGTACGCGACGCCTCGGCCGTGCAGAAGGACGCGGTCCACTGGGTCGACATGAAGAATCGCCTGCCGCAGACGCTGCAGGCCATGGACGCCGACTACAAGGCCGTCCACAGCTTCGATTTCACCCCCGTCGCCGCCGTCGTGACGAAGGCCGAGGGCGATTGGCCGCAGAAAAAGTCCGACCTCGACTCGCGCATGACGGCCATGAAGTCCGCCATCGCGCAGGATGACGAGCTCTGGAATTCCACGGCCGCCTCGCGCAAAGCTGCCGCCGTCGGCGATCTGTCCCACGTGGAGTTCGGTCCGCTGATCTCCGCCGCCGATGCCCTGCACACCTCCGCCGCCGATCTCCCGGCAAAAGCCACCGAACTCAAAGCGCTCAGCGGCCAGCTATACAACTCGTGGGACAAGGTCCTGGTGGACATGGAGACGCGCGGCATCGGGTCCGACAAATCTTACGACCAGAAAATCCGCACGGTCAACACGCATCTCGCCGACGCTTCGTCCAAGACCGGCGACGTCACGTCCGACGAGAAATGGGTCGTCGTCCCGCAATCCACGTACAAGGCCGAGGAGAAGGACCTCGGCATGGCCATCGAGCACAAATCGGCCGGCCAGTACGACGTCGAAGCCGACAGGGTCGCCCAGCCCGCCGGCTTCGCCTATGTCGCCCCGCCCGGACAGTCGAATCAATACGGCCATTGGGAAAACAGCGGCGGCCACAGCTTCTGGGTCTTCTACGGCCAGTACGCCCTCATGCGCGACCTGCTGTGGAACCACAGCTATCGTCCGATCGACCCCTACGAATACAACGGATATTACAGCTCTCGCCGCAGCGGCCAGACCTACTATGGACAGGACGCGGCGTCCGGCGCATCCCGCTACGGCACCAGCGGGACCGCCACGCAGGAGCGCTACTCCGGCAGCACCTTCGCCAAAGGCGGCGGCTTCAAGGACTCGAAATACGCGTCCAAAGCCGGCGGATATCGCGATTCCCGCTTCTCCTCGCCGAATGCGAAAGATCCCAACGCCGACCACGGCGCCCGCACCTTCGGCAACCATTCCGGCGAACCCCGCGTGAGTCCCCCGCCTTCGAGGTCGTACCGTCCCAGCACGCCGCGCCCCTCGTTCCGTCCGCCAAGTTCCGGCCGCAGCTTCGGAAGACGGAGGTAGCACCGGCGGTCTTGCCGCCGGTGCTTCTATGTTCGTTCGCCTAATCTGCTGGAACGAGGATCTCGCCCGCGAACGCCACGCCTTCCTCGAATCCGCGGGCTTCAAAGTGGAATCCTCCCGACCCCCCGCCGGCGCCATCATCGGCCACATCCGCGACCTCGCCCCCGACGTCGTCCTGATCGACCTCGACCGCGCTCCTTCCCACGGACTCGCCATCGCCACCATCCTCCGACAGTCCAAATCGGCCCGCCTCGTTCCGCTCGTCTTCGCCGGTGGCCTCCCCGCCAAAGTCGCCGTCATCCGCAGCGCCATCCCCGATGCCGTTTTCTCGTCGTGGGAAAAACTCCCCGCGGCCCTGAAGAAAGCCGCCGCCAACCCCCCGATCCTCCCCGTCCGCCCCGCCCCATACATGCACAAGTGGGCCGGATCCCCGCTCCTCAAAAAGCTCGACATCAAGCCCAACCTGACCGTCGCCCTGGTCGCCGCCCCCGAGGGTTTCGAGGACCTCCTTGGCGAACTCCCCGACGGCGCCACCCTCCAGACCCGCATGACCAAGGACACCGCCCTCGCCATCTGGTTCATCCGCTCCAGGCGCGAATTCGAAGTCACCGCCGATTACCTCGGCGCGCGCCTCCAGAAGGGCCTCTCCGCCTGGATTGTCTACCCCAAACAGACCGGCCGGTTCAAGGTCGATTTCAACCTGACCCACGTCCGCGCCACCATGCTCGAAGCCGGCCTCGTCGACTACAAAGTCTGCGCCGTCGACGCCGACTGGACCGCCCTCAAGTTCACCCGTAAGAAGTGACCCCGCCCGCCCAACTATACTGAAAATAACGGCCTCGTTCGAAGCATGGAACCCGCACGCTGGAAAAGTACCGCGACCTATGCCGGCCTGCTCGCGCTGGCATTCGCCGGCGGTGTCGCCGCCAGCTACAAGTTCGGCGGACAGCTCGACAATTTCGCCTACGACCAGATGGTCCAGGCGTACCGGCCCAAGCCCTGGTCGCCGCAATCCGTCATCCTGGCCATCGACGAGCCGACTCTCGCGCAGTACGGCGGTATCTCGGGCATCCGGAAGCCGCTTGCCGACGGCCTGCGCATCGTCTCCGCCGCCCACCCCAAAGCCGTCGCCGTCGACGTCATCCTCGCCGACAACAAATCCAGCCCGCAGGACCGCGCCATCGACGCCGCGCTTTCCGATTCTCTCTGCGCCAATCGCAACGTCGTCCTCTCCGCCGAACTCGTGAAGGGCCGCTTCGAATATCCGCTGCCGCAGTTCCGCAAATGCGCCGCCGCCGTCGGCCACGTCTACGCCAATCAGAATGAGGACGATTCGCGCGTCCGCGACATCCTCCTCGACAAGTCCGCCAGCAAAGTCCGCCTTTGGGCACTCTCGCTCGAAGCCTTCCGCCTCAGCCGCGGCGCCGAGATCGTGGAATCGTCCGAAGGACCGCTCAAGATCGGCAGCACCACCATTCCCATCAACTACGCGCTGTGGGAGGACAAGTCGCGGCGCGAAACCGACGGCCGCGTCATGCCCGTCAGTTTCATCCCCCACGATTACCCGCAGATCCCCGAGGTCTCCCTCGCCGGCCTCATCGATCACCCCGACCTCGCCCGCCAACTCACGGACAAAGTCGTCTTCGTCGGCCTCACCGCAGTCACCGAACTCCACGACCGCCTGTTCACGCCCAAGGATTTCAAAATCCCCACCAGCGGCATCGCCATCAATGCCGAGGCCTTCGAAACCATGAACCAGGGCAATTTCATCACCGATATCCTGCCCTCCCGCGTCTGGTTGTTCAGCCTCTTCCTCCTCGTCGCCGCCGGACTCTCCTTCCGTTACCTCCCCGGCTGGTGGGCTTATGCCGGAGGACTAGCCGTCCTGGCCGCTTCCATCGTCGCGCCCTACGTCTTTTTCACACACCTGCGCATCTTACCGGTATCGATGCCATTTCTGGTCGCGTGGTTCGGCGCCCTAACCGCCGCCACTTACTATCACCTTGTTGTGCGTCGTAACTGGCGCATCGAGCAGGCATCGCGGACTCGTTACCAGCAGGCCATGCAGTTCGTCACCCATGAGATGCGCACCCCGCTCTCCGCCATCCAGGGATCGAGCGAACTCATCTCGCGCTTCGCCCTCACGGAAGAGAAACGCAAGCAGGTCGCCGACCTCATCAATTCCGAGTCCAAGCGCCTCGCCCGCATGGTCGAAGTCTTCCTCAGCGTCGAGCGCCTCTCCGCCGGGCAAATGGAGTTGAAGCGCGAACCCATTAACCTTAAGGAGATGGTCGAGATCTGCGTCCACCGCGGCCGTCCCCTGGCCGAACGTAAAAAGATCGCCGTCCAACTCGAGCCCATACCGGACGACCTCATCTTCACCGGCGACCGCGAACTCATGGAGTATGCCTGCTACAATCTACTTACTAATGCGGTGAAATATTCGCCGCGCCAGACCCAGGTCACGATTGCCACCAGGCTGGATGAACGCCACATCCGCATTGCCGTGAAAGACCAGGGAATCGGCATGGATCAAAAAGAAGTCAAACAGATTTTCCAGAAGTTCTATCGCACAAAAAGAGCGGAAGAATCGGGCGAGTCAGGCACCGGAATCGGCCTTTCCATCGTCCAACAAATTGTGGAACAACATAGCGGCACGATCGAGGTTACCAGCCAGCCCGGCGTGGGCTCCTGTTTTACGCTCGTCTTGCCGGTCAGCGTCCCCTCGGTGGCGGAACGACATTAGATGCAGACCTTACTGTTAGTTGAAGACGACCCGGCACTGCAGATGACCATCCAGATGGCGCTGGAGGCTCAGGGCTATTCCGTCGACGCGGTCTCCACCACCGGCGATGCCAAGGACCGCCTGGCCGAGAACCCCTACCCCATCGTCATCTCCGACATCTACATCGACGAAGGCACCGGCCTCGACGTGCTGAAAGCCGCCAAGGACCGCGACCCCAACTGCGCCGTCATCCTCATGACCGGCCGCGGCACCATGGAAACCGTCATGGCCGCCACCCGCGGCGGCGTCTTCGATTACATCGCCAAGCCCTTCGACCTCGACGTCATGCTCGACGCCGTCGTCCGCGCCGAAGCATCCCTCAAGGACGGCGAGCGTGAGTTCGAAGAGGAAGAACTGCCCGAGACCGAGATGATCGGCAACTCCGCCGGCATGGTCGAAATCTACAAGGTGGTCGCCCGCGTCGCGCCCACCGACGCCACCGTCATCATCGAAGGCGAAACCGGCACCGGCAAGGAACTCGTCGCGCGCATGATCCATCGCAACAGCCGCCGCGCCGCGCAGCCCTTCGTCCCCGTCGACTGCGCCGCCATCTCGCCGCAACTCATCGAGAGCGAACTCTTCGGCGCCATGCGCGGCGCATACACCGGTGCCGACCGCGACCGCATCGGCGTGTTCGAAGCCGCCAATCGCGGCACCGCCTTCCTCGACGAGATCGGCGACATCGAGTCCGAGTTCCAGGTCAAGCTGCTGCGCTTCCTGCAGGAGCGCGAAATCCGCCCCGTCGGCGCGTCCCGATCCAAGGAGGTCGACGTGCGCGTCATCGCCGCCACCAATCGCGACCTGCAGCGCATGACCGACGATGGCAAGTTCCGCCTCGACCTCTGGTACCGCCTCAACGTCGTGCGCATCGTCATGCCGCCCCTCCGCGAGCGCCGCAACGACATCCCCGTGCTCGCCCGCTTCTTCGCCCACAAGTACAACAGCCGCTACAACCGCGACGTGCGCCTGATGGATTCCGGCGTCAAAGCCCTCCAGGACTACACCTGGCCGGGCAACGTCCGCCAGTTGCAGCACCTCATCGAGCGGCTGACGATCCTATCCGACCGCATCGACGCCGACGCCGTCCACAACGCTCTCACCGTCATGGAATCCCGCGAGAAGACCGTCGACACCCTCGCCGATGCCGAAGAAGACCAGATTCGCCGCGTCCTCGCCGCTACCGGCGGCAACAAAAGCAAGGCCGCCCAACTCCTCGGCATCGAGCGCAAAACCCTCTACCGCAAACTCGAACGCATGAAAGAGTCGTAGCGTAGGCCTCCGGCCTGCGATCGCGAGCGCAGCGAGCGCTACTAAACCCCGCCCCTGGCCCCCGGCCCCGGTTTTTCCCCAACCCCCGCCCCCTAATCCCCTTCCCCCCTTCCGCCGATACTTCCCCTAGGATGATCGACCTCCACAGCCATGTCCTCCCCGACCAGGACGATGGCGCTCGCTCGCTCGAAGAATCGCTCGAAATGCTCCGGATCGCCGCCGATTCCGGCACCACCGACATCGCCGCCACCGCTCACGCCAATCACCAGTACGCCTTCGACCCCGCCGCCGTGGCGTACAAACTCGCTTGCCTCCGCGACGCCGCAGGCCCGTTACCCCGCATCCACTATGGCTGCGAATTGCACCTCACCGCGGAAAACATCGCCGCCGCTGCGCGCTCCCCCGCGGACTACTCCATCGCTCAATCGGGCTACCTCTTGATCGAGTTCCCCGACCTGCAGATTCCGCCCAACACTCAGGACATCCTGCAACGCCTCGTCGCGTCCGGACTCCGCCCCATACTCGCCCACCCGGAGCGCAATCCGGCCCTGCAAAAGACGCATCGCGAACTGAAGAAGTGGATCGACCTGGGCTGCGCCGTCCAGATTACGGCCCAATCGATCACCGGCGCGTTCGGCTCCGGCGCGCGCCTGGCGGCATCGGACTTCCTCCGCCGCGGACTCGTGCATCTGGTCGCCAGCGATGCGCACGATCCCACGCACCGGCCGCCCGCCCTCAAAGAGGCCCGCCGCTGCGTGGAAGATCGCTTCGGCGCCCCCGCCGCCGACTTGCTCTTTAAAGAGAACCCCGCCGCCATCCTGGCCGGCAACGCGGTAGTCGCTCTCCCTAAACGATGGTCCCTATGGTGACGCCGTCCCCCACACCTGCTTCACGGCCGCCGTAAACTTGTCCGGGTCCGGCGTCTCCAGCAATACCGTTGTGCCGTTTCCCTTACCGGGCAACAGCACCAGTTGCTTGCCTTCGGCCCAGTACATCCGAACGTTTTGACCGCCAGCCAGCCGGAACGTGCCGGCCTTATAGTGGCCGTTCGCGAATCCGTTGGTCCGTTCCACCGGCCGCCACTCCGGGTCGCCAGCGAAACTCACCACCCGCATCCCGCCGACATCCACATTCGCCCGTGATAGAGTGACCGGATAGAAGCGGTCGTGAATCGTGAGCGCATCGCTCGTCAACGTGTAGCTCGGCGGACCCGGCGAATACAACAACGCAAACGCCACGACGATCAGCGCCACCAGCCCGACCGCGCCGCCGATGATCATGCCGATACATCTCGGTGAACGGGACTGATCGTGAGGCGCCGCCCGGTTCATGGGAGCCTCGCTCACCGGAACCGACGCCCGGATCGCGGCCAGGAAACCCTCGATATCGTCAGGACTGAACAGCGCCGTCTTCGAGCCGGTAACCACCACCACCGAGCGCTTCCGATTCGTCAAATACCACGTGCTCTTCCCCAGCTTTGTGGTGCGGAACAGCCCGTAGTATCCGAATACGCCGCCGTTGCCGAACAGGCGGATGCAGCCGTTGAAATCGTCAGACGTGGTTTCTCGGACCTCGCGCACATCGTCCAGCCGGATGCGCGCCTTGCCGGCCAGTCGATTGACCAGGATGGCCCGGTTCTCCACCTGATACCCCCGCGGCGACCAGGCAAATGACAGCAGCACGATCAGCGCCCCGACCGCCAGCGCCATGCTGCTCTGGCTGGCCAACGCTACCACGGCGAGAATGCCGATAATGGCAGTGGAGATCACCTTCACTGCCGCGTCGTACGACACCGAGAAGTACATCGCGATTCCAGCTTAACTCTACTAACCGCCTGACCGGCGCTCGACTTCCTCGCGGTAGACCCTCTTCAGCCGCTCCACCCGGTCCACCAGCCCCAGGCAGATGTCCGCAGGACGTAGCGCCCCCAGTTCCCGATCGCTCAGATTCTCCAGGTGCGTCTTCGAGTTGGCTTCCAGCTCCGCGTTGAAAATCTCCTTGTCCAGGATCGCCGTGGCCCTCAGGCTCAACGCGCCCGGAACCATTACCTGGTACTCCATATAGGTTTCGCGCTCCCGGTCCGCGTCGATGACGTTAATGTGGCTGGGAATTCCCGCAGCGCGCAGCACGTCGCACGCCTGTGCCGCTTCGGGAGCCGCCACCACGCCCGGCGGCGCCGAAAAATTGCACGCCATGGCCGCCGTCTCCAGCCAGTCCGGATCCTCTTCGGGCGGATGAAAATAGTCTTCCATTTCCCCCTCGACAGGTTCGCCCGATTCGCTCAGGTTCCTCTGCTGAATTTCGTGCTCCAGGCACTCCCGCGCAACCTGCGTCAGGTCGGCCGGATCCATGTCCAGCAGTTCTTCATCCGCCAGCGAGGCATAGTGACGCCTCAGTCCTTCCTTATCGATTTGCATCAGTCATATACTATCTGCAATCAAAAGCTAAAGAAATCTCCGCGCCCCGCCGATAAGTGTAATCAGTACACGACTACGGAGGTCTTATGAGGCGAATCGCCTTTCTTTACATCGTATTGAGCACCGTTTGCTCGCTGGTTGCCGCCACCAATCCGATCGGCATGGCCTTTTCCGGCGGTGCATTTCGGGTAGATCATTCCCGCGTTCAGGGGAATAGCACCTTATTCGAAGGGACCATGATCGAGACGGAGTCGTCCATCTCCGAGCTACATCTGAAAACCGGAGTGCAGGTGGAATTAGGCGCCGAAACCCGTGCCATCGTGTATCAGCGCAAGCTGGTGCTGGACTATGGCCAATTGGAATCCGCCGCGGCTTACGATGTCGAAGCGCGCTCGCTCCACATTGTGGGTGCGACCCCCGAAGCGCTGGCGCGTATTCAGGTGCGCAATCAGCGCAACGTCCAAGTGGCCGCCCTTCGCGGCCCGGTCCGCGTAACCAATTCCGCCGGCATCCTGGTCGCCAGCATTGAAGCCGGCAAGTCCATGAGCTTCGAGCCGCAGAATTCTCCCGCCGAGACGGCAACCCGCGTCAGTGGATGCCTGCTGTCGAAGAGTGGAAAAACCATCCTGGCGGAGCAGACAACCAATGTCATTCTCGAACTCCACGGCGTCGGGCTCGAAAGGGAAACCGGCAATCGCGTGGAAGTGAGCGGCACCGCCGTTACCGCATCGCAAATCGTGAATGTCACCGGATTCCGCCGGATCGCCGCGGGAGGCTGCACCGCTGTCGCCAAAAAGATCGGCGCTACCATTCCCCCTGCCTCGACCGCGGCCGGAGCATCGACCGGCACCGGCATCGGCACCGGAACCGTGGCCGTCATCGGCGGTGTCGCCGCTGCCGCCGCCGTAGGCAGCCTCGCCGTAGTCGGCGCTCTCCCCGGCCAATCCAATTCCTCCACTGTTAGTCGCTAAGACGTTTGTCCTCCAACTCGGGCTCCGGAAAATCTCCCGGGGCCCCTTCTTATCTGTGTTTATCGGTGTTCATCGGTGGCCAATCCTCTTACCCCTAGCTGCAGTACTCCATCACCACCACAGTGATATCATCCGACTGCGCCGCGTCCTCCGTAAACGTACTCACGCCCGCCTGAATAGCGTCATGAATCTCGCCACAGGAGTCACTCTCGTGCGCCACCAGTATCTCCCGCAAGCGCTTCTTCCCGAAAAACTGCCCTTCGTTATTCGCCGCCTCCGTGACCCCATCGCTGTAGATGACGACCTTGTCGCCATGCACCAGTTGGTATTCCGCCACTGCGAACGACGCGCCGTCTACCAGCCCTACCGGCATCCCGGTCGTTTCCAGTTCCTGCATCTGCCCACCCGGACGCACGATCAGTGGCGGACAATGCGCTCCATTTACATAATGAAGCCGGCCGTCCCGCTTCACCAGACAGTAGAAAACCGTCGCATATTTCTCCCCGCCCGTCCGCCCTAGCAGAAATCGATTCAACTGCTCGATCCGATGCTGCAGTGCCTCCGGATGATCCGTGGCCGTAATCAGCGCGCCCTGCAATAGTGATGCCAGCAGCGCCGAACTCACGCCCTTCCCCGACACATCCGCCACCACCGCCGACCAGCACGCCGCATTCACCGGGGTCACGTCGAAATAATCGCCGCCCACTTCGTGCGAGGCCACGCTACTACCCGCCGCCCGCAGCCATCCCGCCGACGGCAACTTCCCCGGCAACAGACTCTGCTGAATCGTCCGCGCCAGCCGGAGCTCTTCTTCCATCTGGTGCTTCGTCCGCTCTTCTTCCAGCAGCCGCGCATTCTCCAGCACCGTTGACGCCTCGATCGCGAGCGTCTGCAGCAGTTCGCGATTTCCGCCCGCCAGGTCCGCCGCCGCCACCTTGGAATCCATGTACAGCAGTCCCACCGTCTCCGCGCCGGTCGATAGCACGCTCGTCGCTTCACCCTGCCCGGTCCGGATCCGCACCAGCGGCACGCAGATCACGCTCCGCAGTTCCAAATCCGCCACGCTTCGCTGCGGCCTCGTCTCTTCCTCGCCGAGCGGATCGAAATTCATCGACAGCAGTTCGCGCCGGTGCTGCAGCGCGCGATGCAGCAATTCCCGCGGAACCCGGAGATCGCTTTCGTGCAGTTTGTGGCCCGTGCGGTGCCGCGCCACTCGCGTCTCCAGCCCGGTATGCGACCGAAGCAGCAGAAATCCACGCTCCGCCCCCGTGATCGTCAGCGCCGTGTCCACGACCGAGGCCAGCACCTCATCCACCGAAAACGAACTCTGCAGCGTGCGCGCCAGATCCAGAATCGCCCGCAACTTCGCCATGTTCGAGCCGATACCCGGGATCTGCGCCTTCTCGTTCGCCCCGGCGGCCTCCATCAGCCGCTTCAATTCTTCGCCGTCGAGCGCAAACGTCAGCCAGTACGAATCGTGCGCCCCGAACTCCAGCCGGTCGGAATTCTGCAACACGTGCCGCTCCACCTGCGTGCCGTTGACGAAGGTGCCATGCCGGCTGCCGCTGTCTTCCAACACATAGCTGCCGTCCTCCACCACGATCCGCGCATGCATGCGCGACGCGCGGCTGTCCCGGATGATGAGGTTGCTGTCCGGCGATCGCCCAATCACAAAGGGCACAGGTTCGAGCGCAACCCGCGTCCGGTGGCCGTTCGGGTCGGTGACAATCAGCGACGCCGGCTGTATGCCGGACTGCGGCGCGGGCGTTGTCGTCATTTAGCGACTGCGCGGCCGGCTGCGTTTGCCCGCCGCTGCCCTCTGCTTCGGCTTCGCTTGTTCCGGCGGCGCGGGAAACGTGCGTAACTCTTCCACTTCCCGCGCCCGCAGCGTCTGGCAATGCGCGCAGTACCCGCCCACTTCCGTCCTCGCCAGCAGGACCTGAAAACCGAAGTGGCTCTCAATCTGTTTGCGCAGCCGTTGCAGTGGTTCGCCGAAGAATTCTTCCACCTTCCCGCAGCGCAGGCAGATTACGTGAGCATGCTCCTGCTTCAACCGTGTCTCGTAGTAGTGCTGGTCGCCCCCGTAGTGCATGAGGTCCAACTCATCCACCAGCCCGCCCGCTTTCAACATCTTCAGCGTGCGATACACGGTCACCCGGTTGAGTTTCGGGTCCTTTTCCTTGGCCATCTGGTAAAGCCGTTCGGCATCCAGATGCTCGCCCGTTTTGTCGATAAGTTCCAGCAGAATCTGGCGTTGGCGCGTGAGCCGCACCCCTCGCTCTTTCAGCGAACCCTCAATCGACTCGAGCGCCATAAGTAAGGAGTCTCTATTCTAGCAGGGCCGGAGTCGCGCCTCCGGTTTTCGACGTTGACGCGTTCCGCGGGTTTTTCTTCCAAACAGAATCAAGGACTTCCAGATCTGAATTTCGGAGTCCAGCCCCCTCGGCAGCTAGATTGGAGTTGTCTGAGAGAAAGAGAGACCAAACATATGGCTTCACCCGCTCAAATCACCGCAAATCGCGCCAATGCGCTCCTGTCCACCGGACCTGCCACGCCCGAGACAAAATCCGCCGTTCGCCACAACGCCATCAAATACGGCATTCATGCCGAATCACT
>Ga0105240_10001295_pt1 | contig 43234 bp, 34 predicted proteins | sample KBSC54metaG_FD_80426 | JGI IMG/M metagenome (GOLD analysis project Ga0105240, IMG submission 80426) | Corn rhizosphere microbial communities from Kellogg Biological Station, Michigan, USA - KBS C5-4 metaG | ecosystem: Host-associated > Plants > Roots > Rhizosphere > Soil | place: Michigan, USA... | reverse complement strand
CCAGGAGAGAGCTGGCTGAGGCAAGTCTTCAAAGCTTCGCGCCTTTGCTCCCTCTCCCCTGGCAGAGCCAGGAGAGAGCTGGCTGAGGCAAGTCTTCAAAGCTTCGCGCCTTTGCTCCCTCTCTCCTGGCAGAGCCAGGAGAGAGCGGGCTGAGGCAAGTCTTCAAAGCTTCGCGCTTTTGCTCCCTCTCCCCTGGCAGAGCCAGGAGAGAGCGGGCTGAGGCAAGTCTTCAAAGCTTCGCGCCTTTGCTCCCTCTCCCCTGGCTTTGCCGGGGGAGAGGGTTGGGGTGAGGGGGCGCTCTTGCCCGCCGTTACCGCTTGATAAAGCCGCCGACCGCCAGCAAGCCACCCACCACGATAGCCGCCACTCCTGCCCAGGACGGCAGGGCCTTTTCGTGCGACGCGGTTATCTTGGCCGATCCTACCTGCAGCAGGGTGTCGGTCTGTTTGTATCCGCCGTGCCCCAACATGATCCAGATGCCGGCACCCAGCAGAAGGATGCCAACGATGATGAGTCCTGCGCGCATAGCGGTGTTCCTTGAACGATCCGGGTGCACCGATCATAGGGGGCAAACGGCCGCAACGAAAACTATCCGGCAGGACTCGATAAGCGGCGGTACAGCGGCGTCAGGGAGCCAGGCGCGCGAACAGCAGGCCATGGGGTGGTAGTTGGGCGTGCCCTTCGCTGAGCACGCCTTCGTACAAGCCATGACCTTCAACGACGGTGGCGTTGAGGAGGGCGGCCAATGTCACATCGACCGGTGTGGCGCCGAGATTGAACATCGCCAGCACCGTTTCGCCCTGGTAGCTGCGTGTGAAGGCAAGCACGGGCTCGGGCGTGTCGATAAAACGGATGTCGCCCCAACGCAGCGCCGGCTGTTGATGCCGCCACTGCATGAAGCTGCGAAAGCCATGCAGGGCGGAATGCGGATCAAGCTCCTGCCGCGATACAGCCAGTGCACGATGATCGTCGGGTACCGGCAGCCAGGGCTTGCCGCTGCTGAAGCCGGCGTTGACGCTGTCGTTCCACGGCAGCGGCGTGCGGCATCCGTCGCGACCCTTGAAGTTGGGCCAGAAGGTAATGCCGTAAGGATCCTGCAGCGACTCGAACGGGACCTCGGCCTCGGTCAGGGCGAGCTCTTCACCCTGGTAGACACAGACCGAGCCTCGCAGCGAACACACCATCGCAGTGAGCAAGCCAGCCATGCGTACGGATTTGTCGCCGTTGCCCCAGCGGCTCAATACGCGTTCGACGTCGTGGTTGGAGATCGCCCAGCATGGCCAGCCTTCGCGCATCTGCGCTTCGAGGTTCTGCACCGTGCCGCGAATGTATTGCGCACTGAAATCGTTGGTGAGCAACTCGAAGCTGTAGCCCATGTGCAGGCGCTTGCCGCGGGTGTACTCGGCGGTAGTGGCGAGCGAGTCTTCCGACGAAATTTCGCCCAGCGCAACCGCGCCTTCATACCCATCCATCAACCCACGCAGCGCTTCGAGAAAAGGAATGTTTTCGGGCTGGGTGTTGTTGAAATAGTGGTACTGGAACGCATACGGATTGTCGGGGCTGAAACCGCGTCCAACACGTTTGTCCGCTGGCTTGGGCGGGTTGTCGCGCAGGAGCCGGTCGTGGAAGCAGAAATTGATCGCGTCCAGGCGCAGGCCATCCACGCCCTTGTCGAGCCAGAACTTCACATTGTCCAACACCGCGTGCTGGACATCGACGTTGTGGAAATTGAGGTCGGGCTGCGACGTGAGAAAGTTATGCAGGTAGTACTGGCCACGGCGCGGTTCCCATTGCCAGGCCACGCCACCGAACAGCGACAGCCAGTTGTTGGGCGGCGTGCCGTCTTCGCGGGCGTCGGCCCAGACGTACCAGTCGGCCTTGGCGTTGTTGCGGCTGCTGCGGCTTTCCTTGAACCAGGCATGCTGGTCGGAGGTATGGCTCAACACCTGGTCGATCATCACCTTCAGGCCAAGCGCATGGGCCTTGGCCAGCAGGCGGTCGAAATCCTCGATGGTGCCGAACATCGGATCGACCGCGCGGTAGTCGGCAATGTCGTAGCCGAAGTCGGCCATCGGCGAGCGAAAGAACGGCGCGATCCAGATCGCATCCACGCCCAACCCTGCGACGTAGTCGAGTTTTTCGATGATGCCCGGCAGATCGCCCACGCCATCGCCGTTGGTGTCCAGAAAGCTGCGTGGATAGATCTGGTAGATGACGGCTCCGCGCCACCACGGTGCATCTCTCATTCGTCCAACCCCTTGCCTGTCCTTCCCGTCGCTACCGATCCGAAGGGGAGGCAGCTTCAATGTGCGGCGCAGCTTAAACGCTAGGCCCGGTTCCGTTGCGCTCTATGCATACGTATTCAAAAAAGCGGGTTATTGCGTCGCAGCAGCGGCGGATCACAGGCGGTGCCGTCTTGACGGCTTCAGCGCAGCAGGATTTTGTCAAAGGTGCACAAAAAAAAGCCCCCATGAATACGTATGCATGAAACTGTTCTGCCCTATGGCGCCGCCCTACCATGCGCCGCACGCCGTCATGGCAGAAAGACACATGTCTCGCGGTACGGGTTGCCGACGAAGACAGCCAATAAGCGAAAAACCTCTGGGGAGGGGAACGAAGGTGATACTGAAACGTAACGTGATGGCCCTGGCGCTGGCATCGGCTGGCCTTTGCTTCACCGCCGGCATCCATGCCGCACCCGCCGATAACGGCAATGGCAGCGCTGCCCCGGGCGCCGCCCAGGACGCGCAGACGACGCAGAACGCGCCCACCAAAGACAACAAGAAGACCGACGACACCACCTCGCCGAAGCAGTCGGCCGAGCTGGCCAAGAGCCTCGAAGGCATCACCGTTACCGGCTATAACGCGGCGATCGAGAAGTCGATCGACTATCAGCGTTACGCCGACACGATCCAGAACGTGATCACCTCCGCCGACATCGGTGGCCTGCCGGACCAGTCGATCGCCGATGCCTTGACCCGCCTGCCGGGCGTGTCGGCCGAGCGCATCGCCGGCCAGGCCTCGCAGGTCAACATTCGCGGCCTGTCGGGTAATTTCATCCAGACTACGCTGGATGGCCGCGAGCAGCCGTCGACCAGCGGCAGCAACTACATCCAGTTCGACCAGTACCCGTCCGAGCTGATCAACATGGCCACGGTGTACAAGTCCTCGCAGGCATCGCTGATCGAGGGCGGCGTGGGTGGCACCATCGCGATGGAAACGGCCAACCCGCTCGACAACAAGAAAGACCAGTCGCTGAACGTGGATGCGCGCGGCAGCTATACCGGTCTCGCACACAACGTTGCCGGCGCCAACGCGCTGGGCTATCGCCTGAGCGCGGCCTACCAGGGCAAGTTCCTGGACAACACGCTGGGTGTCGGCCTGGGCGTGGCGCAGATGTACCAGCCGCACGTGTCCGAGCAGTTCGTTGGCGAGGCGTATAGCTCCACGCCGCAGCAGCTCAACGTGAACTCGCCGCAACAGGGCTACCTGTCCCAGGGTCTCCAGTTGCAGCAGAACGGTGGCGAAGAACGTCGCACCGGCTACCTCGGCACGGTGGTGTGGAAGCCGAGCGACGAGCTGCAGATCACCGCCGACAGCTTCTTCTCCAAGTTCAAGAACGAATCCTTCGGTTACGGGTTCCGTTCGCAGAATTTCTACAACAGCAGCGCGCAGATCACCAACCCGGTGTTCGGCCCGAATGGCTCGGTCATCGGCGGTACGGTCAGCACCAATCCGGCGGGTGTCGGTAATCCGCAATTCTCCAACGAGACCACCGCGGACAACTACAGCACCATCACCAATGTTTTCTCCGGCGGCCTGAACCTGAAATGGAACAGCGGGCCGTGGCATATCGATGGTGACGTCTCGCTCTCGCGTGCGCAGAGCCACGAAATCAATGTCGACACCACGGCCGATCCGTATACCGGCCTGGGCACGGCCAACCCGCAGTTGGCTCCGCAGTCGCTGACGTACCTGTTGACTGGACGCAGTGTCGGCCAGGTGTCGTTCGGCAACCCGGGCATGTACACCGATCTCAGCCAGATGGCGCTGTCGCGCTACGGTGTGTATCCGTACGTCTACCACGATCGCACCAAGGCCTTCCGCACCAGCGTGAAGTACGACCTGCCCAACAGCTCCATTTTCTCGGCGCTGGAAGCGGGCATCTACATGAACAACCATACGTACAACGCCGATCGCAGCGTGTACGAATACGGCTCGGAGTGGAACTCCAATCCGTCACGCGGCCAGCCACCGCTATCGATCAACAGCAGCGATGCTACGACAACATGCTGGAAGGGTTCGTTCGGTGGCTTCCCGTGCTTCCTGGCGCTCAACGGCCCTGGCATTCTTGCCTCGCACGGCATTACCGCCAATCCGGTCAAGGACATCAGCAGCGCGTACAACTGGACCTATGTGCAGAGCGGCCAGGTCGACCAGAAGGTTCGCGACCTGTTCTTCATGGCGGATATCGATACGCAGCTGCTCGGCCACGAGCTGACCGGCAATATCGGCATGCGCGTCTCGCATGATTCGCAGTACAGCCAGGGCCTGCAGCAGGTCGGTAATGGCGCCGGTATCCCGATCACCGACGGCAACGGTTTCACTAGCAGTGATTTCGCACCACTCAATATCGGCCGGAAGTACACCGATTATCTGCCGTCGTTGAACCTGATCTATCACCTGACCGACAACGACCAGGTGCGCTTCTCGGCGGCGAAGGTGCTGTCGCGCCCGCCGATCAACTCCATGCTGGCCGGTTCGGGTTCGTACATCACCAACAACAACACGTACAACATCTACGGCGGCACCAGCCCGTTGCTAAACCCGCTGCGTGCGCAGCAGTACGATGCGACGTACGAGCACTACTTCGACGATTCGTCGGGCGCGATCACCGCCGGTGTGTTCTTCAAGCACATCAAGTCGTTCATCCAGCAGGTGACGTACAACAACTTCAACTTCGCCTCCGTCGGCATCACGGTGCCGATCGATCCGAACACTGGTGCGCCGTACCTCAGCGGTGATTACCAGACGGCATACAACGCCAAGGGCGGCGATCTGCGCGGTCTGGAAGTGGCCTTCACCAAGACCCACTTCCTGCCCGGTATCTGGTCCGGCATCGGCGTGGATGCCAACCTGGCGTTGACCTCCAGTTCGGTGAAGAACCCGTCCAACCTCGGCGGCCCGACCCAGATGATCGGCCTGCCGGGCCTGTCGCAGCGCGTGGCCAGTGCCGCGGTGTTCTATGACCAGGGGCCGTTCTCGGCACGTGTGTCTGCCAACTACCGCTCGCACTTCGTCTCCGACACGCAGATCGCGGTGGACAACCAGCTGGTGGTATTTGCATCGGAGCTGGTGTACGACTTCCAGGCCTCGTACAACATCAACGACAAGCTGACGGTGGTCTACCAGTTGCTCAATGCGAGCAATCAGCCGACCCGTACGTACTTTACCAATCAGCAGCAGACCGGCACGATCCAGTACTTCGGCCGCACCAATTACCTGGGTCTTCAGTTGAAGCTGTAAGCCGTTACTCTCGCATCGGCGTTCGAACGGACGCCGATGCGCTGCTCGGGACACTCGCCGTGTGGCGGCGACGCTCCTGAAACACACAAGGGAGCGAAGCATGATGCGTTACCGGTTGCTGGCAGTCCTGACGGTTATTTTCTCCCTGGCGCTTGGCCCGGATGTCCGCGCACTCCCCTCGACATCCGTGGCCGATGCGCCATTTTTATCCAACGAAGCCACGCATACCGGCGTGTGGTACGAGATCTTCGTACGCGCCTGGTACGACACCAACGGCGATGGCATCGGCGACCTCAATGGTGTTACCGCCAAGCTGGACTATCTGCAGTCGCTGGGTATCAACGGCATCTGGCTGATGCCGATCAACGCCTCGCCGAGTTATCACGGCTACGACGTTACCAACTACGAAGCGATCAACCCACAATACGGGACGATGCAGGATTTCGAACATCTTGTTGCCGAAGCGCACAAGCGCGGCATCCAGGTGATCATCGACCTGGTGATCAACCACACCAGCGACAAGCATCCGTGGTTTGTCTCCGCGCTCGACCCTCATAGCCCCTACCGCGGTTGGTATACGTGGGCGGGCCCGACGACCGACATCAAGGAAATGAGCGCTACCGACAGCCCGGCATGGCATACGCGCGATGGACAGACCTTTCTCGGCGACTTCAGCCGTGGCATGCCCGATCTGAACTACGATGATCAGGACGTGCGCCACGAGATGGTCAGGATCGGCCAGTTCTGGTTGGCCAAAGGTGCCGATGGCTTTCGCCTGGATGCGGCACGGCACATCTATGACGACCTGAAGAGCGATACCGACAAGCCGGAGACCATGCTCAAGAACGCGCTGTGGTGGACCGAATTCCGGCGGGGCCTGCAAACGGTCAATCCGAATGTCTACCTGGTCGGCGAAGTAAGCATGCATTCGCCCGACAAGCTTGCACCCTACCTGAAGCCGCTCGGCTCGGTGTTCAACTTCCCGTTGGCCGAGCAGATGATCCTGAGCACGCAGAACGAGCAGGCCGGGCCGCTCAATCAATTGCTTGCTGACACCTATGCGGCTTTCCACAAGGCTGCCGGCAACGATTTCACCGATGCGCCTTTCCTGTCCAATCACGATCAGGAGCGTGTGTTCAGCCGCCTGGACGGTAACGTCGATCACATGCGCGTGGCGGCTGCGATCCTGCTGACCCTGCCGGGGCGGCCGTTCCTGTACTACGGTGAAGAGCTGGGCGTGCTAGGTCGCAAGCCAGACCAGAACATTCGCGAGCCCATGCGCTGGGAGCGTGATCCGCAAGCTGCCGGCGAGAGTCGCTGGGAGCCGATAGCTTCCGGGCAGGGCGGTGAGGTCTCGGTGCAGGCCGAACAGGCCGACCCGCATTCGCTGCTTAGCGTCTATCGCACGCTTATCCACTGGCGCACCCAGGAAACCCTGCTCCGCGATGGCGATATTCGCGTCGTCTCGTTGCAGAATGCGCATGTCGTCGCCTATGAGCGATTCATCGGGGAGCGTCACGTGCTGGTGCTGCATAACCTTTCGGGCCAGTCCCAGTCGGTAAAGTTGAAGCATAAGAGTGGCTATCAGCGTATCGAGCTGCAAAGCGGTAATGACGCCACCTATGTCAAGGAGGAGCTGGACTTGCCGCCGTATGCGTCAGTGGTTATGCAATGACGGCCTGGCGGGTTGCAAGGAACTGCCTGCTCGCTCTTGGCTTGTCCGCTTTTCACCTGTCTACAGCCGATGCCGTCGTTCGCGCGAGGCCGGTAACCAGAGTAACCATGCCGTTGGCCCATGGGGTGCTTGAGCTTCGCGATATGCCTGGCGGTGTATTGCGCGTGAGCTACCTCCCTCACGCGCAGGCGCTGGCAACGCCCACCCTGGTTGTCGACGCGGATATTGTTCCGGTGCCTGGGCAGCAGGCGGATTGGGATTCAAGCAAGCCGCATTCGCTTTCGATCGGCTCCATGCGGGCCGGCTGGAATCCAGCATCGCAGAAACTGACGATCGGTGATTTTCCCCGTGTCGCGCTCATGCAGATCGATCTTGCTGCGTTGGCCGATGGCACGTTATCCATCAGCCACGCCGCGACCGATGCGATGTACGGTATCAGCGGTACCACGGCTTTCGATCACCATCCTGGCGCGCTGCTACGAACCGGTCCGCAGGACGCCAAGGCGGGTGCGCAGGGCAACGCAGGTGCGCCCTTTGTGTGGAGCACGGCCGGTTATGGCGTCCTGGCCGATGCGCTTGGCGCGCACTTCGATCTCGCAGACGATCATTTCGAGGCAAAGGGCGCTGCCGCGCCGATACGCACGATTTATCTGTTCACCGGTCCTCCGCGGCAGATTTTCTTTGGCCTGGCGAATATCAGTGGACACAGCGCACTGTTTCCAAAGTGGGCCATGGGCTTCACCAACAGTCAGTGGAGCATCGACCAGAGGGAGTTGCTGTCGATCATCAAGACCTACAGAGCAAAGCAGATCCCCATCGACAATGTGACCTTGGATTTCGACTGGAAGGCCTGGGGTGACGATCACTACGGCGAGTTTCGCTGGAACGAGACCAAGTTCCCCGATGGCAGCAACGGCAAGCTCAAACAGCAACTTGACGCGCAAGGCGTGCACCTGACCGGCATCATGAAGCCTCGTGTGCATATCGATACCGAAGAGGGGCGTTATGCCACGGAGCATGGCCTGTGGGTTGCATCGAGCCCACCGAAGACAGACTACTTTTCGCACAAGACCATTCGCGAGATCGATTTTGGCAACCCTGCCGCGCGAGCATGGTTCTTCAACGATACGCTCAAGCATTCGTTCGATACCGGCATCGTGGGCTGGTGGAATGACGAAGCGGATGAAATCAACGATACGCAATTCATGAACATGCAGCGCGCCCTCTATGAGGGTCAGCGCGCCTACAGCGACCAGCGCGTGTGGTCGCTCAACCGTAATTTCTATCTCGGTTCGCAGCGTTACGCCTATGGCCTGTGGTCAGGCGATATCTATACCGGCTTCGAGAGCATGCAGGCGCAACGTGCGCGGATGCTGGCGGCAATCGATGTAGGCGCCATGCAGTGGGGCATGGATGGCGGTGGCTTCCAAGGCGATACGCCAAGTCCGGAGAATTATGCACGCTGGATCCAGTTTGGCGCGTTCACGCCAATCTTTCGGGTGCATGGTTCTTATGGCCAGAAGCGACAGCCCTGGGTGTATGGCCCGATAGCAGAGAAAGCCGCGGCTGATGCGATACGCCTGCGCTATAGGTTGATTCCATACATCTACGCTTACGAATTCGCTCGCCACGAAACGGGTGTGGGTCTCGTCCGACCTTTGACCTTTGATTGGCCGGACGATGCCAAGGTGCGTGACGACGTCGATGCCTGGATGTTCGGCGACTATCTGTTGGCATCTCCCGTGGTGGAGCAGGGCCAGACCACCAAGGACGTCTATCTGCCTGCCGGGGTCTGGACCGATTTCGCTACCGGCAAGGTATATCGAGGTGATCAGGTTGCGCATCTGGTGGTCGACAGCGAGCACTGGTCCGATATCCCGCTGTTTATCCGCGATGGCGCCATCATCCCCATGCAACCGGTCATGAACTATGTGGACGAAACGCCGGTGACGCAACTGGATGTGGAGATGTTTCCCTCCGGATCGAAGACGTTCTTCGATCTGTATGACGACGACGGTCACACCTATGCCTACGAGAAACGTGTGTACTCGCTGCGTAGGTTGACCTTGCACCGTGAAGATGCGGATGTGCGCGTGACGATGAGCAAGAACCTCGGCACATTTGCTTCGCCAGTGGCTTTCTTGATGCTGAAGATCCACGCTGCAAAGGCATCGCGCGTCGAACTCGGCGGAAAGGCGCTGCAAGGGGCTGCCAGCCCAGTGGCCTTGATGGAGGGCACCGGCGAAGGGTGGGCCAGCGGAACCGATCGATACGGAGATGTAACTTACGTGCGCATTGCGACCGACGCCGCCAAGGATGTTCGCATTGTCCACCGCGGAGAAGTCCACTGATGCGCACGACAGTGTGTTGCCTTCTGGCAGTGTCGATATTTGCTGTTAGCGTAGCCAGCCACGCGGATGTCGCAACGAATGACTTCAAGAGCGGCGTCGCCTTTGATGGCCGCCATGCTTCGGTGATTCGCTCGGACGATGGTAGTTTCGTGCTGCACTCGGCCGCGGGCGAGCGTCATATACCCATATCGCCCCAGTCGGTCCAGACGGCCAGCCCGTTGTTCGATGCCTTGTTTGCCATGGCCCAGGACGATCTGGCCAAGGATTCGGTTTCGGCGATTACCGACGGCGCGTTCGATCACGGCCAGTCGATTCCATGCCCCTGTTTCGAAACGGGCGAGAAGTGGCACTACGTATGGACGCGCGACCTGTCCTATTCGGTCGACCTTGCGCTATGGCGGCTCGACCCGGAGCGTGCCAAGGCGTCGCTGCGTTTCAAGTTGTCCGATGTGCGCGAACCATCGGCGCCACAGGGTCTGTATGTCATGCAGGACACCGGCTCGGGCGGTAGCTGGCCGATCAGCACCGACCGCATCGTGTGGTTTCTCGCCGCACGCCACCTGTTGGACGATCCCGCATTTGCCGGCGAAGTCTATCGGTCCTTGAACGACACGCTGGTGCAGGATCGCCTGTATACCTTCGATGCGACGCTCGGTTTGTATCGCGGCGAGACTTCGTTCCTCGACTGGCGACAGCAGACCTATCCGATGTGGGCCGCCAAGGACGTGACCTTTATCGGTCAGTCGTTCGCCTTGTCCACTAATGTGTTGCACTACGAGGCCTTGCGTCTGGCGGCTGAGATGTCCGCAGTCCGTAACCCGTCGCAGGCCATTGTTTACCAGGCTCAGGCGAAGTCGTTGAAGGATGCGATCAACCGCCGTTTCTGGCGTAGTGATCGTGGCATGTATATGAGCTACATCGGCGGCGCAGATCATCCGCAGCCGTTCGATACCTATGACTTGCTGGGAATATCGCTGGCGATCACCAGCGGCGTAGCCGATCCGGATCGTGCGCGACAGGCACTTGCCCACTATCCAACGTGGCCTGCCGGCAGCCCGGTGATCTGGCCCGAGCGCGACGACGTGCCGATCTATCACAATCGTGCAATCTGGCCGTTTGTCAGCGCCTATGCGTTACGCGCCGCACGTCATGTGAATGATCCGGTGCGTATCGCGCATGAGTTGCAGTCGCTGATGCGTGGTGCGGCGCTGGCGGGCTCGAATATGGAGAACTTCGAACTCGTTAGCCAATCGACGCATGTGGACGATGGCAACAAGAGCGGGCCGGTGGTGGATTCACCGCGCCAGCTCTGGTCTGTTGCAGCATATCTGAACATGGTAATCGAAGGCGTGTTCGGCCTGGATGCCAACGGGAAGATCGAGCCGAAGCTGCCCACGTCGCTGGTGCCGATGTTGTTTGGCGATAGCGACCGCATCCGTCTTCAGTTGAGCGATCGGGATATCACGCTTGTGCGACCGAAGAAGGTCGATGGGGATTTGCTGATTTCCGGCACCCAGAAGGCTGACGGAAAACAGGTCCTCGTGATGTTGAAGTCCACGCAGGTGACAGCGACACCATTGCGCGTCAACGCGCCTCTCTACGCCCCCGATCCGTCATTCACGCGCAAGCCGGAATCCAGTGGCGTGACGATGGGGTTGTCGCGAAAGGCCGAGCGCTTGTCACCGGATCGCGAAGACCCTTCACTCAATCCACCAGGTTCAGGCCTGCGCCGGGATGACGCGTCCCGATGGGCTTGGACCGCGCCGTCCGCCGGCCGCTTCAAGCTCAGTGCCGACTACATCAATGCCAACGGCACCATCGAAACCGGCGTCACCGCCGCAGTCTATCTCGCCACTGCCCATTGCGACGGCGTCAAACCACAAACCATGGTGCTCGTGATGCCGCATAGCGAAGGCCGACAGCAATCGACCTACGGTGTATTCGATGCGCGTGCGGGCCAGCGGTGCACGTTTGCCTTGAAGGCCGGCTTCAACATGAGCTATCTGAGCCACTTTGCGCACTACACGGGCGGCAAGGGTGGTATCGACGGGCCGTTGAACGAGGCGGACATCGGCGACCTATGGGTAACGCCGATGGCCACAGGGGAAGGCAAGTGAGTAACCGCAAGCCCACGCTGTCGTTCTGGCAGATATGGAACATGTGCTTCGGCTTCCTGGGTATCCAGTTTGGCTTCGCACTGCAGAATGCCAATGTCAGTCGCATCTTCCAGACGCTGGGTGCGGATGTTGGCGATATACCGATGCTGTGGGTGGCAGCACCGCTATCGGGGCTGATCGTGCAACCGATCATCGGTCACTATTCCGATCGCACCTGGACACGGCTGGGGCGGCGCCGGCCGTATTTTCTGGCAGGTGCGGTGCTCACAACACTGGCGCTGCTGTTTATGCCCAATGCGCCGACACTATGGGTGGCGGCGGGCTTGTTGTGGATCATGGATGCATCGATCAACGTATCGATGGAACCTTTCCGCGCGTTCGTCGGCGACCAGCTGCCGACTCAGCAGCGTGCTTCGGGTTACGCAATGCAGAGTTTCTTTATCGGTATCGGCGCGGTGGTCGCGTCGGCGCTGCCCTGGATACTGGCCAAGCTCGGGGTCAGCAATGCAGCGGGTGCAAGCGACATTCCCGATACGGTGAAATACGCTTTTTATGCGGGCGCGGTGGTTCTGTTCGGTTCGGTGCTGTGGACCATAGTGTCCACCCGGGAGTATCCACCCGATGCCCTGAAGGCGTTCGATATCGAGCGTCCGGTCGAAGACATGCAGGTCGATCGGCACGTGGCGCGACGCTGGGGCTTGGCCTGGTTGTTTGCCGGCACGGTGGCGACCGTTCTGGTGGCGGTGTTGCACGCGGAGCATGAGCTCTACCTGCTCACCGCTGGCATCACGATCTATGGCATCGCGTTGCTGTGGTTGGCGGCGACCGCAAGCCGTGGCACGGCGGCACAGGTGTTGACCGACCTTTTTACGATACCCGACGCGATGCGCCGCCTCGCCTGGGTGCAGTTCTTTTCGTGGTTTGCGCTGTTTGCCATGTGGATATACACCACGGCCGGCGTCACGGCGGTGCATTTTGGCAGCAGCGACACGCACTCGACGGCGTATAACGAAGGCGCCAACTGGGTGGGTGTGCTGTTTGCCGCTTATAACGGTTTCGCAGCCGTGGCGGCGATCATTATTCCCTGGATGGTCAAGCGCTGGGGTATGCGCATCAGTCACCTGATCAACGTGTGGCTGGGCGCTGCCGGGTTGATCTCGTTCCTCCTGATTCACGATCCGAACTGGCTGATGCTGTCGATGGTCGGCGTGGGTTTCGCCTGGGCGTCCATTCTTTCATTGCCTTATGCCTTGCTGTCGGACAACCTGCCGGCGACGAAGATGGGCATCTACATGGGCATCTTCAATTTCTTCATCGTGATACCGCAGCTGCTCGCTGCCAGTGTGCTTGGCATGTTGTTGCACCTGTTCTTTCATGGGCAGGCGATCTACGCGTTGGTACTGGGCGGCATCAGCCTGTTTATCGCCGGCCTGTGTGTGTTGCGCGTACGCGAACCCTCCAACCAGGTTGTTTCATGAAAAAGCTTTTGTTGAGTCTCGCGCTGACGTTCGTCGTTGGCCAGGTTGCCGCGCAACAAGTCGAGTACGTCGGCACGGATGCGCCGTTCGCATCGAACGCGATCTATTTCGTCATGACCGATCGCTTCGTCAATGGCGACACCAGCAACGATCATCGCGACCAGGGCGGCGCGCATCACACCTTCGATATCCCGGTGCCGGGCCCGAATGGCGAGAGCGACAACATCGGCTATCTCGGTGGCGATTTCAAAGGGATTCTGGACAACGCGGCCTATATCCGCGGCATGGGTTTCAGTGCCGTATGGATTACCCCGATCGTCGACAACCCTGATGAAGCCTTTACCGGCGGCGATCCGGTCACCTGGGGCGCGTCACTGGCCGACCGCGGCAAGGCGGGCTATCACGGTTACTGGGGTATCAATTTCTACAAGCTCGACGAGCATCTGCCGAGCAAGAATCTCGATTTTGCGCAGTTTACCCACAAGATGCGCGCGCAGGGCCTGAAGACGGTGCTCGATATCGTCGCCAACCATGGCTCGCCGTCTTTCAGCATGCCCAAGGCGCAGCCGCAGTTCGGACAGATCTTCGACAAGGACGGCAAGCTGATTGCCGACCACCAGAACCTGCGACCCGACCAGCTCGATCCGGTGCATAATCCGTTGCATCGTTTCTATCATGCCTATGACGATCTGGCGCAGTTGTCGAATAACGACGATGAAAATCCTGCGGTGCTGGATTACTTCGTCGGCGCGTATCAACAGTGGGCCGATCAGGGTGCCGACGCATTTCGCATCGACACGATCAGCCATATGTCGACGACCTTCTGGCGACAGTTTGCCGAGCGCATTCGTGCCGGGCATCCCGGTTTCTTCATGTTCGGCGAAGCGTTCGACTACAGTCCCGACGATATCGGCCAATACACCTGGGCACGCAATGGAGGCATCAGCGTGCTCGATTTCCCGCTGCGCCAGCGCATTGCCGAAGTGTTCGAGCACGCGCATAGCGACTACGCGCGCGTCGCGGAACGTCTTTACCTGCGCAACGGGCCGTACCAGAACCCGTATGAGCTGGTCACGTTCTACGACAACCACGATATGGCCCGTTTGAACGCCACCGATGATGGTTTTATCGATGCGAACAACTGGTTGTTCACGGCGCGCGGTATCCCGGCGGTCTATTACGGCTCGGAGATCGGCTTCGAGCGTGGTCGTGCCGAGCATCAGGGCAACCGCAACTATTTCGGCCAGGAGCGCATCGATGCCGCACCGCGCAGTCGTATCTATCAGCAGTTGAAACGGATTGCGCAGTTGCGCGAGAAGATGCCGGCGTTGCAGCGCGGCTTGATGTTGCCGGTGAGGATCGAGGGCGACCAGGCAGTGTTCTATCGCGTGTACCAGAAGGGCGATGTGCATCAGATTGCGCTGGTGTTGCTCAACAAGGGCGACAAGGCAGCCCAGATGTCGGTGGCGCCGTACCTGCAGGCAGGTAAGTGGACGCCTGCCTTGGGTGGGAATGCGGTGAAGGTGGGGGAGGGTGGTGCGCTGAAGGCGCAGGTGGCCGCCCATGATGTGCAGGTGTATGTGCTGGACGCAGCGGTGCGGCGTCAGGATCTGGCGGAGCAGCTGGCTCTGTTGATGGAAGAGCGGGGGCACCCGGCGGATTGAGGGCTCTTAACCCCGCAAGCTGGACTTTCGCACCACCAGCCGCACCGGCAACATATCGCTCCCCGCCGGCTCGTTCCGGATCAGCTGCAACAGCGTATTGACCAGGGCCTCGCCGGCCTGCCCGGTGTCCTGGCGCACCGTGGTCAGTGGCGGATTGACGAAGCTTGAGGTCGGGATGTCGTCGAAGCCGGCGACGGCTACGTCGCCCGGTACGCTCTTGCCATGGTCGGCCAGTGCCCGCATCGCGCCGATGGCGATCAGGTCGCTTGCAGCGAACAGGGCGTCGAACGGCTTGCCACGGGCCAGCAGGGTCTCCATGGCCGCATAGCCAGACTGTTCGGAGCTTTCGGCATTCACCTGCAGGTCGGCATCGACTTCCAGGCCTGCCTCGTGCAGTACCTGGGCATAGCCGCGATAGCGGGCGAAGAATTCCGGGTAGTGACTGGAGGCGTCGCCGAGGTAGGCGACGTGGCGGCAGCCCTGTTCCAGCAGATGCCGGGTAACGTCCTGGCCGCCCAGGAAGTTGTCGCAGCCGATGGAAATGTCCGGTTGGTCGGGCAAGACCGCACCCCAGCGCACCGAGCGGGTGCCCTGGGCGACCAGCATGGCCAGCTTGTCGCGATAGGCCAGGTAGTCGCCATAACCCAGCAGGATGATGCCATCGGCCTTACGGGTATCGGCGTAATCGGCGTGCCAGTCATGGGACAGCTGCTGGAAGGACACCAGCAGGTCATAGCCGCGCTGGGCGCAGGCCCGGGTGATCGAGCCCAGCATGGACAGGAAAAACGGGTTGATGTGCGACTCGTCCGCGGTCGGGTCCTCGAACAGCAGCAGGGCCAGCGTGCCGGAGTGGCGGGTACGCAAATTGGAGGCGTTCTTGTCGACCTTGTATTTGAGCTCGGTAGCCGCCTGCTGGATCCGCTGCCGGGTCTCCTCGCTGACCAGGGGGCTGCCGCGCAAGGCGCGCGACACCGTGGACTGGGAAACCCCGGCCCGGTGGGCGATATCGAAGGAGGTGGCTTTGTCTTTCTTCTGCACCGTGTCGCGGGTCCCGTTTTGCTCGGACAAGCCAGCTGTCCTGGGCTGACTGAGCAGATGCTAGCGGGTTTTGTGGCTGGGGTGAGCCGGGCGGCAGCTTTATTCAAGGCAAAAAAAGCCCCGAAGGTTAGGGGGGAACCTTCGGGGCCGGGAGGCCGCGAAACCCAGGGGAGAGGTTCGCTGGCCGGTGGGACACGCCATAGGGAGGTGACGAGGCCCGTAGAACGCCGTTGCGTGCGTCCTGATACTTAGTACGCGCGAGGGGGCCAGAAGTTTCACTTCGGGCCAAATAAATTTACGGATGATTCATTCTGGCGGTTCTCAAGGGGAGAATCCGGGTTTGGACGTCTAAATGTTAGTGCAGCGTAAAGACATCGCTGACAGGCTGCCAGGCGGCCAGCTTACCTATCAATGCGCCTCATCCCAGTTGCTCCCCACGCCAGCCTCGACCAGCAGGGGCACGCGTAATTCGGCTGCGCCCGACATGCGTGCGACCACTTCGCGCCGTATCTCATCGACCGAATCCTTGCGCACTTCGAACACCAGTTCATCGTGCACCTGCATGAGCATGTGCGCGTCGTCGCGGGTTTTCAGCCAGCCTGCGACGGAAATCATCGCGCGCTTGATGATGTCCGCTGCGCTGCCCTGCATCGGCGCATTGACGGCGGCGCGCTCGGCGCCGGCACGGAGTGCCTGGTTTCGTGCAGTGAGATTTTCCAGGTAGAGGCGACGGCCGAAGATCGTTTCGACGTAGCCGTCACGATGCGCCTGCTCGCGGGTTGCTTCCATGAATGCATGTACACCTGGATAGCGCGTGAAGTAGCGCGCCATATAGTCACTGGCTTCGCCGCGATCCACGCCGAGCTGACGTGCGAGACCGAAGGCGCTCATGCCGTACATCAAGCCAAAGTTGATCGCTTTGGCGGCGCGGCGTTGATTGGTGCTGACTTCTTCGGGGGTTACGCCGAACACTTCGGCAGCGGTGGCACGGTGTACGTCGCCACCTTCTTGAAACGCGCGCAACAAGCCTTCGTCGCCCGACAGGTGAGCCATGATACGCAACTCAATCTGCGAATAATCCGCCGCGAGGATCGACCAGCCCTCCGGCGCGACAAACGCCTGGCGAATGCGCCGGCCCTCCTCGGTGCGTACCGGGATGTTCTGCAGGTTCGGGTCGGACGAGGAGACACGTCCGGTGGCTACCGCGCCCTGATGGTAGCTGGTGTGAACGCGGCCGGTATGCGGATTGACGTTGCCTGCCAGCTTGTCGGTGTAGGTCGAGCGCAGTTTTGCCAGGCCGCGGTAGTCGAGAATGATGCGCGGCAGCTCATGGGTGTCGGCAATGGCTTCCAGCGCTTCCTCATTGGTGGAGGGCTGGCCGGTTGGCGTTTTTACCTTGACCTGCAGCTGGAGCTCGTCGAACAGTACGGCTTGCAATTGCTTGGGCGAGTCGAGGCTGAATTCATGGCCGGCGACCTGATAGGCCTGCTGCTGCAACTCGATCATGCGCTTGCCCAGTTGCTGGCTTTGCAGTCGCAACTGGTTGACGTCGATCAATACGCCGCGCTGCTCCATCCCGGCAAGCACGGGCACCAGCGGTATCTCGATGTCCTCGTAGACCTTGCGTAGCGCCGGTACGCTTTCGAGCCTGGGCCACAGCGCATGGTGCAGGCGCAGCGTGATGTCGGCATCTTCGGCGGCGTAGCGGTTTGCCGAATTCAGATCGACCTGCGAGAACGAAATCTGCTTGGCGCCCTTGCCGGCTACCTGTTCGTACTTGATGGTTTCGTAGCCGAGATATTTCTGGGCCAGTGAATCCATGTCGTGACGCGTTGCGGTGGCATTCCACACGTACGACTCGAGCATCGAATCGTGCTTGAGCCCCTGCACCACGATGCCGTAGCGCGACAGGATATTCATGTCGTACTTGGCGTGCTGGCCAAGCTTGGGTCGCGACGCATCTTCGAAAATCGGCTTGAGTGCGGCCAGCACGGTGTCGCGATCGAGCTGGACGGGCGCGCCGGGATAATCATGCGATAGCGGCACGTAACATGCCTTGCCCGGTTCGATGGACAAGCTAAGGCCGACGATGTCGGCCAGCATGGGATCGAGGCCGGTGGTCTCGGTATCGAACGCAATCAGCGGTGCGTCTTTCAGGCTGGCAAGCCAGCGATCGAAAGCCTCCGGTGTGATCACCAGCTCATAGCTGCCCGGCCCGGAGAATTCCGTACTCTGCGCATGTGCGGGCACGATGGCTTCGGTCACCTTGGCCGGTACCGCAGTCTCGCCGGCCGCCGCCTGTGCATCCAGGTCCTTCAATGCCGCCTTGAACTCGTAGCGCGTGAACAGTTCGCGCAATTGCTCGGTGTGACGCTCCCGCTGTGTCAGCGCAGTGACCCCAACGTCCAGCGGTACATCGGTCTTGATCGTTACCAGCGACCGCGATAACGGCAGGCTGGGCAGCGCTTCGCGCAGGTTCTCGCCGATCTTGCCGCCGATCTTGTCGGCATGGGCGATCACACCATCGAGTGTGTCGTATTCGGCCAGCCATTTGGCGGCGGTCTTGGGGCCGCACTTGGCCACGCCAGGCACGTTATCGACGCTGTCGCCAGTCAGCGAAAGAAAGTCGATGATCTGCTCGGGTTTGACACCGAATTTATCGAAGACGCCGGCCACGTCCATCGTGGTATTGGTCATCGTGTTGATCAGGGTGACGCCAGGGCGGACCAGCTGCGCCAGGTCCTTGTCGCCCGTGGAGATAAGTACCTCGATGCCCTGCGCGTGCGCCTGTTCGGCCAGCGTGCCGATCACATCGTCCGCCTCGACGCCCGGGACGCACAGCACCGGAAAACCCAAGGCGGCCACGATCGCCAGCATCGGCTGTACCTGCGAGCGCAGGTCGTCCGGCATCGGCGGCCGATTGGCCTTGTACTGGTCGTAGAGCTCGTCGCGAAAGGTCGGCCCTGGCGCATCGCTGACGAAGGCCATGTATTCGGGCTGGGCCTTCAGGGTGGAGCGCAGCATATTGACCACGCCGAAGAGGGCGCCGGTCGGCTCGCCTTGCGCATTGCTCAACGGCGGCAATGCGTGGAAGGCACGATAAAGGTAGGAGGAACCGTCGATCAGGATAAGCTTGGCCATTCGCCTATTCTCTCATGCGCAAGCCTTTTCGATGCTAAAGCGGCCTTCGCGTTCACGCTACTCATAGCGTAGGCGCTGGTAAACTCCGACACCCGTCTGGAGGCTGTCCATCATGAAAACCGTTGCCTTGCTTGTCGTACTGGGCGCCGCGCTGGCCTCGCCGGCCTTTGCACAAGACAGCAAGCCTGCCTTCCAGCCCGCCCCTCCGCCGCCGGGCATGAACGACCCGGGCGTCAAGCCCAGTGCTCCTTCGGCCACGCAGGTGCAGCAGCAGTCCGCGTCCACCCCGGCCGAGACCGGCAGCACGATATTGCCGGGCAAGCCGATCCCGTTGCCGGACATGAAGGACCACGGACCGCGCGACGCGCGTGGCGAGCCGCCGCCGAAGGTCAACGTCTACAAGCGTGGCGACGACACCGTGCAGGAATACAGCCGCAACGGCCAGGTCTACATGGTGGTGGTCACGCCCAAGTCGGGCGTTTCGCAGACCTACGATGTCGATCCCAATGGCAAATACCGGAGCGGCGCGCACGAGCAGGTCAAGCCGGTGATGTACAAGGTTGCCGAATGGGGTACATCCAAGCAGCAAAGCGACGATAGCGACGACGCCCCCGCTCCACAGCCCGCCGCGAACGATAGCGGCCACTGAACCGCGCCGACCCGCGCGCCGTGAATCTACGCGAAAGCTGGCTGCTGTTTGCCATCGGCTCGGCGTTTTTCGCCGCGCTGACGGCGATATTCGGCAAGCTGGGTGTAACCGGGGTCAACTCGAACCTCGCCACCTTCATTCGTACGGTGGTCATCCTTGCGGTCATCGCCGGCATCGTCAGCCTGCGCCACGAATGGGCACGTCCGACGGGCTTGCCGTGGCACAGCTGGCTGTTCCTGGTGCTGTCGGCGATCGCGACCGGTCTTTCGTGGCTTTGCTACTACCGCGCCCTGCAGTTGGGGCCGGTGAGCAAGGTCGCGCCTATCGACAAGCTCAGCGTAGCGATGGCGATCGTGCTGGGTTTGCTGTTTCTTGGTGAAAAGCCCAGCTTGCCCTTGTTGATCGGTGGCGTCCTGATCGTGGCAGGCGCCATCGTCATCGCGGTTTTTTGAGCTATCTGTCGTCCAGCTCCGCGTAATGACGAAAGATGCCGTTCTTGTTGAATGCCAGGCGGCGCTCCGAGGCCAGATAGGCCGCGATGTTGGGGCGGTCAGCGATGCGTTTCTGCAGGTCGCGCAGCAATGGCATGCGCCGGTTGAGTCGCTTCATCGCCTTCGGGAACGCATAGTCCAGGCCGGACATCAGCTGAAATAGCGACAGGTCCACATAGGAGTGCGAGCGCAGCGCGTATTTCTTGCCGCCGCGTTCGAGGACGTGCTCGAAGTAACCGAGAAACTTGGGCAGGCGATGCTTGCGAAAGTCTTCCGAGCGCTTTTCCGCCGCGTCACGCTGATCTTCGTAATAGTCGCCGCTGGCGATCGGATGGTGCGTATCGTGGATTTCCACCACGAAGTCGCTCAATGTCAGCTGCACCTGATGGGCATAGAGCTGGGCGGATTCGGCGGCTGGTACCAGCTTCAATCTGGGTCCAAGATAAAAGAGGATCGCGGCAGTCTGGGCGATCACCAGTCGGCCCGCCTTGAGAAACGGTGGCGCGAAGGGAAGACTGCCTGGGCGCGCTCCCTGGAAGAACGGCATCATCACCTCGTCGCCTTCTTCACGGGCTACGTCGATGTAGTCGGCGCCTGCATCTTCGAGAGCGAGTCGTACATATTCGCCACGACCTTGAATGCCGGTCCAGTAATACAGTTCGTAACGCATCGACATCTCCGTGCGACGGAATCGTGCTGACCATGCGTAAAGGCTAGCCCGTGGCGGTTCAAGTTTGCGTGAGAGACGTCGCTGTCGCACGAATCTGCGACCACACCAACTCCGCTACCGGCGACAGCGAGCGATGACGTCGCCGTACCAGCGTGATGGCGCGGCGCGCTACCGGGGTAAGCGGTAACGACACCAGCGAAGGCGGCAGCTGCGCGGTGGAAAGGCCGGGTGTAATGGTGACGCCGAGGCCGGCATCGACCATGCTGAATGCCGTTTGCGTGTGACCGGTCTGTTGCACCACCAGCGCATCAATGGCGTAGTGGGACAGTTGGCGATCGATCAGGCGCCGACTGCCCGATGCGTAGTCGAGCAGAATCAGTGGTTGGCCCTTGAGCTTTTTCCACGATACCTGCGTACGTGTTGCCAGAACATGGTCGCGACGGCACACCAGCACGAATGGGTCGTGCATGATGATTTCGCTGTCGAAAGCCTCCGCGTCCGCCGGTTCCACAGTGACGCCAAAATCCACCTCGCCACCACGCACGCTTTCCAGCACCAGAGTCTGCACCTGGTCGTGCAGTTGCACGGTGAGTTGAGGATAGTGCCTGGCGCAGGCGGCGATGCACGGGGGCATCAAGGTTGCCGACAGCGTCGGTACCGATGCGACGCGCACCTTGCCGTGCCGACGTTCGTTTTCCGAGTGGACATGGGCGAGCACGCCTTCGAGCTCGTCCAGTACGCGTTCGATCGCACTGTGCAGGTAGCGCCCCGCCTCGGTGGGCACGACCTCGCGTGTGTTGCGGTCGAAGAGTTTCACCTCCAGTTCGCTTTCCAGCTCAGCGATGTGGCGGCTGACGGCCGGCTGGGTCAGGTGCAGGCTGTCGGCGGCGCGGCGAAAATGCCGCAGTTTGGCGACCGCGAGAAACGCACGTAGCTGGCGCAGGCTGATATTCATATAAAAATAGTATCAATAAATAAGATAAAACGATTTGAATTATGAGTCGCAACCGGCTGGAATAGGCCATCTGCCGGGCCACTACGCCATGAATCTGCGCCGTTTCCTCCCTGATCGCTTTACCTGCTGCCTGGTGCTGACTGTGCTCCTGGCCAGTTTCCTGCCGTGCCGTGGCGGTGCCGCACAGGTATTTGGCTGGCTGACCGATGCGGCCATCGCCCTGCTGTTCTTCTTGCATGGTGCGAAGCTGTCGCGTGAAGCGGTTATTGCCGGCATGACGCACTGGCGGCTGCATCTGACCGTGTTGTGCAGCACCTTCGTGTTGTTCCCGCTGCTGGGGCTGCTGCTCAAGCCCTTGCTGGCTCCGTTGGTGACACCGGGCCTTTATCTGGGCGTGTTGTTCTTGTGCACCTTGCCTTCGACGGTGCAATCGTCGATCGCATTCACCTCGATGGCGCGCGGCAATATTCCAGCGGCGATCTGTGCAGCATCGGCTTCGAGCCTGTTGGGCATCGTGATCACGCCGTTGCTGGTCGGGCTGATCCTGCAGTCGCATGGCCAGGGCGCAATGACCTGGGACGCGGTGGGTGAGATCGTGCTGCAACTGCTGGTGCCCTTTGTGGCCGGCCAGGTGGCGCAGCGCTGGATCGGCGACTGGGTGGGTCGTCATCGCGCCATGCTTGGCTTTGTCGACCAGGGTTCGATTCTGCTGGTGGTGTACACCGCTTTCAGTGCCGCCGTACTGCAGGGCTTGTGGAAACAGACGCCGCTGCCGGTGCTGGGCGGCTTGGTGATCGTCGATGCCGTACTGTTGGCCGCCGCATTGTTGATCACCCGTTATGGTTCGCGTGCCATGGGTTTCGACCGCGAAGATGAAATCACTATCGTGTTCTGCGGTTCCAAGAAAAGCCTGGCCAGCGGTGTACCGATGGCCAAGGTGCTCTTCGCCAGCCAGCCGCTGGGTGCGATCGTCCTGCCGCTGATGTTGTTTCATCAGGTGCAGTTGATGACGTGCGCGGTGTTGGCGCGGCGTTACGCGCAGCGACAACAAGGGCAGGCGAACGTGGCTTTGCAGGATTGATGGCGGTTATCCGCTGCGCCATGGGCGCGACTGAAGGTAGCCTCAAAAAAAAGTCTCTCCTACCCGTTATCCCGGCGAAGGCCGGGACCCACGCCTCATCCCTCGCTTGTCAGGCAACGCATGGCAAGCATTTGCGCAGCGGAATAGAAAACCGAGGTTATTCGAGGTTCCCTGCAGTCGCGATCGTTCCCTTCAGCATCATGGTGCGCAGGGTGTTTCCACGCTCGCCGGCTTGTAGGGTGAGCCATCCTGCCACGTGCCCAGATATAGCTGCGCCGGTGTGCCATGGCCGAACACCGCGTCAGGCAGGTTCCGCTCGGGGAGGCTGTCGACCATGGCGTCGATGACTTTCCAATAGCCGTAGAAATCTAGCTGATTGAGCGATCCCGAGGGTTCGAAGCCGTCTCGTCCTGGGATCTGTGTCGGGATGTCGTTGCGCCTCAGGGCGAAGTCGTAGCGTGAGTCCGGCGCGCCCGGCGAACCGTGCACGGCATGCACCGTCTTGCCTGCATGCTCATCGCTTGGAAGCACCATGAGCACGCGACGATCGGCGCGAATCTGGCATAGCCGCGCGGCCAGCTTGCGTGCCGTAGGCAGGCCGATCGAGGTATCGGCCGAGCCGGTAAGGATGGCTACCGGCAAATCGGCGGGCAGCTTCTCCACCTCGCCGATGATGCTGCGAGCGTCGTCGCCATGTGCCACGTGATACGCATCGCCCGGCGCTTCGAGCACCAGTGCGCGTGGCGCCGGCAGTTGAAAGCGTGCGGGGTCGAGTGCGAGGTTCAGCGAGATCGCGGCGCCCATCGAGTAACCCACATACAACACGCGCTGTGGATCGGGCCGCAGGCCGAGCTGTCGCTCCAGCGCATCGATGCCACGACGGTCCGCACCGGCCGCATTCTGCGTAACCACCTGCGGCGAGGTGTCTGCCGATAACTGGTACACCGGATAGATCACCACTTGTCCGCTGCGAGCGAGGTGATCGATCAAAGCACCAAAGTTCAGCGGGTTCATGCCCTGCCAGCCATGGTGCAACAGCACCATGGGCACGTTGCCATGCAAGGCGGGCTGCGCTGGCACGAATACATAGACGCGGTCGGCGCCGTCCCCGACGGTCAACACGTCTACAGCAGCATGCGTCTGTCGAGCCTGCAGCGCTTGCGGGCCGAAACGCGCTTCCAGGTCTTCGCTCGCGTGCAGCAGCATCGGCGACAAAAATACGGTCAGTGCCGATACGTGCAAGGCTTTGCGCAAGACATGACCAATCATGGCGTCGCCTGGACTTCTGCTATGGCGGCTGGACCGGCCGCGGCCGGCGCCCTTGCCGGCGGATCGAGCCACGCCAACAAGGGTGGTGCAAGCAAGCCAGCGCCGTCTTCGGACAAATGGATGCCGTCGCCGGCTCGCAGACGAACGCTGCTGCCATCCGGGCGCTGCGCGTACTCGCGGAATTGGCCTTGTGGGTCGGCGATCAGTGTCCCGGCATTCCACCAGGTCACATGTTCGCGCTGGCTGACGGTGTCATAAGCCAGTCGATTGATCAGGTTCATGCGCGCATCGTATTTGGCGATGCGCATGGGTGGCAGTCCGATCCAGATCACTTGCGCGCCATCCCTGGTCAGCAGGTCGACGAAATGATTCAGGCGATCGCGATATGCGGCGATCCAGGCATCGCTGCCGAATTCGAGCACTTTGCCGTCCTGGACAAAGCTCTGCCCATCGTTGGCGCCGATGGCCACGATGATGGCATCGGGTTTGCTCTCGCCGAGCATCTGCGGGTATTGCTGCATCCAGTCGAACGTGTCGGGACGGCTGAGGCCGGTGCCGGCGCGGAAGGCGCGTACGGCTCGCAGCTCTTTGTGGCGGGCGATGCCGCGCAACAGGTTATCGCTCAGCCCGACCGCCATCATCGAATCGCCGACCAACGCCACGGTACGCGTCTGGCCCGAGGGAACGGGCGGCAATGCATCCAGCGTGGCCGCCGCCGGAAGGCTGCCGCCGATGAGGCCGACGCTTGCGGTTGCAGCAGCACTGTTGTGCTGGCCGGCGATCCTGGAAACGACCGGTGCAGACCACGCCGTCAGCCATGGTGGTTGCACAGCGGACCGTCCAGGCGTCAGCAGATTCGGAACAAGAGAGTCGTGCACGGCTGTTGTATCGCAGTGCGCCGGGGCCTGGACGTCGGCGACGAGCTTCGGTGCGGCAGCAGGCAGCTCGTCACGCTGCAGTCGGGCGAGGCCGGCCAGCACGTGCGGGCGCAGCTCACCGATTCCCATCTTGCGCAGGCGCTCGCTCAATGCGGCCGTGGTGGGCTGTGCGATGCTGCGCAGGGGGCCGATATCGAGTCGTTCCGCCCAGGTTGCCAGGCCGCCCGATTCAAGCAGGACGCCGACGATGACAAAGCTTGTCAGCAGCCAGGCCAAGCTGCGTGTCGAATCGATCGAATGAGTGTGTGGTGTCGACATGGCTCAGAACTGGAAATAGATAAAAGGAGCCACGCCGCTGGGGCCGAGTACTTCGATGACGAAAATCGATGCTGCCAGCGCAGCCCCACGTGCGGGCGCCGCCCAGCGAGCGAATTCGTTTTCCAGCGCATCGCTCCAGCGCGCCGGTGCGTATTGCCCGGCCAGCCCCAGTGCGATCAGCAAGATTGTGCCGGTCTGCGCCAGTGTCAGCGGACCGGACACCGCGAAGCGCGCAAAAACATCGCCGACTTGTTCGAGCGAGGGGGCGCGAAAAAAGATCCAGGCAGCGCAGATGGCATGGAACATCAGCAAGCGAGCGACCCAGCGCCAGGCGGTAGTTGCGCGCAGGCGCGCAAGCCGCGGCTGCGCGGCCCAGATGCGATGCACGATCAGGTAGCTGCCATGGAGCGCGCCCCAGATGACGAACGTCCACGACGCACCGTGCCACAGGCCACCCAGCAGCATGGTGATCATCAGGTTGCGCGCAGTGAACCAGCCGCCGCCGCGCGAGCCGCCAAGGGGGATATAGAGGTAGTCGCGTAGCCAGCTCGATAGCGAAATATGCCAACGACGCCAGAAGTCCTGCGGATCGGTGGCGGTATAAGGGCGGTCGAAGTTGTCGGGAAAGCGATAGCCGAACAACAGTGCGCAGCCGATGGCGATATCGGTGTAGCCGGAGAAGTCGCAGTAGATCTGTACGGCGTAGCCATATACCGCCAGCAGCATGTCGGGCCCTGACAGCGACTGCGGTGCCGCGAACGCCGGATCGACCAGATTGACCGCCAGCTGGTTGGAGATGATCACCTTCTTGAAGAGACCGGTCACGATCAGCATCAGGCCCCGGTTGACCTGCACGGCTTGCGGGTCGCGCGGCGTTGCCAGCTGTGGCATGAAGTCCGAGGCGCGCAGGATCGGTCCGGCGATCAGCTGCGGAAAGAAAGCCACATAGAGCAGCGCGTCGGGCAGCTTCACCGTCTGCTTGAGCTTGCCGCGGTAAACGTCGCCCAGCAGCGAAATCGCATGGAAAACGAAGAACGAAATGCCCAGCGGCAGCATCGGGCCGTCGAGCGACAGCACAGGCGGCTTGCCCAGCAGCGCCCACAGGTCCAGCAGATTCTGCAGCAGGAAGCCGGTGTACTTGTAATAGACCAGCGCGCTCAGGCAGACCAGGACGCCACCTATCAGCCAGCGCTTGCGTGCCTTGGCGTCCTCACTCTTTTGTATCCGCTGCGCCACCAAGCCGGCAAATAGCGAGATACCGGCCAGGAGGGGCACGTAAGCCCAGTTCCAGCAGCCGTAGAACACGTAGCTGGCGAGCAACAGGAAATGGTTGTGCCAGATCGGCCGACGGACGAGTGCCCATGCAACGGCGAGCGTAAACAGGAAGAAGGCTGCGAATTCGACGGTCGGAAACAGCATCGCCTTCAACCCTCTGCCAGGACAGTGGGGAGGGGCAGTATCGGGTACGTCCAGTCGTGCAGTGCAAGGAAAATCCGTTCCATGCGAGGCTTCCGGCCTTGTCGAATGTGAAGTGTTTGTGGAGGGCGTGCGCAGTGTAGCGACGTCACCCCCAGGACAGCAGCAACTTTCTTGCGGCGAAGCGCTATTTTTTCGCGTTGCCCGATTTTTGCCTCAATTCGGGCCGGCCGCCGCCTGTGGTGGTCGTCACTCCAGAGAAGGCCAGGTCCTTTCCTCAGCGGGGAGGCGTCTTCAGGGAGACCCTGAAAACGTAAAGTCGGCCACGGTGTGGCCTGTCAAGTCGCGCCTACGGCGCTGTAAAGGGGAAAGGGGAAAGCCGACATGCGGTGTGTCGCGGCTTTGCTTTCTCCCTTTCCTCTTTATAGGCCACGCCGCGGCCGGCTTTTCACGACCGTCGGCGATGGTTCCCCGCCAGGTTTTTCGAGGTTCCGTTCAGTGGCGGAAGTGGCGCATGCCAGTGAACACCATCGCCATGTCGTGCTCGTCGGCGGCGGCAATGACTTCCGCATCGCGCATCGAGCCGCCCGGCTGGATGACCGCACGAATGCCAGCGGCCGCGGCCGCGTCGATGCCGTCGCGGAAGGGGAAGAACGCATCGGAGGCCATCACCGAGCCGGCAACCTCCAGCTTCTCGTCGGCGGCCTTGATGCCGGCGATCCGTGCGCTGTAGACGCGGCTCATCTGGCCGGCGCCGATGCCGACGGTCTGGCGGTCGCGTGCATAGACGATGGCGTTGCTCTTGACGTACTTGGCGACCTTCCAGGCAAAGATCAGGTCGTTGATCTCGCTCTCGGTCGGGGCGCGGCGGGTGACGATCTTGAGGTCGTCCGGGCCGACCATGCCGCGGTCGGCCGATTGGATCAGCAGGCCCGAACCGACCCGACGCACGTCGTTACCGGGATGCGCGTTGTACAGGTCGCCATCGGCAGGCAGCGGGATTTCCAGGACACGGACGTTGGCCTTCTTGGCGAAAGCCTTCAGCGCATCGGCGGCATAGCCGGGCGCCAGCACCACTTCGACGAACTGGCGCTCGACAATGGCACGGGCGGTAGCGCCGTCCACTTCGCGGTTGAACGCGATGATGCCACCGAAGGCGGAGGTGGGGTCGGTCTGGTAGGCGCGGTCATACGCCTGGCCGATGCCCTCGATATTGACTGCCACGCCGCACGGGTTGGCATGCTTGACGATCACACAGGCCGGCTTCTTGAAGCTGCGCACGCATTCCCATGCGGCGTCGGAATCGGCGATGTTGTTGAACGATAGCTCCTTGCCTTGCAACTGGCGGAACGTGGCGAGCGTGCCCGGCGCCGGGTACAGGTCACGATAGAACGCCGCCTGCTGATGCGGGTTTTCGCCATAGCGCAGATCCATCAGCTTGACGAAGCGGCCGTTGGCTTGTGCGGGGAATGCATCGTGTCCGGCGATCGCGTCCTGCGTATCGTTGAGCTTCAAACCGGAAAGATAGTCGCTGATCGCGCCGTCGTAGTTCGACACGCGATTGAACGCGGCCACCGACAGTTTGAAACGTGTCGCACGACTCAAGCCGCCGTGCTGTTCGATTTCGGCCAGCGCCTCATCGTACTGATCGGGGGAGGTAAGCACACCCACATCGTTCCAGTTCTTTGCTGCCGAACGCAGCATGGCCGGACCACCGATATCGATGTTTTCGATCGCTTCTTCCAACGTGCAATCGGCACGCGCAACCGTCTGCTCGAACGGATATAGATTGAGCACCAGCAGATCGATCGGCGCGATGCCGAGCTCGGTCATGACCTTGTCGTCGGTGCCACGACGGCCAAGCAGGCCGCCATGCACTTTCGGGTGCAGTGTTTTCACGCGGCCATCCATGATTTCCGGGAAACCGGTGACGTCGCTGACGTCCTTGACCGCAATACCTGCCTCGCGCAGCGCCTTGGCGCTACCGCCGGTGGAGAGCAGCTCGACGCCTGCCGCAGCGAGGCGTTTACCCAGCTCGATCAGTCCGGTCTTGTCCGAGACGCTGAGCAGCGCGCTGCGGATAGGCGTGATGGCGGGGAGAGACATGGCGGCTTCCTGGAAGGCGAAAGCCGCTGATTATAGCTGGCGTGGACTGAAGACGGCGCTGGCGCGCCTGCCTGGGTGCTTTAAAGCAGCCCGTGCTGGGCCAGCTTCTTGCGCAACGTGGCGCGATTGATGCCCAGCACGGCGGCAGCGCGGCTCTGGTTGCCATCGTGGAATGCCAGCACTTCGCGCAGCAGCGGTCCTTCGACTTCGCGGATGACCAATGCGTGCAGACCCTCGTCACACTCGGTATCACCGATGTCTGCGAGATAACGACGAACGGTGCGGCTGACGCACTCGCTCAACGCGCTCTGCGACGAGGACTCCTTTACGGCCTCGGTAGCAGGCAATCTGACCACGTTCAATGGCAATCCCTCTTACATTCGCTATGGCGGCGGCTACTTAGGCCACGGCTGATGGTTATGGCAAACACCGCGGGCGGCGGCTCGCATGGAACGCCGGTTGCAGCATGGGACGAAGGGACCGAGTGTACCTGCGACCGCGAAGAATTTTAAGAGCCTTGCGCCACGTTATGGTTGGCTCGTGGGCTTATGCGATTGGCTTATGGACAAGCCGGTCGCTGTCATGTACGGCGCCATCCAGCGACCACAACAAGGGTCTCATTCGAAACCGAGTTCGAATGCCACGGCCTTGTCGCCCGGGTCTTCCACTTCAAGCACCAACGCGGTGTTGGCGCCCGAAGGCAGGCCATGCTGCAAGGCATAGCTGTCTGCCAGGTATTCCGATGGCCGCAGCCGACGCATGGCGATGCGCTTGCCGTTGACGTCGGACAATGTGACAGAGACTACGGGGTAGGGCTGTGCGAATGACGCATCGTTACGAACCGTTGCGCTGATCAGAAGTGCGCCGGGTACCGACGGGTGTGCCTGTACGTCGCGCGCCAATAGCTTCAATTGTTTGACGTCCTGCACGAGCGGCAGCTGGCAACCCGCCCACTCGCATCCCTGGCGCAACCACGGGCCCACGACCGGATCGGCAATCAACTGATCGCGCAGCGCCCAGCCGAGCTGGGCCGCGAGCAACAGCAGCAAGATGAGAATCACCACGACCCATGGCCAGCGACGCGGCCTGGGTTCGGTGTGGCGCGCGAAACGAGGGGTAAAGTCGCTGGGCAGAAGGTCGTCGAAAGTGGTACGCGCCGGCTCGATGGCTGCCGGTGGTTCAGCCGCTTTCGGGCGATAGACCACCAGTTCCAGGTGCGGCGGTTCGATGCCGGCCTCGTTGATCGGCAGTTCGTCGAACGGCTCGGGCGGCAGCACATCCGCGAGCGTGGCGATGCTGTCGAAGCCTTCGCCGCAATGTCCGCACATGACAAAGCCGTGCGCTTGCGCGAGCGTGCGCGCATCGAGCGAAAACACGGACATGCATTTGGGGCATTGCGTGTACATGCGTTAAGAGTGGTCGAGCGAGGCCAGTGAGTAAAGAGGTTTGCGGCGTTGCTGTGACATGGGTGGAACACTGTAGGAGTGACTCCGGTCGCAACCCACGTTTACGTCACTGCCTGTCGCGACTGAAGGGAGACTCGAAAAACCTAAGGTGAATCCGGCCGCTGCGCGGCCTGTCAATGGTCAACGGTAAACAGAGAGAGCCAAAAGCGTTGAGCTGGCGAGGCTTGGCTTTTCCTGTTTACCCTTTACAGCGCCGAAGGCGCGATCTGACAGGCCACGCAGTGGCCGACTTCCCCGTTTAGCGGCGAAACCCGCTGATGCGGACCCAGTCCTCGCGCGTGTCCACCTGCAGCGCCTCGAACCATTCGCCATAACGCGCGACCAGCTCGTCTTGCTGACCCTGCAGGATGCCGGAGATTGCAAACGGCGCGCCGGGCTTGGCCGCGGCAGCAAATTGCGGGGCCAGTTCGCCAAGCGGGCCGGCGAGGATATTGGCGACGAAAACATCCGCGGGTTCCGCGTCGAGGTCTTCGGGCAGGAACAGGGCAAGGCGTTCGGCAACCTCGTTGCGTTCGGCGTTGTCGGCCGAGGCGATCAGCGCCTGTGGATCGTTGTCCACGCCGACCGCGCTCAATGCGCCCAGCTTCAGTGCGGCGATGGCAAGAATGCCCGAGCCGCAACCGAAATCGGTCACCGTCTTGCCGGAAAGCTGCAGGCCATCGAGCCATTCCAGGCACAGCGCGGTGGTCGGATGCGTGCCGCTGCCGAAAGCCAGGCCGGGATCGAGCCGGACCACGACGATGTCGCCATCGGCAGGCGGCTCGATATTCCATGGATAGATCCACAGGCGACGACCGAAGGGCATCGGTTTGAACTGGTCCATCCAGGCCCGTTCCCAGTCCTCGTCGGCGACATCGCGAAACAGCATCTGGTCGGGTTCGAGCCAAGGCAGCAGATCGCCAAGTGCTTCGCTCAGGCCGCGACGATCGGTATCGACGTCGAACAGGGCGTTCAAGGTGATCGTCGGCCACAGCGGCAGCTCACCGACCCCGGGCTCGAAGATCGCCTGCTCGTCGGGCGTTTCCGCGTCGGCATCCTGCAGGGTGATCGACAGCGCGCCCAGGTCGTCGAGCGCTTCTTCCACGCGAGGCTGCTGCTCGGCACGGACGGTGAGGGAGAGTTCGAGCCAGGGCATGGGCGAGTCAACGGTCAATAGTGAGTGGTCAATGGTAAGAGCAAAGTCGGCTTGGCGCAGCCGTTGCTCCTGTTTACCACTTGCTGTTTACAGGCCGCGCAGCGGCCGACTTCACTGCCAGGGTAATGCTCGATGCGTAACCTTTTGCAGCGGCAACGCCAGCGCGGCAAATCGGCGCTCGATCTGGCCGCATTCGAGCGCATTCACGCGCCGTCCCAGGCTCAGGGGCAACTGGCGGCATAGCGAGAGCGCTTCGGCGATCGATAGCGAGAACAACGCCGAGACGGCACGTGCTGCTTCGCCCACCTTGTTCGCCGGGCACTCGGCCAGGACCAGGTCGTATTCGGTGTACAAGCCGGTGGCCAGATTGGCTTGCAGGGCGGCGTCGATGTCGGCTTCCGAGGCCTCGCCCAGCTCCAGGAAGGCATCCGCGCGGACGTAGTGGTCCAGTGCGCGGGCGTAATCGTCCAGGCTCGACAATGGGCGTTGCCGCTTCTGCACGATAAGCACATCGGCAAACGTCACCGCTTCCAGGTAATGCGAAAGCGCGTGTTCGGCAGCGACAAGGGGCAGGCCTTCGCCGTCTTCGTCGATCAGCAGATCGGTCTCTTCGTCGCTGGACGACAGGTAGAAACGACAGGTCGTCAGCGGACCATCGCGATCGGTATAGACCCAGGCATAGCGGTCCCATACGTCGCCGTCGTCGAAGCAGGCGACGATAGCCTCGATGGTTTCGCGTAGGGTGAGGAGTTCGGGCATGAATGATCCATCAGCCTCCCTATAGGTCATGCCTGCATAGGCCGGAATCCGTTTCCTCGGTCTGCAGTTCGCCAAACACTGCAACGGCACCGAAGTGGATTCCGGCCTTTGCCGGAATGACGATAGGTCAGGCCCGTCAGCCGCCGCTGGCGGCCTTTTCCTTCTGTTCGGCCATGCGCTTTTCCAGATAGTGGATGTTCTGTCCACCGTGCTGGAAACCGACGTCGGCCATGATGCGCTGCTGCAACGGGATATTGCACTTCACGCCTTCGATCACCGTTTCGGCCAACGCAAGGCGCATGCGTGCGATTGCCGTTTCGCGATCCGGGCCGTGCACGATCAGCTTGCCGATCATCGAATCGTAGTTCGGTGGAATGCGATAGCCGTCGTACAGATGCGTGTCCACACGCACGCCCGGGCCGCCCGGTGCTTCGAAGCGCTTCACCTCGCCGGGGCTCGGCATGAAAGTGTCGGGATCTTCGGCGTTGATGCGGCACTCGATCGCGTGGCCATTGATCTTGATGTCTTCCTGGCGAATCGACAGCTTCTCGCCCGCGGCAATCAACAACTGCTCGCGCACCAGGTCGACGCCGGTGATCAGTTCGGTCACCGGATGCTCCACCTGGATACGGGTGTTCATTTCGATGAAGTAGAAGCGGCCATCTTCGAACAGGAATTCGAAGGTGCCGGCGCCGCGGTAGCCGATGCGCAGGCAGGCATCGACGCAGACCTGGCCAATCTGTGCGCGCAGTTCCGGAGTGATACCGGGTGCTGGCGCTTCTTCGACCACTTTCTGGTGGCGTCGCTGCATCGAACAGTCGCGCTCGCCCAGGTGAATGGCATGGCCCTGGCCGTCGGCGAGCACCTGGATTTCCACGTGGCGCGGGTTTTCCAGGAACTTCTCCATATACACCTGATCGTTGCCGAAAGCGGCTTTCGCTTCCTGCTTGGTCATGGTCACGGCATTACCCAGATGCGCTTCGGTGCGAACGACGCGCATGCCGCGACCACCGCCGCCGCCGGCGGCCTTGATGATCACGGGGTAGCCGATCTCGCGTGCGATGCGGATGTTTTCGTCCACGTTGTCGCCGAGCGGGCCGCCCGAACCGGGAACGCACGGTACGCCGGCTGCCTTCATGGCGCGGATCGCTTCGACCTTGTCGCCCATCAGGCGGATCACGTCGGCGGTCGGGCCAATGAAGATGAAACCGGATTTCTCGACCTGCTCGGCAAAATCCGCGCGCTCGGAGAGAAAACCGTAGCCTGGATGGATCGCCTGCGCGTCGGTGATTTCCGCCGCAGCAATGATGCGCGGAATATTGAGATAGCTTTCGGCTGACGGCGCCGGTCCGATGCAGATTGCCTCGTCGGCCAGGCCAACGTGCTTGAGATTGCGATCGGCAGTCGAATGCACCGCGACGGTCTTGATGCCCAGGCTGTTGCAGGCACGCAAGACACGCAGAGCGATTTCGCCGCGGTTCGCGATAAGGACTTTCTCGAGCTTATGCATATCAGGCGATCACGAACATCGGCTGGTCGAATTCCACCGGCTGGCCGTTGTCGATCAGGATGGCCTGCACGGTGCCGCCAACGTCGGCTTCGATCTGGTTGAACATCTTCATCGCTTCGATGATGCCCAGCGTTTCGCCGGCCTTGACCTGCTGGCCGACCTTGACGAACGCCGGTGCGCCCGGGCTGGCCGAGGCGTAGTAGGTGCCGACCATCGGTGCCTTGACCACATGGCCTTCCGGCACGGCCGGCGTGGCAGGGGCGGCGGCGACGGGAGCGGCAGCCACAGGTGCGGGTGCGGCGACGGCAACGGGGGCTGCGGCGACAGCGACGCCACCCTTGGGTACGCGCGACAGGCGCACGACCTCCTCGCCCTCCTTGATCTCCAGTTCGGCGAGGTTGGATTCCTCAAGCAGGTCGATCAGTTTTTTGATCTTGCGCAAGTCCATGGGTCAAACCTTTTCGTTGCTGCCGCACGGGGCGGCTGGAATGGAAGGAGAAATAGTGTTCTGTTCGGCTCAGGCGGCGCGGCCCAGCCGCGCGATAGCGGCATCGAGCGCAAGCCGGTAGCTGTCCGGCCCGAAACCGCAGACCTGGCCAATGGCCACATCCGCCAGATAGGAGTGGCGACGGAAGGGTTCGCGGGCGTGCACATTGGAAAGGTGCAGCTCGATAAACGGTATCGCCACACCCAGCAGGGCGTCACGCAGGGCGATGCTGGTATGCGTGAAGGCGCCGGGGTTGATCAGGATCAGCGCCACCTGCTCCTCGCGCGCCTGATGCACGCGTTCGATCAGCGCATGCTCGGCATTCGACTGAAAGCAGCTCAGCCCGTGGCCTGCGGCCTTGGCCTGGTGAACCAGCGCGGCGTCGATATCGGCCAGGGTCTGGCGGCCATAGATCTCCGGCTCGCGCGTACCCAGCAGATTGAGATTGGGTCCGTGCAGGACCAGGATTTTCGCCACGCTGTGATCCTGAAACGGCACCTCGGCAGGTGCGGACCGGGCGGAGTGTGCGCGCACTCGGCAATGTTGTCCAGTTCGGCGTAGATCGGCGATGTTTGGTGCAGAAGTGTGAAGAAGTCCGTGCGGCGGCGTATCGAGCGACCCGGAAGCCCCGCTAGGGCTGCTTCAGCCAGCTTTCCAATGTTTCCGCAGGAAGTTGACCTCGCTGCGCGGCCAAGATGCGCCCATCGGCGTCTAAAAGTACGCTAAACGGCAGAACTTCCGCCTCATCCCCGAGCTGCAGGGAGGTGCTTGGGCTCTCCAGCCGACCCATCAGGATCGGGTACGGCACCGGGTGCGCTGCAAGAAAAGGCCGAACGCGCTCAGGATCGTCCATGGCGATGCCAACGACGATCAGCTCCTTTTCGCCGAACTTCGCTTGCGCCTTGGCCAGGGCAGGCATCTCCTGCAGGCAGGGCACGCACCAGGTCGCCCAGAAATTGAGCAGCACGCGCCGGGCGTGGAACTCCGACAGCTGACGCGGCTTTCCATGAACATCCATCAGCGTGAGGTTGGGACGCCCATCACCTATGGTCACCGCTTGCACGCCAGCTGGGACATGCGCCTGCCGACTGGCATGCTGCAGCCAGCCGCCCACGCCTGCTGCGACGACGGCCAGGGCCAGGATGAAGGTATTGCTTCGGCTCAGCATGCAGGCGAGGAAAGGGTCTGGAGGAGTGAGAAACGAGAGATGGTAGCGGTTACTCCAACTCTTTTCTCACTCCTCCCCACTAATCACCTGCTTTGGCGAGCGCCTGCTCCACCAGCGATGCCGTCAGCACCGTCGGCAGCTGATGCCCTTCGCCGCCGCCCTTGGGGAACACCACGTAAAGCGGCACTCCCGGCGTGTGGTACTGCTGCAGGAACGCGGTGATGTCCGGGTCTTCGTTGGTCCAGTCACCCTTCATATAGACGGTGCCGGTCTGCTTGAGCTGGGCACGGAACGCGTCGGTGTCGAGCACCGTGTGTTCGTTGGCCTTGCAGGTGATGCACCAGTCGGCGGTCATGTCGACGAAGACCGGCGTGCCGGCCTTGCGCAATTCCGCCAGTTTGGCCGGCGTGAAGGCAACGACGCCTTCGCTCGTTGCGACACGATTCGTGCCGGCCGGCAGCTTGGCCAACATGTAGACCGGTGCGATGGCCAGCGCCAGCAACACCACGACGAAGACGCGGCTGATCGGCCCGCGCGAACGGCTGCGCTCGAACCACCACAGCGTCATGGCAAGCAGCACCGCGGCCACCAGCAGCAGGCCGACCGCATCCGAGCCGCGCTGGTTTGCCAGCACCCAGGCGAGCCATACCGCTGCGAGGTACATCGGGAAGGCCAGCACCTGCTTTAGGGTTTCCATCCACGCGCCGGGACGCGGCAGCAACCGTGCCACGGCGGGCACAAAGCCAACCGCCAGGAAGGGCAGAGCCAGGCCGACGCCGAGCGCCACGAAAACCAGCAAGGCACTCAAGGTGGGCGCGGCAAAGGCATAGGCCAGCGCGGTGCCCATGAATGGCGCCGTACAGGGGCTCGCGACCACCACAGCGAGCACGCCGGTGAAGAAGTCGCCGACCGGGCCGGACCGGTTCGCCAGCGAGCTGCCTGTATTGCCCAGCGAGGTCCCGAACTGCACCACGCCCGACATCGACAAGGCCACCGCCAACATGATCAGCGCGAGCACGGCGACCACGAGCGGGTTCTGCATCTGCGAACCCCAGGCCTGCTTCAGGGAAATGATGATCAGGCCCAGTGCGATAAAGCTCACCAGTACGCCGGCGGTGTACATCAAGGCATGCACACGACGACTCGCCGGGTTCTCGCCGCTTTCGATCAGGCCGACGGCCTTGATCGACAGGACCGGCAACACGCACGGCATCAGATTCAGCACGAGGCCACCGCCAAGGGCGAGCAGCAGCGCATACCAGAGGCTGACATCGAGCGAGCTTCGGGTTGCGGGCGGCATTTCCGGCGCAGGGCCCGCCGTGGTCTGTCCGCTCGACACGCTTCCGCCGGAAAGATCGACCGACACCGCGCGCGTCATCAGCGGATAGCACAGGCCGCCATCCTGGCAACCCTGGAAACTGGCTTCGATATCGAGCTGCTTGCGCCCAGCGAGATCGCCATCGACGGTGACCGGCAATTCGAGCTGGCCGAAATACACCGTAACCTTGCCGAAATGCGGGTCGTCCTTGCTGGTGCCTTCAGGCCATTGCGGGGTGAGCTTCACGCCATCGACGTTCTTTGCGTGCAGCACGGTCTGATCGCGATACAGGTAATAGCCCTTGGGCATCGTCCAGCGCAGCAGCAACTCGTTCGGCTTGCGCGCCAGTGCCTCGAAACGGAATGCCTCCTCGGCCGCCAGCGGGGCAGCATCCATGCCCGGCGCCGCGGCCGATGCCTGCTTGCTGCCGATCTGGTTCAGCGCGCCACCGAGGGTCTGCGCCGGTGCGGCAGGACCGGCCTGCGCCGTGCCCGCCGGCAACGGCAGGTCGAGTTTCTCGGTGTGCGGCGGGTAACAGATTTTCGGTTCGACTTCGTGGCAACCCTGGTATTGCACGCTCACACTCAGGCGCGTCGTGCCAGGCGCCACTGTGTAGGGAATGCTCGCATCGACGTTGTGGTGATAGGTCTCCACGTCGCCCAGGTATTCGTCATGATGCTTTTCGCCGTCGGGCAGCGTCGCTTCGCCCAAAGTGATGCCATCGCCACCCTTGAACTTCATGCGGCCGCGATAGAGGTAGTAGTCCTGCGCGATCGTCCAATGCAGTTTCACCACGCCGGGTGTATTCGTATCGGTGCTGAGCTTGTACGCCTCGGTTACCGGCAGCAGGTTGTCGGTGTCTTGCGCAAATACCTGCGCTGCACCGAACAGAAGTGCGAAAGGAACCAGTACGCGGGCGGCCAGACGGCCAAAAGAACGGAAACGCATTGCAACTCCAACCGTGAGGCCCACGCCGGGGAGCGTGGAGCGGCGATTATGACCTATTCGCTGGATACGTCTTTTCGGTTACGTGGTTCAGGCTTCGTCGGCGATGGGCTCGGGCAACGGTACCGGGGAGCGCCCCGTCGTCAGTGCCACGCCCAGCAGGATCACCACGCAGGCAATGACCATGCTGGCGGTGATGGTTTCCTTCAGGAACAGCCACCCCCACAGCACGCCGAACACCGGGATCAGATAGAGCACGGTCATCGTCCGTGCGGTACCGGCGTGTGCGATCAGGCGAAAGAACAACAGCATGGCGAAGGCAGTGCAGGCCACGCCCAGCGCCACGGTGGCCAGCCACGCCGGCATCGACGGGTTTTGTGCCGGCCAGGCCCAGATGGTCGTCGGCGCCAGCACGATGGCGGCCACGATCTGGCTGCCACCCGCCGATGTCATCGGTGACACGTCGCGCAAACGGCGGCGGCTGTAATGCACCGAAAAGGCATAGCACACCGTCGCGCCGACACAGGCGGCCATGGCCCACAACGAGCCATGATCGAGCGTGGCGCCACCGGTATTGCCACCGATCAGCCACAGCACCCCGGCCAGGCCGACGATCAGGCCGAGCGTGCGCATGGCATCGAGCCTCTCGCCCAACCACAGCCAGCCCGATGCGGCCACCAGCAGCGGGGTGATCGCGTCGAAGATCGACGACAGGCCGGCCGGCAAATGACGCGCCGCCAACGCAAACAGCACAAACGGCAACGCCGAATTGGTAATGCCGGCGATCACGATCGGTCGCCAGTGCGCGCGCCATTCGGCCAGATGTGAGCGTGACGCCATCAAGGGCACGAAGCACAACGCAGCGACGATCGCGCGCATGCCGGCGAGTGCCATGACGCCGAATGGATCGGCGGCCATACGCATGAACAGGAACGACCCGCCCCAGAGGGCGCCGAGCAGAATCAGGCTGGCGATGTCGCGCGGTTTCATGGGGTTCTCGATTCCATGGATGTCGTGATTGAAAGGAGCCGAAGAACCTCAGTTTTGTCGTTATCCCGGCGAAGGCCGGAATGACGAATAGGAGAGGTTTTCAGAGATGTACCGCTCCCACAAAATTTCGGATTTCCGGCGCGGCGTCAGCCTTGCTTGGCGCCATGACCAAACAAATGCTTCCGCTCTTCCTCGCTGATGTGCCTGCGCACGTATGAACTCTCCACGCCTTCGTACGTGCGCACGGTGGCCGGTCGCGCGGCGATGGCGTTGAACCAGCGCTCCAGATGCGGAAAATCGCCGAGCGATTGGCCGTGTCCCTCATGCGGAACGATCCACGGATAGGCAGCGATATCGGCGATGGTGTAGTCGTCGCCGGCAATGAACTGACGGTCCGCGAGACGATGATTGAGCACGCCATAAAGACGTGCCACTTCCCGCGTATAGCGGTCGATCGCATACGGCACGGGTTCGGGCGCGTAGATATTGAAATGCCCGATCTGCCCAGCCATCGGCCCGAGGCCGCCGACCTGCCAGAACAACCACTGCAGCACCTCAAGCCGGCTGCGCGTGTCCTGCGGCATGAAGCGGCCGGACTTTTCGGCCAGGTAAAGCAGGATCGCACCGGACTCGAACAGGCTGATCGGCGCACCGCCGCCCAGGGGCGCGTTGTCGACAATGGCGGGAATCTTGTTGTTCGGCGAGATGGCCAGGAAATCGGGCTGGAACTGCTCGCCCTTGCTCAGGCTGATCGGCTTGAGGTGATAGGGCAGCCCGGTCTCCTCGAAAAACAGCTTGATCTTGAGACCGTTGGGGGTGGCGGCGAAATACAGGTCGATCATGAGTCGGCTCTCTCGGGCGGAATGGGGTCACTGTAGATGGCATCGGTGGACTTGCAAAAGATCCACAATGAGGCAAATCTTGTAGTCCACTTCGGGCGCTGGCCATGAGACATCTTTTCGAGTTTCCACTGGAATTGCCCGAACCGGGGTCACGCCAGCGCCAGGCAGCATTGCATGGGCAATTGCGTGCGGCGATTCTCGATGGCCGGCTCAAGCCCGGACTTCGCTTGCCCGCTACCCGCGAACTGGCGCAGTCGCTGGGTGTATCACGCAACACGGTGGTTGCCGCATATGACTTGCTGCTCAGCGAGGGCTATGTGGTGGCGCGTCATGGCGCGGGCAACTACGTCGCCGACATGGCGGCCAGGCCGGCGGCGAAGCCAGCTTCGCTGCCCGATGACAGTCGCCTGGCCACGTACTGGCGCAAACAGGCCATCGTGCAGGCCCCGCCGCCTTTGTCGTTTGCCTATGATTTTCGTGTCGGCACGCCCGATATGTCGCAGTTCCCTTTCGAGGTGTGGCGCAGCCTGTCTGCCCGCGCGTTGCGCGCCTTGTCGAAATCACCGTCCATTTACGCACCACCCCAGGGGCAGCCGGCGCTGCGCGAAGCGATCGCGCGACACGTGTCGTTCGCCCGCGCGGTGGCCTGCGAGCCGGACGATATTCTGGTCACCAGCGGTGCGCAGCAGGCGTTTGACTTGCTGGCGCGCGTGTTGGTGACGCCGGGGCGTACCGTGGTGGCGGTGGAGGATCCGGGCTACCCGCCGCTGCGCGCTGCCTTCGAGGCGGCCGGTGCCGAAATCGTATCGGTGCCGGTCGATGCGCAAGGCCTGGTGGTGGAGAAGATTCCGTCCAGGGCGAGCATCGTCTACGTCACGCCATCGCATCAGTTCCCTGTGGGCATGGCCTTGTCGCCATCGCGCCGCACGGCCCTGCTCGATTTCGCCCAGGCCCATGGCGCTACGGTGATCGAAGACGACTACGACGGCGAATTTCGTTACGGGGGGCGTCCGCTCGATGCGCTCCAGACGCTCGATCGCAGCGGTACCGTCTGTTACGTGGGCACCTTCTCCAAATGCCTGTTTCCGACCTTGCGGCTGGGCTATGTCGTGATGCCGCCGTGGCTGCATGCGGCGATGGCGCAGGCCAAGCACCTGAGCGATCGGTACGGCGATTTGCTGGCACAGGAAACGCTCGCCGCATTTATCGCCGAAGGGCATCTGGTGCGACATATACGCAAGATGCGGAAAATCTATGCCGAACGACGCCAATGCCTGCTCGATGCATTACAGCGGCACGCGCAAGGTTATCTGCAAGCCATGCCTGCCGATGCGGGTTTGCATTTGACGGCGTCGGCATCCTCATCGGTCGACATCGCCGCATTGATCGGTGCGGCGGCGGAGCAGGGCATTCGCGTGGAGAGCCTGCGCGACTACGCATGGGGGCCTGGCTTGCACGGTATTCCGTTTGGTTTCGGCTTGATCGAAGCCGGGCGCATCGATGCGGCTATCGCCAAGGTGGTGGCGCTGATCGCGCGCCAGGAAGTGGTCCAGTAGTTTTTCCCACAGGTGGCGCTTACGTGGCGGTCACAGCGTCGCCAGCATGCGCGCATCTTCACTCCGTGGCCGATTCCGATGCGTTATCTGACTTTGTTGCTGTGTCTGCTTGCCTTTGCCGTCAATTGTCATGCGGCCGATAGCGGTCAGCAGCGCGCGGAGGCTGCCGGCCGCAGTCTTGTCGGTACGCCCGCGCCGGCGATGGTACTCAAGACGATCGATGGCCAGGCCATCGATCTGGGCAAGCTCTACGGCAAGAAGGCGGTGTATCTCAAATTCTGGGCGACCTGGTGCGTGCCCTGCCGCGAGCAGATGCCGCATCTGCAACGTACCTACGAAGAAGCGGGCCCGGACATGGCGGTGATCGCCATCGACGTGGGGTTCGATGACAGTGTCGAAGAGGTGCGCAAGTATCGACATGACGTAGGCCTGACCATGCCGATCGTGTTCGACGACGGTTCCCTGGGCGAGGCCTTCCATTTGCGCGTCACGCCGCAGCATGTAGTGATTGGCCGTGACGGACGCATTCTTTATGTGGGGCACGAAGCCAATGCCCGCCTCGATGCCGCCTTGCTCGCCGCCCGCACCTCGACCCCTTTGCCGGTGGTTGCGACAAAGGCGGCCGCGGTGGCCGAGAAGCCCATCGGTATGGGCGATAGCGTGCCCGATGCCAGCGTCACCACCCTGGCCGGCAAATCCTTCCCGCTGCACGATGCCGCCAAGCCGACGGTGCTGGTTTTCCTCTCGCCCTGGTGCGAGAGCTATCTGGCCAAGAGTCGCCCGCAGCTGTCGCAAAGCTGCCGCGGCATGCGCGAACAGGTCGAAGCCCTGGCTCAGAAGCGGACCGACCTGCGCTGGCTGGGGGTGGCCTCGGGCTTGTGGGCGGCCCGGGATGATCTGGTCGACTACAAGAAAACCTACCGGGTAGAGATTCCGCTGACCCTGGATGCGTCCGGTGCGCTTTTCCGCAGTTTCCGGGTGATGCACGTGCCAACCGTGGTGCTGGTCGATGCCCAGGGCCGAGTGACCCGGCGCATCGAGGCCACCGATGGCGATCTGGCCGAGGCCCTGCCGCGCTGAAGCGGCTGGATTCAGGAAGAACCTGCGGCCACCCAGGCCAGATAGGCCTCATGGCCGCGCTCGACCGGGACGGCGATCAGCTCCGGCAGCTCGTAGGGGTGGAGCTCCAATAGCCGCGCTTTGAGGGTCTCAAAGCGGTCGGCCGTTGTCTTGATCAGCAACAGGACCTCGCTGTCCCTGGTCACTTTTCCCTCCCAGCGGTAGACCGAAGTGACTCCCGGCAGGCAATTGACGCAGGCCGCCAGGGACTCCCCGACCAGCCGTTCAGCGAGCTGGGAGGCGGCTTCCGGGTCGGGACAGGTGCAGTAGCAAAGCAGGATCTGGCTCATCGGATCAGCCTAGCCGGCCTTGAAAGGGCCGGCCAGCTCCCCCACTAGGTTTGCAGGTTCGAAGGACGCGATACCTCTTGCGAGGGGATTCTGCATCGTTAGAATTGGCACTCACCGACGGCGAGTGCTAACAATGTGGTCTCCACATCGCGCCCCGTCCCGAATTTTTTCAACCCAATCCCATAGCTGGAGCCATCCATGAGCAAACTGCGTCCGCTGCACGACCGCGTCATCGTCAAGCGCCTGGAAGAGGAGCGTGTCTCCGCCGGCGGCATCGTCATCCCCGACAGCGCCACCGAAAAGCCGACCCGCGGCAAGGTTATCGCTGCCGGTACCGGCCGCATCCTGGAAGACGGCAATGTCCGTCCGATGTCGCTGAAGGAAGGCGATGTGGTGCTGTTCGGCAAGTACGCCGGCCAGGAAATCAAGATCGACGGCGAAGAGCTGGTCTTCCTGAAGGAAGACGACATCGTTGCGGTGATCGAAGGCTAAAAGCCGGAAGAGAGTGAAGAGGATCGACAAGTGAGTTGTGCGCGCCATCGCGAACACTCCCTTACTCCTCAGGTCCGCTCTCTCTTATTCCTCACTCCTATTCACTAATTTTCTAAGGGTTTTCAGATATGGCAGCTAAAGAAGTACGCTTCGGCGAAGACGTTCGCGCTCGCATGCTCAAGGGTGTCAACACCCTGGCCAATGCGGTCAAGGTCACCCTGGGTCCGAAGGGCCGCAACGTCGTGCTCGAGAAGAGCTTCGGCGCACCGACGGTGACCAAGGACGGCGTGTCCGTCGCCAAGGAAATCGAACTGGCCGACAAGTACGAGAACAT
>Ga0105240_10001293_pt1 | contig 43254 bp, 32 predicted proteins | sample KBSC54metaG_FD_80426 | JGI IMG/M metagenome (GOLD analysis project Ga0105240, IMG submission 80426) | Corn rhizosphere microbial communities from Kellogg Biological Station, Michigan, USA - KBS C5-4 metaG | ecosystem: Host-associated > Plants > Roots > Rhizosphere > Soil | place: Michigan, USA... | reverse complement strand
GCGCGTGCGGAAATTCCTGGACTTGGTAACAGGGTTACAGGATCTGCCGCGTCACTTGGGCCAACACTCCGGCGGAATGGTGATTTGCCAGGGGCAACTCGATTCCGTAGTGCCTCTGGAACAAGCGGCCATGCCCGGCCGCGTGGTCGTGCAGTGGGATAAAGAAGACTGCGCCGACATGGGCATCGTGAAAGTCGATCTGCTGGGATTGGGGATGATGGCGGCGCTCGAAGAAACTATCGAACTCATCGACCGGCACTATGGCGAAAAAGTCGATCTTGGAAATTTACCAGTTGATGATCAAAAAGTGTACGAGGCGCTCCAACGCGCCGATACCATCGGGCTTTTTCAGGTGGAAAGCCGCGCACAGCAAGCATCGTTGCCTCGCATGAAGCCGGAAAAATTCTACGATTTGGTAGTGCAGGTGGCAATCATCCGTCCTGGTCCGATCGAGGGCAAGATGGTGCACCCTTATCTAGCTCGACGGCAAGGAAAAGAAAAGGCCGAGCCGCTGCATCCATCGCTGGATAAAATCTTGAGGCGCACATTGGGCGTGCCGTTGTTTCAAGAACAGCTTCTGCGGATGGCCATGGCCGTTGCCGATTTTACGGGGGGCGAGGCTGAAGAATTGCGCCGCGCGTTCGGTTTCAAGCGCTCGGAAAAACGTATGCGGGAAATCGAGGTCAAACTACGCGCAGGTATGGCGAAGAACGGCATCACAGGAGAAGTACAAAACAAAATCGTGAAGTCGATCACATCCTTCGCCATGTTCGGATTCCCTGAATCGCACGCGGCCAGTTTTGCATTGCTCGCATACGCCAGCGCATATCTGAGGACGTATTATCTGGCGGCGTTCACCTGTGCCTTGCTAAACAATCAGCCGATGGGTTTCTACCATCCCGCGACGCTGATCAAAGATGCGCAGCGCCATGGCCTGCGAGTGCTGCCGGTAGACATCAACCGTTCCGGGAGCGTCTGTACCCTCGAAAATTTTCACGTTAGGCTGGGTCTAAATTATGTACGGGGACTGCGCAAGTCGGTCGTCGAGGCGATTGTCCCACTACAGCCGTTTTCCAGTATTGAGGATCTTGCCCGGCGCGTTCCGGAATTACACAAAGAAGACCTGACGCGATTGGCGGCCATCGGCGCGCTGAATTCCATCGGCGCCGAGCACCGCAGAGATGCATTGTGGCAAGCTTCCCGCGCATCCAGGCCAGTTGGAGGGCTGCTGCGTGCGGTTCCTGAATCCGCACCGGAGGTTCCGTTGCGGCAGATGAGCACCGAAGAACGTTTGGTAGCCGACAGCAACGGCATCGGCATGACCATCGGCAAACACCCCATGGCATACCGGCGTGCCGAAATGCACAAACTGCGTGTCACTCCCGCCGCCGCACTTTCCTCCCTTGCAAATGGGCGAATAGTTCGTGTGGCAGGCAACGTGATCGTGCGCCAACGCCCTGGTACCGCCAAAGGGATCACATTCATGAGCCTGGAAGATGAAACGGGCATTTCAAATGTAGTGATTATGCCCGATCTCTTCGAAGAGCAGCGGCTTGAAATTCTCACCCATCCATGGGTGATAGTCGAAGGACAAATGCAGAACGTGGATAATGTGATCCATATTCTGGCGAAGCGCTTTTCTCCACTGGCAAATCCGCTGGAACTCGGCACTGGTTCGCATGATTTCCGTTAACGCAATCGTTAGGCGTGATTAACTCATCGGGAACTCCTTCGAAGCTTGTATCATAATAGTGAGCTTTGTGATGCACCTTCGAGTCCTTCCCGTCATGCTTGCCATTGCCACCATGCCGGTGGCCGGCGCAACCACTCATTCCCTCGACCGGCAGTTCGAGCAAACCGTGCGCCCTTTTGTCACGAAGTATTGCGCCGGATGCCATAGCGGCGAGACGCCCGCCGCGCAGTTCGATCTCAAGGCATACACCACCATGGACATGGTGACGCGGGACTATCCTCGCTGGGCGCTCGTGATGGAAAGACTCACGGCGAAAGAGATGCCGCCCAAACCGGTACCGCCCCCGCCGTCTGAAGCCAGCCAGCATGTGATCGACTGGATTCAGGCTGTGCGCGCGGAAGAGTTGAAGAAGTCCGCAGGCGATCCCGGGCCGGTGCTGGCCCGCCGGTTGAGCAACGCCGAATACAACTACACCATTCGAGACCTCACTGGCCAGGATCTGCAACCTACACGGGAGTTCCCCGTCGATCCGGCCAATCCCGCAGGTTTCGACAACTCGGGCGAATCATTAACCATGTCGCCCGCGCTGCTGAATAAATACCTGCAGACCGCGCGCGGAGTGGCCGATCACATGGTTCTATCACCTGATGGAATCGACTTCGCTCCCTGGCCGATGCTGGTCTCGACTGATCGCGAGAAGTATGCGATCCAGCGCATCGTAAGCTTCTACTTCCGCCAGCCCACCGACTATGCGGATTACTTTCAGGCCGCATGGCGCTTCCGCTATCGCGCCGCGCTCGGAAAGCCAAACACGACGTTGGCCGCCATAGCAGCGGATTCGAAATTGAGCTCGAAATATCTGCCCATGGTCTGGCAGATTCTGCACGACAAGGACGCAATCGGTCCAGTCGCGAAGCTTCAGAAAATGTGGAGCGATCTGCCCCGACCGGGCGCAGATCAGCCGGATGTGCTGCGCGCGAAATGTATCGAAATGCGTGATTTCGTGGTCAGAATTCGGGCTCATACTGCCATGCAATTCGCCGCACCGGAGGTGAGAGGATTGCCTGCCGGATCGCAGCCACTGCTGAACTGGAAACTACGGGAGTTCGCTTCGCACCGCCGCGAAAGCGATCCCAACGATCTACGTAACGATACCGACCCGCCCCCGGTGGTACCAGAAATTCCCAAATATCCCGGGCTTCACCGGGAAGCCGCTCCCCGCTGGGCCGCTCTCTCGGCGAAAGCCCGCGCCGGCGACACCGACCTCATAGTCCCGGCTGCCGAGCGCCGCCGCTATGAAGCTGCGTTTGCACGCTTCGCTTCCGTTTTTCCAGACACCTTCTACGTCACTGAGCGCGGCCGCTACTTTCCGGATGACTCGGCGGACAAGGGCCGGCTCCTCAGCGCGGGCTATCACAGCGTGCTGGGCTTCTTCCGCGACGACACCCCGCTCATGGAATTGATCCTCGACGAAAAAGGCCAGAAGGAGATCAACCGCCTCTGGGACGAATTCGACTTCATCGCCAATTTCACAGCGCGCACATGGACTCAATACTTCTTTAATCAGAGCGGCGAGGTGCAAGGTAAGGGCGCTGAGTCCGGCACGGCGCGCCCGCCGGATCACGAGATCACCGATATGGCGGTCATCATGAAATTGCGGGATGCCTATCTGGCCAAGGCCGTAGCCGACCCGAAGAACGACCCCGTCGCGCCTCGGGCAATCCGCGATCACTTTGACCGCGTGAACACCACCCTTCGGAATTTGGAAAAAGAGCGGATGGACGCCAAGCCGAAGCATCTCGAAGCGCTTCTCCGATTTGCCGCACACGCCTACCGGAGGCCGCTCACCAAAGCGGAGCGCGACGATTTACTTGCGTATTACCACGCGCTTCGCACTAAAAACGAACTGTCCCATGAAGAAGCCCTGCGTAATTCCATCGTCAGCGTGCTGATGTCGCCGGATTTCCTCTACCGGTTCGACCTGGTCGACACAACCACGACTTCTTCGCGCTCCGCCATTCGCACAGCGGCATTGAAAACCTCCGCGGGGACACCCAGCCGGCCGTTAACCAGCTACGCCCTGGCTAGCAGGTTGAGTTATTTCCTGTGGTCCAGCATGCCCGACGATGAGTTGTTGCGGCATGCGGCTGCGGGCGATCTGCAAAGACCGGACGTTCTGCTGGCACAGACTCGCCGGATGCTGAAGGACAGCCGGGTGCGCGGACTGGCCACCGAATTTACCGGCAACTGGCTCGATTTCCGTCACTTCGAAACGAATAATTCGGTTGATCGCGAGCGCTTCCCCAGCTTCAATAATGAGCTGCGTGAAGCGATGTTCCAGGAACCGATCCGCTTCATTGAAGACGCAGTTCACAACGATCGCTCCGTGCTGGATCTTTTGTATGGCAACTACACGTTTGTGAATCCCGTGCTGGCCAAACATTACGGCATGCCGGAAGTGAAAGGGGACGCCGATACCTGGGTTCGAGTGGACGATGCCGGCCAATACGGGCGAGGCGGTCTGCTGCCCATGGCGGTGTTTCTGACTCAGAACTCGCCCGGATTGAGAACCAGTCCGGTGAAGCGCGGACATTGGGTCGTACAGCGGGTGCTCGGTGAGACGATTCCGCCACCGCCGCCAGTTGTCCCGGAATTGCCGAACGACGAATCGAAAATGGACCTGCCGGTGCGCGACATGCTGGCCAAACATCGGGAAAACCCGGTCTGCTCCGCCTGTCACGCGCGCTTCGATTCATTCGGCCTCGCGTTTGAAGGTTATGGACCGGTGGGTGGCGCCCGGACGAAAGATCTCGCGGGGCGGCCGGTGGACACGAACGTAACGTATCCCGGCGGAGCCCAGGGGACCGGATTTGAAGGACTGCAAGCATTCATCCGCGAGCACCGGCAAAAAGAATTCGTCGATAGTCTCAGCCGAAAATTGCTCGCCTACGCGCTGAACCGGTCACTCCAGTTCTCCGACGAATCCCTCATCGAACGCATGGAAACCCGGCTCGCGGCGAAAGAGTATCGCTTCCATTCGCTGGTGGAGACCATCGTCACAAGCCCGCAGTTTTTGAACAAACGAATTCCGGATTTGCGCGAAACGTCCGAGTTACAATCCAGAAAAGGTGAATAAAATGCCACGATTGACAAAGAACTCCGCTCCCCGTATTTCCCGCCGCACTGTACTTCGCGGCGCGGGTTGCACCATAGCCTTGCCGTGGCTTGAGTCGCTTCACGCTCTCGCGGACACGCCACCGTCCTCGGCATTCCCGAAGCGTTTCGGCGTCGTTTTCCTGGGAAATGGCATCAACGAAGATCATTGGAGCGCCGAGGGCACGGGCGCGGCCATGAAGCTCAGCAAAACGCTGGAGCCGCTGGAGCCGCTGAAACAGAAGATCAATGTGATCGATGGTCTCTACGTGAAGGCGCTGACCGGTCAGGGCATTCACCCCGGGCAAACCGGCAGTCTGCTGTCGGGCGCGCATATTTCGAAAGGAGCCATCATCCACTCGGGCATCAGCGTCGATCAGATGATCGCCAGGCATGTGGGCGAAGACACGCCGCAATCCAGTATCGTTCTGGCTTGCGAGCAGCCCATGACGGGTTACCACGAGACGAATTTCTCGATGGCCTACAGTTCGCACATCTCATGGCAGAGTCCGGATTCGCCCGTTCCGGTCGAAGTCTATCCTTCGCTCGCGTGGGACAACCTGTTTGACAATCGCGGCAGCCTGCTGAATATCAGCATTCTCGACCGCGTGAAGGACCGTGCCGAGGAGGTCTGCGGGAAGATCAGTTCGAGCGACAAGAGCAAGATGGATGAATATCTGACCAGCGTTCGCGAAGTGGAGCAACGCGTGGAGAAGATGCGCAAGGGCAAAGAGAATGCCGACGACGCGGCGAAGGCGAAAAACACAGTCGCGGCAACAATGGACCGGCCGGCCAATGGATTGCCGGAAGACCTGCGCGACCACGCGCGCCTGATGTGCGACATCATCGCCATCGCATTTCAGACCAACAAGACCCGCGTTGCGTCGCTGATTATCTCGCGTGACCTTTCAGCGATGTATTACCCGTTCCTGGAGGTCAAGGAAGGGCACCATGCCGCATCCCACAACAACAACTCGGACGGATATGAACGCATCGCTCGTTTCCACGTCAGCCAGTATGCTTACCTGGCGTCGAAACTGGACAGCATGAAGGAAGGAGACGGCACGGTGCTCGACAACACCTGCCTGATGTTCCTTTCCAATCTCTGGATCGGCCGCAAGCATGACAACCTGAGATTGCCGCTGGTACTCGCCGGTGGACTAGGCGGCACGCTCGAAACCGGGCGTACGCTGAACTATCTGAAGGCAAGCGAGGACAACCGCAAAATGTGTAGCTTATACCTGTCGCTGATGGATCGTTTTGGAGTAAAGCTGGAGCAGTTTGGCGACTCCCAGACGCGGCTGGAACAGTTGTAGAGGCTTTCCAGGACATGTCAATAAGACGCATTCTACCTGATTGACATCCGCTTCGGCATAGGCGAAGATAAGGCGAAGATGACCTCGCCTTCCGCCCTCCTCCGCCAGCAAATTTACTCCACCCTCGGCTCTCGCTATGAAACCGCGTTTCTCACGGAAAAGAAGGCTGTGGAAGACACTATATCCTCCGTGGTGGGGGAAATTCCACGCGGGGCAGTCACTGAAATTGCCGGTCCTGTTTCTTCCGGACGCACCTCGTTACTCTATTCCCTGCTCGCCACAGCTTCTTCGGAGCAGGAGTTTTGCACGCTCCTTGATGCAGAAGACACATTCGATCCTGAAAGCGCAGCCGCCGCCGGAGTACGGCTTTCACAAATCCTATGGGTCCGCTGCGGAGGAAATGTGGAACACGCACTCAAAGCCGCGGACATGTTGGCCCAAGCTGGAGGCTTCGGGTTGGTCGCCATCGATCTGGGAGACACGCCGAAAAAAGTTGTCCACCGTATTCCGTTAGCCGCATGGTTCCGTCTCCGTCACGCCGTGGAGAACACGAAAACAGCTTTGGTTGTAGTGGCGCAACAAATTCATACGCACTCCTGCTCGGCGCTCAAAATCGAACTCAGCCCGAGCCGGCCATCGTGGCGAGGCCAATCCCCAGGTTGCCTTCTGGATGGCATGGAAGCCGCGGCTCAATGTATCCGGAACCATCGCGTGCAAGAGCGCCGGTTCACTATCTCGCGGTAACTGTATGTTCGCGTGTCTACATGCTCCCGGCAATCTTCCGCTGTTGGTGGAATGTGCGAAGCATTTCTCTCCGCTCATTGAAGAAACTTCTCTGGATACCGTTGTGTTCGACATCCGAGGCCTCCGATGGATCTACGGTGCACCGGAGCAAATCGCCTTGGAAATCGAACGACGGGTCGGCATTACCGCCAATCTGGCGCTCGCTTCCAATCCGGACGCAGCCATCCATGCAGCTCGGGGAATCCGGGGAGTGACAATTCTTCCTCCAGGCCGTGAAGCCGCGGTTCTTGCGCCCTTGCCGCCGTATCTACTGGGTGGATCACCAGAGTTCGCTCGAACACTGGATCTCTGGGGCATCCGCACATTCGGGGAGTTTGCCAATCTGCCGCCACTGGGCGTGGCCGCGCGCCTGGGCGAGGAAGGCACTCACATTCAGCAGATGGCACGTGGAGCAGCCCATCGCCAGTTGCGTCTTCGCGTGGATCTTCAGGTGTTTCGTGAAGAGAGAGAACTCGAATACTCGCTGGATCTTTTGGAACCACTATTGTTCCTGCTGTCACAGATGTTAAGTGAGTTATGCGAGCGCTTGCGTTTTCATGGGCGATTCACCAATGAAATCCGCTTGCGGCTGAAGTTAGAGCGGGTTCCCGATCACATTATCACGCTCCGTCTGCCCGTTCCCATGCTGGAATCGAAGGTGCTGCTGAAACTGCTGCAATTGGAATTGAACGGCAAGCCCCCGCAAGCTCCCGTTGAGAAAATCCAACTCGAACTGATGCCGGTGGAGCCGCGGACCACCCAGCATGGCTTATTTCTGCCGTCATCACCGGAGCCGGAAAAACTGGAAATCACGCTGTCGCGAATTCGTGGATTGGTCGGCGCCGCGAACATAGGCGCTCCGGAGTTGATGGATACGCATCGTCCCGACGCATTTCGCATGAAACCGCTGATGGCTGCAAAAGGAGCCGCCATTTCTCCTCACCCGAGACTGGTGCTCCGTAGATTCCGTCCGCCGTATCCTGCACGGGTCTGGTGTACCGACCATGGCAAACCGGTCAGGATTTTTTCGCCTATAGGAGAGGGCAGTGTCGTGGCGTGTGCCGGGCCATGGAAGACATCCGGGGATTGGTGGACCAGCGAAGTTTGGGATCACCAGGAATGGGATGTCGAGATTCAGAGCATGGGTGTATCCCGAATTTATCGGGACCACTTACAGGGGCAGTGGTTTATTGAGGGGAATTACGACTAACAATATTTCAATTCGCTACAACTCGCTACGCGATCCGCGATGACGGCGAGGGCGATCTCACCGGGTGCTGCCGAGCGCAGTCCTCATACCAGGACGGGCCCTGGTTGCTCGGGATTCACTGCCGAACAGCCGGCCAACAGCGCGACCCGGCAGAGTCTTTGATCGGCCGGATAAGCACAGTAATGTGCCCCTTTGCCGGAGATCGAGTGCCATTGCTAATTGCAACGCATCGAGTGTCCGGAGGCCCTCCGCCACACCGTATCGAACGAGTAGTTTCCTGGCACTCTGGAAATGGCCTTTACTAATAGACGGCGCGACAAGGAGGCGTTGCCGCGCAAGATCAACCAAATCGCCGGCGCGCGATCTCCAAGGACTGCTGATTGATCTCTCCTGTCCTCATCTTGATGGCGGGCACTGATTCCAACTCCACAATCGAATCGAGAATCCGCCTACTCGAGGATACGGTCCATGTATTCGGATCCGTTCTCTTTGTGGTAGCGCTTCGCAAGTGCGCTCGTGTCGAGAAAGTAGCTCGGCAAATCAGCGCTCTTGCCGGAGAGCGATCACAGCTTCGGAAAGGGAGCCGGAAATTGTGGAGAGCGCTCGTCTAACCTCATCCAGGCTGATGTCGTCGTGAGCGGCTTCTGCCAATTCTTCGGGCGTGAAGTATCCAGCGAGATCCTGGCAGACGGTGGTTGGATCGCTTATGGTCACGGTCACTTGCTGCCTCTCTTCAAGCGAAAAGGACTCCAGAGGCTGTAGAACACCATCCTTGTACACGGCCTGGAATCTCTTCAGTCTAACCGGTCTTGGCTTCTGCCAACCGGTATCCATACCTGCGAACCCCGGGTTGTTATTCTGAATCTTTGAGGTCCAAGTGAATGTGCAGAAACATCAAACCCCTCTTCAACTTCGATCCCCCCGTAACACCCGAAGAAATTCGGGCCGCATCGCTCCAGTTCGTGAGAAAAATCAGCGGTTTTAACAAACCATCAAAGGCAAACGAAGCCGCCTTTCTTACCGCCGTCGACGAAATAGCCGGCGTCTCGCAGCGTTTTCTCAACTCGCTCGAAACGAACGCACCACCAAAGAATCGCGAAGAGGAGGCCGCCAACGCGAAAGCGCGTTCAGCCCTCCGTTTCGCAAGAGTTCCTTAGACAGCAGACGGCTTTTTTCTTTGCGCCTTAGCGGCTTGGTGTGACACTTAGAAATAGAACTTAGCCGCAAGCTGCATTATCCGCGGATCGCGAGCCGACAAGATGCGCCCGAAATTCGTACTGGAGAATGTCGCATTCGGGTTGCCGAAATTTGGGTGATTCAAGCTGTTGAACACTTCCCAGCGAAGCTCGAACCGCTTGCTCTCGTTAATCCGAAATTCCTTAAACAAACCCACATCGAGATTTGCCAGACCGGGACCGATCAAAGTATTGCGCCCGGCCGTTCCGAACGTACCCAATGCCGGAAGCGCAAACGCCGTGGTATCGAAATAGCGCGCCACCTTGCTGTTGACCGACGAGCTATTGTAAGTCGCTGCCGGTCCAAGAGTATCTGCATGGTCGCTTCCAACGCCAGACAGACTACGATCCGAACCCGCCAACACTGTGAAAGGAATGCCCGTTTGCAGCGTCAGAATTCCGTTCACAGACCAGCCGGCCAGCAGCGCGCGAGTCACGCCTTTGGACCCCTTCAAGAACGGCATCTCCCAAATAAACGACGTAACAAAACGATGCTTCACGTTAAAGTTCGCCAAGCCTTTGTCTTTATCCCAGTTGAAAGGATTCGAGGCTTGGTTCGCCAGACCGCTGTTTCCATCGGTCGAAGCCAAGTCGATAGCTTTGGAAAAAACATACGATCCCAGAAACGTGAACCCGTTCTCAAAGCGCCGATTCCAGCTCACCTGAAGCGCATGATAGGTGGAATTCGCGGTCGACTGGATACTCTCAATGGTCTGATAGCCCTGGTAGGGACGCCGCGAATCGACATTTCCAGTGGTGGAAGCGCCCGGAACATAGATTCCTGGATTCACCTGCTGGCTCACATGCAAATGAGTACCCTTGTTGCCTAGATACGCGACAGTGAGCACAACCTTCTTCGGCAACTCCCGCTGCAAGTTGATGTTCCACTGCTGCACATAGGCACTGGTGAAGTCCGGATTCATCGACATCACCGTCAGTGGAAGGTAAAACACTTTGGTCGCCCGCTGCTGTGGTGTCGTGGTTGTGGCCCCTACATAGTTTTCCAGAAACTGAAGCTGCTGCGGGCTATTGCCGTAGGGGTTCGAGAGCTGAGGGTTGTAGGTAGTCAAGCCATACGAGAACGGCTGAGAAGTCCCGTTCGAATTCAGCGATACAAGCTGGATGGTGTCGGAAAAGATTCCGTAGCCGCCGCGAATACTGGTCCTGCCGTCGCCGAAGGGATCGTAGGCGAATCCAAAGCGAGGTGAGAAGCGATCGTACCGGTTCGGAATCACACCGAGGCCGTCGATGCCCTTGTCGCCTGGGAACAGATAGCCGACGGGCGCGAGCGGATAGACCGTCGATTGCTGGCCGGCCCGGAACGCCGTGTTCTCGCCATACGCATCTCTGACGGTGATGTACGGCTCCCAACGAACGCCCAGGTTCAGGGTCAATTTATGAGTGACACGCCAGTCGTCCTGAACATAGAGGAACGGCGTCCACTTGTACTGGTATGCGGCAATCGGTGAATTCTGGTAAACGCTGGCAGCGGCGCCAACGTAGAAGTCCGCATACCCATACGCCGCAGGGCCGGTGGCGAGTCCGTTGAATGAGAATCCCGGGTCTGTATCGAAATTCTCGCGTCCGTTTCGTCGAACCTTGGCGACATCACCACCAAACTGGATCAGATGATTGCCCTTGGTCCACGACATCGTATCGAGAAACTGATAATTCATCATGTGACTGAGATAGTTTGTTGCGATCCCAAGGCCCAGGCCGTTGGTGATGCCCACAATCCAGTCAGTCGGAATGTTGGCAGGGGCAAGCGGAACGCAGCTCTTACATCCGAGATCCGCCCAGGTCGCGGGACTGCTTACCTGCGGAGAACGAAGGAAATTATTCCTGGCGACGGTAACAGTGGCCGTATTCACGAGCGCGGGCGTGAAAATGTGCGTGTCGTTCAGAGTGATGTTGTGCGTCACCCAATCGTTGGTTCCGTTGAAGGCGGGGACTGCGTAGTTTGTCACGTTGAAGTTGTCGTCCCAGAAGTAGCGCACACTCAGTTTGTTCTTGTCCGAAATGGAGTGATCGACCTTCGCTACAACCTGATTGTCGTTGGTAGGCAGAGAAAGGTTGTAGGTATAGATATTTCCCGGGCTGTTGGGAAGCGGCAGAAAGGCCTTGGTGAAGGCCACCGCCACCGGATCCAATTGGCTCGGAGGAATAATATTGTTCGGATACGGTACGCCAGTGGGGTTTGCCACCGTCACCGTGCTCGGCGGTGCCACAGTGATCAGCTTGTTGCGCACGAAACTCTGCGAAAAATCGCCGGTCCGCTCGAGCGCGGTTGGAACCACAGTGCCGGAACTGGTTTGGCCGAGCCTTTGCTGCATGCCCTCATAGGCGAAGAACCAGAACGTGCGGTCGCGCCCTTTGTAGAGCGGAAGCAACGCGGGTCCGCCGGCGTTCCCGCCAAACTGATTCCGGTGCAGCGGCGAAACAGAGGGAGAGAAGAAATTCCGCGCGTCGAAGTCGTTGTTCCGGAGGAAGTCGTAGAAAACGCCGTGCAGTTGGTTCGTGCCGGACTTCGTGATCATGTTGACGACAGCTCCGGCATTTCGCCCATTCACTGCGCTGTAGCCGTTCTGTAGAATTGAAAACTCCTGCAATGTATCCGGATTGGGGAAAGCCGCAGGGACGTTGTTGTACATCTCCATGTTGAGCCCCCCATCCAAGACATAAGCGGATTGACTGGCGCGCGTACCGTTCACGCTGAAAACCAGGTTTGTGTTTAACGCAGTGCCGGTTGCCGCGGAGCCTGAGCCCATCTGAATAGCGCCTGGCAGAATCGCCTGCAGCGAGAGGGCATTGCGGCCGTTCAGCGGCAAGTCGTCCATGCGGTGCGAGTCGACAACATCTTTGACGGTGGAACTGGACGTATCGACGGTGGTCACCGAACCTTGGACCTCCATTACTTGTTTCACTTCACCAACGCGCATGGTGAGATCGACGCGCGCACGCCGGTCGACTTCGAGGACCACGCCCGTCCGCTGCATAGTTTCGAACCCTGCGACAGTGCAGGTGATTTGATAGCTGCCGGGCCGAAGATCCACAAATGTGTAGTATCCGGCAGCATTGGATTTCACCTTGTCGGCGACACCGGTAGCGCCGTTGGTCGCGGTCAAATCCGCATTCGCCACGGGAGCGCCCGACGAGTCGGTAACGGTTCCAAAAATGGCGCTGCCCGACTGGGCCGCCAACGAAAACGACATTAGCAACAGAAGCAAAGAGATTCGTGTGCGCACGTGGTCACCATTCTTTCGAGGTCATCCACAGACCTCGGTGAAGTATCTTGCCGGAGTTACTGAAAAGACCGATCTGGCAGATATTGTATGAGAAACGACCGCGACGGTCAATGCCGTTTGGCGATTTTAAATCGATTAAGTAACCGGATTTTGAGCACTGGCGCAAAACCTCTCATAGTCGGCGGCAGGGAAAATCGTCCCGCGACCCAACAGCCCATGCGGATCAAAACGCCGCTTCACTTCCATCATTGCCCCGATGTGTTCGGGTGCATACTGCAGCGACAGAAGATTAGCCTTGCGTTTTCCCAAGCCATGCTCAGCCGACACGGTGCCACCGAGTGCAACCGCCTGCTGAACGAATTCCTTCAGAAGCGCCGACGCTATCTCAGCCTCTTTCTCTGTCGAGGGAAGCATGTTCACGTGAACGTGAGCGTCACCTATATGGCCATAGATGACATACCGGTCTCGCAATTCGGTTTCAAGACGCCGTCGGTAATACGCCAACATTTCGCGGCTCCGGTCCAGAGGGACTGCGTAATCAGTCCCCATCTTCAGAAATCCCCGTTTGACGACAGTGGCGATCACCAGTTCCGGCAGCGAATGGCGGAATTGACGGAATCGCTCGCGATCTTTATTGGTAGTAGCGAACCACGACGCATCCATCAACGCATCAGCGGCCGATAGTCGTTCTTCCCAGGCATCGATGTCCACGCCTTCCGCTTCCACCAGGAGCGCCGCCATCGCCTGTGACGGAATCTCGGGGTAGCGAACCAGCAGTAGATCAAGCGAATTTCGATCCACGTACTCCAGCATGCGGATTTGCGGCACACCCCGCCAGGCGTCAACAGCGGAAAGGGCACTTTCGTCGCTCGAGAAAAAGACGACGCCGGCAAAAATGTCCGCTGGAATCGGCAGCAAACTCAGTTCCGCTTCCAAAATCACTCCCAGCGTGCCCTCCGACCCGCAGAACAGATCGATCCAGTCCATGCCGGGTACAAGCCGGTAGCCTGCAGTGTATTTCGTCGTTGCTGGAACGGGAATAGACGGGACTGGGAAGTCGATTTTCTCCCCCCGATGGTATTGAACGACTCTGCCATTCAGTAGCGCGATCCTCAGCGACAAGATGTGCTTTCGCGTGCTGCCATATCGAAAACTTCGGGAGCCGCTGGCATTGGTAGCGACGGTTCCTCCAATGGAGGCTGTGATCTCCGTGGGATCGGGCGCGTAGAATTGGCCTGTTTTGGCGGCGGCATCTCGAATCTCAAGCAGAGTGGTGGCGGGCCCCACGCGCGCCATCGCTTTGTGGACTTCAAGCTTGCGGAACTTTTCGAGCGACAGAACCCAACCACCCTGTGGCACACGCGATCCCGTCAAGCCGGACCCCGCTCCTGAAATCGTCACCGGTATACCGCGTTCGGTGGCCGCGCACAAAACAGCAACAACGCCGGCTTCGTCAGAAGGAACGAAGACCTCTTCTGCCCAGCCGGTGAATCCGGATGCATCTGTTAGATAGGTGGCGGCAACCATTCCTTTAAGAATAAAGCCGGGATGCAACCGTGTGCTCGAATGCTGTCGAGTTTCGCGTCCGCAAGACCGGCAATCAACTGTTTGTGATCGCCGCCGAGCGCAACACTCGAACGATTTCGTGGTTATATCAGAGAAGGCCTCTCTGAGCCCGTCGAAGCATGGCGCCTCATAGCCATCCGGGCCGAACGATGTCGTATCGGAATTAGGACAGCATTGAAAGTATTCATCCTATGCCCTGTGGTCCGGCATCGTGAACCAACGTCACCGCGATTTTCCAGTCATTGCCGGCTTTGTGTAGCACGTACGTCACGCCCGCGCGATCAAGTTCCTGCCCGTTGGTCTTATAGCGTATGGCAACGCCGCTAGCCAATGCCGCGGTGGCGCTGAGCCCCTTCACTTGGAGCATCGTCAACTCACTCCACCCATAGCCTCTGGCCCGAAAATCGTCCATAATAGCCGCGAAAGTAGGCACCAAGGCAGCACTGGTGGGTACCGCCGCGACCCCCAGCGGGCTAATCAGCACGGAAGGTTCGTGGAAGTAAGGCACGATGGCCTTCGCGTCGAGTGTACTGAAGGCGCGGTAATAACCGGCGAGTACGCGAGTCACAGCTGCTTCGTCATCTTCGTTCCAATGCTGCATGTGTTCTTTCGGCAAAACACAATCATTTTATTCCAAACGGAATTCTCAGGATCCGGACAAAAGAGCAGTCTCATCAGTAGCCGGATTAGGACAAAGTAGAGTTGCCGCTAGTGCCTGCTCACACGCGTACACTATTTCCTAAGCTGCCTTATGGTGAGCCTACGACTACGCTTACTCGCGGAGGGCCAAGAGGCAAGTTTTATCAAGCAGCAGCAACACAATCGTCCGAGACGCGCTCCAGTCTGGCTCGGTCGACCAAAGCGATCCCGATCTCTCCGCAAATACCCGAGCGTTTGCAACCGCGGAGTACGTTTCGTGATGACGGCAATCCGATCTGGAGAAGGGACGGCCGGCTGGATTCCATCGCTATCGTGACGCGGATTTGAATATGGGGCGAATGGTGGCGCTCGTGTTGCGAGAACTCGAACGAAGCCGCGACCGTTGAATCACGCGCGTTTTGAGGCAAATGTTTCGCGTTCGCGAGTCCTGGAATCGTTACCGGAGAAGATTCATTTCTCAAAAGCGCAAAGGCCGCCCCCGGCGGCCCCAACGAAAGATAAACTCACGGATTTAGCCGCCGGAAGCGAGTCCGTTTTGCGCGAGTTCTTCAAAAGGCCGGTGGGTAAAGAGCGCGGCCTGTCCGGTCGGTGCTGGCTCGCAAGAGAAGACCCTCGATCGTCGTTACGTAAAGCGCCGTCAGATCCCCGCCGCCAAACGCGCAATTCGTCGGCCGCTTGCACGGTACAGGATGCATTTCGAGAACGTCGCCGGCCGGAGAAAATACATAGATCATCGGACCCGGGCCGCCTAGTTCCCATCCAGCCGTCGCGATAATGTTGCCTTCCGTATCGAGACGCATACCATCGATCCCTCGATGCGCGCCGAAATCGTGCAGGATCTCAGGCGTGCCTAGCGAGTGGTCAGCCTTTATGGGATACGCCCGCAACTGGCGGAGTTCCGAAGTTTCGCGGCCGCTCTGCGCCACGTACAGAGTGGTGTAATCCAACGAAAACAGCAGTCCGTTTGGACGCGTGGTGTCGAACGTAACGCGATGGATGCTATAACGTCCGTCGGCCTGCGGGTCGAGCCGGTAAACCGAATCATGCGGGAGCTCCTTTTGGCTGCGGTCCTTGCTCCATGTCCCGGCAGCGCCCTCGTAAAAGGGGTCCGTAAACCAGACGCGTCCGTCCGGATGAACCACGATGTCGTTCGGAATGTTAAGGCGCTTCCCTTCAAACTGGTCGGCCAGAACCTCGAATGTTCCATCGGTGTTGTAACGGACTACTCGCCGCGCATCCGCCGTAGCGCCGCCCTCACATCCGTACAGCCGGCCTTGCGCGTCGAAGGTAAGTCCATTGGCGCAGTTCGTATTCTCGCGAAACACCGTGCAGGTGTTCGAAGCCGGATCGTACCTCATAATTTCGCTGTGCTGGATTCGTGTATACAGCAAGCCAGACCCATCCCATGCAGGACCTTCCGACACTTGGCCATAAGCCGGATCAAGTATTTCAAATTCCCAGTTTTTCATTTTGAGTTAAAACCTTCTTATCATACGTGACTCGCTGTCCTCGTTTTACAATGCTGGTTTAAGATGAAAAACCTCGCGGTACTGGTTACGCTGTTGGCCGGAAGCTGTATGGCGCAGGATTGGCTAACCTACGGCGGCGATCCGCAGCGGACCAATTGGCAAAAGTACGAAAGGGATCTGAACAAAGACAACGTCAAGAATCTGCGGCTCCTCTGGAAGCGTCAACTTGACAATCAACCTGACAGCCGGAACGCGCTCACGGCGCCTCTCATTTTAGGGCCAACCATCACCCATCGCGGCATCAAGGAACTCGTGTTTGTCGCTGGAGCCTCGGATAACATCTATGCGGTAGATGCGGACTTGGGCAGGCTGTTTTGGAAACGGCATATCGACACTGCGCCCAAATCGCCATGCGGCCTTGGACTCACCGCGACGCCGGTGCTTGCTCCTTTGCAGACGCCGAAACCGCGGGCCAACGACGATGATCCGGTCCAAATGCGACCGCTCTATGTTCTTGCGAGTGACGGCAGCCTTCACACGATTCGTATCTCGACCGGCCTCGACATGGCTGCTCCGGTGAAGTTCCTTCCGCCCAACGCTAATGCTTCTAACCTGAGCCTTGTTTCACACGTCATCTACACGACGACGCCGGGCAACTGCGGCGACGCGCGCAATGGCGAGTGGTCAGTTGATATGAGCGTTCCGGACGCACATGTTACCTTCTCTCCGCAGAAAGAGGAGGGCTTTCCCTCGACATGGAAGAGCAAGGATCTAATGCCAGGAGTAACCAACCTGGCCACTTGGGAAGATGCAAGCCGAACACGATGGATTTACGTCGCCGGAAAGCAAAGCATCGAAGCCTATAAGGTTCTCGAAAAGGACGGTCACACGAAACTCACAAGCGTCTGGACTTCCCGCGATCTGATTTCCGCCGCGCCGCCCGTTGTAGTAAACGGAATGGTGTTCGCACTCACAGACTCCACTCTGTTCGCGCTCGATGCCGCGACTGGGAAAGAGTTGTACTCCAGCGGGAACACCATTACGTCCTCCACAAATTCCAAAGGGCTGGCCGAAGCCAACGGACACGTCTGTTTTGGAACAAAGGACAACACCCTCTACTGTTTCGGTCTACCGATCGAAACACAGTGAACGCTAGCGCTCGAGAAATATCCCAAAGGCGTAAAGCGTGCTGTCGTTCGTTGTGAAATAGACACGCCCGTTAGCCAGAGTCATGCCGGTGAGGTTGCCGGGCGAGGTTACCTGATTGCCCGTCGAGTACATTTCCTTACCCGTCGTGCCATCGAGTGCGTAGAGCGTTGCGTGAGGTCCGCCCGCGGAGAGCGCAAACACAACGCCGCTGGTGATAACGGGCGGTTGAGGCGAACTCATATCGCGCGAAACCCATGCGGGCGCAAGCACCGGCTTCCCATCCACCTCGTCTAATTTGAATGCAACCACCGAACCATTTGGTGCCGCGTCGTTCGTCCCCGGCACCTTCAGCTCGGAGTTCAACGCTCCCCAGACAGGCGCGAGCACCCATCGCGTTCCATCCGCATCTTGCCAGCTCGATAACCCACCCCACACACCGCGATCCCCGGACGAAAGGAGTGGCGTCTGATACAACGGCGTGCCGAGCGATTGAGCATCAAGCAGGTATAAGCGTCCGTCTCCACCGGAAGAGACGATCAGATCGTGGTCCTTGTATGCGAACACGACAGGGGTAGCGATATTCTTCGTGGACCCGCCGGAAGCCGTGAACGACTGTTTGAGCTCGAGTGATTTCGGTGCCAGTGCGAGAACCTTGCTACCGCTTTGAACATAGATGGTCCCGTCGGTGCCGACAGCCAAGCCGCCCAACTCGGAGACGCCACTGTTCAACGGGAAAGATGCAACAGGCGTATCGGCGCCGTTCAGGTCGATCGCCCAAACTGCGTTTGGCGAACTGCCACAACCCGAACTGGTAGTCGTGTAGATCACTCCATCGGCGACGATCAGACTCGAAGCCTTGGCGTCGGCCGGAAGAAATTTCATCGCCGGCAAAAGATCCGCGCCATTCGAGGTATTTAGCAAGTGGAGCTTTCCATCACTCGAGACTGCAAACGCCGGACGAGGAGCGCCAAAGCCACCGCCTCCGAGCAACGCTCGAACAGAACCAGGCGGTGGCGGACTCGCGGGCGCAGCACTAGCAGCACGCGGCCGGGCAGTTGCAAAGTTGAGTGGAGGTGTAAGAGCAGGCGTAGCCGTGACGCTAGCGGAGCAGATTGCGGAGGCGGCTGGCTTCGGTTTGTCCGACGTGTAGTCGAAGTGTTTTTGCCAGAAGATTCTGTCCATATCCGCGTCGATCGACCAAAGGTTGTCGGAGTTTCCGGCGACGAATGCGAGCTCTTTGAATCCACGGTACGAGATGAGATTTCCGATCACCACGGGTGGCGTGAGAGAACGCGGACCATTCTGCTTATTCTCCAGCTTCCTCTTCAATACAAGCTGAAAATTCTTAACATTTTCCTTGGTGATTCTCAGGTCGCTTTTTTCCCAACCGGTGCGTTGGGCATCGCCGCCGTAGAACGGCCAATCGAGCGGCCGGCCTTGGGCGTGTACCATTCGAACGGAAGCAAGGGACGCGATTGCCAGGACCGCAAGACTTCTCATGAACGAACCTCCACACTGTTTGCACATTGGATTCCGCGCCTAATGGCCAGGGAGGCCGAAGCAGTACAGGACGCTATCGTACGTACCTATATACACGCGACCATTGGCCACCGAAAGGCCGCTGAAATGATTGAACGCGGTGATCTGATCGCCGCTCGAGTACAGCTCTTTTCCAGTTTCACCGTCGAGCGCATAAAGCACCGCGTGGGTGGAATTCTTGATTCGCTCAGGACTGTAGTCGTAGAGTCCTCGATCCTCGTAAGCCTGTCTGGTATTCTCGCCGTTGCCATAAGCGAAAACCACTCCGTTGGCGATCACCGGCGGCTCCGCCTGATTCATATCCCGCGACATCCAGGCCGGCTCCAACTTGAATTTGCCGTTGTTCTCTTCCACCTTCATCGCGACGATCGCGCCGTGCGTCACGGGGCCATACGAAATTGGAGGTTTGAAGTCCGGATGCACGGGTCCCCAGAACGGGGTCAGCCCCCAACGAGTGCCCTTGGAATCCTGCCAGTTCGCCATGCTCCCCCAGATTCCGGCCGACTGAAAGTCCGCCTCTTCATTGCAGAGCAGCGGCGTCCGATACAAAGGCGTCTGATGATTCTCGCCGCCGGCCGATTTCGTCGAGAGCAAATACACACGGCATTCCTTGCTGCCGGTGATCATCAGCTCACGGCCTTTGAAATTGAAGATCGATGGGGTCACCTGCATATCGAGGTCGCGTTTCTGCAGCCAGACCGAGTTCGATGGTATGTACCAATCTTCGATTTTGAGTTCGCCGCCTTCGATTTTCGCGCCGATCAGTCCGTTGCCGTAAACATGATTGGCTGGATCGTACCGGCCATCCCCCGTGGGCGCCCAAGCCATTCCGCTGGAGTCGATCGCCGCGCCCTCGCGTCCCCACAGGCCACCGCTGCGAGGATTGGCGGTCATCACTTTCTTCTCCGGATCGTTCAGATTGACGGCCCATATCTGATTCGGATTGCCCGCGCATCCTTGCGACGTAGTAGTGTAGATGACGTTGTTCCAAAGGTTCAGCGAATAGGACTTGCCGTTGGGATATCCAAACTTGAACGGAGGCGCCACGTCTTCACCGTCCGCGACATTAATCGAGTGGATCTCACCGTCGCCCGCAAGTGCATAAACTGTTCTGGCGCCGGACGCGCTGGGTGGCCCAATCACCGGCGTAGCAGTCTGTCCAGTGGGGCAGAGCGGATCGCCCGGCTTCCCTCTTCTCGCAGGCGTGGGATATTCGAAATGCTTCTTCCAAAGCAATTTGCCGGTTTCCACATCGATGGCGTAAAGATTATCGGAGATGCCGGCTTCGATGGCAATCTGTTTCGGCCCGCTGCTGGTGTTCACTTTCTCGAGAATCAACGGTGGAAAGAGCGAATGCATTTCCTGCGGCTGGTTATCGAGCTTGATCTTCCAGAGAATCTTTAAGTTCTTGACGTTCTCTCTTGTAAGGATCTTCTCGTCCTGTTGCCAGTTCGTCCGTTGAGAGTTGCCGCCGTCAGTCGGCCAGTCGGCGGCCCAACTCAGGGAGCAACCGGTGTAGATCGCGATCAAAATGTTTAGTTTTCGCATACCAGGAATCTCCTGATGGATCGCGCGAGGCAGACCAGTCAAGGAGCTATTAACGTTTCAAATTGTATCTTAGAAAGCCAACCTGTTCTTATTTGCCTCGATCTTGCTCGCATCGATTCCCGGAACCTTTTTCAGATCGTCAATCGATTTGAAATCGCCCTTCTCGTCGCGCTGATGCACGATCGCGGCTGCCTGCTTGTCGGAAATTCTCAATGCACCTTCTAGATCCTTGGCGGTGGCCTTGTTCACATTCACCTTCACAACAGGAGATGTCTTCGAAAAGTTAGTGGAGAGATAGTTGACCACTTCAAAGAACTCATCATCCGTACCCGTGGCTCCGCGCTGAATCATGTCGTCGACAACTGCGGCCCAAGTTTCCTTGGTTTCCTGCCTGCCGATCAAGAGCTCAGCTCCGTGACATGCGCCGCAAACTTTCTCGGTAGTCGCTCTGCCAGGCGCGTCCGGGAGTTTTAACGACTGAGCGGTCGCTGGTACGAGAGCCGCCGGGAACCACAGGGCAATAAGAATGAAACCGGCGCGTTGGATGGATTGCATGGAAGGATTTCCTGTTCAATTCCTTTATACTCCATACCGGCAGGCGCGTTGATAGACTAGGCAACATGCTTTTTGGAACCACACGCTCACTGCTGCCCCTGGCGCTGGCATTCTCGAGCTGTCTGTTCGCGCAACAGCGCGAGCTTGCGGTCGCACCCCTGGAAGAGACCGGCTTTCGGCAGATCTTCGATGGCAAGTCTTTGGCCAACTGGGATTGCGATCCGGATTTCTGGCGCGCCGAAAACGGCGTGATCATCGGCGAAACGCGGGCGGATCACCAACCGAAACAGAATATCTTCTGCATCTGGAAAGGCGGCTCGCCGGGCGATTTCGAACTGAAGCTGCAATACAAGTTGACGGGCGAGACAGGCAACAGCGGAATTCAGTACCGCAGTGTGGAACTCCCGAACGTAGCTAAGTGGGTGATGAAAGGATATCAAGCGGACATCGACGGCAAACAGCAGTACACCGGACAAGTGTACGAAGAGCGCGGCCGTGGTTTTCTCGCGCTGCGCGGTCAGATCGCCTACATCCCCGACGGGAAAAAGGTCGGATCCATCGGATCGACGGGCGACGGCGATCAGCTGAAATCGCTGATCAAGATTGACGATTGGAATGATCTCGACATCATTGCGCGAGGCAACACCATTATCCAGTTGATCAACGGACGGATCATGAGCGTGGTGGTGGACGACGACAAAGCTAATCGCAAAATGGACGGTGAGATCGGCATCCAATTGCATGTCACAAAAGCCGCGATGAAGATCGAGTCGCGAAACATCAGGATCAAGACTTTCTAGCGGCCACTCTATGAAGCTGATTTTGCCACTTTTGTTCATCGCTTCTCTGGCGGGCCAGCAGACCCGCCGGGAGATCGTCAACGCGGCCCCCACGCCCGCCGAAGACGCGAAGCCAAACAGCGAAAAGGTTCCCGACGTCTACGCGGTTCCGGGCCGCTTCGAGCGTGTTCTTGTCCTCCGCTTCAAATACGAAACGGACCTGCTGTCCGGGATCGAAAAGATGGTGAAGCAGGAGAAGATCAGGAATGCGGTGATCCTGGCCGGTGCGGGATCAGTTACCGGTTACCAGGTGCACCAGGTCAGCAACCGCACCTTTCCGTCAAAAAACACGTTCGTGAAAGACCCCACTGCGCCAGCCGACCTCATCGGCATGAACGGGTACATTATCAACGGAAAGATCCACGCACACATGACGCTGGCGAATCCCGATAAAGCGTTCGGAGGCCATCTGGAGCCTGGAACTATTGTCTTCACTTTCGCCATCGTCACCGTTGGAATATTGGATGATGGCGCGGATCTGAGCCGCGTCGACGATAAGACGTATCGCTAATCGCGCCGGTCAGTTCTTTAGATGTACCGGTTGCGTGAAGGCCCCGTTTCCCGCGGAATCCCATGCAGCGAAACGGACCCACTTCTTGCCCGCGGCGTCGAACGGAAGGCTGAATTTCTTCGACCCGAACGGCGCAAGATCGGTGGTGGACAGAGTCTGCGAATGAACCGTATCGCCGTCTCCCCACACCAACTCTACAAATTCCAGAGGGAACGTCCACTCTACTTCCGCCGTGTACGTGCGGTGCGCACCCGCGCCCTCGAGGTTCCAGTTGCGCAAGAGCACTTCGCCGCTCGAAACATAGAAGTCGCCCGCGCGCATGGCCTGCAGGATCGGGCTCCAATCTTCATCGAACTTCGGAACGCGGTCGAGCTTCACGTAATTTACTACGAGTTGTGGGAACGTCTCATCGTCCGGATACTTCATGTAGGTGTCGCCCTCGGCGATCAGGTATTTGGGTCCGGTCCAGTTGTTCATCTCATCCATAAGCCCCAGACAGCGTTTTTCGCAGAGCCGTTTTTCTGATTGATCCACCGGCAGCGATTGATAGGAGCCGCCTAAAAAGCGATCACTGAGAAAATGCGGCTGCTCCCGAACCGCATCCGGATAGCCGGCGGAACCCTTGGTGCGCGGGTGGGCTTGCCACATCAATCCCTGTTCCTGTTTCAACAGATTCAGTTCATCGGCCGGAGATGCCACGTGATAAACCTTTCCGTAGACCGGATCGTTTTCCATGAACTGATGCCCTGCATCACGAGTCTGCGACCAATACACAGGTCTGGGAAGGATCGAGATGTAGTGGCCGCCCAGCGTGTCGTCCGGTTCCTCGCCCGGAATCAGGAGGAAATTACGATCTGAGAAACGGCTGCAGCCCTCAAAGTACACCTTCTGCTCTTTGAAACGGATTGGCCCGGGATCTTTCGGATGCGAGTCCGAATGGAAATCGGCCATATTCGCGATGTTGACACCTAAGCCACGGAAAACGTCGACCCACGGCGGGTGAATATCTATAGTGCCGGCGTCGGTGAGTTGCTCGTTGAAGTGCATGTGGAAGTGGCTCACCATCACTTTGAAACCGGGCATAGCTTTATAGCGATCGTCGTGCGTGAAGGCCATCACGGCCTCCTGCGTGGCGTTGCCGTCCGCCGCGTTCAGATAATAATAAACAGGCATATGCTGCCAAGTTCCAGCGGGTGCATTGTAAAGAGCAAAGTTGTTGATGTCGTGCCGTGCCTCGTGTGCGCGCCGGTCCCATTCTTCATCGGAAACGCCGTAAGGCTTGTATGGTTCTTCGCGATCGGCCTGCCGCACACCCACCGCGAACGAGCTATCACTGGTCTTGCGGTAATAGACAAATCCCAAGTTCGTCTCAATCTCACGTGCGAAGAAAAATTTGTGGGAGGGAGGGAAAAACGCCAGAGAACCGCCGCCGGTTTCGACGATCGCTAAACGATTGCGAGCCTTCAAAGCCACCGGGTCTTCATTCACGCTGCCACCAAAGCCGTATTCCTGCCAGGCTCGCGCCGGATCGCGCCATACGATCTTTGTGTCGTCTCCAATCGCAAAACCCTTCAGGCCGGCCAGGTATTTGTAGGCGACCGATGGCTCTTCCGTTTTTGCGATCGCTTCCTGCCGCAGCAGGTTGGTTCCACGATAAACAGTGAAACGTAATTGACCGGAGAAGATTCCCATATCAAGACCGGGATATGTTACCTCAAGCCGCGCTCCATCCGTTTTCACCTCGCATCCGCTCGCGCGATAGGACGCGGATGCCCGTCGGATCTCTTCCGGCTTTCGAGGCAAACCGATACTCCCGGTGCCGGGGACCATAAGAGGTGCGTCCCAAAACGCGTTCCACTTCTCACGATCGATCACCTCCGGCGTAAGGGCACTTTTCAGCGCGCGCAGAGGAGCGGCCTGCTGCTCAGAGAGACGCCGTACGCCGCTAGTCACCTGAAACTCGGGCGTAAGATCGCGTCCGAGCACGATCCAGCTTCCCTGCCCCTTGCGGACGGCGAGTTCATGCACCGTCGGCTGGCCGGCCCGTATGGTGAAGGAAGCGCGCAACTGCTGGTCCCGTTCACCGCGCCAACTGACTTCCAGGGCGCCGTTTTTCATTTCAGCTTTCAGACCCGCAATCGCCTTATATTCCTTGAACTCGCAATTCTGGGCCATGGCCGCACCCACGCAAAAGAACAAACAGATTAATCGCATAAGATCGTCTCCCTGCTTCGCGGCCAGTATACAACGCAGCTTGATAGGCCTATTCCAGAAAGAAAGTATTGACCCGTTCAAACATCTGTTTTAAACTGCTGTTTGATGGCAGTTAAAAAAGAAGATCCCGAGGCTACCCGCGCCAAACTGCTACAGGCGGCCACGCATGTTTTTGCCGAACAGGGATTTCACGCAGCCACAGTCCGCGAGATCTGCACGCGCGCGGATGTAAACGTCGCGGCCATCAATTATCACTTTCGAGATAAGTTGGGCCTCTACTTCGAGGTCCTCCGTCAATCCATCGCCGCCATAGACCCATCCTCGATGCGGGAAGCCGTGAAGAAGTGCAAATCGCCCGAAGACGCCTTGCGGCTCATGATTTCAGGCATGTTGCAAAAGATGTCCACTGCAGAGCGTGGAGCGGGCATAGTGCGGATCGTAATGCACGAGTTCGCACGGCCGTCGCCTGCTCTTCCCCACGTAATCGAGGAAGTCATGCGTCCGAACTATCAAGCCCTCAGGGGAATACTGGGCCGGATTCTGGATCTTGATCCCGACGACCGGACGACGAGACTCTGCGCACACAGCGTCGTCGGACAAATCGTGCACTATGCGCTGGCGCGGCCTGTAATTGAGCGGCTCTGGCCGGAATTCGAATGGACCCCGAAGAGTTTGGAGAGGGTTGCCAATCACATCAGTGAATTCACCCTGGACTCACTGAAGAAGAGAGCCAAGAAGAAACACAAATGACAGAGGCACAAATGACGGAGCAAAAGAGCGGTGGACGTCCCAAATTCATCGCGCCCCTGGTAATCCTCGTCTTACTGGGCGCAGGTGGATTTACCGTCTGGAAACTATTCTTCTCCCACCCTCCCCCGCCGGAAAATATCGTCGCGCTCAGCGGCCGCATCGAGGGCGACGACTCGGCGGTCTCACCTAAAACGAGTGGACGAATTCTGGAGATCCGTTACCGGGAAGGCGATTCTGTGAAGGCGGGCGATGTCATCGCCATGCTGGATGACGAGCAGGTCCGGGCCCGCGAGCAGCAGGCGCAAGCCGCTGTGATTCAATCACAGGCGCGCATGCGGTCGGCGCAGCAACAGATTGCCGTGTTGCAAGAGCAACTCCAGCAGACACAGCTCCAGACCGGACAAGCTCAGGCCGATGCGGAAGGCCGCGTGCATCAAGCAGAAGCAGAGCTAGCGAGCGCTGAAGCAGAACTGGCCCAGCAAGAAGCGACGCTGAAACTCGCTCTCTTCGACAAGGACGCATACACAAGGCTCGCGCAAAGCGGCGCTGTCTCCGAGCGCCAAGGTAAACAAGCCGTAACCACGGCGGACACGCAGGAAGCCGTGGTCACCGCATCAAGGCGGCGCGTCGATGCAGCCCGCGGTTCGCTCAACGTGGCGAAAACCAACCTCACAAATCCAAGTATTCGTAGCGCGCAATCGGCGGCCATCCGAAAACAGATGCTCCAGCAACAGGACGAAATTGCCAGCGCAGCCGCCGACCTGCAACGGTTACGCGCGCAGTTATCCGAGGCTCAGGCCAATCGCCAGGACCTCACAGTCCGTGCACCGTTCGACGGCACGATCGCCACTCGCACCGCGGAACCCGGCGAAGTTGTGCAGGCCGGGACCGCCATCGTTACGCTCGTCGATTTGAACCGTGTCTATCTGCGAGGATTTGTCCCGGAAGGACAAATCGGCAAGGTCAAAGTCGGCCAGCCGGCGCACATTTATCTCGACTCCAACCCGAAGAAGCCCATCGACGCCTACGTCTCGCGCATCGACCCTCAAGCGACGTTCACGCCCGAAAATACCTACTTCCGCGACGACCGCGTGAAGCAGGTTGTCGGCGTCAAACTGCAGCTCAAATCCGGCTTTGGCTACGCCAAGCCAGGAATGCCGGCGGATGGCGAGATCCTCGTCTCCGGTGACCAGTGGCCGCAAGGTGATGTCCGGAAATGATCGCGACGGACAATGCGATAGCGGTACACGGTCTATGGAAGCGTTACGGGCCGGTCGAAGCCGTGCGCGGGATAGACCTGGAGGTGCAAAAAGGGGAAATCTTTGGGTTGATCGGACCCGACGGAGCGGGCAAGACGACAACGTTTCAGATACTCGCAGGCGTAATGGAATCAAGTTCCGGCAACGCCGAAATCATGGGCCAGGCAGCCCGCGACGCGCGTTCGCAAACCGGATATCTCACCCAGAGCTTCAGTCTTTACGCGGACCTCACCGTGGCCGAGAACATCCGTTATATCGGCGATCTGCGCCGCGTTTCCCTGAAGGAAATCGAAAGCCGGGGAAAGCAGTACCTGCAAATGTTCGACATGGACCGCTTTACCGAACGCCTGGCCGGACGCCTCAGCGGCGGCATGAAACAGAAACTTGCGTTGGTCTGCGCGCTAGTGGCTCAACCTCAAATCCTGCTCCTCGACGAGCCTACCACCGGCGTGGACCCGGTTTCCCGGCGCGAATTCTGGGACGTCCTCGCGCATCTCGCCAGCGACGGTCTCACCATCCTGGTCGCCACCCCCTACCTGGATGAAGCGGAACGTTGCCATAGAGTCGCACTGATGCACCTCGGAGAGATTCGTAAACTCGGTACGCCCGCTGAGTTGCGTCAGGATCTGCATGCGGCTCGCCTCGAAGTGCGAACGGAGAATCTCGGCCGCGCGGAGGAGGTTCTCGAGAAGGAAGCCAGAGACGGCGGCGACATTACAGACGTGCAACGGTTCGGCGATCGTCTGGATATCATCGCTCCCGACTCCGGCAAGGGCACACATCTGATTGAAGAGCGGCTACGGTCGGCAGGCATTGCGATCAACAATATCCACGCCGGCCAACCCACGTTGGAAAATACTTTCGTCGCAACTTTGCGCGCGATGGGCCAGGAGACGAAAACGCCTCAGTTCCCCGGCAAGCATCCGCATCAGGATCTGCGCGATCAGGTCGCCATCAATGCAACCAAGCTCACGAAGCGCTTCGGCGGCTTCACCGCGGTGCATGACGTAAACGTGCAGATACGCTATGGCGAGATCTACGGCTTATTGGGCGCGAACGGCGCCGGCAAGACCACCACCATTAAAATGCTCTGCGGTCTCCTCGAGCCCACCACCGGTGAGATGGAGCTTGCGGGCAAGCGAGGAAGTCTCCGCACACCGGATGTTCGCTGCAGGATCGGGTATATGTCGCAGAAATTCTCACTATACGACGACCTCTCCATCGGTGAGAACCTCGATTTCTTCGGCGGTGTATACGGAGTCCCCAAAACAGAGCGCGAAGAAAAAAAGCGCTGGGTAATGGAATTTTCCGGACTGCAAGGTAAAGAGAATCAGCTCACCGGCAGCCTCCCCGGCGGTTGGAAGCAACGTGTCGCTTTTGGGGCGTCCATCATGCACGAACCCAGCGTTCTTTTTCTCGATGAACCGACATCCGGTGTCGACCCGCTGGCCCGGCGTGCATTCTGGCGCATGATCAATCGCCTTGCCGATATGGGCACGGCGATTCTGGTCACGACGCACTACCTCGAAGAGGCGGAGCAGTGTAATCGGCTGGGTTTTATGGTGGCCGGAGAACTCGTCGCCGAAGGCTCGCCCAGCGGAGTGAAAGCGCAGCAAACTGGACACCTGATCGAGTTCATCGTCGATCAACCGCAGCGCGCGGCGGATTTATTGAAGACGAAGGAGGAGCGCTGGCGGGTGAGCCTCTTCGGCGATCGCCTGCACGTCATCACGAACGACGACGTGGAGACAGGGAAGCGCAACATCATCGACAAACTGAAAGCCGGAGGAATAGAAGTCCGCGACGCACACGAAGAGAACTTCTCGCTCGAGGACGTCTTCATCGTCGTCGTGGAGAAAGCCCGCCAGCAGGGCAAAGTTGCCAAGGAAGAGTAAATGAGACGCATCGTTGCCCAGACCCGGAAAGAACTCACCCAGATCATTCGCGATCGCCTGGCGTTGATGCTGGCTCTGGTGCTTCCGCTAATCATACTGTTCCTTTTGGGCACGGCGATTTCGCTCACCGTCAGCGACCTTCCGATAATCGTTCAGGATCTTGACGACTCACCCGCATCGCGCGATTACATTGACGCCTTCCGCGCTTCCGTCACGTTCCGAATCGTAAGTTGGCCAGTGGACCGTCAGCCGCAGCAGGCATTCGCTTCCGATGTGGCCCGTGGAGCGCTCATTATTCCACAGCACTTCGGGCGCGACCTGGCGCGGGGCCGAAATGCCAGAGTCCAACTTCTGATCGACGGTACCGATTCCAACACGGCCAAGCTCGTGCAAGGGTACGCCGGCCAGATTACACGCGCCTATGCGCAAAACAATCTCGGAGCAGGAAGGCTGGACCCGGTTCGCGCCGAAATCCGTCTTTGGTACAACCCCGGACGCGAATCGAAAAAATTCTACGGGCCGGGAATTTTCGTTTTGGGGATTTCCATGTTCCCGCCGCTCCTGGCCGCGCTCGCCATGGCCAAGGAAGGCGAGCAAAAAACAATTCTTCAAGTTTACGTATCGAGCATATCCGCTCACGAATTCCTGCTCGGCAAAATTTTTGCTTTCATGATCATCGCCATCGGTGAGTGGCTGCTTTCGCTTGTTGCGCTGTTTACTTACTTCGGCCTGTCACTGGTGGGCGATCCCACGCCGTTCATCGTCGCGACCATCCTCTATGCGTTCTGCGTTGCGTCGTACGGCACGCTAATCGGAGCCGCAATCCCAAACCAGGCTGCTTCTATTCAGGCCGTGGCATTGGGCGGTTTTCTTCTGGTCTTTCTGCTCTCCGGACTAATCTTCCCGGTGGAGAACATACCCGCCGGTTTGCGTTGGATCTCGAACTTCGTATGGGGACGCTACTACATCGAGATTGTTCGCGATGCGCTATTGAAAGGTGGCGGCTGGCCCGCGATGTGGCTTGCCGTCCTGATAATCGCAGTTATCGGCTCGGTGTTTTACGTGCTCGCCTGGCTTAGCATGCGCCGTATGCAATTAAAGGACTGACTCCATGAGCGAATCTCCAAATCAGGATTTCTGGGCACGGCTCGCCGCGCTGGTGCGCAAGGAATTCAATCAGATTCGGCGAGACCGCCGGCTCGCCATGTCCCTCATCGTTCCGCCAACGCTTCAGCTCCTGCTGTTCGGCTTTGCGCTCAACGCGACGGTCTCCAATCTCCGGCTCGGCGTGGTGGACGACAGCAGAACTCCGGAAAGCCGCGAACTGGCCGCCACCATGAGCGAAAGCAAAAGCTTCCGCCTGGCCGCTACGTATTTTTCCGTCAGCGATCTCAGCGCTGCCATAGCGCGCGGAGAGTTGGACGCGGGGCTGGTAATCCCTTACGACTACGCCCGTAGCTTGCAAAATGGACGGCAGGCCGATGTGCAAATTCTGTTGAATGCGGTGAACGCGAACACCGCGGCCATCGCGCAGGGCTATGCGGAAGGCGTAATTCAAAGCTACAACCAGACGCTGATTACAGAAGGCGGCATCCATGCGCAGTTCCAACAGGTAGCCGCAAGCGATGTCAGCCGGCGCGGCCGGATCACGCTCACCCCGGCATTTCTATTCAATCCGGGATTGGAAAGCTCGTGGTTCATCGTGACCGGAACCTTTGGGATTCTTTTGATCCTCAACGGCTCACTCGTCTCGTCCACCGCAATGATCAAAGAACGAGAAGCCGGAACAGTGGAGCAATTGTTGATGACGCCGGCCGGCACCACGGAAATCATCATCGCCAAGATCACGCCTCTCTTTCTCTTGCTGATGGTCATGGTGTTTTTCGCCATCGCCCTGATGAAGGTCGCGTTCGGCGTTCCCTTTCGCGGCAGCCTCCCGCTGGTCGTCTCTGCATCAGCGCTTTGTGTTCTGTGCGGTATCGGAATCGGTACGTTCATCGCAACCTTCACCAAGTCCGCTCAGCAGTCCCAATTGATGAGCTTCTTCGTCAATCCTCCACTGGCATCGCTCTCAGGTTCGCTTACGCCCGTCGAAGCAATGCCGCATTGGATGCAGCCGTTGACGGTGCTGAATCCCATCCGCCACTTTGGCGTGATCTCCCGAGCCGCCCTGCTGAAGGGCAGCGGTATCGACACGCTATGGCCAAACATGCTGGCTCTGATGGCCTTTACCACCGTCCTCCTCGCGCTCAGCGTTTGGCGGTTTCGTAAGCAACTCGGATAAGAACCAATGACGATTCTTCAACGACAAATTCTTTTGCTGCTCCTCGTACAATCCAGCTATGGGCAACTGCCTCTCTCCGGCCGCGGCGGTCAAAATGGATCGGTAACCCCCGCGCAAACACCGGTCCCGGGAGTCACAACCAGCGTCAACACCCTGAACACCACAGTTCAGGTGCAGGGTCCATACGCGGGAAGTGCAAGCAGCATTTCTAAATCGCCGTTCTTGGGAAAGCTGAGTTTGCGCGATGCTGTCGAGCGCGGGCTTGCATACAATCTAGGCTCCGTCGGGCTGAACAATGCCGTTCGTCAAGCTCGAGGACAGGCGAGGGTCGCCCGCAGTTCGCTGATGCCGAATTTGAATGGAGCCCTGCGCGAGTCGGTCCAGCAGACAAATCTCAAAGCTCTCGGCCTTCGCATCCAGGTGCCGTTTCCGGGATTCGCCATTCCAACCATCGTTGGCCCGTTCAACTACTTTGATCTTCGTGCAACCCTCACGCAGACCGTGGCCGACATGACCGCATTGAACAACTATCGTTCCACGCAGGAATTGGCACGCGCCAATGAGCAGTCCGCCAATGATGCGCGCGACCTTGTTGTGCTCGCAGTCGGCGGAGCCTATCTGCAGACCGTCGCGTCGAAGGCTCGTCTAAATTCCGCACGCGCGCAACTGGAAACGGCGAACGCTCTCTATCAGCAGACATCCGAACGCCGAAAGGTCGGAATTGCGGCGCAAGTCGATGTGAATCGTAGCCTGGTGCAACAGGAGACACAACAGCAGCGCGTGGCGACACTCGAAAACGATCTGGCGAAACAGAAGATTAACCTCGCCCGCCTGACTGGTCTGCCGCCGAATGATCGCTACGATCTGGTGGACGAAGTGCCTTTCTCCACGGGTCCCGCCGTTACCCTGGAAGACGCGTTGAAACAAGCGTTCGAGGCCAGAGCCGATTTGAAAGCGGCCGAGGCCCAGGTGCGCGCTGCTGAACGGTCTCGCGGCGCAGCCCGTGCGGAGCGTCTTCCGTCACTCGCCTTCTCCGCGGATTATGGCGCCATCGGAACCAACCCTGCCCAGTCGCATGGGACCTTCACAGTCGTCGGAACCCTCAAGATTCCAATCTGGCAGGGAGGGCGCGCCGAAGGCGATATCGAACAGGCCGACGCCGCGCTCGATCAACGTCATGCAGAACTGGAAGACATGCGAAGCCGCGTGGAAAGCGACGTGCGGGAGGCCCTTCTCGATTTGCAGGCCGCCGCGAGCCAGATCGAAGTGGCGAAGAAGAATCAACAGGTCGCCCGCGAGACACTCACTCTCACTCGCCAGCGTTTCGAAGCGGGAATCACCGACTCAGTGGAAGTAGTGCAGGCCCAGGAGGCAGTTGCTTCCGCCGATCTCGACTACATCACCAGTCTCTTCGCTCACAACGTGGCGAAGCTCAGCCTCGCTCGAGCTATGGGGCACGCCGAAACGCATATGCCCCAATTCCTGAACATCCCGTAGTCATTTCGGCAGCGCATCACCATACCGCGGAAGAATCACGTCGTGGACATACTTGTCCTGTTCTCGCAGCGCCTGGATGACGCCCTTGATGTCCATAAATTTCACCGCGGCCTCGATCATGGCTGCGCCTTCTCTGCCGAGCTGCGCTCGTTGCTCAACGGTGATCTTCGTATCGAGAGGCCGAATCGAGGAGTGCTCCGCGTCCGGCTCATAGCTGCCCACCACTCCACTGTCAGGACCCAGACCCGCTAACTTCCTGGCGTCGGGCGGCCTCGGAAGCGCGGCCTGCGAGGGCGCCGGGACATCGAGACTCAACGGAACATCTCCAATTCTCCCGACGATTTCATAGGCGCCGTATCCCACCGCCCGGAAACTGTCCATCGTCGATGCCTTCGGTGCAGCCCCTTTCTCCTGGGCGTTCCGCAGCAGGCGCCCGGTCTCGACAAATAGGATCGGGTCTTTGGTCTCCTCGAAGAATTCCCGCACCATCCCGCCGGCAAATTGATTCGCCGGTCCATGGGCAGACAGGTAGATTTGTCTTCGGAAGCCCTGGCGAAGAAGCGAATGCGCAATCGCCTTCAGATATGAGTGCCCTAGCTCCTGCGGAACATACACGGTGCCTCTACCGGTCACCGTCACGCCGGGATAGAAGTAGGTCACGTGCGGCAGGATCAGCCCGTCCGCTTCCTCGGCCAACTTCAAGGCGTACGCTTCAGCCATTACATACTCGAGATCCGTGGGAAACGCACCCATCGATTCCACCGCGCCGACGGGAATGAAAATGACGTCGTTCCGCTTAAGATACTGCTCGATCTCGGGGTTCGTGAGACTCGTCAGATAGCGCGTTCGCATCTGCCCCGGCATCACAATAGCGAAAATCATCAACAACAGTGCCATGCGCATTCCGGCGTACACCTCTCTGTGATAAAGTCTAGCTGGAAGCTCAGGACTCGTCCGCCATGCGGTTTCGATTCTCCATCCTCGTCGCGGCCATCGCTCTTCCCGCAGCAGCTCAGCGAGCTCCCCTCTTCAAAAGCGAAATCCTTCCCGTCCTTGAGAAAAACTGCGTCCAATGCCACGGTGACAAGCAGAAAATGGCGGGGCTCGATCTCAGCACCTTCGCCGGAGTGATGGCTGGCGGTTCCAGCGGTCCGGTAATCGCTCCCAACAAGCCCGAACGCAGCTTGATGTGGAAAATGATCGAGAGCGACAAAATGCCGCTCGGCGGAAAATTGAGCGCGGCCGACAAACAACTCATCCGCACCTATATAGAACAGGGCCGCTTCCCAAAAGCGGATATCGACGCAGCAGAGCAGCAGCACGACGCGGCGAAAATCACGGCGAAAGCGCGAAATTGGTGGTCATTTCGTAAGCCTGTCAAGCCGTCGCTTCCGCGCGTCAAGAATCAGGATCAGGTGAAGACGCCGATCGACGCGTTCGTTCTGGCGAAGCTCGAAGAAAAGGGGTGGAAGTTTCAATCCGAAGCCGATCGCGTCAGACTAATCCGCCGGGTTTATTTCGATCTCGTTGGCCTGCCGCCCACCCCGGCTGAAGTGAAAGCGTTTCTGGCGGACAACTCACCGTCCGCATATGAAAAGGTCGTCGACGAACTGCTGGCATCGCCTCATTACGGAGAGGCGTGGGGGCGTCACTGGCTCGACGTCGCGGGATACTCCGATTCCGTTGGCGACGCCGCGGACGTGGAACGTGACGTTGCCTGGAAGTACCGCGATTACGTGATCAAAGCGTTCAATCAGAACAAACCCTACAACCAATTCCTGATGGAGCAGTTCGCGGGCGATCAATTAGTCAACTACGAGCCCGGCACCCGCCCAAAGCCGGAACAAATCGAGCCGCTCGTAGCGACCGGCTTCTTGAGAACGACCGCCGATATCACCGACAACCAGACCATCTACGAAGTCGACAAATACTTCGACGCGCTCGAAAAAGCCACCGAAACAAGCTACAAAGCCATACTGGGAATCACCGTTCAATGCGCCCGCTGCCACGATCATAAGTTCGATCCGATTCTGCAGAAGGACTACTACAAACTCAGCGCCGTCATGCAAGCAGTGTGGGATCCGGAAAACTGGCTCGCCGCGAATCTGCATTTTGGTGAGTGGCCCAGCCGTATGATTCTCGACCTGGAACCTGCGCAATGCGATGAGTGGATCAAAACCGTCACCAGCAAGAATGCGAAGAAGCTCCGCCGCGAACAGCTTCTGCTGGCCGCTACATACGACCGCTACCGCAAGGAACTGAAAGCCGGCAAGCAACTCACACCAGAAGAGCGCGAGGCGATACGAAAGGAAATTGCGGCCGATCCCGATCTCGACGTCGATCCGAATGCCCCGAAAGAAGGCCTCACCGACCTGGAACTCGAGCAGCGCTTCCCGGAACTCTCTGCGAAAAAGGAAGAGTTGCGCGAACTGCGGTACAAGAGCGCAAGCAAGATAAAGCCGGACTACATCGAGGCCGCCTGGGATGTCTCGAAAACTCCGTCCGCAACATACGTCTTACAGCGCGGAAACTATCTCGCGCCGGGTGCGCCAGTAGAGCCCGGTATCCCCGCGGTTTTAGACGATCCGCGGCATCCGTTCAAATTCCCCGATCCGAAAGAACATCCAGAGTGGCATCATACCGGCCGCAGGCTCGCGATGGCCCAGTGGCTCACACGCCCGGATAACCCGCTCACCGCCCGCGTCTTCGTAAATCGCGTCTGGCAATTCCATTTCGGCGAAGGCATCGTGCGGACTGTCGACGACTTCGGCACCCAAGGATCGCGCCCCACCCACCCCGAACTCCTGGACTGGCTCGCCACCAGCTTCGTCGACCACGGTTGGGATACCAAGTGGCTCACGAAGCAAATTGTGATGTCGGCAGTCTACCGCCAATCATCAGCGGAAGATCCGGCCAAGATCGCGGTTGACCCGAGCGACAGGCTGCTCTGGCGCAAGGCCCCAATTCGCCTGGAAGCGGAAGTCATTCGCGATTCCATGCTGCAAGTGAGTGGTCTTCTGAACTCCGAAATGTTCGGACCGCAGCAGCTTTTAAAGCGGGCAGGCGACGGTCAGTGGGTGGAAGACGAAAAGAAAGGGAATCCCAACCGCCGGAGCCTCTACCTGTCCTACGCGCGAACGCGGCCGGAAGGATTCCTGCACGCGTTCGACTGTCCGGATATGACGTCCGATTCGCAATCGGAACGGTTCCACTCGGCGCTCCCATCGCAGTCGCTCGCGTTGCTGAATAACTCCCTCGCCAGACGCGCGTCGCTCGCTTTCGCACAGCAAACGCTCGAGCAAAGTAAGGGTGACTTGGACGACGCCATCATCAGGGCATTCGACCTTGCGTATTCTCGGAAGCCGTACCCGGAAGAACTCGAGCTCGCCCGAAAAGCGAAATCGATATCTGCCGACCCAAAGGAAGGGTTCCGCCTCTTCCTGCAAGGCATGATGGGCGCAAACGATTTTCTGTATAGTTTCTAAGGAGAGATGGGCCGATGAATAAATTATTCTCTCGTCGAGAAGCGTTGCGTGAGACCGCCGGCGGCCTCGGCGCAGTCGCGTTGGGATGGATGCTCAACCAGAGCCGCGCCATCGGAGCAGAGTCGGAATCGGTCAAGGGAAAGATCTACGATCTCAAACCCAAGCAGCCCCACTTCCAGGCCAAAGCGAAGAACGTAATCTTTATCTACATCAGCGGCGGGCCGAGCACCATCGATATGTTCGATCCCAAGCCCGAACTGATGAAGTACAACGGAAAACCCGCGCCATTCGAAATCAAGGGCCGTGCATTGAACGGATCACAGCAGATCATGGCGAGCCCCTGGGCCTTCAAACAGCATGGAGAGAGCGGCCGTCCCGTCTCCGAGTTATTGCCCAGCTTCGCAAAGGTAGTTGACGATGTCGCCTTCGTCAGGTCCATGACCACCGATCGGATCGACCATTCAACGGCACAATTCTCATTCGTCACCGGCCGCGGCATCACCGGATTCCCAACTATCGGCTCGTGGATCTCCTACGCTCTCGGAACGGAAAACCAGAACCTCCCGGCGTTCATCGCGCTCGAGACAGGCGAGGCGAGCATACATACACGCGCGTACTCTTCCGCGTGGCTGCCGCCCGTCTACTCGGGGACAAAGATGACCGCGAATCCCGAAGCGCCGATGTTCGACATCAAGCGGCCGAAAGACCTGTCCGAAAACCAGCAGCGCGAGTTACTCAATATTCTGGAAGGGCTGAATCGAGCGCAGAAGGCGGCCTACCCACTGGATCACGACCTGGAATCCCGGATCGCAAATTACGAACTGGCGGCGCGCATGCAAATGGAAGCCATGAAAGTGGCCGACCTTTCGAAGGAAAGCGACGCCACGCGAAAACTCTACGGCCTCGACGACAAAGTCGCCGCGCCATTCAGCAACAACTGTCTGCTGGCTCGCCGTTTGGTGGAGAGCGGAGTACGTTTCGTCACGCTGATCAGCGGAAGCGGTGGAGGCGCGGGATGGGATTGCCACAACAACATCCAGGGTTCGCTTCCAGGCCTCTGCAGGAGCATCGACCAGGGCATGTACGGACTTCTCACCGATCTGAAAGCCCGCGGCATGCTCGACAGCACGCTGGTCGTTTGGTCCGGTGAGTTCGGCCGCTTACCCACCATCGAGTCCACCAACGTGCGGCCCGGCCGCGATCACAATCCATATGGGTTCAACATGTGGATGGCGGGAGCCGGCGTGAAACCTGGCGTCGATTTCGGCAGTACCGACGATCTCGGCTACGCCGCGGCGGGCGACAAATTGACGCACAGCGATATCCACGCGACGATCCAACATCTGGTCGGTTTGGACTTCAAGAGAAACACCTACGCCTACGAAGGCCGTGATGAATCGTTAGTAGGAATCAATCCTGCCCGCGTGGTGAAGGAAGTTCTCACCTAACGATGAACTGGCTCGGACGCGTGGCGTGCGGTTTCGGATTGAGCTGCGCGATTGTGATTGGAGTGCAAGGTCCAGCCGAAATCTGGACATTCGATCGCACTGATTCTATCGGCGGCCATCCCACAACGATCCTGGGGCATCCCCACGTTATCGATACACCAGCCGGAAAGGCCGTGGAATTCAACGGCGTCGACGATGCTCTTTACGTGAACGTCCATCCGCTTACGGGCGCTGAAACATTCACCTGGGAAGCCATCTTCCGGCCGGACGGCGGCGCTCCCGAGCAACGCTGGTTCCATTTGGCTGAGCAGGATCCGAAAACAGGATCGGACACCGGCACGCGAATGCTCTTCGAGATTCGTGTGATCGATGGCCAGTGGTGCCTCGATGCGTTTAGTCAATCGGGAAAGGTAGGAAAGGCGTTGCTCAACCGCGAGCGGCTCCACCCGCTTGGCCACTGGTATCACGTGGCAGCGGTCTACGACGGCCATGAATTCAGAAATTATGTGAACGGCGTGCAGGAAGGCGCCGCCGAAGTGCATCTGGAGCCGCAAGGCCCAGGGCGTTCGTCCATCGGTGTCCGCATCAATCGCGTCAACTACTTCAAAGGCGCCGTCCGCCTGGCGCGCTTCACCCCGCGTGCACTTCCACCCGCCGAGTTTCTGAAAGTGGAGTAGAAACAGTTTCCGCTCGCGGCTGGTCTAACAGGCAAGGAGCATTCTTTCCATGTCGAAAGATAAGCGCAATCCTTCTGGCCACTATGCCAGAGGTGATCATAGTGCGGCACGCGAGCACTCGCAGCAAGCTACGAGCACTTCTCGCGAGCATCCCTAGCTTCGGAAGAAACTTCCACAAGAGATAATTGACGGCCAACGCGCACGTTTGCGTGCGCGATCCAAAGGAGTTACCGATATGACGACGACAACGGACAGGCTGGCCATATTCTTGACCGGCATTGGCGTCGGCGTTGCGGGAGCATTCCTGTGCGCTCCGAACGCCGGCGAAGAAACGCGCAGACGTCTGACAAAGGGCGCCAACTCCCTAAATGACAAAGGAAATCAACTCGTGACCGACGTCAAGGAAAGAGTAACGGACAAAATCGATGATGCAGCCTGCGCCGCGAAAAAGGCCGCCGGGCAAGTCGTCGATAAATCCAGAGATGTGGCCCACGATGCCGGCAGGAAGATAGAGGAAGCCGGCAAAAAGCTTCAAGAAGTCTAGGCATTCAGACTCATTTTGATTGATCAAGGAGAATTATATGGCAGGCAAAAATACCGCTGTTTTCGGCATCTACAAAACAGTTTCAGACGCGGAACTCGCCGTCGATCGGATTACCAGGGCCGGTTTCTCAAGCAACGACATTTCTGTGCTGTTGCCCGACCGCCAGAGTTCGAAAGAGTTCGCACATGAAAAGAACACGAAGGCTCCGGAAGGCACAACGACCGGAGCGACTACCGGCGGCGTGCTCGGTGGCACTCTTGGCTTGTTGGCCGGTATTGGTTCTTTGGCTATTCCGGGTGTCGGCCCGTTCATCGCGGCAGGCCCGATCATGGGCGCGCTTGCGGGAGTCGGAGTTGGCGGCGCAGTTGGCGGTTTAATCGGCGCTCTCGTCGGCATGGGTATTCCGGAATACGAGGCCAAACGATACGAAGGCCGCGTCAAAGAGGGCGGGGTGCTCCTTTCGGTGCACTGCAACAGCTCCGACGAGATTAAGCGCGCAGAAGATCTTCTGAAGCAGACCGGCGCCGACGACATTTCGTCAGCAGGCGAGAAATCCGTCAGTTCTCACGGTGTGCGGACCGAGACAACGTCTCGTCCCCTGTAGTCTCACGTTGTAGTCTAAACAAGACGCCCGGGGCGGCGGCTTCCTACCGCCCCGGGCGCACAAGTGTGTTAAGGCTCGCGCGCCGCACGAAAACCAATCATGCGGTGCGATTGAAGCGAGGGCCACGCTGCGGAGCGCCCATACGTCCGCAAATCAAACGCATCCACGAAAAATGTTCCTCCTCGAAGTACTCGATAGGCCCCTTTCTCCGGACCTTTAGGATTTTTGCGAGGCGAGAACGAGTAGTAGTTGCGGCTGTACCAATCCTGACACCACTCCATTACATTTCCGGCCATGTCGAACGCACCATACGGAGATTCGCCGTTGTGTGTTTGCAGTTCGCCATGCTTGCCCCCGTCGTAGGTTCCCACAGCCGACGCGGTAATAAAGCCGGCACCCTCAACATAGTTCGCAAATGAATGATCGATCGTATTTCCCCACGGATACCGGCGCTGATCCGTACCGCGTGCGGCCTTCTCCCATTCGGCCTCGGTTGGCAAACGATATTTCTTTCCCGTCTTCGCGCTGAGCCAATTGCAGTATGCAACAGCAGAATCCCAATTCACTCCAAGGACCGGATAGTTGTCGCTATTGGGTGTGCCGCCACCATGGTTCTGGACGTTGTTCCAATACGGGCTCAGGTTCTTCGGGACGACGCCTCTGCCGGGCCAGAACTTCGAATCGTCGTAGCCGGGATCATCGCGAAACTTCTTCCACTCGCCGTTGGTAATTTCATATTTGCCGTTATAAAAGGCGTCGAGTTCCACGGTGTGCACCGGCCGCTCGCGCGTCTCCCCATCGCCGAAGTTGTCTCCCATCTTGAACGCTCCGGCGGGCACGTAGACATAATCACCATATCCGTCGTTCACTACGTGAGGTGCGGTAGAAGAAGCTCCCGCCGCAATGAGGAACGTGGCCGGAAGAAGCCATGCGAAGCGACGCATCCTATTTGCCACCCGGAATGAAACCATCCTGCTGCAGAAAGTGTTCCAGCCGTGGCATCCAATCCGAAAGATTTCCGCTGGCGTAACCGCTGCCGAACCCGTGCCGGCCTTTTTGATAGATATGAAGCTCTGCGGTTGCCCCGGCCTTCGTCAGCTCCGTAAACAACTGCGCGGAGCCGATCGCGTTGCCTCTGTCGGCCGCCGCAGCCAGCAGAAATGTCGGCGGGAAATCCTTCAGCGATTCACCCGGCTGCACTCGCCCCGGACCGTACACCAATCCCAAATAATCGGGCCGTGAGCTAAAACGTTCCACCGGATCGGCCGAATTCGGATCGCCTGGCCCGGATGCGGCGCCGACTAAATGCCCGAGCGTTGATCCGGCCGAGAAGCCTATGAATCCAACCCGATTTGGATCGAGTTTCCACTCGCTCGCGTGAGCGCGCACGACCTGGATCGCCCTCTTCCCGTCCAGCGTTCGGGCCTTGTCGTTATACGGCGGCGACATCCGGTAAGTCAGCACGAACGCGACCACACCCCACTCGTTGTAACGCTCGGCGATATCCATGCCCTCGCCGCCATACATGAGCATGATGTTCCCTCCGCCCGGAGCGACTACAACCGAGCCACCGTTGTTCTTACCATCCGGCGGAAGAAACACCGTCAGGAACGGCGCGTCCAGCAATCCAGTGCCGTTCGCCATCGGAACCTTGCCCTCTTCCCAGAGGGGAATATTGTAGTTGACGCTCAGTTGCTTGTCGGCAGCTAGCAGAGTGCCGGACAAGGCCACGGCGCTCAAAAGCGCAAAGGCCGCGGAGGTGCGGCACCAAATTGGAGAGGAACACGCAAGCCCAGGCCGCCGCAGCGAGTCCGTTTTGCGCGAGTTCCTCAAAAGCTTGTAGAAATATGAAACGGCCATTGAGTAACAGTTTCTGTCGGACACGGCCCCGAGTCAAGCAGGCCCTACATTGGTACAAGGCATCGGGATACAATTGCACCGATGCGCACCCTGCTTTCGTTCGTTCTCGCGACCTCGTTATATTCCGCCTCGCCGATAGTCGTCAAAGACCAGGCCCAAACCGGACTCGATCAGAACCGTCTGGCACAAATTCCCGTTCGCATGAAACAGTTCGTGGATAAAGGCACGGTTGCCGGCGTCGTCACTCTCGTGGCGCGCCACGGCCACGTCGCGGCACTCGACGCCGTCGGCTATACGGATATCGAAACCAGGCAGCCCATGAACACCGGCAACATTTTCCAGATCCATTCCATGACAAAACCCGTCGTCGCCATCGCGGCTATGATGCTCGCCGAAGAGGGCAAGCTTCAGATCGGAGATCCTGTCGAGAAATACCTGCCGGAGTTTCGCGGGCAGTGGGTTGTCGAATCGAAAAGCGCGCAGACCATGTCGCTACGCCGCCCCGCGCGGCTCGTCACGCTGCGCGACCTGATGACCCATACGTCCGGCATGGCCACCAATCCCCCGGAAGGTATCAAAGAACTCCATGGAGCGCTGCACAAGACGCTAGCCGAAACCGTGCTGGTCGAATCGCAACAACCGCTCGATTTCGATCCCGGCGCCAAATGGCAATATTCGAACAACGGAATCGCCGCGCTTGCCCGCGTGATCGAAGTCGTCTCCGGAATGCCCTTCGAGAGGTTTCTCGACGTCCGCATATTTCAACCGCTCGGCATGAAGGACACCTACATCTTCCCGCCGAAAGAAAAGTACAACCGCATACCAACCGCATACGTTCTCAAAGACGGCAAGCCGCTGAAATACACCGCCGACCCGCTGGGTGAAGGCGTCATGAAGTATCGGGAAAATGCAAAATACCCGCTGCCCGAAGGCGGCATTTATACGACGGCCAGCGATCTATACCTGCTATACCAGATGATGCTGAATCACGGCCAGTACAACGGAGTCCGGATTCTGTCGCCTGCGTCCGTCGATCTCATGACCCGCGTCCACACCGGAACTCTTGTCACCGGTACACCCGGAGCCGGCTGGGGGCTTAGCTGGTTCGTCGTCAATGACCCGTTGGGGACTCTTTCGCTCGTCTCTCCCGGGACCTACGGACATGGCGGACGTTACGGCACGTTCTGCTTCATCGATCCGAAAAACGACTTGATCGGAATTTTCATGATTCAACGCGAAGGCGGAAGCGACGAGCGTCAAGCCTTCACAACCATGGCGGAGTCGTCCGTCATTCAATAGCCAAAGCTTTTTGTTTCTTCCGCCGCATATCCCATGCAGACCGGAACGCCTCGGCTTGCCCTGGGAGCAAGGTGGTCAATCCGGGAGTGGGATTCGCATCAACCACGTAGAAATCTCCTCTGTCGTCGAGGGTCACGTCGAGCGCGCCGAAGTCTAATCGGAACGCATCGATGAATCGGGCGGCTATGGTCATCAGCCCGTCCGGCAATCGCGAAGACCGGTCCCAGCGATCGACCAGAAAGGTCTTCTGAGACGTGCAGTTCTCCATCTTTTTAATGTAGTGAGGATTTATGACTTCGGAGATCACCCATGTATCGAACACGAAGCGCAGCCGATAGAACAAATGTTCCGCATTGTGAATATACCGTTCAATGGCGAGCCCTTCGTCTTGCCACAATCCATCCGGCACGTCCCTACGCGGTGCAACCAGGTAAGCCAATTCACTCCGAAATAGAGCCTGCGGTTCCTGGATGTGGAGCTTCTCTCGTTCGCGGCGGCTCAGTGCCCGCTCGCTCTTGGATCCAAAGTTGGCATTTGACTTCACAATGACCAGTTCGTCGGGATCACCCTCCTTCGTTGTCGCAGCGCACGGCAACCCGGCGTCCCGGCAGACTTGCTGAACGCGCCGCTTCGAAATGTCGGTCACAAACGCGTTCCAGACATCCACGTCTCTCCGCCGCAACTCTGTCACAAGCTCTGGCCGGTTCGCTGGAAATCGCGAGGTGAAACTCAGGTCCAGGTTGAACAGGAAGGTGTCCGTCGAAGGCGGAATACGTTCTAGCAGATCTTCCAATTTATCATCCACCGAAGCCCCGATCCGCAGGGCTCCAGCAAAAACGTTGAGAATGGCGAAGCCCCGATAAGGCCGCCAGTCGTAGATGACAGTGTGCGGCTCAGCCAACGGCGTCGGCATCTGCCGCAGGTAACACCAATCGATAGCCGGTCGAAGAAAGCGAGGAGCTGCTCG
>Ga0105240_10001291_pt1 | contig 43317 bp, 35 predicted proteins | sample KBSC54metaG_FD_80426 | JGI IMG/M metagenome (GOLD analysis project Ga0105240, IMG submission 80426) | Corn rhizosphere microbial communities from Kellogg Biological Station, Michigan, USA - KBS C5-4 metaG | ecosystem: Host-associated > Plants > Roots > Rhizosphere > Soil | place: Michigan, USA... | reverse complement strand
CTCCGAGTTGCTTGCCGCTGCCAGCGAGGTCCATCGGATTCTTGGGCCGGGATTCCTGGAGTCGGTCTATGAGCACGCTCTGTGCGTGGAGCTCGGATTGAGAAATGTCCAATTTCGGCGGCAGGTTCCAGTCAGAGTGCCCGTCCTTCTCCGCGGTGTTTCGCCGAATCATTCTGACGCCTGACCTGGCGTCCTGGCGTCCTGGCGTCCTGGCGCTTGAGCGAACGGCATTGCCCCTAGTCGGTCGCCGTCACTTCACCGGCGCGAGCGCGACGTCGACCACCTCCAGCTCCAGGAAGTTGCCGCTGTAGGGCTGCTTGATCTGGGTGTTCTTCACGTTGGGCACGGTCATGGTGGTGTTGGCGACCTGGTGGTGGTCGCCGTCGATCACGTAGAAGTCGATCTTCGCCTGACCGGCGATGGGGATCGTGATGGTGTAATCGGTCTTGTAGACGGCGTGGGGCTGGCGGTCGACCCCGTCGTAGTCCGTCGTGTAGTTCAGGAAGTAGGTCTGCTTCGGCGACGAGACGGTCATCGCGAAGATGTTGAAGCCGTTGTAGCAGTTGTCGGCGGGCGCGATCTCGGGCGGGACGGTGAAGGGGAGCGGATAGTTGCTGTCCGTCTGGGGCGGGTGGATCTTGCAGGCGCCCTGGCCGGGGCTCAGGTTCGTGTTGGGGGCCTGCGTGCTGTGAATGGTGGGCAAGCCGCCCGTGTAGAACACCTTGCCGGTCGCATCCAGCATCCCGCCCGTGTACCAGTACCGTTCCGCGACGCCCACCACGCGCAGCTTCACGTCGTACGTCATCGCGGCGTCGCCGCCGAATTGCTTGCTGATGTGCTGGTTCTCGGGCGCCACTCCGGTGTTCAGGATGTTCGACGCGTTCTCGTCGCAGGTGCATCCGGCGCAGCTGCCCGGGGCCGAGAAGCAGGGCTTCAGCAGCGCGAATCCGTCGAGGACCTGGGCCGCCGCCAGCGGATCGCTCGCGCCGCCGTGGCCGCCGTCCGCGCCGCCGCTACCCGCGGGGGCACCGCCCGCGCCGCCTGCGGTGCCCTGGCCGCCGGACCCCGGCGCGCCCGCCGCGCCCGTGGTCCCTCCGCTCGACGAGCCGCCCGTGGCGGTGGGCCTTCCCCCGCTTCCCGGCGCGCCGCCGCTGGCGGGCAGGCCGCCCGTCGCTGTCACGCCGCCGCTGGCCGAGGCGCCACCGGTCGCGGAGAGGCCGCCACTCCCCGAGCGGCCGCCGCTTCCCGGCGTACCGCCGCCGCTCGTGCCCCCGGAGCCGGTCTGACCGTTGCCGCCGCTCGCCGACCCGTTGCTGCCGCCGCTCGCCGAGACGCCGCCCGTGCCCGGCGCGCCGCTGGAACCAGACGAGCAGCCAGCCGCGCACAGCGCGGTCACGACCAGAAGACGGCGCGCGTACGTCGTCACGGGCGGCTCAGGCGACCCGAAGCCCGGTCAGCTCGCTGCTGGTCTGCCCGTTCCCCTTGCCGATCGTCTTCAGCCCGGCGCCGAAGATGTTCGCGATCGTCAGCAGCGCCGACGACAGGTTGCCGTTCGCGGCGCGGAAGTGCTGGTCGCCCTTCAGGGCGCCGCCCGCCTTGCCCAGAAACAGCATCGGTCACTCCGAGGTGTCGTGGACCTTGCCCCACCCGGTGCACGACGTGACGTAGATCAGCGTGTTGTCGAGGACGGTGCCCGTCCCTTCGGTCATGGTCGACAGCTGGCTGGCGAAGGTGTTCAGCGCCGTCATCGCGTAGATGACGCCCGTGTGATAGCGGGTCTGGTAGCCCGTCGTGGCGTTGTTGCCGGCGTCGGTGTGGGCGATCGTGTCGTGGAAGTCGGCGTTCATGTCGCTGCTGATCGACCGGTAGTAGACGTGCGCCGCCGGCAGCGTGAACATGAACGTGGCGTTGTTGGTGATGCCGGACGCCAGCGCCACCGCCAGCATCTGCGCCATCACGTCGTTCACCTTCATGGGCGCCTCGGACTTCGTGTCGCGCGTGATGCCGGACGTCTGCGGGTCGGTGGGGATGGGAATGGTGGACGTCGTGGTGCCCATGGCGGCCAGCCGCGTCTCGATCTGGCGGATCGCGTCCAGGTGATCGGACAGGCGGGACTTGTCCTGCGCGCCCAGCAACGCGCTGACGTCGGCGCCGTCCGCCAGCACGGCGTCCAGGATGCTCTTCTTGCTCTGGTTCACCTTCATCATCTGGGCGGCGTTGCCGTTCGTCGACGCCCCCATGAACATGCGGGTGAAGGCGGCGTGCGGATCGAACTCGGGATAGTTGGGGGCGTTCGGTCCCCGGTGAGAGCAGGTGTGCAGCGTGTTCTCGGGGCCGTTCGGGGTGGCGTCGCTGCAGCCGAGCTCCAGCGAGGGGAAGCTGCCCCCGCTGTTCACGCCCGCCACGATCTGATCGATCGACGCCAGCTCGGCCGAGTTGTTCGAGACGCTGCCGCCGGTCGTCGAGGCGGCCGAGCCCATCGGATGGGGCGAGGCGTTTCCGATCATGTTCTTCAGGCCGCTGACCACCGTGAGCCACGGCTTGACCGACATCAGGGGCGCCAGCTCGGGGCTGAGGCTCCAGCCCGATCCCGTCCCCGTCGCCGTCGGGTTCCATAGCGCGGGGATGATCCCGTTGCCGAAGAACCAGGTGCAGTACCGCTTGGGCAGCGCGCCGCCCTGGGCGAAGGCCGTGCCCTTCTCGTTCAGCATGATGTCGAGGATGGGCAGCGGAACGGCGAGCGCCGCCCCGGAGGCGAGCGCTCCCCTGAGGACAGTCCGTCGGCTCAAACGCTTGGTCGGCATGCTCATTCTCCTGCTCAAGGCGAGGGGGGCGCGACGAACCGGAAACCGTCGCTGGAGACGATGGCGCGCATCAGATCGCGCAGGTGATAACCGCCGGACCGGAACGTCGACTTCAGGCCGTCGAGCACCGGCTGCTCGGAGTCCGTCTCGACATGGCCCGTTCCGTAGCGGTACATGTTCTGGACCAGGCAGTCCGACACCTGGGGCTGGCTCGCCAGCACCTGGCCCAGCTCGACCGGGCCGTTGAACGTCGTGGTGTCCAGGGCGCCCGAGACGTCGATCGGCTGGCCCTGGTCGGTGGACCGGTACTCCCCGATGGCGTCGAAGTTCTCCAGCGTCAGCCCCAGCGGATCCATCAGCTTGTGGCAGGCGGCGCAGCTGGCGACGCTCTCGTGCATCTCCAGCTTCTGGCGCTTCGTGTAGACGACGCCGGCCGGCGGATCCGGCAGCACGGTGTTCACGTTGGGGGGCGGCAGCGGGATGGTCTGGCAGAGGATCGTCTGGCGGATGAACTTCCCGCGCTGCGTGGGTGAACCCTCTTCCTGGTTGGCGTAGAGAGACAGGAACCCCGGCGTGGTCAACAGACCGGCGCGCAGCCCGTCCGACGGCAACGTCACCGGGCTCAGCGACGTCGACGACAGCCCCGTCGTGGGCAGCCCGTACAGGACCGCCAGCTCCTTCGTCACGAACGTGTTCTTCGTGGTCAGCAGCTCCAGCGCGCTGGCGTTTCGATCGAAGACGATCGCCTGCAACATCGCCGGGATCTCCTGCATCATCGCCGTCTGCGCCGCCGGCGTGTAGTCGGCGAACTTGGGATCCTTCGCCCGCGACGCGATCAGCTGCAGCTGATACAGCTCGGTCGCGAAGTTGCCGACCGACTCCCGCCCGGCCGTGGTGGCCAGCAGGCGGTCCGCCTGCGCCAGGACGGCGTCGCTGGTCTGCAGCGCGTTCTGGTCGGCCAGGTCCAGCAGCGTGGCGTCCGGCGTCGAGTTCGTCAGGAAGTAGGCCAGCCGGGTGGCGATCTCGCTGCTGGTGTACTGCCAGAAGCCGTTGCCGCCGCTGGCGGCGGGCGCCCCGCGCTCCAGCCGGTACAGGAAGCTGGGCGACAGCAGCAGGCCCTGCATCCCGGCGCGCATGCCCTCGTAGACGTCGCCCAGGTTCGCGGCGACGGTCGAGATCAGCGTGGTGTAGCGCGTGACCTGCGCCGAGGTGAGCGGCTGGCGCCAGGCCAGCCGGCCGAACTTGGTGACGAAGGACTGGAAGCAGGCGGTGTCGCTCGTGCTCTTGGGCGTGCAGCCCAGCAGCTTGTTGCGGCGGGTCGTGTCGGCGAACGCGGCCGCGGTCGCCGTGTCGATCGCGGTCTGATACTGCTCGACGCCGGTCGACGAGATCGACACCGTGGCGGCGCTGACGCTGGGGAAGCCGCCGATCGACCACGAGTCGGGCTCGAGGTCGCCGATCGTCACCGGACCTTGCAGCAGATCGCGCAGCGAATTGCGGAAGGCGCTGGCGGTGAGGCGCCGGTAGGCCCCCGGCGAGGGCGCGAAGGCGACCGAGGCCCCACCCGTTCCAGAGTCCGTCCCGCCCGTGCCGCTGCCGCCGGAGCCGGTTCCCACGCCCGAGCCTCCGCTGCCGCTGGCAGCGCCGCCCGTGCCGTTGCCGCTGGCGGAGCCTCCGGTGCCGGAGGTCATTGATCCCGAGCCGCTGCCCCCGGAGCCGCTGCCCGTCCGCCCACCCGTCCCCGTCTGGGTGGCGCCGCCCGTCGAGCCCGCGTTCCCGGCGTCGGGGCCTCCGTTGCCGGAGGTATTGCCAATCGTCCCCTGGCAACCGCCGGCGCTCACCAGCAAGCCGGCGGTCAGCACCGCGTGAAGGGGGCCACGGAACGGGTGAAACCAGCCGAGGTCACGGCGCTGCATCTCGCGCTCCTTTTGTGCAGAACGACCGCTCAATGTCCGGTGCTCCGAGGGCTCACGCGCGCGCCGTCGAACACCCCACGTCCTGCCGGGGGCCGGCAGATGAGCAGGTGCGAACTCATTCCTTACCGGGACAATGACCACGACCGGGCGGAACGGCTCACGCGGCGCGCTCGATTTCTGGCGAGCCTCGAATCGCTCCCGTCGACCGTCGAAGATTGGAGGGTGATGTGGGCGGCTCTGCTACCGGAATGGCCGGATTTGTTGAGCCGGATCGCTCCGACTGGGTCATTGTGGATCGGTAGATGTCGTCGAAGCTGTACCTCCGCCTCACGGACCCGCCGCCGGACCTGGTACCGGGCGGCCCCGTCGAATTCGACGAGCTGTTCGCGCGCTACGGGCGGTACGTGGCGCGGCTGGCGGCCCGGTTGCTGGGCGCCGGCGACAGGGAGGTCGACGACGTCGTTCAGGATGTCTTCTGGCTGGCCTCGCGGCGGCTCTCCAGCATCGCCGACATGGCCCAGGCGCGGGGGTGGCTGGCCACGGTGACGACGCGCGTGGTGGCGCGGCGGCTGCGCGGCCGGCGCTTCCGCAGGCTGTTTCACGCCGGCCCGCTGGCGCATGACGTACCGGCGCCGGGCGCGACCGCCGAGCAGCGCGCGCTGCTGGCGCGACTTTACGAGGTGCTCGACACCTTGCCGACGCAACAGAGGCTGGCCTGGTCGCTGCGTTACATCGAGGGTGAACCGCTGGACCAGGTGGCTGCCGCTTGCCGCTGCAGCCTGGCCACGGCCAAACGGCGCGTCAGCGCCGCCAAGAACGTCATAGATGAGGTATTCGGGGATGAGTAAGAGGAACGTGGGGATGAGTCATCAGCTGGATGAGGCCGGGTTCGACAAGATCGAACCCGTCTGGGGACCCGAGCGCGAGCGCGCCGTGCGCGCGGCGATCGAGCAGCGCGCGACGCGCAGGCAGGCGACGGTCAGGACGGCGACGGCCTTCACGGCCACGGCGATGATCGTCATCGGTGGGTTCGCCCTGTGGAATCGCCGCCCCCTGCCGCCTGCCGCGCAGTCGTCGCCGGTGGCCGCCAATCCGGCGCCCGCGGCGCCGAGTGGCGCCAGCGAGACCGTGTCCGTGACGCGGCTGTCGCCGGACACCGTGCTGGCTGCCCTTCCGGAACGCGGCGGTCGCGGGTTCGTCCTGCGCGCCGGCGCCGCCCGGTTCTCCGTTCCCCACGATGCGGGGCGCCCGTTCGTCGTGACCGCCGGCGACGTGACCATCGAGGACCTGGGGACGACCTTCACCGTGCGGTTCACGGCGAGCGATCGACTGAACGTCGCCGTCGAGGAGGGCCGGGTGCGCGTGCGCGGCGGCGACACCGACACGGAGGTCTCCGCCGGCGCGACGCTGGAGGTGCCCGTCGCTCCGGTCGCCGGCCCGCCGCCCAAACCGCAGCGGGCGGCCCGCGCGGTCGCGACGGCGTGGCGGCCGCTGGCCGAGCGCGGTCAATATGAAGAGGCGCGAACGGCGCTGCGCAAGGCCGGTCCCAGCGCCGTCCGCAACGACACGGCGGAGCTGTTGCTGGCGGCCGACGCCGCCCGGCTGAGCGGTCATCCCGCCGAGGCGGTGCCGTACCTCGAGCGGGTCGTTCACGGGCACGCCCGCGATCCGCGCGCGGGACTGGCGGCGTTCACGCTGGGACGGGTGCTGCTGGACGAGCTGGGCCGGCCCAACGAGGCCGCCGACGCCTTCGCGCGGGCCCGATCCTTCGGTGGCCCGCTGGCCGAGGATGCGCTGGCGCGTGAGGTGGAGGCCGCGTCGCGCGCCGGCGACGTCACGCGCAGCCGCGAGCTGGCGCTGCTCTATCGCCGGTTGTATGCGAACGGACGGCGCGCCAAGGCCGTGTCCAGATTCGGCGGCCTCGACTGACGGCACGAGGGCTCGTCGCGGCGCTGGCGCTCGCGGTGGGGATGTGGGCCGCCCCGGCTCATGGCGCGGGGGGGATCGAGCGACCGCGCGTCTCGATCGACATCGTCGGTTGCGACCCGGCGCTGGCCCGCGAGGCGCAACGGATCGCCGCCATCGAGCTGCGCGCCACGCTGGTCGATGCCGCGCCCGATGACACCGTGACGACGGTGATCGCCACCTGCCGCGGCGCGCTGGCGGAGCTGGCGGTGCTGGATCCTACGACCGGCAAGTCGGTGGAGCGCACCGTGGCGCTGACGGAGGCGGCGCCGAACGGGCGCGGCCGTCTGCTGGCGCTCGCCGTCGCCGAGTTGGTGGCCGCCAGCTGGTCCGAGCTGCAAACGAATCCTCATCCGCGCGCCCCCGCGGCCATGCCCCTGGCGCCCTACGCGGCGCGGGAGTCGGCGCGCGCGGCCCTGGCCGACCGATCACTGGAGTTCGCGGTCGCCTTCGACACGCACCGTCTGTCCGGCGGCGATTACCTGTTCGGGGGCGGCCTACGGGCGGCCGTCTGGCTGTCCCCGCTGCTGCTGGCCCGCTTCGACGCGCTGACGGACTATGGCGAGCTGGCGCGCGGCGCGGGCAGCGTGGCGGTGATCATGCCCAGCGTCTCGGCGGCGATCGGCGTCTCGCGATGGCTGGGCGCTCACCTGCGACCAGCCCTGACGCTGGGGGTGCGGGGCGGCTACGTGCGGATGAACGGCATCGCGGATGGGCAGACCGCCACCGGCCTTCGCCAGCAGGGGGCGTGGCTGGGGCCCGAGCTGGCGCTGCAGGTCAGCGCCTGGCCGCGCGCGCGGGTGCACCCCATCGTGGGCCTGGCCGCCGGCGCGCATCTGCTGGGCGTCCGTGGCACCGTCGACGGTGGTCGCGACGTCGAGGCGGTGGGATTCTGGGGTGGAGTCAGCGCGGCGCTGGCGGTACGTTGAGGGGAAGCGCGAGGCGAGGACCAGCGACATGCGGCCAGACCTGTCGAGATGCGTCCTGCTGGCGGCGATCGTCGCCGCGCCGGGGTGCTACGAGAAGACGGGGCCGGTGCTGGGCCCGCCCGCGACGCCGCCCTTGCCGGCGGCCGTCGCGCCCGTTCCCTCGGCCGCTCAGGTGGCCTGGCAAACGCAGGAGCTGTCGGCGTTCCTGCACTTCGGGATGAACACCTTCACGAACAAGGAGCAGGGGGACGGCACCGACAGCCCGGCCCTGTTCAACCCCACCGCCTTCGACGCGCGCCAGTGGATCACGGCGCTGCGCAGCGGCGGGTTCCAGGAGGCGTTGTTGACGGCGAAGCACCACGACGGCTTCTGCCTGTGGCCGAGCAAGTGCACCACGTACACGGTGGCGGCCAGCCCGTTCCAGGGCGGCGACGGAGACGTCGTGCGCGAGTTCGTCGACGCCGCCCATGAAGGCAACGTGCGCGTCGCGCTGGCGCTGTCCCCGCTCGACCGCCACGATCCCAGCTACGGCACGCCCGCGTATCAGTCGGTGTTCGAGTGTCAGCTGGCCGAGTTGCTGACCAACTATGGCAGCGTCGACGAGATCTGGCTGTGGCAGGCCCCGGGCGTGCCCCCGTTCGACTGGATCGCCATCCGCGACCTGGTGCACGAGCTGCAGCCGCAGACGCTGGTCGAGCTGTCGAACGCCGCGCCGATGCCGGCGAGCGACGTGCGCAGCATCGGGCAGTCCAGCCCCGGCACCGCCCCGACGCCCACCGACCAGTCGAACGTGCAGATGCCCGGCGGCGCGGCGGGGGCCGCCAGCTACATCCCCGCCGAGGCGGTCTACTCCATACGCCCCGGCTGGTTCTGGCACGCCGCCGAGGACGGACAGGTGAAGACGGCGGACCAGCTGCTGGGGCTGTACTTCGACAGCGTGGGCCGGAACAGCCTGCTGCGCATCAACGTCCCGCCCGACACGCGAGGCCAGCTCGCCGATCCCGACGTCGCGGCCCTGGATCAGCTGGGGTCGGCCATCTCCGCGCTCTATCGCACGAACGTGGCAGCCGGGCGTCCGGCCACCGTCGACTCCGTGTTCGAAGACCTGGCGGTCTACGCGGCGCCGGCGGCCGTCGACGGCAGGACCGACACGTTCTGGGCCGCCGCCGCCGGGCAGACCAGCGCGCGGCTGGAGGTCGCGCTCGAGGGCGCCCCCACGTTCGATCTCATCAGCCTGCAAGAGCCGATCGCGCTCGGCGAACGGACGACCGAATACCACGTCGAGGCGCGGACGAACGGCACCTGGACGACCATCGCCACCGGCACCGCCATCGGCGAGCGAAAGCTGTTCCGGGTCGGCTCCGTCAGCGCCGATCGCGTCGCGCTGGTGATCACCGGCGCGCGCGCCGCTCCCGCGCTCTCCGAGCTGGGGCTCTACAACTCGACCGAGGCCCAGCTCCCCAGCGCGTCGCTGGCCGGCGGCGCCGCTGGCCAGTGAATCCGGCGAGCCTGCACGCCGCCGGCGTACGCGACGGGCGTTCACGAACGGAACCAGCGTCTACTGGACGAACCAGAACAGCCCGCTGGGGATCATCAGGTTGACGCCCAAGTGGTTCCCCGCGGACGCCGCGCCGGCCTGGGTCGGGAAACCGCTAGAATCGCCGGTCATGACCGAACGGATCGCGATCCGCTACGCGGCGCCGGGGGACGAGGGCGCGGTGGCTGGTGTCGCCGCCGTCGTGCAAGAGCTGCACTTCCGGGAGCGCCCCGATGTCTTCAACCCGGTGAACGTCGAGCAGCTGCGGGACTGGTTTCGTCGGGCCCTCTCGGCCGGCGAGAGGCGCGTCCTGCTGGCGGAGGTCGGCGGGGCGGCCGCCGGGTACGCGGTCGTGCAGGACGGCGAGCGTCACGAGGACGCGTTCGCCCGCGCGCGGCGCTGGCGCGAGGTCGATCAGCTGGGGGTCGTCCCCGCGCATCGCCAGCGCGGCGTGGCGCGCGCGCTGATCGAGCACATCGCCGCGTCGGCGCGGGCGGAGGGCATCCCGGCCCTGGAGCTGAACACGTGGGCGTTCAACGAGCCGGCGCACGAGGCCTTTCGCCGGCTCGGCTTCATCGAGCGGAGCGTGCGCTACGAGCGGCCCGCCGACGCTCCGCCGTCCTCGTGACGAACGGGGCCATCGCCGGGCGTGGGCGCGCCCTTCAGCCACGCCGCCATTGGTCGATGGGTAGGGGGTCATGCACCCTTTTCGTACCCGAATCGTGCTCACCCTGGTCGTCTTCGCTGGCCTCGCGGTCGCCCCCGCCCTGGCGCACGCGCAGTCGATCACGGTCACCAGCACCGGCAGTTCCAGCTTCGTCAACAGCACGTCTATCACCGTCACGCTCAGCGAGACCCCGAGCGCCAACAGTGTGAAGCTGCAGTTCGCCTGCGTTTCGGGGCCCTGCTCGACCAGCCCGGCGCAGAACATCACGCTCCTCCTGCTGAACAGCCTCAATCCCTACCGGATCACCCTGAACGGCGGCGCGCTCGCGTCGTCGACGGCGCTGGTCGGGTCGAGCGCGGTGCCGATCGTGAACGCCGTCATCTCCAGCCCGTCCACCATCACTTACTTGCCAGACGGCGTCTGGAACGTGACGGCGAGTTACACGCGCTCCACTACCGGGGTCGTCGTTTCCACCACGTCCGCGCTGTCCGAGACCTTCTGGCGCCTCACGCCCACCCCCATCTTGACGGCGCCCACCGCCGGGCTGACCACCAAGTCTCCCGTCGCGATCTCGTTCACGCTGCCGGCCAGCCCCCTGGGCACCCACAACATCTTGTCCGGTTCGCTGTCGCTGGTCTTCGCGGGCACGGGCAGCCCCATCACGCTGGCGCTGGCCGACGCGGCCGTCGATCAAGCGACGGGTCTGGGGTCGGTCGCGGTGAACACGGCCTCGCCGGTCGAAGGCAACGTGCTCTCGATCGCGAACGGTCCCAACATCCCGGACGGCACGTACGCCGTTACCCTCAGCTATCAGGACGACCGGCCGCATGCGGCGGCCAGCGCCACGGTCACGGGCGTGGTCGTCCGCACCTCAGCGCCGCCACCGACGCTGATATCCCCCACCACGGGCAGCACCGTCACGTTTCCGCCGGTCGTCAGCTACAGCTTTCCCGTCGCGACCAGCAACGCCGCGCTGACCTTCGTTCGCCCGAGCGACGGTTACCAGGTGACGTTTCCCGTGACGGCCACCGCGCTGGCCAACACGTTCGTCGTGCCTCGCACGGTGACGAACCTGATCGGAACCTTCACGGTCACGCTGTCGTACCTCGACACTCTCGGAAACCCGGCCGCCAGCACGCAGGCGACCGGCGTGATCATCCAGAGCGACTGCGCCTCCGGTTCGTACTTCGACGGCGTCTGCCTGTCGTGCAGCGCCTGCCCGCCGGGCCAGTACCCAAGCGCCGCCTGCACCGCGACCAGCGACACGGTCTGCTCCGCGTGCGGCGCGGTCGCGAATTGCAGCAGCGTCACCTGCAGCAGCGGCGCGACCTCGGTGTGCGCGCAGTGCGCCCCCGGCTTCTACGTGAAGAACGGCGCCTGCACCACCTGCAGCAGCGGCTGCCCGGCCGGTCAGTACGAGAGCGCCGCCTGCTCCGCCGCGGCGGATCACGTGTGTACGGGCTGCGCGCCCATCGATCACTGCGCCAGCGAGACGTGCGCGGCGGGGGGCGGCGCCACCTGCACCGCCTGCGCGCCTGGCTACTACCTGAGCGGCAACGCCTGCGTCGCCTGCTCCTCGAGCTGTGCGCCGGGGCAGTATCAGACCGCCGCCTGCAGCGCCAGCGCCGACCGGACCTGCGCCGCGTGCGCCGCGGTTCCCCACTGCGCGACGGCGTCGTGCGGAAGCGGCACGGACCAGCAGTGCGCCCAGTGCGCCGCGGGCTACTACCTGGTCGGCGGCGCGTGCGTCGCCTGTTCAGGCGCGTGCCCGGCGGGACAGTTCATGACGGCGGCGTGCTCGGCCACGGCCGATCGGAGCTGCTCGGCCTGCGACGCCAGCTGCGCCACCTGCAGCGGCGCCCCCACCCGCTGCACCGGCTGCGCGAGCGGCGCGTACCTGGACCAGAACACCTGCCAGACCTGTCGGGTCTGTGCGCCGGGGACGTTCCGGGCCACGGCCTGCAACGGCACCGCGAACACGGTCTGCGCCGATTGTTCGGCGGGCACCTTCTCGGCCGTGACGGACGCCGAGAGTTGCCAGCGCTGCCCCGCCGGCGCGTTCGCGCCGAACGCGGGCGCCATCGCGTGCACCGGCTGCGCGCCCGGCACCTTCTCGCTGGATGGCCAGAATGCCTGCTCGATGTGCGCGTCCGGCAACGTGGCGCCGTCCGCGATGGCGGACGCGTGCATGGCGTGCGGCGCGGGGACCTATCCCGCCGCCGATGACACCGCCTGCTTGCCGTGCCCCGCAGGCACGGCGTCCAACGCCGATGCGACGGCCTGCACCGCCTGCGCCCCGGGGACGTTCGCGGCGAAGGAAGGCGCGACGGTGTGCACGCCCTGCCTGGAGGGCACGTTCGCGACCACGCCCGGGGCGACCTCCTGCGAGGCCTGTCCGCACGGGACTTACGCGGACGTGACCGGCAGCGCGCGATGCACCGCCTGCGTGCCGGGGAGTTCGGCCGGCGGCGCGGCGTGTCCCGCGCCCGACGACGGCGCGGGGGGCGCGGGCGGCGGCGCCGAGGGCGGAGCCGGTGGCGCGGGCGCCGGGGGCGCGACCGGGGGCGCCGCTGGTGAAGGGCAGGAGAGCACGGGCGGGGCGGGCGGTGCCCCGACGGCGCCGGGGGGGGCCGCCGGGACCGTGGCCGGTGCCGCGGGGGCCGGGGGCCGGGGTGGCGCCGCCGGCGGTGAATCCGGCACGAACGGCGGGCCGATCACCTCGAGCGGTGGCGGCTGCGACTGCACGATGACCGGCGGCGCCGCGTCGGACGGGGCCGGGCTCTTGCTGGCCAGCTGTCTCCTGCTCGCCGGACTGACCCGCCGTCGCACCCGCCGGTGACCTCGCAGCCCTCACGGTCGAGCGACGGCCGCGCCAAGCCGCGCGGCTCTATGCCGTGAGCTGCCGGGGCGGCCCGTCGGAGCGGAGCGGCGCAGCGTCCTCGACGGGAGGCCCTCCGCTAAGGTCCAGGTGCTCGACCGCGGCCAGTCCCACCCGCTTCTCGATCGCGGGGACGGCCAGCAGGGTCGGGCAGTCCGTCACGACGTCGCGCCCGAACTGCTGGGCCGGATAGCCGTAGGCCTCGAAGACGTCGCGCGCGGCGCGCGCCGTGCTCACGCTGGAAAACGATACGCGCATGGTCTTGCTCCTGGCAGGTCTCATCGAATGTCCGTCGAGGGAACCGGGCCGTTCGCGCGGTTATTCCCGCGGCACGGCTGGCCCGCCGGAAAGCACGAAGCGTCTTGTCGGTCCGGCGGTGGTGAATATTCGGGCAAATCGAAAGGAGGCTCACATGGCCACTCTGATCCGGAGAGACAATCGAGACGTCGCCCAACCTGCCACGAACCCCAACTATCGCCTGGATCCGCTTCGGGTGATGGATGCCCTCCTGCGGTGGGATCCCTTCCGCGGTGAATGGAGCGGCATGACGCAAGCGGCGGAGTTCGCGCCGCGCTTCGATCTGAAAGAGACGAAGGACGCGTTCGTGATCCACGCCGACCTGCCGGGCGTGAAGGACGAGGACCTGAACCTGTCGCTGACCGGCAACCAGCTGACCATCAGCGGCAAGCGCGAGGACGAGCACCGCCAGGAAGGTGACGCCTACTACGCCGTCGAGCGCAGCCACGGCACCTTCGCCCGCAGCTTCTCCATGCCGGAGAGCGTCGACGCGGAGGGCGTGAGCGCCGACATGAAGAACGGCGTGCTGACGGTGCGGCTGCCCAAGAAGCCCGAGGCCCAGCCGCGGCGAATCGCCGTCGGCAAATCCGGCGGCACCGGCGCCAAGGCCTGAGCGGTGACGGGCGGGCGCGGCCGCTGGCCGCCCCGCCCGCAGACGGCGACGCGATCGCGACCGGCGCGTCGTGGTGGCGGGGACCGATCGGGAGAAGACTGACGTATTCTGAGCGCGATCGCGCCCGGGACCGGTGAGGCACGCCGGTTGCTCGGGCCCTACACCATGGTCGCGTACGGTTACCTGCTCGCCGCCCGTCTGCTGGTGGCGTCGCTCGCCCCGGGCGATGCGCCGGGCGCCTCGCCAGCGCCGGTCGCCTCTGACACGGCGGCGCCCGCGAGCCCGTCCGCCAGCGCATCGGTCGTGACGGATGCTTCCGTTTCCAGCTGGTCCTCGGGCGACGCCCCTCCCGGCCTGGCAGTCCAGGCGCCCCCGCGGGCCTTCCGGCGCAGCGGAATGGGAATGCTGCTCGAGCTCGGCGCCGGCTCGGCGGTGGCCGTCTCGTCCGGCCTGCTGCTCGATCATCCGCCGGGATGGCTTCGCGTCTCCGGACCGGGCGGGATCCTCGAGGCGATCACCCTGCTCTCGGTCATGGTGGTGGGGACCGGGACGGCCGTCGGCCTGACGGCCTACGCGACCGACGGGCCCAGCCGCTCGCCCGTCCACGACGTCGTGGGGCTGGGGCTGGGGTCGCTGCTGGGGTTCGGGCTGGGGGCAGGCGCGGTGGATTCCGCGGTGGGGTCGACGTCTCCGACGCCGTCCAGCGCGCTGGTGTTTCTGGGCGTGCCGCTGGGCGCGGTGGTCGGCTACAACCTCAGCGCCGACGACGACGCCCGGCTGCCTGACGCCAGCACGCGCGTCTCGCGAAAGATGTCCCTGTGCCTGGTGTTCGGGGGCAACACGCTGGGGGGAACCGGCCTGGACCTGGGCTTCCAGCTCGGCGATCGGATCGCCGTCGCGCTGCAGGGGCTCGACGGCGATCTGGGGGGCGCCGAGGGCTCGGCGCGCCTGCGCGGCTACCTGCTGGCCGCCCGTCGCAGCGCCCTTTACCTCTCGACGGGCTTGCACATGACGACCGGCATCTCGCGGGCGACGGAGATGGCGTTGCGGACCAGCACGGCCGTCGCGCTGGGGCCCGTCGGCTCGCTCGGTGCGGAGTTCCGCGGAGAGAGCGGGATCATCCTCGCCGCCGAGCTCTCGGGCGCCTACGAACCCGACGCCTCGAAGATCTCCTCGACGCGACAGGGCCCCCTCTATCTGGGCGGGGCCGTGATGATCGGCTACGCGCGCTGAGCGACGCAGAGGCAGCGTGCAGGGAGGCGAGCGCGTCGAGCACGCTCGCGAGGATCGCGTGGTTCCAGGCCGGAACCCCTCACGGACCGGTGGCGCACGCGCCCAGTAGCAGCGACGCGGTGTCATCCAGCGACACGGACGCGGCGACGTCGGGCAGGCCATCCCTGTTGAAGTCGGCTATGAGCGGCAGGGCCGGGAAGTCGGACAGCGCATAGGCTGCCCGGCCGTCGAACTGGCCGTCCCCGGCGCCGAAGAAGACCCGCAGGGCTCCCGGCTGCGCGTCGGTCACCACCAGATCGAGGCGGCCATCCAGGTCCATGTCGCCGAGCGCCAGGCCGGATGCGCCACGCGCCGCCGGCACGACGGCGCCGGCCGTGAAAGTCCCATCGCCCTTGCCCAGCAGGATGGCGACATCCCCGACCGCCGCCGCGAGGTCGAGCTTGCCGTCGCCGTTCACGTCCGCCAGGGCCAGCGCGCTGGCCGGGCCGTCGAGCATGATGGTCAGTGGGGCGCCAAAGGTTCCGTTGCCCTTGCCCGGAAGAACCTGCACGACCGGGGGATCCGCGAGACCGAGGAGGAGATCAGCCTTGCCGTCGCCGTTCACGTCGCCCACCGCGACCGCCGCCACCTGGTTGTCGCCACCGTAGGCCACCGGGCTGGCGAAGGTTCCCTTGCCCTGGTTCAGCAGCACGCGCGCACCTTTCATGTAATCGCCGACGATCAGGTCGGGCCGTCCGTCTCCGTCCAGATCCGCGAGCGTCAACGTCACGGGACCCATGGCGACGCCGTAGGTCGACCCCGCCTTGAACGTGCCATCGCCCTTGCCCAGCGAGACCTTGACGTTCGGGTTGCCATCGAAGGCGTCGTTGCCGCTGGCCGAGACGAGGTCCGCGAATCCATCGCCATCCACGTCCCCGGCGGCGAGCAGGCTGGTGCCGTCATAGAACGACATGGTCTCGGCCAGCTGCTCGAACGTGCCGTCGCCCTTGCCCAGCAGCACGTTCAGGCCGCCGCCCCCGAAGTCGCCGGTGGAGCCCAGCACGAGATCGGGCTTGCCGTCCTTGTCGAAGTCCGCGATCGCCATCGAGGTGGGATTCGCGACCCCGCCAGGGCGTGGGCCGTGCGCCAGTGACCAGGCGCAGCCGGGCTTGCCGCCATAGTCGTGAACGCCGCCGTCGGTCCCCGTGCCCGGGCCGTACGTGACCAGCGTGCCGTCGATCGCCGCGACCAGCACGCCGCCGCCGGCGGCGATGCTCTGGCCCGTGAGAGGCGCCCCGACGTTGTCGGACCACAGCAGGTGGCCCGTCGCCGCATCCACCGCGGCCAGCGTGCCGATCGCCGAGGCGGCGTAGACCGTTCGCCCCACGACCAGCACCGGCGCCGCGAAAGGACCCTCCGAGGCGAACTTCCAGGCGCTGGCGCCGGTGGCCGTCGAGGTCGCTTGCAGCGATTGCCCCGCGGCGTCCAGCTCCAGGCCGGCGCCGAACACCGGCGTGACGTGGCCGGTGGTGAAGGCGCCCCCGTCGTTGCCCGTTCTCGTGTCGACGCGCGCGCTGGGCACTCGCTCGGGCGCCTGATACAGGGTGTGCTCGAAGATGACCGAGGTTCCGGCTGGGTAGCAGCTTCCCCCGTCGGACGTCGGGGTCCACTTCGGGCTGCCGTCCAGGTTCACCGCGGTCGTGTTCCCGCAGGCATCGAACGTGAAGATGCCGTCGGATGACGCGGCGAACTCGCCTTTCTCGAACGGGCTCATCCACCGCAGCGCCCCGCCCGCCTCGTCGTAGGCGTAAAGGACGGGCAGGCCGTCGCCGCCGTCGCCCAGGATGTACAGCGTGCCGTCCTGGACCACCGGCGGCGTTCGGTGCGAAGGATGGGATGGGTCGGTCTGGACGTGCCACGCGACGGTCCCCGTCTTCGCGTCGAAGGCCCACAGGGACGCGGAGGCGACCTCGACGGCGAAGACGCGGCCGTTCTCGTAGGCGAGATACGCGTCGGTCGCGTCCGGCAAGGTCGCGCTCCAGACGCTGGACCCGGTCAGCTTGTCCAGGGCCACCACGCGCGCGGGCATGCTGTTCGAGATCGCCAGGGACACGTAGACCAGCTCGCCCGCGATCAACGGATAGTAGTCGACGGTCTGTCCCAGGGTCGCCGTCCACAGGCGGGCCAGGGGCGGGACCAGCGTGGCGTCGTCCACGAAGTTCGTGTGACCCGGGTTGGCCAGGTACATCGTGTAGTCCGGACCGAACCCGGTGAAGGTGCCGCCGCCATCCGTCGCATCGCTGGCCAGGTCGGGCGCTGCGTCCGGAGCGACCGGCGCGTCCGTGGCGTCGCTGGCCACGTCGGCGCTGGCATCCTGGGGAGGTCCGTCTGGCGCGTCGGCGGCAAGCGCGTCCAGGGACGGGATCGCGTCAGCTGTTCCCGCATCGGACGCATCCCGCGCGGGCGACCCATCCTGCAGGTCCACCGACGCCCTCGCGTCGGCCGGCCCACTGACGTCACTGGTGGCCGCGTCCGCGGGCGAGGAGCCGACGTCATTGGTGGCCGCGTCTCCGGGCGACCCTTGTTCACACGTGCCGGTGCCGCTCTTGCCGCAACCGGCAGTGGCGGTGCCGCCGTCGTGTCCGCCGCAGGAACCCAGGGCCAGCAACAGCGGCAGCAGCAGGCTCGCTGCGGTGGCGCCCCGCGCCGCGACCGTGGAGGCCGGGGTCATGCCGTCCCGCGCCGCGCGCTCGTCCCCCCTCATCAACAAACTGTCGCACGCAGGGGCCGCGGCGGTAAAGCCCCGCGAAGAGACCGCCGGCGACCCCTGCCCGGCGGCACGGCGCTCGGCGCCGCACCCGAGCTTCAACGCGCGGGACTCAGGCGGGCCTGGTCACGAACCCCAGGATGCGCCCGGGCTTGTAGATGAACTTCGCCACGGCGCGCCCGTCCAGGAACTTCACGACGTTCGGGATGGCCAGCGCCGCGGCGCGCGCCTCCTCTTCGCTGGCGTCCTTCGCCAGGACGACCGTGCCGCGCACCTTGCCGTCGACCTGCACCGCCATGGTGGCGGTGGTGTCCTCGGTCAACGCGCTGTCGTAGGTCGGCCAGGTGGTCTGGATCAGGAAGCCCTTGCCGCCCAGCCGCTCCCACGCCTCGTCGCCCAGGTGCGGCGCGAACGGCCCCACCAGCTTGACCAGCACCTCCAGATCCTCGCGCGAGGCGCCGCCGCCCAGCTCGTTCAGGAACTCCATCATGCCTGCGATGGCGGTGTTGAACTGCATGCGCTCGAGATCGTTGGTGACGCGCTTGATGGTCCGGTGGCGCAGCGCCTTGTGCGGATCGTCGGCCGGCGCCTTCGCGGGGTCGAACTCCTCCACCAGGCGGAACACCCGCTTCAGGAAGCGGTTGCAGCCCTCGATGGCCCGCGGATCCCAGGGCTTGGGCACCTCGAACTCGCCCATGAACAGCTCGTACAGGCGCATCACGTCGGCGCCGTACTCGGTGATGACGTCGTCGGGGTTCACGCCGTTCAGCTTCGACTTCGCCATCTTCTCGACGGACTGCTTCACCGACTCGCCGCTCCCGGCCAGCACCGGCGTGGTTCCGCGCCACTCGATCTCGCCGGGCTCGTGATAGCGGCCCAGGGCGTCCTGGTAGGTGAACGCCAGCACCGTGCCCTGGTGGCGCAGCTTCTGGAACGGCTCGATGGACGACACCAGGCCGATGTCGAACAGCACCTTGTGCCAGAACCGCGCGTACAGCAGGTGCAGCACGGCGTGCTCGCCGCCGCCCACGTACAGGTCCACCGGCATCCACTGCTTCTCGAAGGCCGGGTCGAAGATCTGGTCGGGGTTCTTCGGGTCGAGATAGCGCAGGTAGTACCAGCACGAGCCCGCCCACTGGGGCATCGTGTTCGTCTCGCGCCGCGCCGGCGCCCCGCAGGTCGGGCAGGCCACGTTGACGAAGCTGTCGATCGCCGCCAGGGGCGATTCGCCCGTGCCGGTGGGCGCGTAGCGCTCGACGTCGGGCAGGCGCACCGGCAGGTCCGCGTCCGGCACCGCCACGGCGCCATGGGTGGGGCAGTGGATGATGGGGATGGGCTCGCCCCAGTAGCGCTGGCGCGAGAACACCCAGTCGCGCAGGCGATAGCTGACCGTCCCCTTGCCGGTCCCCTTCGCCTCCAGCTCGGCCACCATCCGCTTCTTCGCCTCTGTCGTGGGCAGGCCGTCCAGGAAGCCCGAGTTCGTGGCCACGCCCTCGCCGGTGAACGGCTCGCCTTCGGGCACCGACACGCCGGCGGGCGGCGCCACCACCTGGACGATGGGGATGCCGAACTTGGTGGCGAACGCGAAGTCACGCTCGTCGTGCGCGGGCACCGCCATGATGGCGCCCGTGCCGTAGTTCGACAGCACGTAGTCCGCGATCCAGATGGGGATCTCCCCGCCCGTGACCGGATTCACCGCCGTCGCGCCGATGGGGACGCCGGTCTTGTCCTTGGCCAGGTCGGTGCGCTCCAGGTCGCTCTTGAACCGTGCCTGCTTCTGGTAGGCCTCGACGTCGGCGCGCCGCTCGGGCGACGTCAGCTCGTCCACCAGCGGGTGCTCGGGCGACAGGACCATGTACGTGGCGCCGAACAGCGTGTCCGGCCGGGTGGTGAACACGCGGATGGTCTTCCCGGGCAGGGGCTGCTTGCTGACGAAGACCACCTCGGCCCCCTCGCTGCGGCCGATCCAGTTGCGCTGCATGGCCACGGTCGACTCGGGCCAGTCGACGGTCGCCAGATCGGTCAGCAGCCGATCGGCGTAGCGGGTGATGCGCAACGCCCACTGGCGCATGTCCTTGCGCTCGACGGCCGAGCCGCACCGCTCGCAGCGACCCTGGCTGACCTCCTCGTTGGCCAGGCCCGTCTTGCACGAGGGGCACCAGTTGATGGGGATGGTGTCCTCGTAGGCCAGATCTCGCTTCCACAGCTGCAGGAAGATCCACTGCGTCCACTTCATGTAGCCGGGATCGGTGGTGTTGATCTCCCGGCTCCAGTCGTAGGCGAAGCCGACCGCGTTCGTCTGGCGCTTGAAGTTGGCGATCGCCTGCTCGGTGACGATGCGGGGGTGGACGCCGTGCTTGATGGCGTAGTTCTCGGCCGGCAGGCCGAAGGCGTCCCACCCCATCGGGTGCAGCACGTTGAACCCCTGCATGCGCTTCCAGCGCGTGATCACGTCGGTGGCGGTGTAGCCCTCGCAGTGCCCGACGTGCAGCCCGGCGCCGGACGGGTAGGGGAACATGTCCAGCGCGTAGTACTTGGGGCGCCCGGGGTCGAAGGTCGTGCGATGAACGCCGGCGTCGCGCCAGCGCTCTTGCCATTTGGTCTCGATGGAACGGTGGTCGAAGGGCATCGGTGGTGTGGTCCGTGGGGTCGGTCAGTGGGCGGGGGGCGGGGACGCTGCTGGTGATGATACGGGGGCGGGGGCGGCCGCGCCCGCGTCGGGCGCGGGGATCGGGGCGGGGGGCGGCGGCAGGGCCAGGGGAGGGTTCGCCGGCGCAGGCGGCGGCGGCAGCCCCAGCATGGCGCGCCGCTGGCGGTACAGCGGTTCGCCGAACAGGAGCTCGGACAGACAGACGTGGTAGGGCAGGGGCGTCGCGACCCCGTCGACGAACAGCTCCGGCTTCGAGTCGTTGGCGACCCGCTGCAGGCCTGCCCGCTCGCTCCAGTTCACGGCCAGATCGATCCGCTTGGCGGTGCCCAGCTTGGGTGGCAGGTTCTTCCAGTTCTGGTCCAGGACCCGGCGCACGGTGGCCAGCTGGACGGGCGTCTGGAAGGCATAGCGGGCACGGCCGCCGCGCGCCGTGGTGGACCGGGAGACCTGCTCGATGTCCGCGCCGTCGACCAGATCGGGCGGCGCCACCATCTTCAGCGCGATCTCGTCGAAGTACTCCTGCAGCCCGCACAGGTCGTCGAAGCCGACCTGCCCCACGGGGATCGCGGACAGGTCGCGCTTCACGGCTGGGCCGGCGCAGCCGAGCCCCTGCGCCGCCAGCGCGATGGCGATCACATTTTTCAATCGACAAACGGCCCCCGCGCCGATCCCATCGCGGCCACGACGCTTCGCCGAGCGCCCCGGTGTTGACAGAGGCCCGCTGATTTCGGCGTTTTCGTGACGAAGATCCATCTCGTCGCGAACATACGTGCGCTGAACCGGTGTTGTAAACAACGACGAAACCCCGCTTTTCATGGGGCCCTCACGCCACGCGAAGTGCCGATCGCCGACAGGTCGAAAATCATCAAACTAAATCGACATTGTGCGATTGCTATTCGTGTTGCAATCCGATCACCGCTGGATTAACTCGCAAACACATGAAATCGCCGTCGCGGAATTTGCCCCGCCACGCGCCCTCGGGGGCCCTGTGGAAGTTCTGTATGGAGCGGCTCCGGGAGCTGCGGGGAGCGGATACGCGCGAGCGGGATCTGGCGAACATTCTGGGCTTCGAGCACTCGCGGGCGGTGCGCTGGAAAGAGGGCCAGATGTACGTCGACCGGGCGGAGTATCTGGTGCGCCTCGCCGACGCGTTGGAGGTCGACACCATGCTGCTGGTGCAGCTGGTCTCGGGATCACTGACCGTCGAGCAGGCGCAGAAGATGGTGCAGCGGGCGTCGCGCGCCGAGGACACGCGGCACGACGGCAAGGACGGAAAGAAGAAGAAGGGCACCGCCCCCACGACGAACGGCGTGCCGCGGGTCACCGAGGCCGATCTGGCCGCCGACGCCGCCCAGTTCGCCACCAACCCGGGCCAGCTGGCGGGCGCGGCCCGTGGCATCGTGTTGCTGGCGGCCGCCAATGGCGAGGGGCGGCCCGACTTCGCCGAGGCCATCGCTCGTCATCCCGACATGGGCGGCCTGGTGGCGACCAGCTTGCCGGCGGCCGTCGCGCTGGCCGAGCGCTATCGCCCCGAGCTGGTGTTCCTGGACCTGGGGCTGGCCAACGCCCACGCCTTCGACTCGATCAGGACGCTGTCCTCGCTGTCGTCGCGGGCCGGGCGCCGCTGCCGGGTCATCGCCGGCACGTCGAACGTGACCGACGGGATCGAGAAGTCGGGCGTCATGGCCGGCGCGGCGAACGTGGGCCTGTTCCCGTTCCCCGCGCACCTGTTCCAGGGCGAGCTGGACCGGCTGGAAGAGCGGCTGGGACCGCGGAAGTCCGCCCGGCGGTGACCGGGACGGCGCCTGCCGCACCGCCCGGGGACCGGCGGCCGCCGGGCGCGGCGCGGTGGATTCCGCGTCACACCTCTTGTATGGAAATGCGTTCATGCGTCGCGAAGTTCTGACTTACCTATCCTGCCCGAACTGCTCGTCCGACCTGACCCTGGCCTCCGTGGCCCTGGAGGAATCGGACGGTCACGTCATCACCGGCGAGCTGGTCTGCGCCCGCGGCACCTGCCGCTTCGAGATCACGGACGGCGTGCCCGTGCTGATCCGGGGGCACGTGGACGCGCTGAAGACCGAGACGGCGGCGCGCTTCGCAGAGGAGTGGACGCGCTGGACCGACCTTCGCTACTACTACGAGCAGCAGTTCCTGGGCTGGGTGGGCCCGGTGTCGCGCGACGACTTCGCCGGCAAGCTGGTGTTCGAGGGGGGCTGCGGGAAGGGGCGCCACACCGATCTGGTGGCGCGGTTCGGCGCCAAGACCGTGGTGGCCATCGACCTGGGGGAGAGCGCGCTGATCGCCTTCCGGAACACCCGCCAGCTGCCGAACGCCCACGTGGTCATCGGCGACCTGATGCACCCGCCGGTGCGGCCCGTGTTCGATCTCGCGTTCTCGGTGGGCGTGCTGCACCACCTGCCGGATCCGGGCGCGGCCGCGGTCTCGGTGGCCTCGGTCGTGCGCGACGGTGGCCGGATCGTCTACTGGGTCTACGGCCTGGAGAACAACGAGTGGATCATCCGCTTCGTCGATCCGGTTCGCAAGGCGGTGACCTCCAAGATCCCCTACGCGCCGCTGCGGGCGCTGTCGGCCCTGCCGGCCGCCGGCATCTGGGCCGCGATCAAGCTGCTGTACGCGCCGGGCCCCGACGGCCGCGGGCCCGCCCATCTGCCGTACGGGCAGTACTTCTCGTCGATGTACACGTTCCCGTTCGACGAGGTGCACTCGATCGTGTTCGATCAGCTGGTCACGCCGGTGGCGTCCTACCTGCCGCGGCACCAGGTCGAGTCGTGGTTCACCGGCGCGGCCTTCCGGGACGTGTCCCTGCGCTGGCACAACCGGATGAGCTGGACCGTGACCGCGCTGGTCAACCGGCCGGCCGAGGCCTTGGTGGGGCAGACGGCGCGCGCTGCCGCGCCCGCCCCGGTCCCGGGCTGACCGCGCGTCAGGGCCGGCGCGGGCCCGGCGGGTCCCACAACGACCGCACCACCGACGTGGCGTGGGCCTCGGCGACCGAGGGACCGCGCCCGTAGCGTGAGAGCGCGCCCAGCAGCAGCATGCCCAGCAGCGCCGCGCCGCCCGCGCGCGCCAGCGCCCGGCGCGCGCCGCCCGCCCCGGTCACCAGCGCGACGGTGAGCGCGGCCACCCACAGGGTGGCGACCGGCACCAAGGCGACGACGCCCGGCAGCCCCATCGCGTGCCCCAGCCCCGAGGGGACGTAGCCGTCGCGCCACAGCGGCAGCGTCAGATCGAACACCGGGTTGTCGAACGCCTCGGGATAGTGCGGATAGGTGGCCGCGGACAGGCCATTCAGGAACACCGACACCCACACCAGGCCGCCCAGCGCCATCCGCAGGGCGCCGCCCAGCCGTCCGCCCTGGGCGTCGCGCCAGGCGAGGGCGATCCCCGCCGCGAGGAACGGCGCAACGCCCGCGATGTAGCGCGGCCCCACGCACCAGCCGGCGCGCCAGTGGGTCATGCCGGCCAGGAACAGCGCCAGCACGACGGTGACCAGCAGGCAAACCACGCCCTCGGCCTTGCGCTGCGCGGCCCGGTAGGCGACGCCCGCCAGCCCCAGCAGCAGAAAGGGCGAGAAGGCGAACAGGCCGTAGCTGACCGAGAACAGAGACGACCCCAGCGCCGCCGCATGCGGCCGGGACAGCCCGAAGAAGCCGCTGCCATGATCGACGCGGGCGTAGGTCTGGTTCTCGAGGTGGCCGTAAGGGAACGTCCAGGGCCTGCCGAACAGGGCCGTGTGATAGGCGCCGAGCGCCAGCGCCAGCGGCAGGGCGCCGAGCGCGAACCAGCGGAAGCCGGCGCGGTATCTCCAGGCCGCGTAGCCCGCCAGCACCAGCGCCGCCAGCAGCAGCTGGTACTCGAACACGACGGCCGCGCCGGCCAGCGCGCCCGCCAGGGCGAGGCGGCGCGGTGGCGCGGTCAGGCCCGGCTGGTCGTCCCAGGCCAGCGCCATGAAGGCGCCGAAGGCCGCCAGCGCGCCCTGGGCATGGCCCACGAACAGCACGCCGTACGGATAGACGATCGAGCCCAGCCCCAGCGCCGTGACCAGCAGATCGCGCGCCGCCGGATCGCCGGTCCGCCGCTCCACCCAGCGCGCGAACACGAACAGGAACAGCAGCAGGCAGGGCATGACGGACAGGAAGCGCAAGGCCAGCGTGGCCGCGCGCTTCGACGGCGAGGGCCAGCCCGCGGCGTGCCACAGCCGCGTCTGCGCCCACAGCACGGGCACGCCCAGGAAGGACGTCCCCGGCGCCTTGCTGGAGTACAGGTGCCCGCCGCTCGCCGCCTTGTCGTCGACGAAGCCCCACGCGCGCACCGTGGCGTCGATGTTCAACGTCCCGTCCTCGACGATCGCGCGGGTCATCCAGACGCGGACGTTCTCGTTCGGGTTGTTGAGCCGCGGGAAGTAGGGCGCGAGCGAGAGGTAGGCGAACGCGACCAGGGCCCACACCAGATGCCGGCGTAGCGGGTGTTCCCGGGGGGCAGGCGCGGCGTCCATGTCAGAAGTTCGGCAAGAACGAGATGAGGACCACGAAGGGCGGCCGCGTGATGGTGGCCTGCCCCGCTTGCGGCGAGCCCAGCGCGTGCTGCCCCAGGCACACGCGGTCGTGGCGGTTCAGCGGCACGGCGACGTCGATGGCCAGCAGCTGTTGATACACGCCGAACGCGTCGTGCAGCACGCGGAAGGTGTAGCCGACGTCGTAGAACACGTCGTCCTTGCCGACGCTGAAGTCGTCGCACGACGAGATGGCGCCGGTCTCGAAGAACAGGTTGCCGCCCAGCCCGCGCACCGAGGTGAAGTGGCCCAGGTTCCAGTCCAGATCCGCCACGTACTGATCGCGCAGCTCGACCCGGGCCACCCCCCGGGCCCGGCCGGGCAGCTCGTTCACGCCGTAGCCGCGCAGCCCGGCCGCGCCGCCCAGGACGAAGAGCTGCGAGCGCTTCCGGATGTCCCCCAGCGTGCCGTTCAGCTTGAAGTCGAAGGCCAGCACGTGCCCGGGCGCCAGCTCGATCAGCCGCTTCAGCTCGGCGCCGGCGAAGAACTGCGAGAAGCGCTCGCCGCTCTCCAGCGCCGTCAGCGTGTAGCCGGCGTCCACCTCCAGCCCGAAGGCGTGCCAGGGATCGATGAAGTAGTCGCGGTCGTCGTGCTCGAAGACCAGGTTGCCCGAGAGGCGCCAGCCCGGCTCGGGCGCCGCCCCCGCCGCCACGCCGTAGGTCGCGTTCGGGCGCGCCAGGCTCACGCCTCCGCCGAAGGCGCTGGTCAACCGGTTGGGGTCGGCCTGGTGGCCGAACAGCCGCTGGTACGACGCGCTGACGCTGGCGTCGGTGGACTGGCTGTGCGCCACCAGGAAGTCGAACGAGTTGCGCAGGTCGTGCTGCGGCTTCAGCGTCAAGGCGCCGGCGAAGGCGAGCTGCAGGGCCGAGACGTCCAGCAGCGCGCCGAAGCCGTCATAGATCAGCCGCCAGCGCTTCGGCACCCGGTTGTCGAACCGGGGATCGTCGGCCGGGGTCAGGCTGCCCACCCCGCTCTCGGTCAGCCGGTGCCGCGGATCCAGCTCGACCGACGACAGGCCCGCCGGCAGGTCCAGCTCGAAGCGGTGGCGCTGCCCCCGCTGGTTCCAGACCAGGTCGTGCGACACGTCATCCCGGTCGGTCACGCGCACCTCGACCGGCTCCAGCAGATCGGCGCCCTGGCGCTCGACGTCGATGACCACGTGCGCGCCCCGCGGTTTCAGCGGCGTGCTCTGCACGGCGGCCAGGCGATAGTTCACGCGCGGCGGCGGGCCCGACAGCCACTGCCGCCAGAACCAGTCCAGCGGCGCGCCGAACACGCGCGCGGCCGCCTGCCGCAAGGGGATCCGCTCGCCCACCACGGAACGCGCGATCCGCGCGACGCCCTGGGGCCCCACCAGATCCAGCAGCTTCGCGTAGATGAAGCGCGCGCCCGGCTGGTGGTGCGAGAAGCGATGGATGTCGTCGCGCAGGACGTCGCGGTCCTCGACGTCGCCGAAGTAGCTGGCCGACGACGCCAGCAGCGGCGCGTACATCAGCTGATCCACGGCGGGAAGGAAGGCGAGCGGCCGCAGCAGATCGCGCGCGAACTCGAGCCGCCGGAATCGATTCAGCGTGAAGTTGTCGGCCAGAAACGCCGCCAGCAGATCCTCGGACAGGGCCACGTCCGGGTCGGGCTCGATGCCGCGCAAGGCGTGGTCGAGCGCCGCCGCCAGCACGGCGCGCACCAGCTCGAGCCGGTGGTATTTCCTGACCCGCTCGATGGGAAAGATCTCGAGCAGGCGATCGGACACCAGGACGATCCGGCCGTGCCGGGTCACCAGATCGTTGCGCAGCGGCGCCTCGATCAGCGTGATGGGCGCGGCGCCGGGCTCGGGGGCGCCCAGGCCCTGGGCGCCCAGGAACGCCAGCGCGTCCGCCGCCGCGTCCATGATCAGCCCGGCGCGATCCTCGCGCACGTAGGGCAGAAGCTGGTCCTCCGACGACGGCGGCCGGGCATCCCGGTGCAGGTAGCGGGCATGGAACCCGCCGGCGGCGATGGGCTCGACGCGCATCCCGCGATCGACGACCAGGGTCACGTAGGGCGCGTCCGCGCCTGCGGCGGCGACGGGGGACGCCGCGGCCAGCGCCGCCGTGTCGCCCAGCACCACGTCGCTGCCGGGGGGCGCCTGGATGCGCGCGCTGAAGTCGATGCGATCGGGCGGCGCCTCGACGACGAAGCCGCCCGGCCCCTGCGTCAGCGGGAACGGATAGAAGCCGCCCATCAGGCGGCACTGCGTGGACGCGCAGCCGAAGTTGCCCAGCCGGTGGGGCAGCTCGGTGACGAAGTCCAGCGCGACGCGTGTCACCGCCCCGGGCGGAAGCGGCGCGGGCAGGACCACGCGCAGGACCGTCGCCTCTCCCGCGGAGGACGCCTCGACGTGCGCCGGCAGCGGCGTCTGCCCGGACCGGACCGCCTGCACCGTCATGGACGCCGGCGAGAACCCGTTCGGGTACAGCCAGTGAAAGTTCACGTCGCCGAGCGCCGGGGCGCGGCTGGCCAGCCGGTTGGGGTACAGCCAGAACAGCAGCTCGCGCAGGGGCTGGTCGCCGTGATTGGCGAGCGTCCACGACGCGGTCCCGGACAGGCGGCGCGCGGAGGGATCGATCGTCGCGGTCAGCTCCAGCGCGGGGCGGGGCAGGGCGCGCGCCGGGACGGCCGTCGCGCCGTCCGCGGGATGGGCGGGCGCCGGCAGCGCGACGGGAGCGACCGGCGCCTCGACGGGCGGGGCCTCCGGCGCGGGCGCGCTCTGCGCGCGGCCCACCGCGGGCGACGCCAGCCAGACCAGCGCGGCCAGCGCGGACGTCGCCCCGGGAAGGCGCGCGCCGTGGACTCGGAGCGGGGTTCGCTGGCGCGCCACGTTCGTCATCACGGGGGGGGCGGGGTCGGGGAGGCGGCGTTCACGTCGGGCGCCTCCGGCGCCTCGGCCGTGCGGCTGCCACCGATGGCCTCGGGCGAGGCGGTCGCGTCGCCGCTGCTGGGATCGGCGGGACGCCGGCCCTTGCGAGCGGCGGGGCCCGCCCCATCCGCCGCGACCGGCTCGGCGACGTCCTGGTAGTCGACGCCCGCCTTGCGCACGTAGTCGGCGATCGGCTTCTTCACCTGCCCCATGACGCGACCCTCGGTCACCGTCACGGGCACCGGCCTGTCCAGCTGGTAGTAGTAGCCACGCGTGGCCAGCTTGTAGCGGTAGTCCTGGCCGTCAACCGAGAACTGCCGCGTCATGTGCAGCGGCACGTCGCCGATGCGCTTCCAGCTGCGGTGGCGCAGCACGAAGTCGAACAGCCGCACGGCGCGGTCGTTCACCAGCCGGTGACACCCGTGCGAGAACCGGCGCGCGATCGAGGTGTAGTCGACCGACCCGTGCGTGCGGATCTGGTTGTCGAAGCCGCCCTGGTTGATGTGGATCGCCATCACCAGGCCGTACGCCGACTGGAAGCCCGGGCCCATCACGCCGGTGTTGACCACCGTCTCGGGCCCCTTCTCGCGGTCCAGCACCTTGCGCGTCAGCAGATCCTTCACCGGCGTGCCGTCGGGCGGGATCCAGACGGGCCCCGCGACGATGTCCTTCCAGACGCGATTGCCGACGTCGCTGTTCTTGTAGCGGTAGTAGACCTTGCCGTTCGCGTGCAGCTCGCTGCGCCACGAGCCGATCGTCGTTCGCCACGACACCAGCGGGATGTGCTGGCCGTGCCAGTTCACCAGCAGCATCAGGTGCGGATAGCGGGAGCGCGGCTGCTCGACGGGCCGGCCCTTGGCGTCGAAGGGGAAGTCGTACCAGACGTCGCCGCGATCGATGACCGCGCTCAGGTCCATCGGTCCTCGCCCGCTGCCCTCGTAATAGGGGGGCAGGGGCGGGGCGTGAAAGGCCACGCGCAGGCCCCCCAGGCCGGCGGCGCCGTGCTGGCGCAGGAAGGCGATCAGGTCGCCCGGGCCGGCGACGTGCAGCGCCGCCAGCAGCGCGGCGACGTGGTCCTCGATCAGGTTGGGAACGGGGTGCGCCTCGCCCGCGGCGTCCTGATACGTGGCCGAGTCGCGCGTCGACCCGTCCTCGACGATGCCGGCCGCGTCGGCCACGCGCTCGGCCAGCACGCGCCGGAACGTCTCGTAGTCCAGATCCAGCGTGGGGCGCAGCAGGGCGGCCTGCGTCTCGCCGCCCAGCATGCCCCAGCCGAAGATGTCGTTGCGGCGCTCCCACGCGGCCAGCGCCTCGTGCGTGGGCAGATCGAAGCTGCCCGGCGTCAGCTTAGCGCGCGGCGACAGCAGGCCCTCGCACAGCAGGAATGCCTGCAGCGCCCGGACCGCGCGCAGCCGCTCTTGCCCGCGCAGCGTCCGGACGACGCGCCGGCTCACCTTGGCGTCGGCGTCCGCTTCCAGCGCCGCCAGCGCGCCGGCGCGATCGCCCAGCTTCCAGTTGGCGGGGGGCGGCGGCCCTTCGGCGGCTTTGCCGTGGCCCCTGGCCGCCCCGGCCCTGACCGGGGCAGGCGGCTCGGGGGCCGCCGCTGCGCCGCCCGCACCGGACGAGGCGCGCGCTGCCTCCTCGCGCCGGGCGATCTCCTTCGCCAGCCAGTCGGCGTCGCGGACGGCCTCGTCGCGTTCGCGCCGCGCGTGCTCGCGATCCTGGTAGCCGACCAGACCATGAAAGGCGCGCAGCCCCTCCCAGTCGACCTCGGCCTCGCACTTGCGCCGCTCGGCCGCGCGATCCGCCTCGATGCGCGCGCTCAGCACCGACAGCGTGGGCGGGATGCCGAACGGCTCCAGGAAGTTTCCCTCGCCGGCCCGCAGTGGCTGTCCATCCTCGTCGATGCGATCGTTGGCCAGGTCGACGAAGGTCTTGCGGTACGTGTTCGGCTTGGCGGGGTCGCCCTTCGTCTCGCCGCCGTCCTGGAAGATGTACGGCGCCCACCCGTCGCCCAGATCCACGATCAGCAAGCCCTGGGCGCTGGCCTCCGCCATCGTCAGCTTCGTGGCCGGCGCGCCGTTGCCGCCGTCGGCGTAGACGTAGACCTCGCCGTCCGCCAGAGGCGCCAGCGCCCCGCGGGTCGGGATGACCGGCTCGGCCGCGACGTGGGCCGCGCTGGCGCCGCCGGCCCCACCGGCCCCCGCCGCGACGGGGGGGCGCGCGGGCGCCGGCGCGCGCCGGCAAGCGCCGCCCGCCAGCAGCGCCGCCAGGCCGACGAGCGCGGCCAGCGCCGCGCGCGCACGCCGGAAAGGAATCGTGGCAGGGGAGCTGGAGGACCCGGCGAGGGTCCTCCTCATGGTCCACTGTCGCGGCCAGATCGCCTCACGGGCCCAGCATAACCGGACCTTGGCTGCGCGCGAGGGCGCCGCTAGTCGCGGAAGTTCACGAACTGCAGGTCGATGCCGAAGTCGTTCGTGCGGATCAGCTGGATGGCCGACTGCAGATCGTCCCGGTTCTTTCCCGTGACACGCAGCTCGTCACCCTGGATCTGCGCCTGCACCTTCAGCTTGGCGTCCTTGATCGCCTTCACGATCTTCTTCGCCGTCTCGGTCTCGATGCCTTGCTTGATCTTGATCAGCTGGCGAACCGTCTGGCCGCCCGCCGGCTCGACGTCACCGGGATCCAGGCACCGCTGCGAGACGTTCCGCTTCGACATCCGCTCGCGCAGCACGGTCAGCGTGGCGGTCGCGTGCTGCTCGTCGGAGGTGCGGATGGTGATGCCGTCGGGCGTGCGCTCGATCAGGCTGTTCGTGCCGCGAAAGTCGTAGCGCTGGCTGATCTCCTTCTGGGCGGTGTGAAGCGCGTTGTCCAGCTCCATGAGCTCGACCTTCGAAACCACGTCGAATGAGGGCATCGGTCGTCCGTCCGTCTGTTGGCTAGGGGGCTGGCGACTGCTGGGCCAGGGGCGCTGCGGCCACCGCCTGGGCGGCAGCGCGGGCGGCGGCGAAGCGCGTCCGCTCCTCGATGTGCAGCCACGTGGGGCGGAAGCGCGCGATCAACCACTCGAGCCCGCGGAAGAAATGCAGGCTGTTCAGTACCGGGTTCATCCAGCCCACGGTGATGCAGTAGTGCTTGTCGTGGGGCGCGGCGTGGTGGATGTCGTGGTGGCGGGGCGACAGGATCAGCCCCCAGCGTTGCAGCGGTCGGGCCAGGCGGGGCGGGCTGTCGTCATGCGCCCACTTGTGGAACTGGTTCGTGGCCACCACGAACAGGCCCAGGAAAGCCACGAACGCCGCGACGAAGAAGCCGAAGCCTCCGCGCGGCGACAGCAGGTACGCGCCGGCCAGCGGGACCAGCACCACGATGCAGTTATTCCCGTTCGTCTCGATGAAGTCGTGACGGGTGATGTCCTTCTGATCGGTGTGGTGCTCGCGGAAGGGGCGGATGAAGTTCGGGCCCAGGAAGGGGACCTGCTCGTGCCCGATGGTGTCGCCGGCCCAGTGCACGATCCCCGAGATGACATCGGAGGCGATGTAGGCAACCAGCAGCGTGATGGCCAGCTCGACCCAGCCCAGCGGCGTGTCGACGGTCCGGCCGACCCGGATACCGAACGCGAGCAACAGCGAGAACACCGCGACGATGCTTACGATTTCTGCCGCCCGGTGCCGCCGCGAATACCCGTATGTCGTTTGCGTCGTGCTCACAGTCATCTTCATTGTAACCGGTAACTTGCGCCCCCGCCCGGGCGGCGTTTTTACCACAGAGAGGTCGGCCGGTGGTGGGTCGCCCGCCGCGGGCGGAGACAGCAAGGTTACGTGGGCCGTGCTACCCTGGATCATGAACAGGGCGGAGAAAATTCCCGCCGGCTTCTCGGCCCGGAAGCAGATCGCGCGGACCGCGACCCTGGCCGGCGTGCTGCTGGTGATCGCGATAGCGGTCGGCCGCCACGCCAGCCTGCGCGCCTGGCTGCTGCTGCCGGCCTTCTGGCTGTTCGCGAACTTCTTCGAGTGGACGGTGCACCGCTTCCCCATGCACCGGCCGCTGCACCCGCGCATCATGTACCGCAACCACGCCCTGGTTCACCACGGCGCCTTCGCCGACGGCGACATGGCCATCCGCGATTCGCGCGAGCTGTGGCTGATCATGATGCCCTGGTACACGATCGTGATGCTGCTGGTGGCAGCGTCGCCGGTCGCCATCCTGGCGGCGCTGGTGGGGGGGCTGCCGCTGGCGGGGATCTTCTACGTGGGGGCGCTCAGCTACTTCGTCTTCTACGAGACGCTGCACGCGATGTATCACCTGCCAGCGTCGACGCTGGCGCGCGTGGGGGTGGGCGTGCACGCGGGCGGGCTGTTCCGGCGGCTGCAGGCGCACCACACGCAGCACCACGAGCTGCGCCGCATGGCCCACGTGAACTTCAACGTGACCCTGCCGCTGGCCGACGTGGTGCTGGGGACGCGCGAGCGCCCGCTGCCGCGCCCGACGGAAGCGGACACCGCCGCCCCCGTCCCGACACGCGCCACTACTTGATGCTGGGGGCCAGCTTGGCCGCCTCGGCCTTTGAACAGACCTTCGTCGAGGCGTTCACGCTGACGAAGTAGCCCTTGCCCGGCATCCACAAACCCGTCGAGTTGGCCATCATGGGGGCGGCCTTGGGCGACTTGGCCTTGTCGGTCAGGAACGTCTTGCCCACCTTCTTCCACGAGAAGAAGGGGTCGTTCGGCGAATCGGGAACTTCCTTCTGCGCGGGCGCGTAGACCTGCACGAACGTGTCGTCGGCCTTCTCGCCCTCGACCTTGAAGACGTACTTGCACGTCTCCTTCGAGCCGACCTCGCCCAGGAAGGTGGCGTCGGACTCGCCGCACGCCTTGAACACCGCCGCCTTGGGCAGGTGGGCGGTGACCGCCGGATCGCAGCACTTCCCGCCGCCGAACGCCTTGCAGTCGGTCGGGGCGGCGCCGGCTGCGGGCGCGGCCGCGGCGGGCTTGGTCGCGCCCGCGGCCGGCTTGTCGGCCAGCGCGCGGCGGGCGTAGCCGGCGCCAAAGGCCAGCGTGGCCGTCAACGAGAGCGTCATCGAGAGGAGCTTGCGGGTCGTCATCGGGGAGCCTCCTGGGGAACGTTCGGCGCCCGAAGCTATCAAACCCGGCGGCAAAAAACGCGAGGCCGCCCGAAAACGCCGCCGGTCCGGCCGCCGGCGGACACCCGCGGGACCCGTCGCATCGAAATGTTGCGAGACGGTTGACACTTCCGGGCCTCGCGAGTAGATCCACACCCCGCGAAACGAGGCCGGTTCCACCGACCCCGCGACGCCCGACAGAACACCGTCGGTTGAAAATTTGGGGTGGTAGTTAAGTCGGTTATAACGCCGCCCTGTCACGGCGGAGGCCGCGGGTTCAAGTCCCGTCCACCCCGCAGAGTCCCTCGGGCCAATTCCCGAGGGATTTTCGTTTCTTGGGCTAGATCGCCCTCAGCTTCTCCTCCCCGATCTGCTCTCCGTTGCCGTCAGGTTGCCGTGCCCGCGCCAGCCGCCGCGCCCCGAGCAGCTTGATGATGCGCCTGTCGGGCTCGAGCTCGCCGTGCGCCTCCGCCAGGATCTCCTGGGGGAGATCCCGACGATGGACCTCGGCGACGTGGACGTACCGCAAGGTCTCGGTCATCGCCTTGTGCCCGAGCCAGGTCATCAGCTTCCACGGGTTCACGCCGAAGAGCGCGGCGTGCGTCCCGAACGTGTGTCTCAGGGAGTGCCAGCCGCGCTCCGGTAGACCGGCCTTCCGGCAGATCCGGTAGAGCAGGTTCTTCACCTGGTTCTCATCATTCTTCGCCTGACCGACTAGGTTCTGCACCACCAGCCCTTCCCTGACGACCGAGAGCGCCTTGAGGGCCGCCCAGAGTGTCTCGGTCATCGGCACCGTCCTGCGTGTCCTGCCCTTGGGGGATCCGATGATCCCTCGTCTCATCTGCTGGTTCACGGTCACCGTCCTCGCCACCATCTCCACGTCCTCCCGCCATCGGAGCGCCTTCACCTCCCCAACTCGTAGACCCGCCTCGCCGGCCAGACAGACGGCCGCGTAGGGGAGGGCGCCCTCCTTACGACGAAGAGAACACGGAACTGATCATGAAGATGGAACGGACGCCGTCGGGATCGGAGATTGCGCGCTTCTGGTTCGAGCACGGGAACACCGATCTCTACTCGGACAAGAAGCCATTTGTTCAGACATTTGTCTCTTCCGAGGAGGTGGACGAGTAACAAGGAGCTCAGACGACACCTCACTGGGAACCTGGTATACTGATCCGATGTTCAGCGCAGGAGAAGAGAGATCTTCGCAGAGCGGCCAAGAGCCTGTCTTTGGCAGCGGCAGGCGCGGCGGATGCTGGGCGACTGGAGTGTCGCCGTGCGGTGGTGGACGTTCCCACGAGCACTTCATCACTCGCGGACTATGGTTGGAACGGACCATCACCGTGACGGGACTCCCATTCTCGCCGCAGACGGCAGAACGATCGATCGATGATCTGTCGTCCCGATCGCTCTGCCGGGATCACAACTCGCAAGCGTCTGTGCTTGACGATGCCGCCATCGACATGAACAACGCTCTTCGGCGCCTCAGCGAATTGCAGGAGGCCCGCACTCGCGTCCGTGGCCGGATCATTCAACCGGTACAATTCCGCATTGATGGTCGCCTGCTTGAGAGGTGGGCGCTGAAGACGGTCATGAACATTTCGATCTTGAATCGTTCGCAGCTGGGGTCATGGAGACCGCCAGGTTGGCTCGCAGAGGTAGTTTTCGGGAGGAAGTCGCTGCCCGCCGGCTGCGGGATCGCACTTGTAACCAAGGTCGGAGAGAACCATCAACCGGGTGACCAGGTGGATTTCGCCTTCGGAACGCGACAGGGCGGTGCGGGCCCAGAGATGGCGATGATCACCTTGAGGCGAGGCTTTCGGTTCTTCCTGACATGGGATGTTCCCATCGCCAAGGTCGCGATGACGGTTGATGGCGAGGAATACTTCGGAGCCTCCAACGCCCTTATGCCATTTCGGCGATGGAACATCACCGACGGCGCGCGCGACCTGAGGTTAGCCCTCTGTTTCGACTGGGAGGGACCGTCTCGTCGAGACCCGAACGTTGTGCGGTTGAGGAAGAAGTACAAGAGCCCGCCTCGGTCATGAGAACTCGATCCGGAAGATCTTCCTCGCAAATGACTCGCCTATCTGAGCACCCCCTTCCGGCTATCGGATCGAACTTCCGGCGCGGAGTACGTGCAGGCAAGGGGACTGGATTCCAGCTGACTCATGGCGGGTTATGGGTTGCCGAGTCGTCCGGTCCCCACCAGCCAGGTCAGCGCTCGGCTGACGATGGCGTGGAGGTCTACGCCACTCACGGTGCGATCTTCCCGGACTTGCCAGCTGATTTCAGTGAATTCAAGCGGCTCCTGCGGTCCCTGAGTCGCACTGACGTGATTCTCTGGTGCGCTCGATTGAACATCTTGGTTTCCGATACGACGAAGACGGACCCCAAGGATATCCAGGGACACTGCGTCGGCTTGTTCTTCGATCCCGAGGCGATTGGGCGCATCAACAGGTTCGCGGCCGATCACGGAGGACGAGAAAATGTGTCCGTGTTTTTCAGGGGTCAGTTGCTTGAACTCATTCGATGGGCGTGTCTGCTGTCGGCGGACCAACCCGGAGATGGCGAGACGTTCAATTCGTCGGAGACCCGGCTCTCCTTTGTCCGGGCGGCGCTGCTGGCAAGCGAGGTCTGGTCCCGACGAGTTTACGGTGACCGTCTGGGGCGCGAGGGTTCCATCCACGATGTCCGCCTAGGCGTCCTACCATCGCTCCGACGGTCCAACATGGAGACGGCTCCGTATCCTCACCCCATCTTGGCAATCGCACGCGGCACGTCTCTCTTCGCTGACCGCCTGAGGAAGATAGCTCCAGAGTGTGACCGGGTTTTTCAATCGGCGAATGGGCTATCCGTCGACGACCACATGGCGATGGTCACCGAGATTGCGTGCAGCAGCCTGTCCGGAAAGGATGCCGATGGACTCCGCAATCCGGGTAAGGGTGGCCTGTTCAGCGTAACAGAATACGAAAGAGCACCCGATCCTCTCGGGAGCATCGCTCGGGAGTTCTTTCAGCACGCGTCGCAGACCGCTGATGAAATCCGCTGTGCGATGTGGGGAGATCGCCTGGATTCGGATGAGGAAGACGCCCCATCCTTGAATCTGAATGCGATCAGGCGGAGGCCTATATTTCGGGCGTCGGACGGTAGAGCGATCGTGATAGATCCGCGGTCCTTCGTCGAACATGCGTCCGCTGGTCCGCTGTTCTCGTTGGTGGCCGCCGATCGCGGTCATCAGGACGGTTGGTTTGCGGCATTCGGCGAGGTCTTCGAAGACTACACACAGGACATCTTTCACCGCATATACCCGGACACTCCCCCGCTGGTGAAGCGGTTCACGGCAAATCCCGGGGCCCAAGATGCGAAGGGGCGGCAGGTGTCGCTCGGGGATGGGATTCTGTTCGGCCATCGAACGGCAGTCCTCATCGAGATCAAAGGTGTCTGGATGAGGGACTCGATGATGGAGCCTGATGTGGGGAGCCCCGAGTACCTGGCTCACTTGCGGGCGAAATACGGAGTGGTGGACGTCCCTGCTCACGGAGACAGGGCGGTCAAGGGCGTGGGCCAGCTCGCCCGTTCGATAGCGCGGCTCGCGGACGGTGATTGGACACCCGACAATATCGATCTGCGTGACGTGGATCGAATCATTCCCGTCCTTCTGGTGCACGACGTCCATGTCGATGCACCGGTGCACTCACACATTCTGGCCGCAGAGTTCGCCGCCGCGCTGGATGCCGGGCGGCAAGCAGACGACTGGTCGGAACCAAGGTTGGGCTGGCTGAAGGTCGCACACCTCATCGTTCTCACGATCGATGATCTCGAAGCGCTGGAGACATCGAGCAGAACATTCGCGCTGGTCGACTGTTTCGACGAGTACACCAAGAGGTGCCCCGATCGGATGATGTCGTTCCACAACTTCCTGGCGTACTCGGCCTACCGCGACCAGATGCGGTACAGCGCGTGGCTCGCGTCGAGGTCGATGGAGGTCTTGAGGTACGCTGCGGGTCGGCTCTACCCAGGTAGTTCGAGCGCTGGCACTTCCGCTGGAACGTGATTCCCTGCTCGTGCCCAGGAACATGAAGAGCAAGAGCGCAGGTTGGGTCGTAGATATTCCCGGGAGCGTGATCGCTCCCTTGGGGGCATACATCCTCATCTCGTCCAAGGGCAAGGAGTTCGCTGTTCCGGTTCAGGGGCCCCTACCGCGAGAACAGGAAGATGATCACAATCGGCGGCTTGCGGATTTCGCGGGCGATCTCGGCCGACTCGCAGCTGAACTGTATCTTGCTGGCAAGCTGGGCTGTTTGGAGCACAAGGTCTGCCCGCTCGACATCGTGGTCGATACCCCGGCCGGTACATTCGCAGCGTGCTCTCTGTGCCACGCCGCTGGCGTCTACGGGGACGTGACTGCCGTTCGGCAGGGTTGCGCGCCCACTCACGCAGCTCTCGAAGGGAAGGACTTCCCGTTGCCGTCAGGTTGGCGTGGGCCCGGCACGAAGGGATCTTCATTGCCGAATGACTGACATCGCGTCTGACTTCGGACCGCAGTACCACCTTGACGACGACTTCAAACGCCGGGCGCGGCTTCAACAGTCCAGATTTCGGGTGATGGCGCTCGGGCTCCCCGAGTGTCGCGACTATGGGAACCGGCTGTGCACGGCCGACGCGCTCGCGGGCAAGAACTTCTTTCCATGGCCCGGAATGCTTGCGGCCATCGAGCAGAGATACGGGCTCGCAGATACGAAGCTGACCTTCGATATGCTGAGGAGCGAGCACATTCCTTTCAACTTCTTCGTCCCGCTCGCAGAGCACGCGGCCATGATTCCGCTCGCGCAGGAGTGGAGCGGCATCGAGGTCGCGGCGATCCTCTTCATCGAGATTGAGTGGGCACCCAAGCCCAAGGCACGGTTCCTCGACGACAACACCTCGTTCGACGCGTACGTCGAGTACCGGGCAAAGGACGGCTCGCGTGGCGCGATCGGCGTCGAGGTCAAGTTCACCGAGCGCGAGTACCCGTGGGGCAAGACGGAGCGGATGCGCATGTTCGACGACCGCTCGAGATATCTCACCGCCCACGCAAGGTCGGGAATTTACGGAACCGGCAGCCTCGAGTTACTGCGAACCCCGCAGTTCAAGCAGCTCTGGAGAAATCAGCTCCTCGGCGAAACTATGCTCCAGTCCCCGGAACTGGGTCTCGAGCACTTCACATCGGTGCTCCTCTACCCGAAAGGCAACGCCCACTTCGTGGATGTGACGCACGAATACGAGAACCTGCTGGTGTCGGTCCGACCCAGCGCGACCTTTCACGCAGTCACCTTCGAGGACGTCATCGCGAGCTGTCGCGAGCACGCACGCACGGCCCAGGATCGCGAATGGGCTGAGTATCTCGCGGCGCGATATATCGTCGAGACGCCGGGTTCGATACAGACGTAAAGCGATGATTTGTATCGCTTTTAGATAGCATCGGACCGTGGAAGAGTCCAGTACTTGCATAAAGCGATGAATTTCGTAGCTTTATGCACGAATCGGATGCTCCATGGTAAGCGCCTCCCAGTACATCACCAGCCTGGCCGCGGAAGGCCGCCTCCACTTCACTCTCGCGGAGACGGTGGCGAGACTCGGTGGATCGGTGCCCACCGTCCGGGCGTCGCTCAGGCGACTGAAGGCGAAAGGCGAGATCGCCGCCCCCCACCGGGGCTTCCACGTCATTGTGCCCCCGGAGTACCGCCGTCTCGGGTGTCTACCGGCCGAGCAGTTCGTTCCGGATCTGATGGCGCACCTCGGGGAGCGGTACTACGTCGCGCTGCTCAGCGCGGCCGAGTTGCACGGGGCGGCCCACCAGCGGCCCCAGGCGTTCCAGGTCATGGTGAAGACGAACCGCAGGGCCATCGAATGCGGCGCCGTGCGCATCCAGTTCGTGGCCAGAAAGGATCTCCAGCGAACGCCCGTCGTCGAGAAGAACACGCCGCGCGGCGTGCTCCGCGTGGCGTCCCCCGAGGCGACCGCACTCGAACTCGTCGGCTACGCCGATCAGTGTGGTGGTCTCGACAACGTCGCCTCCGTTCTCGCCGAGCTCGCACCCGTGCTGGATGCGGGGAAACTGCTCATAGCGGCCCGGCTTGACCCCATCGCGTGGGCGCAGCGATTGGGGTATCTCCTCGACCTCACCGAAAACCGCGCGCTCGGGGACGCCCTGGCTCCGCTCGTCCAGGAACGTGCGCATGTCTTCGCGCCGCTCATCCGCGCCAAGCCGAAGGCGGGCGCTGATCGCATCGAGAGATGGAAGCTGGCGGTGAACGCGATCGCGGAGCCGGATCAATGATCCCGAAGGACTTCATCACCGAGTGGCGCGCTCATGCGCCGTGGATCTCCGATCGCCAGGTCGAACAGGACCTCGTCATCTCTCGCGCACTGGTGGAGCTCTTTTCGCGTCCGGCGATCGCGAACACGCTCGCCTTCCGAGGCGGAACCGCGCTCTACAAGCTCCACTTCCGCCCCGCTGCCCGCTACTCGGAGGACATCGACCTCGTGCAGACCGCACCCGGGGCGATCGGCCCGGCGCTCGACGCAATCCGCGATGCGCTCGATGGTTGGCTCGGCAGCCCTCAATGGAAGCAATCCGAGGGGCGCGTGACCTTGAACTACCGCTTCCAGTCCGAGGATGTCCCCCCGATCCGTCTGAAGCTCAAGGTGGAGATCAACTCCCGCGAGCACTTCACCGCCTTCGGACTCAAGGACCATCGCTTCGAGATCACCTCGCGATGGTTCACCGGCACCGCTGACCTTCGCACCTACGAGCTGGACGAACTGCTCGGCACGAAGCTCCGCGCGCTTTATCAGCGCAAGAAGGGTCGCGATCTCTTCGACCTCGGGCTCGCGCTACGGCGCGAAGGTGTGTCGCCCGACCGTATCATCGACGCGTTCGCTCGCTACATGGACGAAGACGGGGCCCGGGTAACCCGTGCGATGTTTGAGCAGAACTTGGCGACCAAGAAGTCAGACAGCGTCTTCACCGCGGACATGACGCCCTTGCTCGCGAGTGGGCAGATCTGGAACTTCGACGACGCCTTCGCGCTCGTCTGGAACGAGCTGGTATGTCGCCTGCCTGGAGAGCCATGGAAGGGCGGTTGAAGGCACACTCTCTCACGAGCATCCCCCCGCGGACCGCTGGTTTCCGTTGCCGTCAGGTTGCCGTAAGGGGGGGAAAAGCGGCGGAAGCCGAAGGAGAGGACAGGAAAGGGAAGGAAGCTGAACCCGAGTCGTTTTCACGCATTACGTGCCAAGTCCGCGTCTCGACTCAGTTCTCTGTTTTCGGCCTTTGCCAGTTCAAGTCCCGTCCACCCCGCAGAAGCAAACGCAGCAGACGCTCTGGTGGCGCTGCTGCGTTTCGCGTTTTGGGCCGGCGCTGTCAGCTGCCGCGGCGGTCCCAGCTCGCGGACGTCGACCTCCTCAGCGCAGCGGACCCGAGAGGTTCGCACGTCGACTTCACGAACGAGGACATGGCGCCCCTCCATTCCGGGAAGGGGACCGCCTGCGACGGCAGGCGGAGCGCCGCCTGATCAGAAGTGACCGCCCTGGCCTCCCGTTCCGACCATCCCCCCAGTGCCAGGGCTCCCCTCCGCACGCCCCGGCACCGCCCGTGCCGCAGACACTCGAGTTGAGAGGAGACACGGTGCCTGCGGTGAAGTCGCTGGCGTTGTTATCGGTGTCGGTGAACCCGGAGTTCACGCGCCTGTCCGACGTCGTGTTGCTGATGGTGGGGGCCGGGCCGCTCCCCTCGAAGCTGGTCGCCAGTGATCCGTAGCCAACGAGATCGACGATATCTGGATTGGGCAGACAGGGGGTGCCGGTTCCACAGGAAAGCTGGACTTGCGTGCGTACCAGCGCAACCTTGCCCGAGGTCGAACCCATGTTGATCGCGCCGATGCCGTCCGCCGGCGGCATGGAACCACCGGGATTGAGGCCCTGTGCCTCCCAGATCAAGAAGTAGCGATGGGCCCCGACGACCCCGCTGATGGGCGTCACTTGCCAGGTCGAGGTGACGGGGCCCGCGTACTGAACGGACCAGCCATTCAAGCCCACCCTCGTCGTGGTGGGGTTGAAGAGCTCGATGAAGTCGCGCGGATACGGTGCGTTGGCGTTGCCGCCCCCACCGTAGACCTGGCTGACTACCAGGCTCGCGGAGCCGAGCGCGCCTTCCCGCGCTTCCGGGGACTCGGCATCCTTTGCCCCGCACCCAACAAAGCAGAAGCCGAGGACGATGGCCTGTGTGGACGGCGTGAGCTTCATGCCTGTCTCCTGTCGCGGGAGTGATGAGTGCCGGGCCGGAATCGCCGATGCTGCCAGGAGAGCGCCTTCCGGGCCACCGGTTGCACCTGCCCGCGCGGCGGGCCGTCACCTCACCATGACGAAACGCGGGTGGACGCGCCGTCAGTTGCCGCGGCGGTCCAGCAGCTCGCGCACGTCGACCTCGTTGCCGTCCAGAACCTGGGCGTAGCGGTCGGCCCAGGCGAGGGCGGCCGCCTTCGTCGGCAGGTTCAGCAGCGAGAAGCCGGCGATCAGCTCCTTCGATTCGGCGAAGGGCCCGTCGATCCAGTTTCGGCTGGCGCCGCGCGGGGCGGAGGGCAGGCGAGCGCCCGCGGCGGTGGGCGCCAGCTTCTCGGACAGCAGCAGCACGCCGTCGTCCTTCAGCTTGCGCTCGAACGCCGCCAGCTTCTCGCGCGCGGCCGGGGGGACGGGCGTACCGGCCTCGGTGGCCGCGTCGCCTTTGCGCAGCAGCAGGAATCGCGCGCTGGCCTGCTCGGCGGGCGCGGGCATCACGCCCAGGTCCCAGGGCTCGACGACGGGCCCGATCTCGATCTCGCTGTCGCCGAGGATGTCGGCCAGCTGGGCCGCGTGCTCGATGGCGTCGTCCATCGTGCCGGTGCGGATCATGTAGCAGCCGGCCACCAGCTGGTTGCCGCCGTCGCGCCCGAACGGGCCCTTCGTCACCTCGCGGCGGCCCCCCTTCACGGTCAGCCGCGCGCGGCGGGCGCTGCGGTGCAGGCCCGCGCCGTTCTCGAACACGCCGTTCGCCAGGGACTCCCGCACCAGCGCGCCCATCTCGGTGATGATGCGCTCGTCGGGCCGCTCGCCAGCCTCCATCTTCTCGTCCACCTTGTGCATGACGATGAATCGCATGCGCGCATCTTATGAGATCGCTCGGCGATCGCGGCGCGGGAATTTACTCGCAGGTGCAGCCGGAGTTCTGCCGGACGTCGCTGGCCTTCTGGGCCAGATCGATGTCGCCCGCGACGGAGAGCGGCCCGCAGCTGGTGGGCAGGGTGATCATGAAGTGCACGCTCACGTCGCGCACATAGTCGGGCGTGACCAGCACGGGGTAATCGGCCGGGCCGCCGTCGGCGCGGGTCACGTCGTACTGGAACATGCTCATCGCGGCGCCGCTCTTCGTGCAGGTGCTGTCGCCGCTCGCCGGCTCCATCGCGTTCAGCATCCCGTGGCCGATGCCCGCCTTCAGGGAACGCAGATCGCTCAGCGGGGTCAGGTACAGCAGGATGGGGACGCCGTTCACGTTGCAGTTCAGGATGGGACCCTGCGACGCCAGCAGCTGGTTGCTGGGCCCCACGACGGTCGCGGCAGACAGGAAACATCCGGCGGGGATCGAGACGCCGCCGCCGGGCGACAGCGTGAACTGCATGGGCGGGTTGTTGCCCACCGAGGTCATCACGGTGCCGGAGATCAGCCGCGTGTTCAGCGTCGACAGATCGCAGGTGCCGCACGGCTGACAGGCGGTCACGGTCATCGCGAGCGCGGCGACGATCGACGGCCACGCGCGCGCCACCACGCGCACCGCCGTCCGGGGGTTCGGGGGAACCCTGGCTTCACCGGCCAACACGCGGCCTATTCTAACCATGGGCGCCACCCTTTGGCTGGGCGTCTTACAAAACGCGCGGTTCCGGCTCCCCCACGGCCTGGCCGGTCCTGGATCGGTACCTCGGTGCGCGACCTCGCTGAACCGCCGCCGCCTGGGCCGGCCCTCGCTCCGTGCCTCGGCGCGCTATCGGTGGCCGCTACCTCGACGCGTCGGGCGTGCCGGGCAGCACCTTCAGGACGCGCTTGCGCGGCCGCGGTACCCCATGCGCGTCCAGCCAGTTGATCAAGGTGCGGCGCGAAACCCCCAGCGTCCTGGCGGCTCGCGTCTGGTTGCCGGCCTGCGCCTTCAGCGCGGCGAGGATCCGCTCACGCATCCCGGCATCGTCGGCGCCGCGACCCCCGCTCCGGCCCCCAGGACCCAGGGGGGCCGCGACCGGCAGGCCCACGGTAACGGCGCGCGCGGCCAGCATCAGATCGCGCGGCTCGATGCGGCCCTCCTCGCACAGCAGGGCCGCCCGTTCGATCACGTTGCGAAGCTCGCGGAAGTTGCCCGACCAGGAATGGCCGCGCAGGTCATGGCGGGCGGCGTCGCTGAGGACGGGCGGCGCGAGGCCGTCG